>Ga0315284_10005642_pt1 | contig 17795 bp, 12 predicted proteins | sample YL17G09_16_MG_FD_203696 | JGI IMG/M metagenome (GOLD analysis project Ga0315284, IMG submission 203696) | Sediment microbial communities from Yellowstone Lake, YNP, Wyoming, USA - YL17G09_16 | ecosystem: Environmental > Aquatic > Freshwater > Lake > Sediment | place: USA: Wyoming | collected...
AAATTGGTGGAAAAAGCAATTAGAGCAGCGATTGCAAGAGACGCAATGTCCGGAAACGGAATAGATATCTTAACGATAACTAAAGATGGCGCAGTAGAAAGCTTCATTGACATCGATCAAGAAGCGCCAAAATAAATTTTAAAAGTTCTTTTGTATAGATAAAACTTAATATTTTTCTATTTTATCATTATTTGATTTAATTTCTTAAATTTTTTTGTAACGTTAAGTTTTATACGGTGTTTTAATTTTGAAACTAATAAATAATATTTTTAGCAATATTAGAGAAATCAAAGGATTTACTAAAGAAGAGATTATAGAAGTCAAGAAAACTTTTGAAAAATTCAATTCGCAAAATTTAGACAAATCAGAAATAGACAATTATTTAAAAGAAAGATTTCCGTTTCAAATTATAGAGGATTATTCCAAATATATTGAAGAATTAATTATTTTTTCGCAAAACTATTTATTGAAGTCAGATTCCGCCTTTAAAGACGAGAGAAACTATTACGAATTAAAAGCTGGAATTTTAAACGAAACAACATTAATGGCAAATAATTTAATCACTTTAAAATTAAACGCTCAAAATACTAAAAGATTTTTAAAGAACAATTCCTCGTTGGAAGACGCTGTTTTAAAGATTCAAAATTTGCTAGATAATTATAATAATTTAATTTCTCAACTAGGAGTGCCTCAAAAAGTAATTAAAGGCTCTTACGACAATATAGCATACATTTGGACAGAAGTAAATAAAATTAAAAACTCTTTTTTAAAAGTGATTGATTTTCCAAATATATTGAAAGTTTGGGAGGAAATAAAAGAATTAGAAACTTCTATAGGAGATTTTAATAATCAAACATCAAAAAGAAAAAAATTAAAGAAAACAAGAGGATTTTCAACTACTCTTTTTAACGATCTTTACCAAATTTTCGATAAAAAACAGGACGGAAAAACTGAATTTTATTCAGATTTAATCTTTTTACTTTTCCAAAATCATTTTATTGAAAATTTTGTAGGCGATGTTGACGATTACGATGATTTTGTAAATGTTATTGATAGGAAAGATATTGACAAGAAATTAAAAGATCTAATGCACCCCATCGTTAGATCATTAATGGAAAGTAAATTTAAACCAATATTAGAAGAAATAGAAGAATTAGATAATAAATTTAATATTATAGAAGCCAAAAAGAAAATAAGCGCAAAATCGCTTTTAGATCAAAAAGTTAGCGAATACGTCCCAAAAATTGCTGAATTTTATTTAAATGGATTGGAAAAAAAATATCAATCGTCTTTAAGTGAACTAAAAGAATACGACGAATTCAAGAACATTAAAAAGGATTATTCGGAAAAAGTTGACAATTTTTATTCGTTATTTGAGAACATTAACGCTAATATTTCTAAATTCAATATAGTAATTCATCCATACGAAGTCATTATAAATTCGTACGAGAAAATCGTTGAAAATGTTTTAGTAGAAATAACAAGACGGAGGGAAGAATATCTCCAATATCTCAAAACAATTAAAAAAGAACGATTGCAGGATCACGTAAGAAATTTTATCTACGAAAAAATTAACGAAGTTAATAATTTAATGAGCAAATACCAAGACGAAACTGCTTTAATTGTTAGGGAGGAGTTTCCACAGTTAAAACAAGTAAGAGAAATCGTTAATACATATAAGCGAGATATCCAAAAAGTTAAAGATTCAGTATACAATAAATTAAACGAATATAAAGAAAAAAATGTAGAGATATATCAAATAATTAAACAATGGGAAGATAATTTCGCTTTTAAAAAACAACAATTGAGTTTTTTATTATCAACAATGTTAAGTAAATTATTTAAATTGTTTAAAGATGTTATTAAGGAAGAAGATGGACTTTTTGAAAGTTTAGCTGAGATATCTGAGCAAAAACAAGATGAGCCTAACTTACCTCTTAATTTCGCACTTTCGAGTTATTTAATGGATAAATTAACTGAACGCGAGTTAAACGAGCGAATTTCCGAAATCAAATTAAAAGTGGAAAACTTAAGCGGCGTTATTAATCTATATCAAACAGAATTAACCAATTTAGAAAATAAATTAAGAGATAAAGTGCAAATTAGAGAAGGTATCACTTCAGACAAAATTAAATGCGGCGTTTGCCACAAAAACTTTAATTTTGCGAAAGATCAGATTATTAAGTGCCCATTTTGCGAAGCTGTATATCACTATTTATGCGTAGCTTTTTGGCTTACGAAATATAATTCGTGTCCTTCCTGTCAGAACAGTTTCGTCGATCCAAACGCAGGATTATATAGCTCAGAAGGAGATAGGGATGAAGAACAATAACTATCTTAATTATAACTAAATTTTAAGATCGACAAAAAAGGGTCAATTTTTTCTTTAAATAAAGAATAATTTTTGATAAAATAAGAAATAGTATAGAAAAACAATTTAATGATTTTTATTTTTTAATATTTTAAGTTATAAAAATATTGATTACTTACTATTACTAAGAAATATGTTTAAAGGTCGTCCAATTAATATAATATGGTTTTATATATTGTTGTGCGTTCATAATAATTTCACAATCGCAATGTCCGCCGTATTCTTTACAAATATCTAAGAATTTGTCTTGATCCTTCTCGTCTATACCCATTAATTTCATTATTCTCCTGGAAATTCCGTAATTTGTACGACATCTATGGGCAAGCCTTTCTAAATGGTAAAAAAAAGCTGCGACTTGATCTGAACGCAAGGGGTATTCAGGACGCCAATCAGGCATCAGACTTTTCGGAAGCTCGTTGTAACAATCGAGGCAATACCAATATTGCGTATAAGTGTTGTAAGTCATGTCGTTGTCCGTCTTAGAACACACCGGACATTTACAAATAGAATGATTTTTAGCTCTCCTCAATTCAGCCTGTTTATCAAATAAATAGTTTTCTCTTTCTTTTTCTTTAGGAGTTTGATCTCGTAATTGATTATTTTCAAACATTAAATGACGCTCTTCATTACCTAATTTTTTCAATTCTTCGTAAACTGCGTACAAAATAACAGTTCGTAAATTATTTCTTAAATTTCTTAATAAGGGATTTTTAATTACGATCGCTTTTTTTTTCTTCATGCTTCCTATAAATTATGTAGAATTTCGTGTATATAAAACGTTATAGTTGTCTAATTTTCTAAAATCTATGTTAATGTTCCTAAATACCTACTCGAACCAGGTAGATAATCGCCTGCGCCTGGCATACGAGCAAATGTCTCGGCTATGCCTATATCGTACTGACCGTAAAATCTATCATATGCAAGTTTATAATAATTTTTTATAAATTCTTCGATACCTATTGCTTTGATAACATCTTTTCTTTTGTTGAATTCAATCAAGTTATCTTCAAATTCTTTCTGTCCTTGACTTTTCCAAAGATGGTACACCCATTCTTCGCCTAATTTCTTAAAAGTCTGCTGAACATCTGTTTCTGTTACATCTCGATCAAACAACATAAACTCCTCGAACGCTTTCAAAATGTTCTCGATCGATTGCTCTCCATTAAGTGTACGGGTGTATTTAGCGTAAGAATTGTGAAAATGATCGTCGGTAAGAATAATGTCTTGAATTAAAATGGATTTCTTTCGGTTCCATTCGTTCCTAAAATGATGACGCGAATATTTGTTTCTCGAAAATATGCTAAATATAGTTCCGTCCAACGATTGGAAATGCAATATGTCAAAACCCAAGTTTCGAGCCAATCCCATCGTAATGTGATAACCTTTAACGGACTCGTCCTGCCAATACTCGTTATATCCATCTCCCGTAAATCTAGTCTTTAAATATTTATTACAAGAACGCACTGCTTCCATCACAGTAGCTGGAGAATACAAATAGTTTCTATATAATTCGCTTCTCAAATTTTTCACCGTTTTCTTATCTGGAAGCGATAATCTTGAAAAATAATGCAGTCTAACATACGCTCTTCTAGTTTCTAAATTTTTTATATTAGGAACTATTATTTCGCCAAGATCTCCTAAATCTACCGCAACTGATAAGTCATTACTTCCCGTAATAGCTCTCATTTTCGTTGTTTTAACGTCCGATAAAGCGTAAAGAGAATCCCATATTAGATTAAATACCCTTGAATCCATACTTCTAGAAATGTATTCTTTGTCTAATAGAAATTTACGAATCGTATCCCTACTTTCTTCTTTTATTTTTTCTACAATCACGGGATCGGATAAATATTTCTTAAGTTCTTTCTTTATATCTTTATTTGGTAAAAGCTTAGAATTAGACAAAAGATCTGCTCTTGAAATTAAATATTCTAATTCAAAAAATGAACCAAAAAAATTACGTTCTAAAATTTTACTATTTAGTTTTCCCCCATCTTTATAAATAATTAATGAAAGACCTTCAATGCTTATAGGAATTTGCGTATATTTGAAAAAAATTCTGGAAATATCAAAAACAAGTCGATGTTGAGATCCTAATCTATCTGCATAGTCGTAAATAATCTGCTGTACTTGATCGTTGTTCTTAAATTTTTTAAGAAATGTTTCTATTTTTTGAATTGATGAAAAATATAATTCTTCACTTTTTCCTAAATTTTTTATTCTATCATATTTCGTTTTTAGAAAACCCTTCCCTAATCCCATTTCTTCAGAAAGACCCTTCTTGGAAGGTAAACCTTTAGCTAAATATCTATTTGGAAGAGTTTTCCAATAAGCAATTGTATCTGGATCTGTTCTTATACTTTCAAGAAATTGATAAGTTGGATTAACGAATAGCCTCATGTTTTTATCTTTTAAATTTAAATACCCGATCTTTGACGTTAATTCGTCAATTGCAGAATGCTCCACACCGTTAAGATTTTTCATTGCTCCTCCAACTACAACTGGCCATAACTTTAATACATCACCTTCTTTCAAACCAAACTTTCGCACGATCTCGTCTATCGAAATTCCAGAAGGAACTTCGCGACCGTTTAAAACTAACGCAAACGCTCTGTACTCAGAATTTATAGTGTTTGTCTGTTCTTTTACGATCTCCAAGATCTTATCGATAGAGTGGTGCTCTTGTACTTGAAGCTTGATTAACTTTCCCGTGCGAGAGTCTTCGACGTCGATTCGCATACCCGTTCTGAATTCGATCTCGCCGCCTCCAAGCGCGCTTACCAAGTCGTATAAGGCAACAGAACTCGGTCCGTGTCGGTGTCGTATATCGACGTAAATTCGTCTTGTATTTTTACGCTATTAAAAGAGTCGGAAACGTTTATGTTCGGCTTGGAAGGATGTAAGTCAAATATTGCCATCCCGTTCCCACCGTAACTTCCCCACGTAGGCGGTAGATTTAAATTATCGTCTCGAGTAAAGATAGGATTTCCGTACGCGTCCGTGCTAAAGAGCCCGGAATAAATGTTCCACGAGTTGTCGCTTCGAAAATCGCGCTCGAATCGATAATTGTCTAGTAATCCAGGGTAATTAATGTAATCCAAAATGTTGTTCCCTAAAACAATCGGATGGTCCATGTCCCAATAATTTGCTTCGCTCGTTCCTTCGGCGGGAGAGGCCAGATCATTAAAACCGTTATTAAAATTAAATCCTCGATAATAAGTAGGAGTATAAAAGCATTCTAATTTACAATAGTCGAAAAAGAGCGATAGGTCGTCGTCGCACGTAGGATCTATGGTAAAATTCGATACAATCTTAATTTTAAACGCGCGTCCGCCTTCGTCAAAAAATTCGGTAAAATCGTCGTTAATCACTTTCCACTCGAAATCTCCAACGTTAAAATTGTCGTCGTAATCCACTTTTTCGCGCACTAATTCGTTGTCTCGATAGAGTTGAGTTTTAATCTTTACGTGGATTTTGTCAACGTCCTCTGTTCCTGCCACGTCTTTTTCTAAATTGAAACAATACGTAAATTTCGATATATCTGATTTTGTGCCCAGATAGTAAATGGGAGGGCTTTCGATAGAAGATGTCGTTGAAGTGGTAACGTCTAGACGAAGAAGATCGGTATGGTTGGTCTCTCCCGCGTCGTAATCGTAATACGGGTGTTCCCATTGAAGCTCTTCGGGATGACAATTGTAAAGGTAGAAAAGGTGACTCGTTAGTTTAAACTCGTTTTTATTGTATTGATCAATTGAAGTCCCATTATAGGTCATCTGATCCAGATTTCCGTAGCTCGCCGTGTGCGCAAACTTGTCTTTTGCGATCTCGCAATCCTCGACGTGAGTGGCCGATTTGTAAAATAGATCCGAGTCCCCAATAAATTCGATTTTTGATTGCTGATACTCGCGAAAATGCGATCGCGAAACGTATTTGTAGTTAATTATGCCGTTTTTCGCGTCGTAATCGTCTACTTTCTTAAATACTGGAGCAAATCCTTCCCTCTGGGTGATGTAAAGTCCTACGGTTCTTCCGTCAACGAGCGTTCCTAGCGAATCTTCCATTTTACATTCGAAATAATTGTTGTAACCCAACAAATCTTCGCTTCGCTTAGAATAGCAGCTCCCAACCCTCGTCGAATACGAAGGATCGTTGCTGTACGCGGGAACGAATCTGATCGCGTCTTTACTTATTTCTACGTCGTATTCGTGCGCTTTACTTTCTCGAGTTAACGACAAGAAATAATTTTGAACGCAATAAACGCGTAGCTTGTATTTACCGGGAACGACGGCGTTTTTCTCCTTTCCTAAATCGATTGGTAAGTACACCATTTTGTTCTTGCACTTGCCAACGATATTTTTAGTGTTAAACACCCTCGTAATTCCGTATTTTACCTTCGAGAGACCACCCAGGTCGAGCTCTCCGTCGGGCACGAGTTCGGCGTAAAATTTTACTCTTTGGTTTTCGGGTAGCGTTAAGTTAAACTTGAGAACGATTTCGTGGTTGAACGGAATCTCTTTTAAATCGTCGATTTTACTCGTGTAATTTAACTCTTCGGCGTTATAATCGATTCCGTTGCGTCGTAAGTCTTGAGGAACCAACGCAAAAGTCGGTTCGGGACACTCGAAACTTGCAATATTGACTTCAAACCAGCCAATCAAAGTTGGGAACAAAATGCAGCACACGGACACTACAAAAGCTAAAAATCGGGTGTGATTGTTCGATTGGTCGGGATCTTTGTTAAGGCGCGTCCTTGTTCCTCTGAACAGCTTCTTTCGCTGGTTTTTTCGCGTCGTATTTTTTCTAATCGAAAACGATTCTTTGAACGACTCGCGCAATTCCCTGTTGGCGTCCAATCGTTTCGAACTGGGCATCGAAACCGAAATAATTAGGGCCATTAAAACGCCGAACGCTATTCCTAACAAAACGGAGTTAAACATTACGGTAAAAACAAACCACAATATAGAACACGCGACGAACGCAACCGAACACAAGAACGTTTTTGTCTTGCGAGAACTCTTTTCAACGACTTTTTTGGTTCTTTTTAGCTCGTCGCTCCATTTTTTCAGGTTACTAAACGTCGAAACGAAAAGAACGAGTAAAAAGCCGGCGAACAACACGCTTAACAAAGCGTCGCTAAACGCTACGGCGCAAAAGATCCACGCCAAGAAAAACAGCCCTACGAAGATCGCTTTTAGAACGCTTTTCGTTCGTTTTGACAAGCGGTGCGCGGGATTACTAAGGCGTACGGTTGATCTTGCCTTCGCGACGTCTTTTCTAAACGCGAAGTAAAGGAAAAACAGCGAACACAAGACGAAGCACGCGATAACGACGTAATCGGTGGCGTATCCGAGGGTTAAGTACAATCTATTCGGTCGGTTCTCGCACTCGCCTACCACGAGCGAATTGTCAACGTCAAGAACCTTAAACGTTAAAACTAAGCTTTTGTTATAAAATTGGTCCGAAGGAAGCCCGTACGATTTAGCCTTGCCGCCCGTTTCGTCGTCTACTCCGTTTAAATCTTCGTCCAAGCACGGCGCTAAAAGGACTAAGTCGCTTTCGTACCCTTTTTCGTGTTCTAACAACGGTTCGTAAAAACCTAAAACGAGTCCTCTGTCGGGGTACTCTTTCGTTCTTCTGAACACGTCTACCCAAACCGTTTCGTTTATTATAGGAACGTACGTTTGGTACAACGCGGGATCTAACTCCGTGCCTTTTCGATACTCCCACATCGTATAGGACAGTTTTGCTTGGCTTCTGTCCTGAATTTCGAGGGGAACCGCTTTAGGAGGACTAAACGCCCCCGCAACCGCGAACAAGCAGATTATAGCTATTACGCTTGTTATAGAAGCGATCGCTCTCCAAGGTACCGTTCTCTTGGAAGGTTCTTTCCTCGATCGAATAAAAACGGTTTTTTTTTGGCTAGATTTATCGTTCTTTTTGGCGAATTCTCGGCGCCATTGTCGTAGTAATTCGGTTAGATCTCTTATTTCTTCACGAATTTTTTGTTTCTCGTTGTAGCTAGCGTTGCTATTGCTTTCCAATTTTTCGAGTTCTGCTTGGGTACGCTTTAGCCTTGCCTTCAAATCGCTGATCTTTAAAGAGTAGTTAATTAAGCGAGTCTTTTGCTCGTTATTTCTTCCCTTCTCGAGCCTTTTGTTCCTTATTTTGTTAAGGCGGTTTTCGACCTTCGTTTTTATCGTTTCCCATTTTTTGCGTATTGGGACAATCAAAGGAGAAACCCGCGAGGAAGCGCGTTTCTTCGTTTTTGTGGCAATGGTTTTAATTCTTTTTCCCCATGTATCGTTGCCTAAATCGCGCTTAATGTCGCGTTTTAACGCCGATTTTTTAAACAAGACGCGATTTAACAGCTCATCGTCGCTTAACTGCAATAACGAATTTTTAGTGGAATCTTTAAGATGAGATTCCTTTATTGCGGCTTTTATCGGCGACAAGTAAGCCGAGATTTTTTCCTCCCTCAGGTTATTATACTCGTTTAACGAGCGTTGACGGCTCTCTTTTAACGTGCCGTACTCAGCGTATAATTTATTCAAGTACTTTTGTAAAACCTCAACTTCTTTTTCTTTTGCAAATGTACCTGAACAACTTACTTGTTTTTTGTTTAATTTTCTTTTTTCAAAAGGAATTGTGAATTCGTATTTTTTAAGCAGTTTCGTCGCTTTTTTTGCGTAGCCTTTTTTTTTAGCAACCTCTTTATTTCCTTCTATTTCTAAGAAATACCTTAAATAACTTTGGCTTCTTAGAACGGTTCTAAGACTTTTACGCTCGCAACTAATTGAGTTACGGTCTAGCTTGCCTTGACTCGCGTTGTCCTCAAAAAGCCGTTTTAAATCAATTACATCTTCTTGTTCTAACTTTACGTTTAATTTTAAATAAGATAAAAAAGATTCTTTAGTAACGGAATCAAACGCTAAATAAGCGTCAAAGGAGTCTAAGGAAACGGGATTGCTTTCTCTTGCTTCTAAAAATCCTTTAATAATTACGTTCTTTGAAGGATCGACGGTTACCCGTTTATTATCCAACGCGAAAATCCCTCTGGGAAGCCCCGTTAATTCCGACATCTCCGGTCTAGCGTTTTGATCGGTCGTTTTTTTAATAACCTCTACCCGTTTTTTACGAGTGCGCCTTCCTTTTCTAAGAGCTCCTTTATTTTGACTTCGTACTTTTTAGGACCACTCCCAATGATTAAGTCTCTCTCCAGTTGGAGCTTACGAAGCAAGCGATTTAATTGTCTCAGTGCCAAAGAAGAAAGCTTTGAATAATCAAATTTAACTACTTGACTTCCAAAAGAGATAACTTTTTCTTTTGGCTGCGGCGCGACTTCCATATTTTTTTTTAGTTTTTTTTATTTTATTTTTATTCTTTTTTACAAGGCGATTTGCAACGGTTAAAGCCCTAATCAAGCAGTTCTTTATAAAAAAAAAAACAAAAAAACTCTATGGTCCCAATTAAAAGTAAAACCTAAATGGAACTAAGGCTTTTAAAACTACGACCGCTCCAAACCATCCCACTGAAATTTTTTATCTTTTATTCGATTAGCTACTCTTTTTTTAGTATCACCTTAATTAAGTCCTTCTCCAAAATTATACTTTCGACCAAATTATTCGTAGTCTCTTCCCACCGTTGGAATACTTTTGTTTTAATTACTTTCGCGATTCAATTACAAAAAAGTTAATCTTCAATGTAATTGATGATTTTAAATTAAAATTTCTTAATATTTAAAGGTTACTTGTACCCGAAAACCTACTTCACTTTTTTGTGAAGTAGGATGTGTAACAATTTTTTCGTTTGTTGTAAAAAATCGCGATAAAACGAAATTTGTGGTAATAAAGTTGCGTCGATCACAAATTTTTTTACTTTTTATATGCTTGTAAAACGTAGGCTATCAACTCTTCTCTTTTTTCTTTTGATATTACGCTGAAAGCTCGAAATAATGTCAACTCGTTGGGGGTTAACGCTTCGTACAACAATCTTGTCGCGAGCAATCGCCCAAATTTCGTCAATCGTATCGCTTTTCTCGGAGTCTTTAATCCTTCGTAGTCAACGCGGTATATTTCGACGAGATTGTTCTTTTTTAATTCTTTTAAAATGTTAGCAAAACGCGAATCGTTTTTACTCGAGCTATCGAACAGGTGGTTTTTAAAGTCTCGATAAAACAGGGGCATACCCTTGTCTTCGCGACTTCTCAAGTAAAAAATCGCTTTTATAACTTGTTTGTACGAGTAAGTAACTGTTCCTCGGAGAAAATGAGATCAAAAGGATTTTTTTCTTGATCGTTTCCATTACTAGTTTTAGAGGTCATATCAAACGAATTGAATAGATTTATATAAAGAAAAAGTGATTTTACCAATTTTGAAAAAAAAGAAATGCAAGAAGATTAAAGCTAATCTATAATTTTTCTACCTGTTTTTCTTACGAACTATTTTTTACCATTTGCGTCATCTGTCTTTGATGGTACGCTTTTAAATAGTCTAGTTGTCTTTTTATTTTCCGAAGAGCGTTGCGCAACCCATTCTCGTCGTAAGAATCGTTTGTGTGGTGATAAATTTTACTTCCGACGTTAATCCTTTTTTTATCTTTCTCAATTAAAATTTTATCCGTAATTTGGTTCATTTTCAAGATCAATTTCTTTTTCTTTCTCAAAGAAAACATTTTAACGGTATTAATTCTTTCTTTTTGTAGACGCCGAATGTCTTTCCGGAGTTGCTTAATTACTTCGCGCTCGTCTTTAGAATTTTTACGAGTTAGAATTGTTTGCAATATATTCAATTGCGTTTGATACTTATCAACTATAATCTCTATGGGTATCTTTTCAGGTCGTCTTTGTTGCCATAAATAATGAGGGAAAGTACATTTGTGAATATAACCGTGGCAAGTCGGGCAGACTCTTAATATCTTTTCGGGAATATATGTAATATGATGTAAGATTATGCCGTTAGAATTTGTTCCACACAAACGACACGTTTGATCAAGCTCCTCTTTCAGCGCCTTTTCTTGTTGTTCTCTCAGCTTTTTTTCTATTCGCGCTTTTTCTTTAATTTCTCTTTTAAGATATTTTTTCTTTTTACAAGAATCGCAATATCGAAGTTCGTATTTAAAAACGATCCCTTTGCGATAATCAGAAAGTTGTAAGCTCAAATTAATGGTATTTATAATGTCTTTTTTACAAGATTTGCAATATCCATCCGGTATTTCTTCCAAATGGAACCAATTTAAAAATAAATATTCTCGCGCTGAAATTCCGTTTCTTTTTAATATCAATACTTCTTTCGCGTACATCATATAGGGAAAGTTTTTATTATCGTAATAAATGTAAGGTCTAATATCTTTCCAGATAGGCGCATATTTTTTTCCGCGTAAGTCACAAAATATAAGGCATTGCTGTTCCTTGTTGTCCTTATCTGTGAATTTAATTACCTTGTAAAACAAATTTTGTTTTTTAGCACTTTCTTTATATCCTAATCCAAGTAGTATAGCTCCATCACGAACGAGATTATTCCACATTGTATCGCTATAAATATACCGTCCATCAATATTTTCTCTTTTCATGATACCAATATTTTTAATTCTTTAATTTTTTGTGAAAAAAAGTTTATTAAAAGTAAAAATCGCATAAAAAATGCAGTTAATTTACGAGCGCCGAAATTTCTAAAATCACGCTGATTAACGCGTGTTGAATTTCCAACAATTTCTTCTGGAGTTTCTCTTTTTCGCACTCTTTTTTCGCGATTTTGTTGAATTTTTTGACCAACTCTTCCAATTCTCGAATTTTTTGGAAGTGGTTCCAATTATCGATTTTGCTTAAAGAACTCCTAACGGATTCTTCGAACTCAACGGGTACTTGAGATTGCGACAACTGTTCGCCGGAGGTTTCTGGGAATAAATAGTCGTCGACGGCAACGCGGATTAAATGAGAAAGGTTTTTGAAACGGCGGTTTTTTTTCGAAAAGGCTTCCCACAGGTCTTTTTTTTCTTTGCTGATGCGGATTTGAATCGTGGTTTTTTCTTTTCTGCTTTTTTCCTGTTGAAATTGTTGGTACTTTTCGAATTCTTCGGCGGAGATCCTTACAAATTTTTTATCGCTATTATCAGCCATAAGATCACAAAAGAAGAGGACTCATTTATGTCGGAACGGGCTGACAATTTTTCGTAATTATGTTTTTTTGTAAGTACGAAAAGAAAATAACGTCGGCGCTCGAGAAGCTCGTTTTTGTCGATCGTAAGGTTTCTTGTAATGATAAAATGTATAAACTTTTACCGTTCTTTGCTTTAAAAGGGCGTTTTTTTATTAATTGGTTGTAATAACCATTTTCCGGGTTTGATTAAGATATAGAACGGGGCAATTCTATACTGTCGCGGGTAAATGGTTATTACTTTTTTTTATTTACCCTATTTTTTCGCTAAAAAACGGAGAAATCCTCCGTAAATTGTGGAATAAATCGGCTTTTAGTTCGAGCTAAAACGTCTTAATAGACCTTTTTATATGTTTAATTTTAAAAGAACTTGGGAAAGAACTATTGCCCCAATAGCGTTTTATTTTTCTTTCTCGCCGGAAATGTAGTGGTTTTAGAACGCGTCGGAAGTGAAACGTCTGGAAGGTAGTGCTAATTTTGATTCGGTCGACGGTTGGATTTTAAGCGAAATCGTAAGTATTTTCGAAGATTTCTCCCGCTCGCCTCGTTTGGGAACGATTGTCTTTAGTTTAGCGTATTTATTGAATCAAAAAGAAGCGTTAAAAAGGCGACACGAGGAGCAATTGGTAAAAATAATTCGTATTCCAGAGATAATCGACTTACCTTCGTTTAAATTGGCTGTAATGGTATTTTTTCGAGAAGAATATATTAATCAAAACGTTGACGAAATACTGGAAGATTCGGCGGTATTCGCTCGTACCTTAATTGGAGCGGAAGAAAACAGAGAGATAAGAGGCTTAAAAGGAGATTACACCGTTACCCAAACGGAAGTCGCGAGAAACGTAATAAATTCTGACACGGGATTGCCGTATCAGAACACGCAAACGCTGTTTAAAACCTTAGTCGGAGGAATCAATTTTTTCCAAATAGTTCGTTTACAACGCAATTTAACGGCGTTAAGACCAAAACCGCGATTAATAATGATTTCAGAACTATTAAAGCGGTTTCCTGAGCGTAAGTTCGATTTTCTATGCCAAATTCCCCAGCCAAGAAACGTTCATAATCACAGATTCGTGAGAAAATTAAAAAAGAACTTTAAATTTACCGACATTGCTGAGTTATTTAAAGATTACGATCTATTATAAAATTGGTGCGTTTTTTTGATTTCAACATTGTCTAAAGAGATTTGAGATAAAATTATAACAAATTAATATTCATTCGCAGTTCTTTTGTTTAAATATGTATGCAACTACGAGAATTTAATAAATCTAAAATTTTAACTAAAAAAATATTAAAAAATAGGTGAGTTGAAATTACGATTCCAATTCGTAATAAAGTTTATGAAATAATAAGAAAATTAAATGGTATAACCTATAATAATCATCGTGACATATATTCATATGTAGACGAGATTTGGGATATTGTTAGAAGCGATGATTTAAAGAATAAGCTAAAACAAATTCTCCCGTGTGGTTGTCTAGGAGAACCTGCAAAAGAAATTGAGTTAAAAGAAAAACTAATTAATTTTTTAAGAAATAATATTGATTTTTTTTAATAATTGTTTTATTTCTTTTTTTTTTGTAGTAATAATTAGAGTTAAAATGTTTAAAATTTAGCAAGATTAATTAATAAAACCTGCTCAATTTAACTTGGTTGGTCGTACAAAATCGGTCGATCAAAATGCGTTAAAAAAAACGAGTAACACGAGATCCGATCTATTAGACTTATTCGATTAATCTAAACGCACTCAATAATATTAACCAAAGTTGCTATTACGCTAATTTATTTTACGAGTTTAAATAGATGTCCCCAAATTGAAGATCAAAAACGAAGAAAACAAAAAATATCGGAGTGAAAAAAGTTGAAAAAAGAGACTTCCATAACGTTATCTACTGTTTTTTACGAATCTTTCAACAACCAATTTGTGTTTATCTTACAAACCTGCGACGATTCGTTGTATAAAGTAATTTTCCAAGACCTCAAAAACGTATCCATAGCTCTACGGTTTAAAAGCGTACAATTTTGCGACAGCGAACCGTATTTTAAGGTGAAAAGAAGCGAAGTTCTGTTTAAGAGTCAAAATCAAATCGTTTTATTCTTAAAATTAGAGTTCGACCTGCACGATTTAAGTACGGATAAAAGCGCAACGGTGTCCGTTAATTTAATACGTCTGGTTTTAAATAACCGGCAGAAGATCGTCTCGCAATGTAAGGGAGAATTTCGATTAGAACGCATTACGGTCGACTATACAAAAAATCAAATAGATAATACAAAAGAAAGTACGAAAGAATCAGATACAACTATAAAATCAGAATCAGAATCAAATTTATTCTCTCAAATAAAGCCAAAAAAACCGACCAACTCAAAAGTTACATACGAAATTTTCGATAAAAACGCTAATTTTTACGAACTAACGGAAGCGAGTTCTTTTATTTCGCTACAAAATCTGGTACAAAACGAGGAAGAGTTAATAAAAATAGTAGCAGCGAACGAAATGGACGTTCAAATGGTTTTAAAAGACTTTAAAGCCGCTTACTTAGACATAGCGTGTTTCGCGTTGAAATTCGTTCTGGATTCCGATATATTAGAAGATTCAAATTTAAAGGAAACGTTTTCTACGCTTTTACAAAGGAGATTTTCCGGTCTGTTATGTCCATAGGATATTACAACAAACGATTGGAACGGTTACGGAACAAAATTGATATTTATAGGTTTGCAGTAGAAGAGATTAACGACGTTATCTCCGGCGTCTACGAAGAACTTTCTGGTCAGGATAAAATTATTGTCAAATTAAAGTTCTTGTTGCCATCTTCGGAATCACACTTTTTTAAGCGTTTTTTAGACGAAGGGATCGTAAAATCGCACGAATATCTGGATCTGTTAAATTACGCGAATCTTAAAATAGTAAACGCTATAACGTCTAAAGCGTTCGATTACAATTATAGCTACGAAACTATTGATTTGTTCAAATCTCGCGTGGTATTCGATTCTTTCTCGGAAAAAACAAACTCGGACAAGAAAGTTATAGGTATTGGTATATATTTCGAAGGTGTTAAAAACCTTACCGTAACAGATATTACGACCGCAATTAAAATATGCGTGTCGAATAAAGCCAATTTTTCCGACCAAATACGCCTATATGTTTACAAAAACGAGGTAAGGAAATCAAACCTCGTGGTAAACCACAAATTAAAAAAAGTTTTAAAAACTTCCAATTCGAATATTATAACCATAAACGATAGGAACGGGCTAACAGACTATTATTCTAATCCCGACGTAATGAAGTTATTATTCGAATATTTTTTTCCTGATAGCTCTTCGACGACTATTTGTAAAATTACGTACGATAAACTGCAAAAAGATCAAGAAGCGACCAAATCGTTGCGAATAAAAAAAGGTCCTAATCGCTACGAGAAGATTACCGAGTTTTTAACGCCTTCCACGACTAACCAAGAGTTTAGAGAAATAATCTATTATAATTCTATTGGCGCGTTCTATTGCGGAACTCAAGACGTGGAAAACCATTTAAAGTACTTCGTTTTTGACTTTGACGTGTCTAAGTTTTTCAAGTATTCGTTCGAACGGAACAAACAGGTTATTTTTACCCTGTTAAAAAACGTAGCGAACGCAATAATTCGAGTCGTTCGAGAGTTTGGAATTCAAGGATATCCCGTCGTTAAGTTTTCGGGAAGTCGTGGCCTTCATTTGCTGTACCGGAAGAGCAAGTCGAGCGCTATTGGAACGAAAGCAAGCGGTCGATCTTGTGCGACGCTTGTTTGAGCGACCAATTTCGGAACGACGTTGAAAAGGTAGACAAACTGTTAACGCCCGTAGCGATCGCGACATTGTGTTTTGGCGCGTTCTGCCTCGTTTTTTTCCCGCTTTTTTTGCGGTTCTTAGACGAGATAGGAAAGCCTTTACTTGAAGGCGCGAACGCGTGGATTTTCGCGGTGGTTGTTTCGAGCCTCGTGTTAGCGCTGTACGTGCGCGCAACGCGTCCGTTCGAACAGATGTGGAGAAAAATAAATTGATTTCTGCGTTGTTCTCTTATTTTTTCTTTTTTTTTGGTTTTTTGGTTTTTTTGTAGTTTTTTGTAGTTTTTTGTAGTTTTTTGTAGTTTTTTGTAGTTGTTTAAATTTTTTTTCGTGCCGTTTTTCTTTATATAGATCGAGCTTAGATAGCGAGAAAGCAGAAAAAAACGCCTAAAATAAAAAAAGGAAGAGGTAGAAAAGTACGAAAATATATCAAAAAAAAATCAACGCGAAGAAAAAAGCGGTGTACGAGCTCGCATTTGTCCAAGTATCGGAAGCCGTAAGCCGCAGGTTGAGGGATTTGTTAACGCACGAACATAAAACGAAGAGGTAATAGCGTCCTAACTTAATTTTTTTTTGTTTTTCTTTAAGTGGAACGTGGTAAAAAAAGCGTAAAAAAGAAGGAGTTGAGAGCAACAGCGTTAAGTATAAAAGAAGCGAAAAAAGGGATAAGCAATAAAAACGAAGCAAAATCGACCGCCGAAAGTCAAAGCGAGTTAAACGAGCGAATTTCCGAAATTAAATTAAAAGTAGAGAACTTAGGTAGCGTTATCAATCTTTACCAAACAGAATTAACTAACTTAGAAAATAACTTAAAGGATAAAGTAAAAATTAGAGAAGGAATAACCTCAGATAAAATAAGATGCGGCGTTTGCCACAAAAACTTTAATTTCGCAAAAGATCAAATAATTAAATGCCCATTTTGTGAGGCCGTGTACCATTACTTGTGCGTAGCGTTTTGGCTTACGAAATATAATTCGTGTCCTGCTTGTCAAAATCAATTTTTGGATCCAAACGCAGGGATTTATAGTACAGAAGAAGATAGAGATAAAGAACAGTAATTAATTATTAATTATCTTCTTTTTCGATTAAAAACTATATCTACTTAAAAATTAATTGCAATATTTGGGTTATTTGTTTTTTATTTGTATATTACAGATGAGCAATAGATTAACTTAAATCTTTTCGATTAACTTAAATCTTTTCGATTAACTTAAATCTTTTCAAGAATATTAAACACCATTGCACATAGATTTTTAAATCAATTTGGAAAAACGATAAATTAAGTGATATAAGTGAAAATTTTATTGATATATCCCCCTTTTCCGCTTGGAAAAGGAATGGGATCCGTAATATGCAGTCCCCCCTTAAATATATTAACTTTAGCGGGCGCTGTTCCTGACCATGATGTTGATGTACTCGATTTAAACGTAGATAAGAATTATGGAATTAAGGAAATAG
>Ga0315284_10005643_pt1 | contig 17794 bp, 23 predicted proteins | sample YL17G09_16_MG_FD_203696 | JGI IMG/M metagenome (GOLD analysis project Ga0315284, IMG submission 203696) | Sediment microbial communities from Yellowstone Lake, YNP, Wyoming, USA - YL17G09_16 | ecosystem: Environmental > Aquatic > Freshwater > Lake > Sediment | place: USA: Wyoming | collected...
CAATAATAAACAATACGGTCAAGATCGCAATAGAGTCCGGTGTTGGCTATGGACAAGCCTTGCTCATATTGGAGGTGGCGAAGCTGGACGTGTATATGAATATGCGCCACACGGCAACTAGCAGGGTAGTGCAGTCACCAACTATTTTTCCGAAAGGTTAGAATGCCAAAACTAACCTGCTCTGAGCTTGCGGACGTTATTTCAAGGGAGCGTGGAGACACCGTCACGGTGAGCCAAGTGAGACGGAACGAAAAAAAATGGGGACTTGAACTCTCAAGAGGGAAGGATTTGAACAAGCGGGTGGTCCGTTATGACAAGGATGAAGCGTTGAAGGCATTAAGATCGGCTGGTGTAATCGCGGGAGCTAATAGCTCCCACCTGTAAAACCCACCCGCTTTGCTGGAAATGTTACAACATTCGCAACTATTACAACAAAGACTTCTTTTTTTAATCAATCGGAATTAAATGGAGGTTGTTATGGTTGTCGTGGTGTGTTGATGGTTCATGTGGTCTCGGTGGGTGGTTGCGCTCGTTTCCACCCACCGAGATGTTAAACGGATGAATGTTGGAAACAAAATAATTTTAGCGGCGTTGAGAAAGGCGTATGGGGAGATCGTCCCCACTAATCCTGTCACTCTACAACTCCGCGCCAAGCTTCTTGCGAATTCAGCCGACTCCTTTTCAACGATCTCAGGCGGTGCGATAAAATCAGTCACCGCGAATTCTCAGACAACGATCTTTATGGGTGCTGGAGAGTCTGTAGATGCAACAGACCTTGTAGGCATCTGGAGCTACCTGATTGAACTTTACGATAGAGCATTCACCAAGCTTGGTAGTGGGCAAACAGATGTCCTCCTTGAAGCATTAATGGAGACATATTTGAGAGACGTGACCGGATATACGTCAGATTGGACGGCTCTACAAAAATGAACTCAATCATAGTAGCACCAAACGGAAAGCCTGCAGCCCTGGAACTATTGCGCAATCAGTTTTATGAAGGTTCAAAGTTTTCAAGGAATCGTTCAATCATTTTACAACCCTTGCAAGAGGCTCACAAAGACCTTGACAGGTTTACACGCGCTGAACTTTGTAAGTCCGCACGCTACCTCTACAAAAATTCTCCATTGATTCGTGGAATTGTTGAGCGGCTGGTTACACTTACCATTGGCGGTGGCTTCCATCCAATTTTCAAATCGTCTGACCCAGCGTGGAATGAGCGAGCGAAGCTGGTTTGGAAAAACAAAAGCAGAAATGTTTCTCTTGGCGCGAAGTCCTCCATGCTGCAGTATCAAAGGTCTGTTGCTCGCGCACGGTTTGTTGACGGTGAATGTTTTAGCATTAAAACTTCAGACGATCATGTGACGTATGAAGATCGGCTCCAAGGCGTTGAATCTGAAAGGGTGGTTGGCGGTGTTTCTAGTGACGTAAAGTCTCCGCTCGTGGATGGCTTCAACCTTAACTCTCAGGGCACGGTGAAGTCCTACAACATTAAAGGTTCTCCAAGTCCATACCTAGCGGAGAATGTGATTCATCATTTCACTCCTACGCGCCTTGGGCAGTATAGAGGTGAAACGATTCTTTCTGCGGCAATAAACACAGCACGTGATGTTGACGATATTTTAGCTTTGGAAAAGGCAGCTGTCAAGGAAGCATCTGGGAAAACAGACGTGATCAAAACAACCTCTGGGACGCTTGACCCAGAGGCATTCAGGACAATCCGATATGGTCAGTCTGGAGACATGTTTGGGCTCCAGGCAGATGATTCAGGCTCCAAAACGGACTATTATCTGGCCCAATTCGGAGCAAAGCCAATCGTCATGAAAAAAGGTGACGAATACACGCCATACCAGTCCTCCCGCCCTGGCTCTGCTTGGCAAGGCTTTATGGACTTTTTGGGCATGACAATATGCCTTTCAACGTCTATGCCACCCTCAATTACCGTCCCAATGTCAGTAGGTGGCACCGATATTCGCAGAGATTTGGACATAGCTCAGCGCGTTGTTGACCCTTGGCAGCTTGATCTCGCTGCGGAGTTTGATGAATGCCTTGAATACCTCCTTGAGATGGAAGTTATTGATGGCCCACTCTCAAACCCTCCGAAGGACTACAAGCTCAGGTGTTGGAAATTTCCGCAAAAAATAAACGTGGACCGACAACAGGCTCAGCAAGACAGAGAGGATGTCATGCACGGACTTATGTCTCTTGAGGAGTATCACGGAAGGTGGTCTGAAAATGCGACCGAAGTTGAAGCCACAATTTTAAGCGAGGTCACAGCAAGAAGGAATTCAATCGTGTCCGCAGGCTTCAAGGACGTTCAAGAGTTTGTTCAATATCTTTCACTTGACGCGAGATCGTTTATGAATCAACAAAATCAACAAGCAACTGATACTCAAAAACATGCAACCTAAAATTCCAGATTGGTTAAAATTAGTGAATGGCACTTTAGACGGGAGTGAAAGCGAAGTCACCCTGCTCCTATGCGAGCCGGTTGGCTTTAACTCTGAGACCTGGAATGGGATGACCTCAAAATCTTTTGGTGAGGTGCTCGCGTATATTCCGAAAGAGAAAACCGTGAACCTCCAGATCAACACCCTTGGAGGACTCGTGCACGAAGGTGTCGCGATCTACAACATGATCGTTGCGAGAGGCAATGTGAACACTTGCGTGATCGGATATGCCGCAAGCATGGGTGCCGTTATTCTTCAAGCCGGAAACAAGCGCACCATGATGCAAGGCACGATGGTTTTGGTGCACCCTGTTTCGGGAGACTCAAAGACGGCTGAAGGCAAAAACATTTTGAAGACGGTAACAGGAAATTTGATTGACATTATGTCGGTCAGAACGAAGCAAGAAAAAAAGGTTATTGCGAAGATGATGGAAGCATCTACTGCGATGGGACCAAAGGAAGCGATGAGCCTTGGTTTCTGCGATGAAATCGTTGAAGGTTCTCCAACGTGGAACTATCTTGACCTTGCCTCATTCGCGAACATTCTACAGAAGGCAACGTTTGCCTCTGGGAGCGGACAACCCGCAAACGAAGAACAACAAAAAACACAAATGAAAAATATTGTATCCACATTGTGTCAGTTGAAGCTGGTGAACTCCGCTTCACTTACTGACGAAATAGAAGTCACGACGCAGCTGAACGAAAAATTCAGCGCGATCACCACGGAGCGAAATAATCTGACCGCAGAAATTTCCGCTCTCAAGTTGTCCAACACCGCCCTGAAAACTGAGAACGATGCGCACGCCGCAGCGTTGAAACTCCGTGTCGAAACAAAGGTGAAGTCCGCCGTGACCGCAAAACTGATTAAAGCTGAACGCGAGCTAGCACTCATCGCTGCCGGATTGAAGGATGAGTCAGCCATTTCGTTCCTTGACGATCTGGCGACATCTGCAGCGCCAATTGCCGGCCAACGTCGTGGGGCACCTCCCGTTCCTCCAGCCGGTGGCGAGCAGGACAGCGCTGAAGATCAAATCGCGGCACTTCGCATCGGTATGAAAAATCAAACCGCTGCGGAGACGGTTGAGACCTGCCGCAAAATTCGCGATCTTCGCGGACACAAGGGTATGCTGGTTGAAACAGAGTAATTGCAATTAAATAGAAAACAAAACAAAAAAACAATAGGAAAAAAATAATGAAATTCAATAAGAAAAAATATAATTCACGGTTCCAGTTTTGGACCAAGGCTTATGCCACGATGCTCACGTTGTTCATCGCTGCGTTCATGGCCATCTCTGGTGGTCTCTTAGCGGCGTTGGCGTTTGTGACCATCGTGTCACTTCTGCTCCGCCAGCAAACTTCATTCGTTTGCGCGGTCACGTTATCCGTGCCGGAAATTATGACGGATGTCATCGATGCGTTCAAGTTGGAAACACCTGAAGTGTTCAGCCCAGCAGGGTTTGCCACGGACTTCAGTTCATCGACTGCCGTCCTCGGAGATCGAATTACCGCGAAGATCAGCAAGATACCGGTCACTGGAGCATACGACAGAAACAACGGTGGGTTCAAGGCTGCGACTCAGGATGTCACGACTCTTTTAGAGGACGTGCCGGTTGTGTTGGACCAATTCCGTATCGTCACGGTCAACGTCAACTACTTGACCCAGCTCGCATCTAAGTTGAACCTGTATGAGCATGCCGTAAAAAATTATGGATATGCGCTCAGCAAATACGTCCTTGATACATGCTTGGGAGCGATCACGTTGAACAACTTTTCCAACAGCGTTCAAATCCCGCTGGCCAACGTCACCTTGGACACGATTGATCTAACTATTCGTGACCAGATGAATACACAACTTATGAACGACACTGGTCGGTTCATGATTTGTAACACGCCTTTCGCGTCCAAGTTTGGAAGCGATGACCGCGTGCGCAACTCCCAATTCTTTGGTCAGAAGAATGGTGATCGTGGCTTCCGTCGCTGGAATGCTATCGGTGGCCTTGGCTGGGTGCGCGAGTATCCATCGATGCCGAATAACGGAATCAACCTTCAAGCCTATGCGGGTGAGTCTCGTGGAATCGTCGTGGCGTCTCGCGCCATGAATTTTTCCAACGTGGCCGACCAGCTGGGAGTGCCGAAGGTAATGGACTTCTATCCAATTTCTGATGTGATCAGTGGACTCCACCTCACCGGTGCGGCCTGGCAGGAAGCAGGAACGGGTGACGTGTATGTTTCTTGCGGCATCCTGTTTGGAGTCGGCGCTGGAAAACAAAATGGAGCAGCTGGGACGATCACCGACAATGGCGGGTTGCTCGTTCGCTCCGTTTAACTCATAAAATTATGGCATTATTCATCTATATTGGGTGGCAGAAAAATGCCACCGGACTCCCTGGAAAAGTTCAGGGAATTTACATTGGAAATGATGGCGCTGCTGGTGAAGCTGCGTATGAAAAGGCAATCAGCTCTGGAAAATTTGAACGTGGCGTGAGAGTCGTTGACCCATCTGGAACTACACTTCCAGTTGACCCGACTCCCACGTTGAAAACAACTCCCACGTTTATCAACCCCAAGGCAAAAAATCTTCCTGAAGTTGGAACTGCGCTCCCGCATATCCAAGAGCAGGAGGATGCGGTCATTGCTCATCGGCTCAGCGAAGCTGAAGCAAGCCGTGCGTCCCGTCTCGCTCCAAGTGAAGGTCCAAAAAAAGTCAAAAAATAATAACAAAAAAAAGTCAGAGAGAAAAAAGAAAATGAAAAAAATTATTGTCGCATTATTCGCTCTTGCATGCGTGGCCACCGCCAGCGCGCAGGAGTTCACCGCCATTGCATTTCCAGTCACTACGGTAGCTGGGACCACGGCAGCAACCAACCTCGCATTAGGTTGGTCAACCATCGTGAACTACACGAACGTCACCACGGCGTGGAACATCAATAGTAATGCATTTGTGAATACCACGAACGTGTTATCAACTACCAACACGCAATTCGCGGACTTCAACGCTGCCGGCCAAAACTACGTGTCGATGCAGTTCAACAACACGGCGAACATTGTAAGCAACTACGTGTTCACTATTGGGAGGTCAATCAACGGAATTGTTTATGACACAAACAACGTTATTAATGTCACAAACGCCACCGTCAACAGTGGAAACACGAATTGCGGAACAGCGCTTATTGATATGCGAGGTTACACGTTTGGCCGACTTACTTCATTCAATTGGGTGTCAGCTACAGCCGGCAATGTCTACACCAACGTCAGCGTCTTGAAGTCTAACAAGAAAAATTAATGTCCGCTGCGTCCAACATGTTGAAAGCTGGGTTCATCCTTCTCATCGCCACAAACGGTGAGGAGGTGACCTACAATAATGTGAAGGTCAAAGCAATTGTCAATCGGAGTATTACTGCGCCAAAGGACTCTGTTACATCAAACGATGGAAAGCTGGACTTCAGCCTTTCGGGAGTCTCCACGATTGAAATTCTGCGCAGTTTAATTTCCGAGCCTCCCGTTGGAGTATCCATGGTGGACAGCCTTGGAAATCGCCATCGCATCTCGCGAGTCACCTCAAGCGAAATAACCTGGATGATTTATTGTATCCAGTCAAAGGCAGGTGTATGACGCCAAATTTTATTGAAGTCACCTACAACATGGACAAGCTCAGGGAGTCGCTTGTCCTTTACGGAAAATTGACCAAGCTTTCTGAAGGTGAGATCGTCGTGAAGCAAGCTGGAAAATTAGCTTGGAACATTTACAACGGATTGAGAAAGTTGAGACCGGTCAAGGGTTCAATCCGCGCAGAGAGAATTGCAGCGATGGCCGCAGGCGGTGGGATTAAAATTCGTGCTTCAGTTTATAAGGAGATCGCGAGCAAATACAACCTAAGTCAATCCGTTGCCACCCGTGGAAATTCAATCGTCAAGCCTAGTAGAAGCAAGAGGGTTGGAAGAGTCGTGCAAGCCGGTGCGTCCATCGAGATTCGTGGAAAGAAAATGAACTTCCAAGCTCTGGCCGCTCAGCGAGAGTTATCCATCCGCGAAACTGGAATTGGGTTCTCTGCATTTTCCGTCCCACGCCCATCGACTCGCTCATATGCGCAGGCCGTGCACGATATGGAATACAATCGCTTGATCGACAGCCGATATGGATTTTTACTTTCCTCCTATGGTGTAAAGGTTGGCGACAAGGGAAGCGTTGCTGAACTCAAGTGGCTTGGAGAAAAAAGTCAGTCATACAAGTCTGCCGTTGAAGGACTTTCCAAGCCAAACCAGATGTCCGTCCTTAATGAAGCGATCAAGGAGACTGAAGCTGACGTAATGGTTTATGTCAATAGGAAGATGAACGAAGTCAAGGAGGCTGCACGCCTATGAACTTCGTGACCATACAAGAAGATGTCCGCACGGTCATAGCTACTCACGCAACCTTCACCGCTCTTGCGGCAACAACGGTATTCGCAGACCTTGGCAACCTTGCGGATATAATTGAGGACGCTATTGCAGACATAGCTGCCCGTGGCTATGCAGTGACCGTCTGGCCACCAATTAAAGGGATGTCGGATGAAGAGACGGCAGGCGTGTCCGGTGTCTACACGTCAATCGTGGTTAGATTTTCAGTCAACCCTCAGAAACTCATCGCTGTTCAGGCTCTACACGATGCGAATGGAGCCAACCCGTCTGCGGCTCTATGGGTTGGAACACGGGTAAAAGACATCATCCAAGCTGTTCTCGGAAAGGTGGAAGAGGTGGGTGGAGCCAGGTTTGAATTAACGCAAGATTCATTTGAATTGGTAAACTTTGATGAAGGACTATTGGCATACCATATACGGTTTGCGCGTCATGCAGTATTTTAATGAAAATGAAAGAATCACATGTTGGAATTTTAGGAGTAATTGCGAGCGGGAGCGGAATAATTATTTCGCACTTTGAATCGGTCCATCAATGGCTTCAAATCGCATCGCTTTCAGCTGGAACACTTGTTGCACTCCTTTCGGCATTATCCATCACAATAACAATCCGCAGAAAACTAAAAAACAAAAAAGAACAGGACAAAGAAAATGAATGACATAAACGAAGTAGTGAACAAGCTTCTGGCTTTCATCCCAGAAAAATACAGAGGATTCGTCGCCCTGCTTATTGCCACGTCCCCATATATCTCGCGTGCGATCTATTCCGTCAGGAATGGCGGTGGACTAAAGGGAATCATCCGCGCCATCTGGCTTGGAACGAATGTCCCGAAGATCGACTCAGCCGACAAGGTGGATTCATCCGCTGGAAAAAACTTGAACACCCTGATTCTTTGCGCATTCCTTTCCGTAGGAATAGCAGGGTGTTCTTCGCTTGGCGCAAATCTCGCGGACGGAGGTGCCTATTCACCGGTGGTCATCATTACTACCACTAATGCAGAGGGAGTGGTGACGGTCAATGCGTCCAGGGTTATTGAACCAGATTTTAAATTCTTTGTTGCCGACAGTGCGTTTGACATTGCGAGCGGAGTAGTGATTGGAGTCTTTAAATTTGAAAAGGAAAACAGAGCGGCGATCTTTGCGGTGACTCCTAAAATCAAACACGAGCTTGACAAGGTCAGGCCGGTGGCCTTGGATATCATCCGAAGGTATGGTGCAGCACGGAAGATTTACATCAAAAACCCTACACCGGCAGGCATTGGAAAGCTTGAAGCAACGCTTCTTGAAATTCAGAAGGTGTCCCTCATAGCTCAGACAATAATCGCAATTAAATAACAACATGAACATCCTATTCATTATTCAGTTAATTCAAATTGGAATCGCATACGCACCGGACATTATTCAGTTCACGAAGGACGCGAGAGAATTTGTCACCGCCTTGTCTGGAAAAGGATTGATCACGGTGGAACAGCAAAACAGAATTCGCGCTCACATAGATGTGTTGGTGGAGTCCTCTGAAAATGGACTTACACCTCCAGAGTTCATGGTTGAACCAGACCCGTCAGTTTAACAAACAAAAACAAAAATACAGGAAAATAAAAAATTATGGCATTCACTAAACAGGCAGCATTTATCGGTGCCCACTTCTGGTTTGTTCCAGTAGGAACGGCATTCACATCTCCAAGCGCAGCTACCGTGTCTCAAAACGGAATTTGGCCGGATGGGGCTGAACCTCTTTGGCCGAATTGGAAGTTGGGCATCATCGAAAGTTTTGATCTTGACCCGAAGTATGGCCCACGCGAAGAAATTCTTGAGCCGTCTCCTGGCGCGGTCCAAGCGACTGACATTATCATTCCATACGCCATCCCTGAGATCAAGTTCACAACGTTGGACATTTCTCCGCTCGCGATTCAACTGGCCTTGAATACTCCCAACCTGATGTCGGGACTCGCGGACGCAAATCCTAATGCCGGTGGAGGTCCAGGAGTCCGTGGAATCCTCAAGGCTCAGAAATACAACCACAGCAACGTTCTCATCTTGAACTATTCGTCGTGGTGCTTCATTCAGATGCAAGGTTCACTGAAAGGTGCGCCGAAAAATATGACCAAGCCGGAATACATTGCAACCCTTCTCAAGTCGGTGAATAACGTTGGCGTTGTTTAACGGTTGAGATCAAAGAAAAAGAAAATAAAATGTCGGAAGAAAACAAAAATTCAGCATTCGTCTTAAACCCTAATTCAGCAACTCAAAAAAATGAAAATGAAAACAAAAATGCTCCCGTTCTTGCAACCGTTGTTCTTGACCCTACTGTTGACCCTGTCAGCGAGTAGCTTGTTTGGTCAGAACGCATTCGTTATAGATCCAGCGACAACGCCTGGCTCTTCACCGGCACCGGCAAAATACTTTGCGCTGGACACGAATATATTCAAGGCAATTGCTCCACTGTATCTCACAGGGACAAACTTCCTGACAACCCTCGTGGCTTCTACTTGGACCACCACGACAAATCCAGCGACTGCTTTGGCCGCCCTGGGTGGGGCAGCGGGTGGCGCAAATACAAACGTTGTCGCAACCGGATGGACTACAAACTCTGTTCAAGCGACTGCGCGAGACTCCTTGGGTGCGGCCGCAAAAACTAATGCGGTCTTGTTCGGAACAAACGTGGTGTTCAATTCTGGAAGCGGCCAGGTCACGGCAACGGTCAACACGAACCTCGTGTCAGTCCCGTCCACGGTCCAGATTCAAGCAGGTTCATTCCTTGGAGCGAGCAATACAACGGGAGACTTCATCGGAAGTGGCCGTGCGCTTACAAGCTTGAACGCGGACTCATTATTTTATACCAATAAAATAATTGACCTCGGCTCACCGCGTCTTCACGACATGACTCTGGGCACGTTTGGCGCGGGGTTGCCCGATCCAATCGGCTGGACAACAGCCTCTGGCTATCATGGAGCGACCTGGTCGATTAACCCATCCGATGTCGTCGGAACCAACATAACATTCCGCACCACGTTCGGCAGCGAGATTGGCACCAACACTTTTACTTTCCGCTATTCCTTTTCATGGTTCACGACCAACGGAGTGTATGTTACTTACCCAACCGCCGGAAGTGCGGATGTAGCTTTTACGATGACCAACAAGGGGTTTTACACGTTGACCAACTCATTTTCTGTGAACTTGGGAACAACGAATTTTGCCGCGTATCAAGTGAACATCGCATTCTTCAATGAGACAAACATTGTTGGCTTTAAACAAGTCACGCTTCAAATAAAGTAAAACAAAATGAAAAAAATCCAAATTCTTTTTTACCTGTTTCTTTGCCTTTCCTCCTATGCGGTGGTGGACGTTCAGATCTATCATCGCTTTGGGGAGGACGGCGTGGGCCAGACGATGCGTGCGTTTGATTCAAGTGGATACAAGCGGAGCATGTCCGCGAATACTACCGTCACGACTGGGATCGGCACGTCCTCTGCTTCTCCAGCGACTCTTGCTCAATCAACGAGTTATTACACGTTTAGCGGCACGAATTGCTTTTTGTGGCCAGCATCCACGCTGGGCATCTTCCCAGCTACAAACTTTTGCATGGAAGCTTGGATAAGAGTTGACAGCATTCCAACTGGTCCTGACCGTCAAATCTTTGGTGATGGTTCAACTGGAGTTGCAAACGGTGGGCCACTTGGGTTGAACGTTGTTTATTCACCTGCGTCAGGCGGGATAGTTGGGCAGTGTAGCGGTGTAAGTTTTGGAACGGCTCACGCTCCTGGAGTTGGAAACTGGTTTCATTATGCCGTTGTAAATGACAGGGGGACAAATACTTTTTATGTGAATGGCTCAGCAGCTGGGACTTCATACAAGTGCACCCCAATTGCGCCACTTTATTATCAGTGGGCTATGGCTGGCAATAACGGGCAAACCAATTTCTTCCAGGGTGCCATCGACGAATACCGTCTGTTTACTTTTGGAAATGGAGAGTTCACTAATATATTGTTCAGTTGTATAGGTGCCACAAACGTCCCGCTCATCATGGCTATTCCCACGTGGGACACCATGATTCAACGTGGAACAAATTTGTCAATTCAAACTGGTGAGACTCTCAAGCTTCAGGTAGTTTACAAAGGGTTGGCAACGTGCGGAGTTAACTGGATTCACGCCACTACAAACATCGGCTCAGGAAGTATATTGACGGTCACCAATGTTTCGTCTGCATTCGCGGGAGGTATAACGGCTGTAGTGACAAACTCACTGGGAGCGGCGACAAGCAGTATAGTAAATGTTGCAATCACAACCTACATCACCTCAACTCCAACTAATGGTCCGTCCTCCGCGCAGCTTGCTTGGCAAAATTTAAATTATGGTGCATTTTTCACCTATGGTCCACAGACGTTTGACCCTGGGGTGACAGACGATCTTTACTTTTATGCGCCACCGTCTGCTTCGCTTTATACTCCCACGAACATGAACTGCGATCAGTGGGTTGCCACCGCGTGGAATGCAGGGATGAAGTATGTCGTTCTTGTGGCCAAGCACACGAGCGGATTTTGCCTATGGCCTACAAAAACAAGTCCATACTGCGTGACCAATCCGCTAGTCGCAAATCAGACGGATGTGGTCAAGGAGGTGAGCATGGCCTGTAAGAGGTATGGCCTGAAGTTTGGAGTCTATCTTTGCCTATGGGACCAGCAATCATTTCCGAATTTTCTTGGGAGCTATCCAAGCGATGGGTTCATAAGTGTAGTCACGAATCAGCTCACGGAGCTGCTTTCAAATTATGGCGAAATCAATTCAGTATGGTTAGATGGACAGTGGTTCTCCCAGCGGGATCCATATGTTTGGAATTGCCCATTGATATACAACACGATCAAGCAGTTGCAACCTAATTGTATAGTGGATTGGAATGGTGGGATTTCGAGATCAGACAATCACCTTGACGGTGTCTATCCAGGAACAAACGGGCAGCCTTTGTTTTATTTTCCTGGCGACACAATCAGTGCTGACCCGTCCTTGCCGTCGAATACGGACACTAAGTCCTACACGAGTCTGAATAACGGCACGAACATTTACTACCTGCCGTTTGAGTCTCCGCTATCGTTTCAGTCAAATGGTTATTGGTTCTGGCACGCGGCTCAGGGAGATGTTCCAAGGACTATGGCTGAAGTCACGAATTACTACACTGTGTGCGTTAACACTACAAACAATTTACTCCTTAACATTCCTCCAAATACCACTGGGCTTGTCCCAGCAGCATATTCAAACGTCCTAATGTCGGCCAAGGCAGCTTTGGGACTTCAATCAATTCCAAGACCAACATTATACATCCATTAAAAACATATGAGACTCATATTCATTATCACAACACTAGCGGGAGCGTTGCTGTATGCGCAACAACCCTCTCAACCTCCGCAACCTCAGCCGTCCCGAATAGTCAGGGCGTTGCCAATCAGTCCTGAAGCGATCTCTGAACTAAGCGATGCAGAGCTTGACATCGCATTAAAGGAACGAAAGGAACGAAAGGAGCGGGAGTTGGGCGTGACGCTTGGCAGGTGGCAAAACGAAGCAATGAAGATAGACTGGCAGAACGGCAGGGTTGTGCGAAATACAGAGGGTTATTTTTCTTCATCTAACACCTATGTTGTAACAGTCTTTTTTAATCCAAAATGAAAACTTTACGATGGGCGGTGTCGCTCTTTTTTTGCTTAGCAGTTTTTGGATTCTCTGCTCAGCTTCCACCGGCACTTCCCATCGTTCCTCCCGTCCTCCCTTGGGTTCAGTGTTACACGTGGACCTACAAGGCGACAAACAACTCAACGGTTGTTCGGCTCTACACGACCACGAACCTGCTGGCCGGCTGGAATGCGCCAATTGAATTCTATCCGAAGACAAACTTGACGCGAATCACTAACGCGATCTATGTCACGAACCTTGCGGTTGTTACCACGAACTTTGTTGCCACGAATATTTTAGCGGTCACCAATTTTGAATATGAAGGTGCAGTGAGACTTTCGGTGCCGCAAGATTTTTTTAAGGTATCTGTCAGCAATTCTGCAGGTGAAAGGTGGTTGCAATAATGTGTTCAGCGGAATACAAGAATCATTGCTGGAACGGATTGGAGTGCCTGCGCTGCGGAAAAAAAGCACAGCGTATTTGGGAGGTCTCCAGACAAGCGAGGAAGAAAATTAAGAACACGACAAGCGGTGTTTTATTTAATTCGCAGAACGATGGAAAAAGCTGGAGGTATGGGAAGAAAAAACTTGGAGTTGTAAAGTGCTTGGAAATTCTTGGTTATACCAACTTCAATAAGAAAGTATCCAGAAAAGCTGTTTCGTTTTGGCAAAAAAATTATGACCGGCTGCCATACATTTTAAAAGATTGCTCCGATCTATACAAAGGGTTGTGCAAAACCACTCATCCAGATACAGGGAGAAACAGCGCGAGCCACGAAAGTATGGTGGCTTGTAACAATGCTTGGTCAAGGATTGAAAAACTATTTGCGGCAAGGGGTGTTATTTTATGAGAAACAAAACAAGAAAAGCAATAGTCATGTTGGTCATCCTTGGAGCTATCCAGGGAGGTGCTCAGGCAGGTCTGAGGTTGCCCGTAAAAAAAGCGGTGACACATCCACCTAGACAAGGGTGGGGCGCTGCTCCTATTATACCGGCTGCAAAGCCGATGCCGGCAAAAAAGAAATAAAACTGAAACAAGAAAGGAATCAGAAATGGAAACATTAAACGGTGGTCGTGAAGTGATAGTCACTTTCACGGACGGAACAACGGGTGGAATCTTCGCACGACAAATTCCCATCCGCGAATATGACGCAGCGTTCAAGCGGAGTGAAGATGAGATCGGTCTGTGCGCACTCGTGGTTCAAAAGCCGGTGGAGTGGATTTACACGCTCTGCCCAGAAAGTTATGAAGCCTTGGTGCAAGCCGTTGAGGAGGTGAATGCAAAGGGTTTTTTCGTATGGTCTCAGAGGCAGGGAGCAAGGCTCATCGACAAGATGAACAAGGTGAATCCAGAGGTTCTGAGACTGGCAGCACAGGTGAGCGGCTTGAAGAATTCGTCGCCAGAGTTGCATCTCAGTCCTCGTTGACCAGAGATGAAATCACACGCGAAAGCATCGAGTGGATTCAGGCCTTGGATAGTGGATACAGGCGTCACCAAGCGAGAGACGCGCTGCGACTCGCTCAAGCCGTGTCTTCAATCTTCGATTCGGACGCTTGGGTGGAGGCTCAGCAAAAGTTGATAAAAGAAAGTTGAAACATGTCTGACATATCAATTAAACTCAGTCTGGAATCAGCCCAAGCGTTGGCCAAATTAAATGGCTTCCTTGGTAGTGCGGCAGACGGCTTGAAAAGAATGGCGCTGCAAGTCGGTGCCGCATACCTTGGAATTCATTCCTTTAAGGAATTGACCACCGAAGTCATACACCTTGGCGCACAACTCGATGAACTCAGTGACAGGACAAAGACAAGTGTCGTTGATCTAATCGCGATCAAACAAGTCTTAAAAGACTCTGGTGCATCAGCCGATGCAGCCGGTGGAATGATTGACAAGATGAGCGTGGCTCTTGTCAAAGCAATGGAGCAAGGTGGAGACTCCGCTAGAATCTTTTCTGACCTACACCTTGACTTGTCATTAACAGAGCTTGCTGCAAAAACAGCTGGCGAACAGTTTGTGATTCTTGGGAATGCGATTCAGAAGATTGAAAATTCTGCAAAGCGAGCACAGACCTTGCGCACAATATTTGGTCGTGGAGGTGGGGAGCTTGGGACGTTAATGTCCAAGCCTATTGACCTACAGAAAGATGGGCTGAAAGGTCAGGCCGAATTTGCGGACACATTGTCAAAGATCAGCGGCATGATGGACTCCATTGGAGACGATCTCAACCGGCTGAAAGAAAAAGGAATGCAGGTTGGGGCTGGGATTTTATCTCAGCTTGCTCCCGCTCTTCAGAAGACGGTTGACGAATTGGCTTCAATTGATTTTACGATTATTGGGAAAAAGTTTGGTGCGTTTGTAAACGTGGTAATCAACTCCTGGAAAGAAAACAAATTCCCAGAGATGATTGGACTATTGATCGAAGCTGGATTTGAGTTTGGTTTTACAGGTGCCGAAAGTCAGTTCAGAAAGATGTGGGAAGCGTTGACGGGAGTCTCTGCTGGACAATTTTACCTTGCGCTTGTAAATGCGATAATCACCTTTGGTGTTAAGGCAACTCAAATTTTAATTGAGGCTTTGCTTTATCCGGTGGCGATTATGTCAACCTATTGGTCCTATGTTTGGGACGTAATGAAATATGGTTTTCAGGGTGTCGTAAAATTTATGGCCGCAGGTTGGGAGATGGTCATTAATGGTTTTATTTCGGCGTGGAACAAGACGGTTGGACCAGCTATCGGAAAGACTTTTGAAAAGGTGTCCATTAGTGGCGACATGGGCATCAAGGCTCCAAGCCTAGGTGATACGTGGAAACGGGAGCTTGAAGCCACAGCAGCCCAAGGTGTCGTAATTGTTGACTATCTGCAAGAGAATCTTGAAAAGACTCGCGAGATATTGGGAGTGAACCAAAAGCTATCTAAAACAGACGACACGCGGCTCACCGCCTTGCAGCGACTCAACGCTTTGATCAACGAGCAGATTGATCTTGCCGACTCCCGCGAAAAAAAGGAATTCAAAGGTTCACCGATTGAAGTCTTTAATCAGGACACACTTAAAAAGCTGTCAGCTTATGCGCAAATCTTGCGTGAAATATATCTTCAAGAAGTAAAGTTGATTGACGTGAATCCTTTTACCACGCAGCTGGAAAAAGCAAAGCAAATCCTCCCGCTCTTGGAAAAACAAAAACAACTTGTTCAAGAGTCTCTTAATCTCGCAAGTGCAGATTATGACAAGGCAGGAACGGAGGACGACAAGATTGCCGCGAAGAAAGAAATGATCAAGCTCCAAGGAGAGCTGAACGATCTTAATGCGCAAGAGGTGCGGCTCAAGGCTTTGGACTCTTTTTCAGATCAGATGAAAATGGCCCAGGTTGATCTCCAGAATAGCTGGGGAAGTTGGGCGCAGCAAGTTGCGACATCTTTTAAGACTGTTTTCCAAGGCGCAATCAACTCAATTTCAAACGGAATCACCGGACTCATCATGCGCACCAAGACTTGGGGACAAGCGTTGAGCGAGATCGGAACGAATATTCTGACAGAGGTTGTTCATTCGATTGTACAAATGGGAGTCCAATGGGTGATGACTCACATTATTATGAAGGGTGCAATGGTCGCATTCCACGCGATTGCCGATGCGCTTGGATGGAGTTCAGCAACTCAGGTCATAGCTCAGGAGGAAGCAAAAGCACCCGCACTAGCGGCCAACGCTGCCACAGCCTCTGTATCATCATTTGGTGCCGCAGCGATTGTCGGTATTGCTTTATTGGTTGCCGGCCTTGGCGTGGGCATTGCGGCCGCAACCGGTGCCTTTCGCGAGCGAGGTGGACCGGTCACTGCAGGCCAGCCATATATCGTTGGAGAGAAGCGGCCAGAGCTATTCGTTCCAACTCAGAGTGGCTACATCGTTCCAAGTGTTCCAGCGATTCAATCGCTTGGCTCTACAGGTGGAGGTCAAGGATTTGGACAAGCTCCTAATAATACAAACGTGATGGTTCATTTTCCTGACTCCGCTGAAGCTGCAAACCGTCACGCGAGAAACAACCCAGAGTTCCATCATATAATCCTTGACATCGCAAAGCGCAACTCGCATATCATAGCACCTAAAGCATAATGATTAAAACAACATTCAATACCAAGGAAATTTTTTTAATCACGACCGCTCCTAATTGGAAAAGCGGATTCACTGCTGAATTTTCTTCCATCCTTGACTCTCAAGAATCACTGACCAAGCGGGAGTCGCGAAGATCGTTCACGAAAACTTTGCGAACAGCAGTAAAATGTTCGCTCACAATTGCCGATACAGCCCTGACGAAATTCGTTGGTGGGTTGAGGCAGCTCAGGGCGCAGCCGGTTGTTATTCCTTTCTGGCCGGCTGTGTCCCTTTGGTCCTCCCGCGCCACCGCAAAGATCAAGGGCGGACTCATGATTGTTTTTAAAACTGACTGGAGTCAGTATGAAATTTATGAAGCTGGGGCAGAGCCTGGGTGGCCGGCAGCTGGAGACTGGGTTGCCCCACTGCTCTATGGCTATTTGGGAAAGACTGAACCCAAGTGGTTTTCCACTACTGCCGCAATTATTCCGATTGAATTTATTGAGTCTTCAAAATCCTCCTATGCTCTTCAGTTTACCGGCCAAACGATAATGGCTGGACCGACACCCGCTGGGTATGCGGCTGCGCCAAAACTATTGCCGTTTGTTCCAGACCATAAAAGCATTTCTGAGGACGTGCGGCTTGGAGTCACGAGACGGTTGACAGGCATGTCTCGCGAGCAATCTACAACTCACTACCCACATGAGCCATATCGTTCACAGATGGCCCAATACACGATCAAGTCTCAAGCCTACATCGGGACAACTTTGAGTTGGTTTTCTGACGTGGCGTCTCAGGGAGATTCGTTTTGGGCCATAGGTGCTTTTGAGGCAGGGAGGACTTCCGCTCAAATATCCGAAACAAACCCTGTCCTTCAAGTGACTGACAGCTCAGCGATTCAAGCAGGGGATTATCTTTGCACGTTCATAAACAACGCGATATATTTGGCCAAGGTTGCATACTCCGTTGGAAATCTTGTGACACTCTATGCGCCGTTTGGGGTGCTGCTTCCAATTGGGCAACCAATTAGATCGCTCATTTTATCAAAGTTTGTCTCTCCAAAAATTTCAATCAAGTGGCTTTCAACCGACCTGATTCAAGCGAAATTTTCAGTGGAGGAAGTCCGCCCAGAGACGCTTGTTCCTGCAAACGAAACGATAGGCACAACGCTTGGGAAGCTGGCGCGGAGAATTGTGCTGTTTCAGTTTGTAAGA
>Ga0315284_10005644_pt1 | contig 17791 bp, 20 predicted proteins | sample YL17G09_16_MG_FD_203696 | JGI IMG/M metagenome (GOLD analysis project Ga0315284, IMG submission 203696) | Sediment microbial communities from Yellowstone Lake, YNP, Wyoming, USA - YL17G09_16 | ecosystem: Environmental > Aquatic > Freshwater > Lake > Sediment | place: USA: Wyoming | collected...
CGGCCTTCCAGTCCAGGTCGTGGTGCGGGCCGGCGCCGCCGGAGCGGACGGCCTCGATGCGCGGGAAGCGGAGCGAGTAGCGCGCGCGGAAGCGGTCCGAGACGACCGCTCGCACGTCGGCGCGCACAGCGACCACTTCCGAGCGCCACGGTTCCGCGATCCAGACGTCCGCCTTTTCGGAGGGCGTGACGCGGCCGGGGAGCACGGTGGCGACGCAAGGGGGAGGGTTGGCGCAGAGGGGGAGCGCCATGATCGCGGCATGCATTCTCGCGCGCCCCGCGTCGTCCAGGCCGGTGCCGACGCGGGCGAACGTGGCCCATTTCGCTTCGGAGCCGTCGGCGGGCGCGTCCGACGCGCCGGTGCGCAGGCCAAGAATGTATTCAGAGAGGATCCCCGCCCGCCCGGCCGCCGCCGAGTGTTTGGCGCCGAGCACGATGGCGTCCAGGTCCAGGGAGTGCATGTGGTCGGGCTTCATCTGGGGGTACGAGGGAGGCGGGCATGGTGGTGGGGGTGGGGCCGGGCCGGGCGCGCGCGCCGCCGCCCGCCTCTCCCTCCTCTCCTCGTCCCCTCTCTGACCTTGCACCAAAGCTTTTTGCCGCCCGGCGTCCAGGGCGAGGCCAGGGACTTGACCATGACGCCTTCATCGCCCCGGCGCTGGCCGGCTTGGAAGGCCGCCTCGACATCCGCCGCCGTCGACCCCAGGGCCGACTGCGGCTCCCCGCCCATGAAAGGGCGTCCCGGGAGCAACGGCTCCACCCTCCCATGGATGACGCCGGCGGGGCCGAGCGGGATGCAGGTGGAGACGAGCGTGGTTGGGGGACTAGCGTCGTCGTCGCCGAGGCCGAGAACGGAGCGCAACACTTTGTGCCGCTCGCTTAGAGGCCGGTCGGCGATCACGTCGTCCCCGACGCGCAGTACGTCAAACGGGGCATAGACGAGCACGAGGTCGGCGGCGGCGGGGGGGTCGTACTCGAGCATCGCCCGCGCGCGCGGCGCGGTCGACGCTAGGGGGGCGCCGCCCCGGGTGTCGTCCGACGCGGCCGCGATGGCGACGGGGATGATGCCGCCGAACGGGTCGAAGGCGGACGAGGCGCGGTTCCAGACGACGACCTCCCCGTCGAGGACGAGCGGCGCGGCGGCCCCTCCAACGACGCTCCCCAACACCGCCGCATCCAGCACGCGCAGCCGCTCCGCGTGCGCGTCGTCCGCGCCGGCGGGGGAAAAGTAGGTGACGGCGCCGGAGGAGACGTGGGCCTGGATGCGGAAGCCGTCGAGTTTCGTTTCGACGACAAACGGGCCGCCGCCGACCCTGTCGAGGGCTTCCGCCGCCGTCGCCACGGGCTCCCCTTTTTGGGGGCGCGCCGCCGCGCCCAGCTCGATGGTGGCGCGCTCGTGGCGCGAGGCGGGGTCCGCGGTCGCGGCGAGCACGCGGCGCAGGTTGGACAGGGACAGCATTGCCTTGGCCGCGTGCGGGTGCCAATCGTTCAGCACGGCGTCCTTGGACATGCCCGTCGGCACCTCTTTCAGCATGGCGCGGCACGCCCACGCCATGGTGCGCGGCGAGGTGCGCGTCATCAGCGCGCGCAGCGCTGCGCCCATCGCCGCCACGGTGCCGGCAGCGGCCACGGCGTCCAGCAGGCGGTTGAGTTCGCCGACCGTGAGGGAGTACTCGGCGTCGGCGCCGTCCTTGAACATGCAGCGCGTTTGGAAGAGCCGCTCGCACGCGACGTCGACGAGGGAGCCCGCCGCTTCCGCCACCTCGGTCGCCCGGCGCCGGGAATGCGCCCCGCCGCGAGTCCTCCAATCCACGACCGCTTTCGCGTCGGCGTGGACAAGGGGGTCGACGCCGGCCGCGTGGCAGAGCGCGGTCGCGAGTTTCGAGTCTTTGACGCCCATGCGGCGCTCGCCGTCGAGCTTGGGCAGGAGCAGGCGGTAGATGGAGAAGACGTCGCCTTGTTTGACCGGGTCGTAGGGCGTCGCAGGGGGTGGGGGGGGGGCGTTCTTTTTTTTGCGCGACCGCGGCGCGGCCACCGGCGCCGCCACGTCGGGAGGGTGCTCCCTCACCCCGGACAGGTACCGCTCCCTCCACTGACGTAGCGTGCGAGCCTTGTGGCAGCGGCGGCGCTCTTTGCGGTCGGTCAGGGCGTCGAGCAGGTCGCACACGGTCGCAAATTGGACGGCGTCGGCGTGGCGGGGGAGGGGGGGGGCGCAGTCCATGGCGCTGGCCGGGGCCGAGGCCGCGCGGCGTGCGCGCTGTGTGAGATTGGCCGGCCACGCGCGTCTCGTCATTACACTGTCTCTCGATGCCCGCCCTGCGCCACGCGACGCCGGCGCGCCTCAGGCGCGCCGCTCCCAGCGCGCCTCGCGCCGTCGCGCGCCGGACGCGGCCCGCCGTCGCGGCGCCTCCCTCCGCCGTCGCCGACGCCGCCTCCTCCCTCCGCTCCTTGCTCGCCCGCACCGGCCGCGTGGGCGACGCGTCCGACCGGGGTCTGGTCGAGGACAGGGTGGCGGCGTTGGAGCGGGCGGCCGGCGGTGTGGCGCCCGACTTTGACCACTCCCTCGCCGGCCGCTGGCGCCTGCTCTGGACGACCGCGCCCGACGTCGCGCCGGGCATCGCGGCGGCGGAAGCGGTGGCCGGGATTCCGGTGCCGACGCCCTCGTTTGGCGACATCTATCAACAGTTTGGAGACCCCGCTGACGGGCGGGTGCACAACATCATCCGCGTGCGCCTCCCGCCGTTCTTAGACTCTGTCACCGCCACCGTCTCGGCCACCTATGAAGTCCGGTCGGAGCGCCGGCTGCGGCTCGAGTTTCGGCGCGCGGCGCTCGGCCGCGCGCGGCTGTCGGCGGTCGGGGATTTGCTGCTGGCGCCGGCCTTGCTGCCGCGGGGCATGCTGACGCTCAAGGCATTGCAAGCCATCCAGGACGCTAAGATCGACGTCCCGCTCACGGGCGAACTCCCGGCGGCGCTCTCCCCGCTGCGCGACGCCCTGGACCGCGCCCGCGACGCCGCCGGCGCGGAATACCTCATCTGCCACCTGGACGACGACCTGCTGATCGGGCGGCAGACGGCCGGGGGCGGGGTGTTTATTTTCGAGCGCGTGAAGGATGAGGAGTGGAAGGAGGAGGAGGGGGACGGCTGGGCCTAGAGAATGAGAGATGGGGAGAGAGAGAGCGACGACGCCTTCTTTAACGTTCAGAGACGTGAAGGGAGTGGGGGGGCGCGGCACCCGCGCTCGGCGGCGACGGCCGGGCCAGAGAGAGAAGGACAAGGGGGGCGGCGGGCAGCAGAAGCTGGTTCGGGTGGACCGGGGAAGAGGGAGGGAGAAAAGAGAGGGAGCGAGAGCGCGACGCCCTGGCTGGGCCCGCGAGTCTGTGTTGTTGCACGCGGGCGTTCGAACAAGGAGGACGAAAAAGGGAGGGAAGGGGGCGAGGGCAGGAGGAGGGGGAGGAACCGCCAAAACGCCTCGCGCGAGTGTGTGCAGTGTCAGTGTTCAGTGTGTTTGTTGTGTGTGATGTGGGCGGTAGTGTGTGCTGCGCGTCTTCGAGCGGTCGGCCGCCGGCCGGGTGGCCGCCAGCGGCCGCCGCGTCTTTGATTTGTTTTTCTTTTTTCTTTTTTCGTCGACGCGCTGGCGGGGCGGCCGAGAGCTCACCCCGCCACCGCGTCCCCGATCATTTCATGATCATCAACGGCGGTCCTCGCCGCCAAAGTCAGCCGACTGGGCGGCGACTGCATCGGCGCCGTCGTCAACGTCGCCGCTGTACTCATCCGACCCGCCGCCGCCGCCGCCGCCGGAGCGGCGGGAGGAAGAAGGCGAGGAACGACGGTCGGTGCCGCGGTCGCCACCGCCCCCGCCGCCACCGCCGCCGCTCCGGCGCCGCCGCCGGAACTCGTCCGGCAGCGGCCCCGCCGTCGGCGACGCGGCGCCGCCCGTCGCGACGCTCTGCAACCGCGCGATGATGTCGGCGTCGGCCCACACCTCGGCCGACACCTTGCCCAGGTCGGCCTGGCCGAGCGCCTGCTTCGTCGGGACCGTGACGGCCGACGGGAGGAGGACGTCGTCGATCGCGTACACGATCGACTTGTTGACCCGCACGCCCCGGTCCAGGATCTGGGCGTAGCCGCCGTCCGAGGCCAACAACGCGAGGCGGCCGTCGGCGCCGTCGGCGACGTCGAGGTCCTTCGCGTCGGAGCCGAGGTTGAGCATGGTGGTGACGCGGCCCGCGGACGCCAGCTTGTCCGCGTCGAACCGGGACGACAGCATGTGGTACTTGATGATCTCGTTGAGCACCTGCGACTTGCCCTCGGAGAAGAGCGTTTTGACGTCCAGCCCCAGCTCGCGCGTCAGGGACGGCAGCCGCTTCTCCCACGCCGCGTTGGTGGGCGCGAACACGGTCAGGCCCGTGTCGGTGCGGTTGAGCCATTCGTCCAGGTGGGCGGCTTTCACGGCGAGCCAGAAGGTGGAGAATTGCGAGTGGTTCGTGTTGCCGAAATAGTTGTACAGAGGGGGCACCGGGCGCGGCTTGGGCGCGCGCGCGGGCGCGAAGGCGCGAGCGGGGGTCGGTGCGGGGGCCGGGGCGGCGGCAGACGCGGCGGCTGGGGAGGGGAGGGGGTGGTGGGCGCGGGTGGCGGCGGCGGCGGCGGCGCGCATGCGGGGAGCTTCCGCCGCTCTTGGCGGTCGCCCGCCTCGCCGGCGTCCGCCTCGATCGCTCAATCGCTGTATTTGGCAATCGACGCGCGGGAGAGCGGGGCTGGAGGGCGGCGGGCGCGCCCCGCAGGCCCCCCGGCGTCGCTCCTACCCCCCGCGCACGCTGGAGCGCCCATCGCCGCCTTCTCACCGATGAGCGCCGCCGCCGCCACCGCCAGCAGTGCGAGACGGGCCATGGGGAGGAGCTGGGGGGTAGAGGGAGGGGGATGGTCGGCGGGCGGCAGCGCCGCGAGGCCGCGCCGCGCGAGGGGGACCAGCACCCGCGCGCCGAGACGCGCGCCATCGGGCGCTGCGCCGCCCCTGGATCGGCACTGCTGTCGCACCTGGAGCTCTACACGGGGGAGCGCGAGGGCGGAATGGGTGGGGGCGGCCGCGGGACTGTGCGGCGAGGTGGAGAGTGACGGCGGCCGCGGCGGCACCGCGGAGAGGACCGACCGACCGACCCGACCTTGCGTCTAAATCCCGGATTCGCCATGACCGCTCCCGGCCCTTGGATTGCAACGCACCCCCCTGCACCCCCCTCTCTCACCCCGCGCCCGCCAGCCCGGGAGGCGGCGGCGCGCCGCCTTTAAAGGTGGCCAAAAACTTTTTCGCGCGCGCCGCCTCGCGCCTGGAGCGCAACCAGGACCACCCCTTCTCCTGCGCCAGCAGAGCCAGCACGCGCGGCAGCGCTTGCTCAGTGGCCGCCACGTCGGTGAACGCGAGGCGGGTGCGGCGCGCCAGGAAGTCGACCGCGGTTTCACAGAGCTCCGCGCGCGCCGCGTACGCGACCTCCGCCTCGAGCTCCGGGTGGCCGCGGGTCAACCGCCTCCCAAGGCCTTCTTGTTCCGCGATCCGCGTCACGGCGGGGGCGCGCCCGCCGTACGAGGCGGCGAGGTGCTTCGCGACGCGCGTGTCGATCGCGCCCGGGCGGTGCGGGACCGTGTAGCCTTGCGCGACCTCGGTGAAGAGGGCCGGGGACCAGCCGGCCGCGCCGACGAGCGGGAGGGCGGCGGTGACGCACGGGCGGGCGGCGGAGAGTTTGGCCGACGCGACGGCGGCGTTGACCGCGTCCTCCGCCATCAGCCGGTACGTCGTCCACTTGCCGCCGGCGACCGTGATCAGACCATCATCCCCAACAGCCACCACGTGGTCCCGGGACGCGGACGCGGTCGAGGCGGCGGTCGGGTCGACCGCGAGCGGGCGCACGCCCGACCACGCGGACTGCACGTCCGAGCGGCGCACGTCGACGGTCAGGTACTCTTTCACCGCGTCCAGGATGAACCCAATCTCTTCCTCGGACGCCGCGGGCAGGCGGGACGCGGGCGCCGCGGCGTCGGTCGTGCCCGCGATCGTGACGTCGTGCCACGGGAGCATGAACACGACGCGCCCGTCCCGCGTCTTGGGCACGATCAAGCCGGTGCCCTCGGGCGAGTAGTAGTCGGGCAGGGTGACGTGCACGCCGGCCGAGGGGGACATCATGGGTGTGGAGGCGGGGTCGGAGAGGGTGCGCAGGGAGTCGGCGAAGGGGCCGCACGCGTTGACGACCGCGCGGGCCGCGACCTCGGTCTCCGCACCGGTCAGCTCGTCCCGCACGACGGCGCCGGTGACGGTGCCGGCCGGGTCCTTGAGGAGGCGGGTCACGGCGGCGTAATTGGCGACGGTCGCGCCCGCGGCCGCGGCCGTGAGCGCGAGCGCGAGCGCCAGCCGCGCGTCGTCGAACTGGCCGTCGGAGTACACGATGGCGCCCTTCAAACTCGCGCCGCCGGGCCCGGCCGGGGCCAGGGTCGGGAAGCGCGTCCGCGCCTCGCGCGCCGAAACAAACCGCGACCGCGTCAACCCCCCGCCCCGCCCCCCCGCCACCGCGTCGTACGCCTTGAGCCCCGCCCAAAAGTAGGGCACCTCCCACCAGGCGTAGCACGGCATCATGATGGGGAGCTCGGAGGTCAGGTGTGGCGCGTTGGCCAGCAGCCGCCGCCGCTCGTGCAGCGCCTCGAAGACCAGTTTCAGCTGCCCGACGTCGGCCGATTTGAACGCTTTCTCCAGGTAGCGCACGCCGCCGTGCACGAGCTTGGTGGAGCGGGAGGACGTGCCAGAGGCGAAATCTTCGCGCTCGACGAGCGCGACCGAGAGGCCGCTGCGTCGAGGGAGTGAGGATGGTTGGAGCCTCGTTCTCTCCCTCCTCCCTCTCCCTCCCTCGTCCTCTCTTCTCTCACCGCGTGGCCGCGTCGAGCGCGCAGCCGGTCCCGGTCGCGCCGCCGCCGACGACCAGGACGTCGAAAGGCGCGTCCCGCGTCGCGGCCTTGAGGGACGCAAACGCGGCGGGGCGGGAGGGGGTCACGTCGCGCAGGGCGAGGCGCAGGGCCTGGAGGAGAAGGATGGGGGATGGAGGGCGCGCGGCGTCAGGGCGCGCCGGCGCCGCCCGGCCACGCGCTCCCGCCCCGGCGAACACCACTCTCTATCTCCACTCTCGGGGCGGGCCACAGAGCACGCCCACTGACCTCCTGCGAAGGCGCCTCCTCGCGGCTGCCAAACGCGGCGTACGCGCCGTACGCGGCCACGCCGGCGCCCGCAGTCAGCGTCAGCCGGCGCAGGGCGGCCATGGTGACGGGAGGGAGGTGGTGAAACGCGGCGGGAGTGTGGAGGACGCGTGCGCGCTCTGCGGCGCTTGGAGGAAGCGCCGCGCGCCGCCCTCGCAATCCGCGGCGGCGAGAGACGCTATCCTGAGCTCGAATCCGTCGCGTTTGCACATCGCCGGCCGCCGGAAAGCCTCGCCGCGGCCCCATCGCGCGCGCGCCGGGTCTCCTCGCGCCTCCTCATCCCGCCTCCTCTCGTCCTCTCTTCACTTGAGCTTGCCCGTGGCCGCCAGCTGCAGCAGGGACACGGCGGCGTACACCAGGAAGAGGTCCCACGCGATGGCGCCGGCCGCGACGGCGTAGAAGGCTTTGTTGACGACGGCGAACGAGGCCATGGCGACAGAAGGGAGTCGAGCAAGCGGCGGGCGGTGGGGCGGGCGAGCGAGTGGGGAGGGACACGCGGCGCGCCACTCTCTGCGCGGCCAGGCCTCGCCCGCCGCGCCTGCCGCCCGCCGACAGTCGGCCGCGCGCCGGCCGTCGCGTGGAGCGCTACTGGGCGTCTCGCCATGGCGCTCGCCGCCATGCCCCCCGCCGCGGCGCGGTGGTTGGCCGCCGCCGCCGCCCGCCGCTGGCGCAGCGCGCTGCCCCAGGTGGGAATGCGTTGTGTGGATGGTGGGAGAGCGGGAGAGCGAGCCCGAAAGTCGCCGACCGCGCGCGCCCTCCCCAGGCAGCGGACGGCGACCCCTTCCTTCCCCCTCCACCTCTCTTGAACCTGGACGACGCTCCACCTCTCTTGAACCTTGACGACGCAGAGACCGCCTTCCGCGCCGTCCCCACCCGGGACCTCGCCCGCGCGGCGGCCGTCCTCGGCGCGTGCGCCTTGGCCCCGTCCCTCGCCGCGCGCTCCGACACCCTCCTCGCCTCATCCCGCGCCGCCTTTGGCCGGGGCCTGGTCGATGCGGTGGCGCGGGCCACGTTCTTTGAGCATTTTTGCGCGGGCGAGACGGCGGACGCCGCGGCGCGCGTCGCGGCGCCCGCGCTCGCGGCGGCGGGCGTGCGCGCCATTCTAAACTACGCGGGAGAGGACGCGACCGCGGCCGAAGTGGCTGAAGGCCGCGGCGGCGGCGTGGAGGCCGTGGCGGCCGCGGGCGAGGCGTCGCGCGACGGCGCGGCCGCCGCCTTCGCCGCCTCGATCGCCCTTTCCGACACCTCCCCGTCCACCACCCCCGCCGTCGTCGCCCTCAAGGTCACCGCCCTGTTCCCACCGGACGCCCTAGAAGCCGGGTCGGCCGCCATCGCGGCCGCGGGCGGATTCCGCGCGTGCGGCGACCCGGCGTCGACGGCGCGCGCGGGGTTGGCCGAGGCGGGCGGCTGGGACGCCGGCGTCGCCCGCCTGCATTCCTTGCTCGCCGCCGCCCGCGCCAAGGGCGACTGCCGGGTCATCGTCGACGCGGAGCACACGCACGTCCAACCCGCGATCGCGGCGCTCGCGCTCGACCTGATGCGCCGCGAAAACGGCCCCGGCGCCTCCCCGCTCGTCCTGGAGACGTTTCAATGCTATCTGACCGAGACGCCGGCGCGGCTGGCTGATTTCGGCGACCGCGCCCGGGCCGAAGGGTGTGGAAAAAGGAGGAGAGGGGAATGGGGTTGACCGCCAGCCCGCCAGCCCGCGCCCACGCCCCGCTACACATTTCCCTCCTTTCTCAGCTGGACCCTGGGCGCCAAGCCGGTGCGCGGCGCGTACCTCGCCTCGGAGCGCGCGCGCGCTGCCGCGCTCGGCCACCCCGACCCCACGCAGCCGTCCGCGACCGCCACGAGCGCGGCGTACGACGCCGCGGTGGCGGCGGTCCTGCCAGAGGTGGCGCGGGGGCGGGCGGAGCTGATGGTGGCCTCGCACAACCGGGCCTCGATCGAAGCCGCGGCCGCGGCCGCCGACGCCATGGGCCTCGACCGCGCCGCCTCCCCCCTCTACTTTGGCCAGCTCAAAGGCATGCGCGACCAGCTCAGCTTCGCGCTGGCGGCGGCCGGGTTTCAGGTGTGCGGGAGGAGAAGGGTCGAGGGCCGGGCGCAGGTTGCTCCCGCGCCCCCCCGCCCACCCCCTTCCCATCTCTGCAGGTGTACAAAATTTGTATGTTTGGCTCGCTGGACGCGTGCCTGCCGTTCCTGGTGCGGCGCGCGCAGGAGAACGGCGACGCGCTCTCGTCGGCGGGGGCGCAGGCGCGGGCGGCGGCGAGGGAGGTGGTCAGGCGGTGGCGCCTGGGGGTCGCGAATGGGTAGAGATTCTGGTTTCGTTGGGCGGCGGCGACTGGGCGTGCAAGGCGGCCGCCCCACTTTCTCTCCAGCGAGGCCGGCTGCGGCGCACTCTCTCGCAGCGCGCCATGGCCGCCACCAGCGGCGGCTGGCCCGGCCGCGCCGTGGCCGGCGTCAAAGCGTGGCTGGCCGCGGGTGAGCGAGAGGTGGCGGCCAGCGAGCGGGGCCCGAATTGGGCCGCGCGCTGACCCGCCGCCCCCTTCTCTCCTCCCTAGTCCGCGACCCGCACCCGCCCACCTCCCGCCTGCTCTACACATTCGACTCCACCGCCGCCCTGCAACCCTGGGCCCTGGTCACGGACGCGGGCGCGGGCGGGGCGAGCGCAGCCGAGCTGACCCCCGCCCCTCCTGGCGTGCACGGCGCCGTCTTCCACGGCACCCTCGGCGACTCCGGCGCCGGCGGTCTGCGCGGCTCGTTTTGCAGCATCAGCGCGCCGGTGAGAGTGGGGCGAGCGGGGGGCGGGCGGCGAGCGGTGGGCGGCGCTCCTCGGCCCACCCGCCCTCCTTCCTCCAGCCACCGTCCTCCTCTTCCCGCCTCGACCTCACACCATTCGACGCCCTCCTCTTCCGCGTGCGCGGCGACGGCCGGCCGTACGTCGTGTCCCTGCGCACCGAGAACTGGATGGTCGCCGACCGCGCGGCCGACGCGTGGTCGGCTTTCCTCTTCGCGCCGCCCTCCGTCTGGACCACCGTCCGCGTCCCGCTCTCCCGCTTCATGCTCACGCACAAGGGGAGGCTGGTGGAGGACCGGGTGGCGATGAACGCGGGGCGCGTCGTGCGCGTCGGCGTCGGCGTCGCCGCCGCGGCCGGCGGCGGCGGCGCGCCGCCCGGCCAGTTCGAGCTTGGCATCGACTGGATCCGGGCGGAAGCGACCGGGCGCGGGCTCGTGGAGGCGGGAGGGGAGGGGGCGGGCGGAGGATGAGGCGGCGCACGTGTCGCACGCCCCCTCCTCCCTCTCTCCTTCTCTCGTCTCGCACAGGAAGGGGAGGCCGCGGGAGGACGAGGCGAGTCGCGTCGCACGCTCACCCCCCCTCCCCACTCCCCCTCACCATCACCGCAGCTCCACCCTCTCCGAGAGCGCGGCCCGCACCCCCTCCTGCAGCTCGTTGATCTCCCCATCCTCCAACGACCGGTCCATGGAGCGGTACGCGACGCGGTAGCAGTGGGAGATGCGGCCCGTTTTGGGGTGGGTGAAAGCGTCGACGAGCGTCACCGCCTCCGCCAGGTCGCCCGCCAGCGACCGCACGACCTCGCACACGTCGTTCTCCGTGAGCTCCCCGCCGTCGGCCTGCCAAAAGGAGACGTCCTTGAAGCACGGCGGGAATTTTGAGTAGGGCGAGAACCGGGTCGTCAGGTCGCCCGCGCGAAACTGTTTGGTGAAGCGCGCGTCGTCCGTCCAAAACAGGCGAATGTCGGGAATGCCAAACAGGACCATGGCGAGGCGCTCGAGGCCGAGCCCAAACGCCCAGGCCGCCGCGCCGCGCGCGACGCCCGCGCGGTCGAGGATCGCGGGTTGGACGACGCCGCACCCCAGCACTTCGAGCCACTCGCCCCGGAACAGGACCTCGAGCTCGAACGACGGTTCGGTGAACGGGAAGTAGGCGTCGACCCAGCGCGTCTCGGCGCCCGCGCCAAAGAGGCGCGCGGCGAGGCCCTCGAGCGCGGCCTTCAGGTTGGCCTCGGCGTGCGCCGCGCCGGACGCGGCGCCCGCAGCCTTCCACTCACCCTCTTCATACACGCGCACGCCCTCCATCTGGTGGAAGACGGGGTAGTGCGACGCGTCGACCGAGTCGCGGCGGTAGACGTCGCCCGTGACGAGGAACGCCCGTTCCCCCTTTTGCAGCGTCGCCGCCTGGTGCGCGGACGTGTGGCAGCGCAGGACGGTCTCGTCGTCGACGTAGTACGTGTCGTTGGGGGAGCGGGACACGTGGTCGGCGGGGACGAGGACGTCGTCGAAATTGGCCGTCGCGGGGACGATCGCCGGCAAATCGTCGAGCTTGGTGAACGCCCCAAAGTCGCCGCCATCGAAAAAGTCGTACACCGCCTGCTTGATCATGCAAATGGGGTGGTCGGGCCGCGTGTGGAGGCCGGCGCCGAGTTTGGCGTAGACGGATTCCGGCACGTTGTTGGCGGGGTGCCCCGTCAGCACCGCGTCCCGCGGCGGCTTGGTGGGGGTGGAAGCCGCCGCGGGCGCGGCCGCGGCGGCGTGCAGGCGGGCTGAGGAGGATGCGTGGGGAGTCCGGGGTCGGCGTCGGCCGGCCACGCGGCGCGTCGGCGCTGCCGGGGCCCGCTTCCCGCCGCAATGGCCCCGCTCGCCGCCCGCCGTGCCCCTGCTCCTCCACCATGCTCCTCACCGGGCGCGTGGGCGGGCGCAAAGGGGCGCGCCGGGGGTGGCGCGCGCGCGCCGGCGGCGGCGCCTGGAGAGAGGGAGGGCGGTTGGGTCGGTTCAAGCGCGTGCGGCATGTTCGGCGTCTGCACCGCCCCACGGCGCCCCCCATCGCGGCGCCCCGGGCCCGCCCGCGCGCGCCGGCGCCCGACCACCTCTCCACCCCTCCTCTTACCGCGCGCGCGGCCCGCCGCGCGCAGCGCGCGGCGGCCGGCCAGGGCGGGGACGCGCAGCATTGGGGGTGAGGGGCGAGAGTGTGTGGGCGGAAGAGGGAGGACGGTGGCGTCGGCCACGCTCACAGGCGCGGGCCCCGCCGCTCCCTCTGCGCCGGCGCTTAGGCCGCCCTCGCGCCACCCCCTTGACATATCACAGGTCGATGGGCGAGTTGAGGTCGAAGCCGACGTTGGCAGAGAGCACCGGGTTTTGCCCCTTGCCGCCGCTGACACCCCCAACGCCCAGCAGCGCGCCCAGCAGGCCGCCCAAGGAGGGCATGGTGGGGCTAGACCCCGGCGCCCCTGCGACGCCGACCGAGGCGCGCAGAGTGGCGTACATGGATTCCAGGAGGCGCCCATAGCTAATCTCCGTCCCCTCCCGCTCCACCGCCGCGATCAGCGCAAACGTGGCCGCCCCCGTCGACACCGTGCCCGACAGGGCGGCCGTGTCCGCGGCCGTCTGCGAGTCGCGCGCGGCGCCGAATTGAACCGCGAGGCCGCCCGCGCTGCCCTTGGGCCGGGTCGGCTGGCGCGCGTACTCCTGCTCCCAGTGCGCGCCCTGGGGGCCTGGAGGACAAGGAGTTGGTGGGTGGGGAACGGTGTCGTTTCGATTTTGTTGTGTTGCGTCCGGCGCGTGCGCCCCCCGCCCTCTCCCTCCTTCTCTCACCCATCTCGGTGCGCATCTCCAGGTCGAGCACCGACCCCGAGTGGCAGGCGTCGATGACGGCGTGCAGCTTGGCGCCCGCGGGCACGGGATTGACGAGGACTGGGGACGGGTGGCGAGGAGGGGGAGGGGGTGGGCGCGCGCTCGCGGCGGGGTGGGCGGGCGCGCTCGCCGCCCGGCCTCAGCCGCCGCCCGCCTCCCTCCCGCCCTCCCTCCAACAAAGGCAGTATGTCCTCCTCTCGTTTGGTGGGGGTTGGAGGGGCGTGGAGGGGCGGCAGCCTAATTTCCACCCTCCGCCGCGCGCCCACCTGCGTTGATCTCGTCGTCCACGATCTGCCCCGCCTGCCGGAAGTCGCACGGGCACAGTGTCTCATTCATGCCATCAATTTCGTCCCCGGACCAGTCGCGTGTGCTGGCGCCGTGGCCAGAGTAGTGAAAGAAGGCGTGGTCGCCGGGGGCGAGGTCGGACACGAGCCACGCCATCGCGGCGAGCACATTGGCACGCGTGGGCCACAGCGCGGGGTTGGGCTGGCAGTCGTTCATGGCCAAAATGGAGTCGGGAGTGTAGCCAAAGCGCTGTTGCAGGAAGAATGCCATGCACTGTTGATCGTTGACGCAGCTGCGGGGTGGGGCGGGGCGCGGGTGTGAATGGTGGGCCGCGCGCGTGTGCCGCGCCCGCCGGCCGCGCGCGCACGACCACGCCCTCCACGACCCCCTCCCTCCCCCACCCCCCACCCTTTCAGCTCGGCGCTCGTCCCGCGGTAGTTGCACGCGACGAGCAGCGCTTTGCGCTTGCCGCCCGATGCGAGAGGGACAGGGGCGCCGACCGCCAGAGGCGCGGGCGGCGGTCGAGCAGGCGGCGGCCCCACGGGAGCCATGGGCGGCGGCGGCACAAACGTGGCCTGCGTCGGCACCGGCGGCGCCTCGCCGGGAAAGGCGGCGCCGGCCTGCACAAAGCCGACGCCGGCAAAGAGCGCGGCCGGGGCAGCGGCGGCGGCGCCCGGCGCGGCGCCCAAAGTCGCGGGGGCGCCGATGCCGGACGTGATGACGACCGGCGCATAGCCGCCCCCCAGCGGCGGCGCGCGGTCGTCGGACACGGAGACGCAGGCGCCCATCGCGGTCGGCGTCGGGTGTGTGACGGCTGCACACCCAGTCGCCTCCCTCCGACCCCCCACCACGCGCGTGCCGACGCGCCCCGGTCCGGCGCCGCCCATGGCGGACGCCGGGCGGCCGCGCAGCGGCCGCACGCCCAACCTGCGCTGGCGCGGCGCGACGCTGGCCTGGGGCGACCTCCGGGCCAGCGACTCGTTCGACGCCCTGCCCGCGAGGCCACCGGGAGCGCCTCTCGGCCCCTTTGAGGCGACGCGGCAGGACGACAGGGCGGCGACGCGCGCCTTGCACGCCGGCCGGCTGACCGCGGGCCGCCTCAACGCCGCGCTCGGCTTTTGCGACGGCGCGGTGGCGAACCGCATCGCGGCGCCGGGGCGCGGCGGGGTGCCCGGCGCGGCGCAGGCGTCCGTCGTCGCGCACCTGCTCGCCGCGTCTGTCCGCTCCCCCGGCGACCCCGTGCCCGACGCCCCGCCCCGCCCCTGCGCCCCGCCTTCCGCGCTCGCAGCTCGCGGCATCGGCGCGGTGCGCATGGCGTGGGGCGGGGCGGCCGAGGCGGCCGGCGTCGCGAGCCTCGCTGCCGCGCTGGAGGCCGCCGGGTCGCGCGTGCGCGAGGTGGGCATGCTGGTGGTGTCTGAAGAAGCGTTGAAAGCCCTGCTGGGCGACGACCCGCCCCCGCTGCCCCCGCTGGCGGCGTCCCCGGACGCGGTCGCCGCGCACGCCGCGCCGCGCGCCGCGGTCGACGCCGCGCTGCAAGGCGGCAACCCGGTGGGTCCCGCGGGCGACACAATTCCCATCTGGCTCGAGCCCGTCGAGGTGAAATCCGCGTGCCCCTTTGCCGCCGCGCGCGGCGGCGCCTCCGGCGCGCGCTTCACCCTCGCCCCCCGCCCTCCGCGCGACGCCGTCCCGCCCGCGGTCGTCCCCCAGGTGCAGCTGCAAGCGCTGGCCGCGGCAGCGCCGTCCGTGCTCGTCGTGTGCAACGCGGTGGGCGGCGTCAACGTGTTTCGCGTCGAGCGCGACGACGACTTTTTGCGGGCCATGCTCGCCGACGTCGTCTCCCCCTGGTACCGCGCCCACGTGTTGGATGGGCGACCCGTGTGCCCGGGCGGGACCCACGTGGCGGGCGGCGCGGTGAGCGCGCTCGCGGCGGCGGCCGAGCGCGTCGCGGCGGGGGCCACGTTTGTGGCCGCCGCCCCCGCGTGGGCGGTCGCCGACCCCGCGGCCGCGTTCTTAGAGTGATGATAGAGGTGTGGGTGGGTGATCGCAATGCACCGTGTCTCTCGCTACTCTGTTCCCCGCGCCGCGGCGGCGAGCGCGCGCGCGCGGGCCGCCGCGACGCGCGCCGCGCCCAGCGCCGCTTCCGACGCCTCGTCCAACCCTCCTCTCGCGGGCGGCAGCCCGAGCACCGTGGCCACCGCCGCCTCCGCCGCGGCCGCGAGGCGGGCGCCGCCGTCGCGAGCGTCCGCGTCGGACTCGAGCAGCGGCCCGCGCGGGTCGTCCGCGCCCCCGCCCGCCAGCACGCCCGCGCCCGCGGTCGCCAGGGCGGCGACCAGGGCGGCCAGGGCGTCGGGCGAGCGCGCCAGGCCGAGCGCGCCCGCGGGGTCGGCGGCGAGCGCCTCGAGCGCGGGGCCCGCCGCGGCGTCCGCAAACCGGGTCGCTCCCCACGGTGCCGCCTCGTGCGCGGCGACCGCGTCGAGCTCGACTCTCCAGGGGCCGGGGCGGCGGCCGAGGCGGGTGGCGACCGCGGTGGTCGCGACGCGCCGCGCGTCGCGCGGGCCGACCGCCGCCAGCACAGCGCCGAGCCCCGCCGCGCCTTTCACGACCGCGTCCGACCCAAACAGGGCCCCGATCAACGCCCCGTCCAGCGCCGCACGCGCGTTGCCGCCGCCGGGGCCCGACGCGTGCGCGGCCGAGGGGGCGGCGAAGAGGGCCGCGCCCTCGGCCGCGCCGGCCAGGGTGAGCATGGCGCGCAGGAGCAGAGCCGCGGCGTCGGCGGCCGCGTGCGGGTCGACGATGGCGGATGCAGGGGTGGCGGGGGTGCCTGCGTCGCCGTCTGCGCCCTCCTCCGCCCCCGACGCCAACGCTCGCGCCAGCTCCACCACCACATCCCGCGCCGCCCCTCGCTTCCCCGCGGCGTGCCCCCCCAACGAACTCCCGTCCCATGTTAGCCGGGCGGCGACCGCGTGGCGTAGGAGGGGCACGGCGCGCGCGCCCGCGCCGGCCGCCACGGCGGCGCGCGCCGCGCGCACGCGGGCGGCCGCGTCGGCGTCGACCTGGGCCGCGAAATGGGCAAACAGGGTGGCGTCGGCCGCGACGGCGGGCGGGGCGGTGCCGCAGGGCGCCGCGGCTGCCGCCGCGTTTGCAGCCGCGAGCGCCACGAGCGCCGCCCACGGGCTCAGCCGCGCGTCCCCAAACCCCCCCGCACTCATCAGCGACCCGCCATCCTCCAGCTGGCGGTCGGGCGCGACCGTGAGCGCGGCGTCGGCGGGGGTGGGGGGGCGGTCGTCGACGGCCACGGCGCCCGCGTCGCCCGTCGCGGCGGCCGTCGGGGGGTGGAGCGAATCGAGCTCCCCCAACAGGCCCGCCGCCGCCAGGGAGAGGGCGGCGTCGTCGTGCAGGGCATGGGCGCGCACGAGGGCGACGAGTTGCGTGTACTGGGTGCTGGAGGGGGGGAGGGCAGAAACGGCGGGGGGGGTGGAGTAGGGTCGGCGGAAGCCTCGCCCCGGCTCCCACCCCACCGCCCACCCCCCACCCCCATCCTCTCTTCTCTCACCGGCGCAGCACGACGTCCGCGGCGGACGCCTGCCGCAGCAGCCGCAGGAAGCGGCGCCCCTGGTCGCCTCCGGCCGCGCCGCGCGGGCCGCGCGCGCGCAGGCCGCCGAACCCGATGCCGGCCAGCTCGGCGTCGGCTTTGGCGGCGGCCGCGTCGCGCGCGGCGTCAGCGGCGGATTTGCGGCGGGGGTGGGGGGCGGCGGCGCGGCCTGTAGGACTCGCGCGCTCCGCGCGCGTCGCCGCCACCGCCTCCGCGTACTGCGCAAACACGAGGTCCGCCCCCGCCGCGCTGGGCGCGTCCACGGTGCGCAGGGAGGGGGGCGGGCGGAGCTCGCAGGGTGGGGGTGGGGGTGGGGCGGCAGCGAAGAGCGCGGCAACGGTCTGTGGGGAGGGTTGGGGTCGTGGCGGGCGATCTGAGCGCACGCTAGCAATCGCGGTACCCGTTCCTCGACGCACCGGCTGCCGCGGGGGCGCCATTGAAGAGAGTGATGCGGCGCGGCGCGGCCGTCGTGCCTCCGCACACCGCCTCTGGCGCCACCGTCCCTATGCGGCTGGGCGCTCCCCGCCTCCACCGCGCCCGCCCGAGCGGGCGGGCGCCCCGCCCGAGCGGCGCACGGCGGGCGGCCACGCCGCGGCCGCGCGCCGGCGGCGATGCGGGCGGCGATAGGCCGTACACGGTGAGAGGCTGACGGTGTCGGGAGCGTTGCTGGGGAAAAACGGCGGTGCTAGAGGGGTGGAGGCGGCGGCGCGCCGCGCCCGCGCCACCGCCGCGCCAGGTGCATTGCGCCCCCTGCGGGCGTGCCAGCGTAGCAGATGCGTGACAGAAGCCCAGGGACGGGAGAACGGGGTGTCGGCGCGCTTCCCCAGGCCTGGCCGCCCCCCGCGCCGCGTCGGCCGCGGACCGACCTCCTTTTTTCGCCTCCCTATAGCTCCTATCCGACGACCCCGATGAGCTCGCCGCCGCCATCCGCCGCCTGCGCGACGATAACGAAGCGACGAGGGCCGCGCTCAAAGCCGCGCTCGCCGCGCTCGCCGACTCCGGCGCGGCGACCGCCCTCTCGTCGATGGAGGGCGCCA
>Ga0315284_10005645_pt1 | contig 17789 bp, 17 predicted proteins | sample YL17G09_16_MG_FD_203696 | JGI IMG/M metagenome (GOLD analysis project Ga0315284, IMG submission 203696) | Sediment microbial communities from Yellowstone Lake, YNP, Wyoming, USA - YL17G09_16 | ecosystem: Environmental > Aquatic > Freshwater > Lake > Sediment | place: USA: Wyoming | collected...
GCAGCTCATGGGCATCCGATACGCCGTCATGCAGGAACCCTCCAAGGGCGACCAAATCAACGAGGGTGTTTTGAAGGAGGTGTCTGCCGGCGACCCGCTGCAGGGGCGCGCGCTCTACAAGGACATGATCACCTTTGTCCCGCAGTTCAAGCTGGTGGTCTGCACGAACACCATGTTTGAAATCAAGAGCAACGACGATGGCACGTGGCGCCGCATTCAGAAGGTGGATTTCATGTCCAAGTTCTGCGACGAACCAAACCCCGAAGGCGACGTGGACAACCCGTATCAGTTCAAGATTGACCGCATGCTGGACGATAAGCTGAAGCGCTGGGCGCCCACGTTCATGTCCATGCTGGTGGAGCACGTGTTCCGAACCAACGGACTGGTGAAGCCGTGCAGCATGGTGACGGCCAGCAGCCAGAAATACCGTCTCGGACAGGACTATTTGTCCGAATTTGCGCGCGACAAGATTAAGATGCAGCAAGGCGGCCGCGGCATTAAGAAGACCGAGCTGTACGAAACGTTCAAACAGTGGTATGTGCGCGGGCACGGGCGCGATGTGCCCAAGGGCGCCGAGCTGTACGAATTCATGGACAAGAAATTCGGCAAATACACGAACGGCGCGTGGCGAAATGTGGCCATCATTTACGATGAAGACCAAGACCAAACCGACGCGCAACCGGACGAATGAAACATGCAAACTAAACCAAAACCAAAACACATTGTGCTCCCGCAACCAATAAAAACATTAAAAAACATTAAAAAACATTAAAAAACATTTGATACATTAAAAAACATTTGATACATTATATTTTTTTATTTGATAAATATAATACAATTGTCCAAAACTTAGAAAACAGTAATGACGGATATGACCACAAACCCAGCAACTGTTGCCGCGTCCTCCCAAAACGTGCAATTTCAGCAAATGCAGCTCATGGACCAAATGACTCAGATGATCAACACCGCAAACATGGCCTGCGCCAAGGGCACCGACTGCTACAATCAGCAGCAAATCACCGACGCCCAAAATCGGTACGCAGCGGCGCGCATCACCCAAAAAACCGCTCCACAAACGGTGGAAACCGCGCGTAAAAACTTTTTGGTGGCCTCCAAAGGATCCGTTGTGGCCAACCAAGAGTTGATGAGAAGTTATGAAAAGAACGGCGAGGCCGAGAAAGCCAAAATGACACAACAATTTGATGACTGGTTCAATGACATGATGAACAAAAATGACACGTTGACCCAGCACGCGCAAACAACCGCCACATTGCAAACCAGCAACAGGATTGCCATGGGCAATCTGAATAATATTGCTCAGAATGATGACGATGCAAACAATACACTGAATTTGTTGGAACGCAAAACACACTACTTGGGGCAAGATGTGAAACTCATCAACAACATAGAGTACTATGTCAAACTGGTGTACTGGTTGGCGTTTCTGACATGGATTGCGTGCATTCTTTACGAACGCCGATTCACGATGAAAACGGGCGGCTTGTTCGTGCTGTTCACGCTCTTCATCCTGCTGCAGAACCGCGCCATGAACTTGATCAGCTTCATCATGCCCACCGACGTGAATGTGCGCTGGTAAAACAATATTAATAATCATTTAAACAATCCACCGTGTACTTAATGAAATAATGCAGGTCGCGAACGTGGATCCTGTGGTTTGTGTCAGGTTAAGACTTGCATTTGAAACTATTGATTTAATCAAGAAACTGTTGTCCACCCGCCCCCTGAATGTGTCTGCTCACATTCATGTCGATATTTTTCAGATAGACTATGAGCCTGAGTATGCTGCAATGTTTGATTCGGGAATTTTAGATGCGTTATCCGGGTTAAAGAGCAGGGAAGAATTCATGATGAAACTAGCAAATGTTTCTGAATTTAGAGTTCACGCCGAGAGAGACATGTATGATCGTGCCGTAATATGCCTACGCAGAAAGGTTGAGTATGGACAACCGGACCGTGAAAAGCACAATTACTTGTTTGATGATGAGGAAAAATCCATAAATTTTATGGATTATCATGATTATGTGGACTGTGATGGTTACCTACTATTTGATTTTTGTTATAAATGCGATGGAATCTCTCAATTAATCGGCACCTATTTTCATGCGTCGTATCCGGGTGGCCCTCGCGGAACACCGACTGCAAGTGACCTGCACATCCACCGCACCTGTTTACATAGGTATCCGGCCTGTTTACATAGGTATCCGGATTATCCGGATCATGACAACACACTAGTTAGTAATATTTTTAATAGAGGGCGAGGGTATGATTCTAAAGGTAGATTAGTTGATTGCGTGAGACAATTTTTGAACAACATTCAGAAAGGAATTGACTATTTTAAAGAATTGGGCATTGATGAAGATGCAATGTTAATTTGCAAAAACACATAATCAAAACGCGGCGTTCATGTCAAAGATGTCGTCCGTTTTGGTTTTTTCGGCCAGCGCGTACTCGCTCACCTTCTTTTCAAAGAAGTTGCACACGGACGGCAGGCTGATCATCTCCATGAAGTCAAAGGGGTTCGCGGATCCGTACAGCTTGTCGTACCCGAGCTGCACCATGAGCCGGTCTGCCACGAACTCAATGTACTGCGTCATCAGCTTGGCGTTCATGCCGATCAAGCGACACGGCAGCGCTTCGCAAATGAACTCGCTCTCAATGGCCACCGCTTCGCGCACGATTTCCGCCACGCGCGCCTTCTGCGTGCGCTTGCTCAGCTTGTTATAAAGAAGCACGGCAAACTCGGTGTGCAGCGCCTCGTCGCGCGAAATGAGCTCGTTGCTGAACGTGAGACCCGGCAGCAGGCCGCGCTTCTTCAGCCAAAAAATGGAGCAGAACGCGCCCGAAAAAAAGATGCCCTCCACGCAGGCGAAGGCAATGAGGCGCGTTTGGAACGAGCTGCGCTTGTCGTGGATCCAGCGCTGCGCCCACTCCGCCTTTTTCTTGATGCAAGGAAATTCGTCCATGGCGTGGAACAGCTGACTGCGCCGGGCTTCGTCCTTGATGTAGCTGTCAATGAGCATGCTGTACACCTGCGAGTGGATGTTTTCCATGGCGATTTGAAACCCGTAAAAGGCGCGGGCTTCCGCCAGCTGCACGTCGGTCATGAACCGCACCGCCAAATTCTCCAGGACGATGCCGTCGCTGGCCGCAAAAAATGCCAGAATCATGGAAATAAAGTAGCGCTCGTCTTCGTTAAGCGCGTTGTTCCAGTGCGGGGCATCGCGCGACAGGTCAATCTCTTCGGCGCGCCAAAAGCAGTCCACCTGTTTTTTGTACATGTTCCAAATGTCATTGTCCTTGATGGGGAACAGCACGTAGCGGTCATTGCTTTCAGCAAGCAACAAGTCCTTGACTTCCTTGACTTCCTTGACTTCCTTGACTTCCTTGACTTCCTTGACTTCCTTGACTTCCTTGACTTCCTTGCGCACGTCTTCCACCAAAGAATCTGCAGTGAGCGTCGTCATGTATTGAAAGATGTATTATATGGGTGCGTTGTGCTTAATATATTTATATTCAATATTTTATATAACACATACAAACTAGGTTGGTTGTATTTGCACCAATGAGTCCAACTACGTTCATTCAACCACCGCACGGATTAGCGTGCGACGGGTGTGGCATTGCCAAGGACGACCTACTTGCGATTGAAACCATGGAAAAAAAGGAGCAGATGATTCACGAATTGTTCCGCAATGCGGCGCTCATTCGCAATGCCATGCGCAGCAACCACCTGCTTCGTCCCATTTTTCGCAAATACGGGGAAGCATGCGGAGAGATCCGGCAAAATAAAAAGGAAGAAGCCAAACAATTAGCACGACTAGCCGACTATTGCGACGAATACGCGCACGACCAGTATGAACAAAATCATGATTTGAAATGCATCCAATATGAAATGAGAGAAATTCACGACCAAATCAAGAGTTTAGAAGAAATGCAATGGACCGACGATGATTCCGATTCTTCATGTTCATCCGACTGTTCCGATTCGGAGGACGAACAGGGAGAAGAACCGGGGGAATGCAACAGTGCATCGGAATCATCTGATTCTTCATCTGATTCTTCATCTGATTCTTCATCTGATTCCGAGGATTCCGATGACTCCGGGTTGAGTGACGTGATGGAGTTTTTAAGACAGTCCCTGGTTGAATGACACCGGGACTGCATTTTATTTATTCATTTTCTCACATTATAATCCGCATTCTCTCTTCAGCAGACCGTAGGGTTTAAGCAACGGCGCCAACCGTCGTCGTCGTTCCGCGAAAATGCGTTTCCACCGGCGCTGAACCAACCGGATCCAAAACGTTTTGATGATTGCCACGCATTCGCCACCGGGTTCCAGCATCACCGTCTGCACAATTTCAAGCATCGGATAAAGGTTGCAGCGACTAACAATGTCCCAATACGCGCGCACGTTGCCCGAATATTGGCGGATCGGACGCGGATACGCCGAAATCAGGTCAGTGTGGCCGTCGTCGTGCAACTCCGACAACGAAATGTGGAACATGAACAAAAAGTGGCCTTCAACCTGCGGTTCGCATGGACCGTGCAAAAATTTATTGTACAATTCGCATATGCCCAATTGATATTTATTCATTCTATATTATATGGATGGATAAACACACAACCCTCTAATACATTTGCATTTATGTAAATGGAAAAAATAATTATATGTGCATATAACATATTTCAATCAACATGAATTCCAATTTGCGCAGCCTCTCTCGGTCATTCATGAGCGGAATCAAATCCGCCGAATCAAGCGCCACCGCGCTGTCCACCGACAAGAACGTGCTATACATCATGCTCGTTATTGCGGTCGTGAACGTGCTGGGGTATTTGATGATGGGCAATTTTGAGGCCGTCGTGTTTTTCGCAATTGTCGCATATTTAAGCACCTTTTTCACCAAGAACATGGTGTTCGTGTTTTTGATTTCCATACTGGCAACCAATTTTCTCATGGTTTCAAAGGTCAACTATCTAAGGTTTGCGAATGCAAAAGAAGGCATGCAGATGCCGAACAAGGATGCCGCGACTACCGCGACTGTCGCGAATGCTACCGCTAAGCCATCGCCCACTCCGACCACTGCATCCACTGCATCCACTGCACCCACTGCACCCAAGCCAACCAAAAAGGCGTCAAAAAAGACGAGCGGAGAAAAAAAGGAGGGCATGAACGGAAAGCTCGCTCCCGCCAAATTGAACGCCGCCGACGATTCGGAAGATGATGACGGCGATGCCGCCCCGTTTCCAAGCTCCAAAGCCCAAGAAGCCCGAAACGTGGAAAAAGCGCACGACAATTTGCAGAGCCTTGGCGGCGGCATGAACGCGCAAACCGAGCAAGTCATGCAGCAGCAAAAGATCCTCATGGACAACATGAAGACCATGCAGCCCTTTCTTGAAACGGCCGAGAGGTTTTTGGACAAGTTCAACATGAAGGGCATTGACGGTTTGCTCGGAAAGATCGGGTTGGGCGGCGGTCAAAGCAGCGCGACTCCCAGCAGCGCGGCTCCCAGCGGAGCGAATCCCAGCAGCGCTACGTCTTAAACGTCAAAAATCCACACACACACACACACACATGCACCCACATTTTAATATATTTAAATTATAATACACGCTACAATTTAAATCAAACCATTCGTTTCATTTTCATTTTCATTTTGCAATGGTGTCAAGCACAAGACGTTGTCCGCCCGGCGTGTTCTGCATTGAGAACGTGTCCTTCACGTTTTTAGCAATCGCATTCACGGGCATTGTCATGTATTTTTTCATGAAGGATCCTTTTCAGGGGGGTCATCCGCCGCGCCAACAAATCCAGCACCAGCAATCGCACCCGTCCATGTTTCAGTCACGCGCCAATTACGGCGTGTCCAGCGCGCAAGAGGACGTGCTGCTGAACCCCTATGTGCCGCCGCTGCGCGATGACCGCACCATGGACATTCGCGGACCCGTTGCTGTGCCGATCAACGTGAGCACACAAGGAACCGGTAATGCCGCGTATCGCCAAGTCGGCATTTTGACGCGCATCAACGGCCCCGAAACCATCCTGCCTCTCATGGGCCGGCCTTTATTCCGAAACCGCGACAAGTGGCAGTTCTACACCATCACCGAAAAGAGCAACTTCATTAAGCTGCCCGTTTCGGTGAAGGGGCGCAGCTGCACGAACGAATACGGATGCGACAACGTGTACAATGGGGACACCGTGTACGTTGAGGGATACAATGACGCGTTCAAGGTGACCGCGTACGATAATTCGGTCATGCAGTACTTGCCGTTCTAAATACTAGGTGCAGTTTGGCGCATCCACCACTTTGCAGGCATTCGTAAATGCTTTCCAACCGTCCGGCGTCGCCTTGTTCATGGTCGCGACGTTGTAAGGGCTGCACATTTGGATGGACGCAGCCACCGATCCAGCCGGTGCGGTGCAGGTGTCGGCGGCGCCATCATACGTCCAGCCCCCCATGCATTGCCCATTCAATACTCGGTTCGCGTCGCTCCAGCACAATGCACCGGACGGCGCGGTGGTTGCCGCCGGCACCGGGGTCGCCAAATCACCCAAGAGCGCGTATTTGGTCGCTGCACCGTGTTTACCGGCTTTGTGATGGGCGCTTCCTTTTACGGCAGAGCCTTCGCCCTGCGCGTCATTGACAAACACGCACTGCTTGGTTTTGTGGTCCCATGCGGTGGGGGGCGCGCAGCACGCCTTGTCAAAGCACCCCATTCCCGCCAACACCGCATCCGCGGATTGTTTATTCCTCTTGTTGTGCTGATGCGGGGTGACGATGGGCCCCACCCGCGACGGGTCAAACTCCCACGCGTATTCATCAAAATTGGTTTTGTCACGCCGGTTGATGTCGTTCACCGCGCCGTAAATGTACACGATGCCAACCACGATGCACGCAATGATCGCAAACCCGGCAATGTAATTGGGCAAAACTCCCGCATTTGCTAAAACCGCCAAAATCAAAACCGGGACGCAGATGTAAATGAAAATTTTCATGACCCCCGCTTGAGCCATGAAGCGTTTTCCATAGTACGTGTTGAGTTTAATCATGCGTTCCTTTCCGGTGCGGCTCGTTTGAATTTCCTCCATTTGTTCGCGGGCAGCCTTCAATTCTGCCTCCACAAAATTCGTCATGGCGGTCAAATCCGTGGCGGCATCCCGCTTGGTGGCAAGCGCTTGATTCTGAACCAGCGCAGCAGCTCCGGACGACGACAACAAATTTGCCCTCAGCGTTTCATTTTTGTCCATTTCGTTCATGATGTTTTTTTGCTCCGTTGGATCGGTTGCGGCAGAGTACCGGTACATTAAATCCCTTTGCGCATCCTGCAACTGTTGCACGCTGGTTAGGAGCTGCTGCTGGGACGCGCTTAATGTATCGGAGGAAGCATTCGGGTTGGCAGACATCAAATGTTGCGGTTAGTATTAATATTAGTATTAGTATTAATATTATAACTTATTTTATTTTTCGTTGCAGTGCGTCACAAATGTTTAATCGTTTTGTACAATAAAAACACGGCAAATGCCCCAAATACAAAGAGCGCGTACTTTTGGCTTTCACTTATGGTTTCGCTCATTTCCAATGCAGCGTCCATGGTGTCAAACCCCTCTCGTTGCGCGGTTGTCATGATCGCGTCGTGCGCCTTCATGTCATCCTGGAGTTTCACCCCCGTTTCATGCATGTATGCGTTCAAGTTTGATGCGGTGATTGCGCGTTGCTTGCCCTGTTCCGCGCGTTTTGCGGCGGATTGCAGCAACTGTTTGTTGGATGCGTCCAAGTTTTCAACCGTGGTTCCCAATCCGCTCACAACGTTCATCAGGTCAAACGACGGGTTCGCGGCAGCCCCCGATTCCGTAGACAGTTTCATCAGGTCATCCATCATCATTCGGTGATACGTCGTGTGCTGGCTAATCATGCGGTTGTATTCTCGTTCGGATGCATCCAACACATGCGTTTCACTCGTGTTTTCCGGAACGGATTCCGCATTTGCAAACAACGACGGCGGACTGTGATACATGACGGGTTATTATTGAACTAAACTATTAAAATACGCGTATATTATTTATTTTCATATATATTGTGCATCGGCAATAATCAATAATTAATAATTAATAACTGGAATCCATGTCCGGGCTTGACCCGCCATCCGCTCCAAGTTCCGTTTCAATCGTGGCTGGCAGTTCGTCCGCCATCAAAAACCGGAACGCAAAATACGCCAATGTCAATCCTAGCACCAGTGCCACTCCAAATTTGATGCGCGATTGCAGCAACAATTGCTGCGCGTTGGATGCATCAATTTCTATTTGCCGGTCCGATTGAATCACCGCGCTCAAATTGGCTTCGTCCGTCTTAAATTGTTGGAAAAAATCCAAAAGGGATTGGGTTTGTTGGTCACCCCGTTGCACGAACCCCTCCTTCCCGGGTTGTGGGTCAGATGATATTTTTAGATATTCGGCCAACGCCATGATTTGTTTGTTCAACTGATACATCTTTTTCAGAATGGCGATCCCATTTTTTCCGCCCAGTTTGGTGAAGCCGTGTGCGGGCGTCATGGTTTGCACGTTGTCGTCCTGCGCAGACGAAGCCGTGGAACTCGGTGCCCCCGCCACATTCCCGTAGCACATGCGCGCAAACACGCTGTTTCCATTTTTTGGATTGTCGTATGATGCATTGTAGTACGTGGCTGTGGTGTAGACGTGCGAGGGGTCATCGGTTGCCGCGCGTTGGCACGCCTCGGCCGAATCCTGCACCCCCAGGAACTGCCAACTCGGAATTGACATTCCTGCTAATTGAGGCGGAAGTTGATTCACCATGTCGTTCTTGTTGTCCGCAACCTTCCACACGGGGTTTTCAAACCCGGAATAATTGTAATTGAATTTGGCGGATTCGGACGTGGTTGCCGCCAGCGCGGCGGCCGTTTTCTGCCCGGCTGCTGTGCCCCCCGTTGACGGTTCGGCGCTGTTCCAAAACATGTTTTGCCCGGCAAAGGTTCCCACATAGGACGTGCTGCCCTCTTTCGGTCTTAAAATTGCATGAAATCCACCATTGGCCGGAGGATTTGAAACAGGATTCGCGGTAATAGTAAACATGTCTTGGGCTTGATTGGAAATATATCCCTTACATCTTGAATCAGAACTACAATATGTTTGTGCATCACTTTCCTTATCAAAAATGCAGTAGTTATCATAATCGCCATTGTTACCTGTCGCATTCCGCGTTGGTTCATTCTTACACGTGTATTCATTGGGACCTTCGCCACTCCACATCCCTGACTCTTCAACCGTACTAAAAGAAGCCGATGCATTTGTTGAAGACAACTTGGAAAATGCAAACGTGCCAATCGGTCCCTGCCCCGCCACAACGGGCGCGCTGCCCGACATGATGTCGTACGCGTTCAGCCAATACTCTGCAAAGAACCGGAACTGCAACGATATCTCATTTGCGGGGGCATAATTCACGTCCGAAAATTGAGCGTCCGGCCCCCACGTCTCCACGTTTGTGGTCAGATCCACTGTCATGGGCGCGTCGGCGGCATTCACGGCGCTGTTCGGCATTTGCATTGCCAGGCTGCGCCAATCGGTGCCGCCCGATCTCAGCACCAGCGCCGGAATGATGGAATTCGTGACCGGGTGATTGAACGTTTTGCACCACGTGTCGGTTCCTGCAGAGTCGCCGGACACGGGACACGTGGCGGGCAAGGTCGACGGCAGCTCCTTCGCGGGAGCAATTCCACCCGCGTTTGAAGTGAAAAGCAAGCACTTGTTCGGGTTGCAGTCAATGCCGCATCCGGATTTGGAATACAGGGCGTACGCGCAGTCCTTCGTGTCCACGCACGACTTGAAGCACGCATCTTCGGTCCCGTTGGATGGAAAGGGGTACGCCGGGGTCAAACTGTTTTTGAATTCGTTCGGATTCACAATATTGTACGGGTATTTTCGCTTCGCTCGTTTGCTCGTTTCGGCTTCCACCTGCTGCAAATACGTCTTGTACAGTTGGGCGTATCTGGCGACGAGGTGATTCAATGTTGCCACATCCTTTTGAGTTTTCATTACGTCGGGGGGGGATTGCGTTGGTTGCGTTGGCTGCATTCAAATATATTTTCAATTACAAATATGATAATTAATATTATAGTTATATTATATTTTGGTATCTAACAATTCACGCAACACGTCACTCGCCACACGATTTTTCATCGTCGGCTTCTTGATTTCCTAAATTTTCGCACAGAAGACCTTCTATGCTTGGTTTTTTTGCCTCCCATTCCTCTCTGTGGCATTCGGTTCAACACCCTTACCATTAACCCATCAAGGGGGTCGTTGTTGCGATGATCAAACACATTGTTGATGGCACGCCACAATAACGGCACATTCTGTGTCAATGCAGGTCGTTGCTGCAATAACAAACACATCACCACTGCTTTATTTGCTAAAAGTTCAAGGACAGCACGCGTTACTGCGTTTCCTTCAATTCGTTGGTTTACAATAAATGCGACCACTTTATTCAATAAAGCAGGATCCAAATCAGGCAGCACTTGTGTGTCGGTTAGCGCTACAATATTATTTTGTCGGTGTCTATTCAACGCTGCCCTGGTCAATGTTTGTGGGGTTACAATTATAATTCCGGCGTGTTGTGCTATGTTGGAATGCACTGATTGTCGGGATGTTCCGACCCCGGCTGGAAGTGACGCATGCTGCCCTGGCACATACGACAATTTATTTAATAGCATAGAATTCATTGGATTCACACGGTTATAAATATACTAAATATAATAAATGAAAAGATGAAAAGATGCATACCACATTGTGTGATATTACAATCAATGTCGTATTTTTAACGTAAAAATGTTCAAATGTAATGAATGCGAATGACTGGCCCCGCATTTGAACCGACGGAGGATGAAATTGACGGCAAATTGATTGAATCAACCCAACGAGCCAAGTAGATGACCACTGCAACCACAAACCAAATCAGAATGACCCAGCAAACGACCTGTCCCGCAGTGGTCGCCGTGTCGGATGTCAGGTTCTTTATTGTTATCACCAGCACAAACGCCGCAATTATGAAGAGCAGAATGAATTCATACATGTGCGAACGGCGCATTTGCGAAGTGTATTCGTATTGCGCAAGCAACGTGTCGTCCAAGTTGGACACGAAATTGTCGGTCATAGTATTTCAATAGTATTACATTTCCTAATTATTTTATTTTTTTTTGATTCATCCATGCCTTGGTCCATTTATTTAGCGTGCATCATCATTGGATTGATTGGATTGATTGGATTGGTACAGTTGTTCCGCCTTCGTTTTTGCGTCGGCTAAAATGGCGGAATCCGGACCGGCAACCGTTTGCAAAACAAAATACGACACGACGACAATGCCCGCCAACAAATAAACGATGCGAGCAATGCTATACATGTATGCCGTTCGTTCAATGGTTTTTGCTTCTTCCACCATGGATATTTGGATTGGCGATGGCGTTGACGTTGGATCTTGCCGCACGGTGAACGGCTCTTGCATGGCAATCAGCGCATCTTTGCCGTCCAAAATCGCGCTCTTTTTTGCCAGCATTGCGTTCAATCTCACGTTGTCATTCGTGGAGTCGGTCATCACGGATTCGTGGTGGTCCAGCTCCTTTTCAACCCCGGCCTGAAATGCAAACATGCGGCGATACAGGGCGGTCAGTTTTGCCTCCATTTTGTCATGGTCCTTCATGGCAGACGGCAGATTGGGGTTTGCCTTGTGGTTTGCATACACTGCGGGATAATTATCCATAATTGCATCAAACTGCAATTTTATGTCGTGTAACTCATTGTCAGTCGTCATGCTAAACCAAAAAAAACACGTAGATATAAATATGAACATATTTTTATTGTGTATGGCAGGCACAACAACCCATTTGATTTGGTCCTATTTGGTGGTGCAAACCCGATAGTACGGGGTGTTGACCGCAGTTTTGCTGAATCGCTCAATGTGGCACACTTGTCCCGGACGCATGCCAATCGCCATGGCGACCGGGTCGTACCGTGAAATGTTCGGCAGCATGTCTGGTGTGGCAATGTTGTACTTGGCCATCATCGCCTGGGTCTCTGGTTCCGTCATGATGCGGTGCTTGGGCACGCACGCATGCTCCAGTATGTTGAATTGCAGCCGGTCCAGACTGAATATGACAATGTGAATGCCTTCCTGTTCCCATATTTGATTCAGCACCGCAATGTTGGTGTCGTTCATTTCGGATTTCATCACAATGATCAGCGAGTCGGTATTGGACAGCGTTTTTTCCAAATGGTACAAGTCGTCCACGCATTCGGTGATGTTGTCGCGGCGCAGCGGTTTTCCCAAATGGTATTTAACATACGCTTTTTGCCCCGACTCCTTCACCACCAGCATGTCCAACTGCTTGTTCGTGTTCATGGCGTGCACTTCGTTCATTCCGAAGTTGTCATACTGGCTAACATCGTACCCCTGGGCTTTCAACAGGCTCAGCAGGTTGGTGCGCGATTTGTGAATGGCGGTAATTGTTCCACTGGCATTGCCAGATAAGATGGCGGCGGAAGCGGCAGCGGCGGTGGTCATTTTGAGGAGCGTGATTTAATGTTAATGTTAATATTGATTGATGCAGATATATCTAATTCAATTTTTAAATATATATGTTTGAAATTGAAAATGTATTTCACTGGGGGGGGTCATTGATACGCGGCCACAATGGTGGACCCCACCACGATTTGCCGGTTTCCGCCGGTGGAAGTTAATGCAGACCCTCCACCCGACTGAAACCCGCTGTTCAGCGCGCCCTTTTTGCGCGGGGCAGTGCAGCCACCCGCGCGGCACCGCTGCAGTCGCGTGTTGCGAATGGTGTCATCATTGCTCCTAAACGCCAACGGCACCCCGCTGGCGTTGATGGAGGACTGCCCGATTGCGTTGTTGCGTTTTCTCTCAATGTAGAGTTCGGTGTCATGGTTTTGACTGATCCACTTTCTGGAACCGCCCTGGCAATAGGTGCTGCTTGCCGGGCTGGCGTAGTTTGCCCCGCCCAACGTGCGCAAATACACCGCCCGTCCCATTGCAAAATCGTTGCCGCCGTCGCTGGGATAAAACTTGGCGGGCATGGCCGACGGGGCCGACAGGACCGCATTGTTGCCGGCCTGCTTAATCAGAATGCCTTGATCGGGCGGCCCGTTGAAATCGGGTTTCAGATAAATCAATTTCACCATTTGCGCGTATCGTGTCTATATAATAATTAATAAATTAATATATGAAATTTTATATGAGTTGAGTTGAGAATTTAATACCGACGCACACGACGCCACGCGCTTTGAGAGGCATTGCTTTCATCCCCGCCGAACGACTTGTCGTTGTAAGTGCGGTTGATGGCCTGGTTCTTCTTAAAGGTGGTGTAGTCGGAGCCGTCGTACACGTATTTCACGTTGCACGTGGACGAGGGAATGCCCGTGCCGTCGTTGGTGGCCTGCACGTGCCCCGCAAACATCTTCCACGACCCCACCGAAGAGCTGCGCACCACGCCTTGCACTTGGTCCGACCCGCCCGACACGTAGTTCTGGCGCCCTAAATAATCGCCGGCGTTGTTCACGCGGCGAAACGGGGTGCACACGGGCTTGCGACCGTTCACGACGCCCGAAGCATACTGCCCGTTCCACGCCTGCCTTAATAAAAGACGATCCATGCTGCGTTCGTTACCACCCTCCATGCCGCTGCCGCCGTGCGTGCCCGCACCGCCACCCAATAGCGCGGGAGAATAACCGTTGTAGCCGCCACCCAAGTTGCTCGGTTGGCTGTTGGGAGACACGAACGAGTTCGGGTTACGAGTGACGCCTGACATTCCGGGCGAATAACCGATTGATGTAGTCATGTTGATATGATATAGTGTGATATAATAATTGTGATATATAGTTGTGATATAATAATTACAACCTCGGGATAATACATTTCAATTCATCTCTCTCTCTCTCTCTCTCTCTCTCTCTCATCCGTCTAAAGCCCGGTGCGCGGAATGTGCACCTCCTTGATGAACGCCTTGATGATTTTCTTGTGCGCATTGTCGTCGCATTCAATGTTTTTGTACAGCTCCTTGCATATCGTCTGATATTCAACGTGCATTTTTTCCTTGTTTTCCCACCCGGGGTGCGCGTCCATCCATTCCTGAATGATGCGCGTTTGATAACAGGATGCCATGTAAATGAATTTTTTGACGTACGAGTTGTCTTCGTCCTTGATCCACTCGTCCGTCTTCACGTACATGGTTTCGCGCTTCAAGTCCGTGCAATGAATGGGGCGCAGGTGCACGTCCATGCCCTTCAAGTTGTTGACAATGATGGAGCTCACACCCTCCACGATGCCCTTGGTCTTCGTGTACTCCAAGTCCTGCAGCGTGATTTTCAGCGTCTTGACGAAGTCGCTCAGCTTAATGGCGTCCTTGCACTCCGTGTTCAAAAACATGTTCAGGTTGAACTGCGTGTTGTGCGTCGTGATGATGTTGCCGTTTCCTATTTTCGGCGTCATCTCCTGGATGGTTTGTATGAGCTGCTTGTTCTGCTGCGTCATCTCCCGCAGCACCTCCTGATTCTTCATCATCATGTCGTGGCTCTTGTCAAACATCGCGTTCCGGTCATTCAGCAGCATTTGCACCATGGTCTTCAAATCCATCAGCTCTTCGTTTTTATCCGCAATATCCTGCGTCTTTTTGGCCACAACCGCAATTTCTTTCTCCACCACAGTCAGCGACATGGACGAATCAGACGCCGCATCTGTTGTTGCTTTGCACGTCTTCTTGTGATTGTAGAGAGACGACCGCAACTCAAATGTTTTGCCACACGCGCATGTGTTATTTTTTGATATCTTGAGTTTGATTTTATGTTTGTCGGTATCATAATGTTGCAAAATGCTGCTTTTTCTCGTACACGAATAATTGCACATCTTGCATTCAAAACGTGACGTTGCGTCGTCCGGCAGTTCCATTAAAAAACTGGGGCGTTGTGCAAATGGTGTAAAATAAGTTTAAGCGGTTTACATGATCAAATATTAAATTTCCCTTAATACCCCCCCCCATTTGCATATTTTTATGACGTGTTTTAAAACCATGCCCAAATTATGAAATTGACACGATGTAACGTATCATGCCAATACCCGCGACGTTTGTCTTATGGGCTCTGCATATGTTTTGTTTTATTAATAAAACAGAAATATGCACGACGAACCCATCGCATTGTGTATTATGCATTATGCTGTGGCAAATATTATCGGTGTAAATAATTGGTGCTAGATTGCATATTTTCCGTTTTATTTGATAAAACCATAATATGCAAATTTCGGAATGATGGTGTGTCACATGTCACTTTTTTTTCGGCCAAAAAAACTCATTTTTTTGCGCCATTTTTTATTGTGACCATTATGCTCTTATTTTTTCCCTATTATTACATAGATTAATTTTGTTATTTATTCGATTCGAATTTGCACAAGACTCGAAAAATTTCCAGAAAATGGACATCGATGATGTCCAAAATCGAGATCGACGAAACCCTTTTGGGAAAATCCGCGCGGCGCTAGGTGTTTTGCGGAACTTTTTTGGATCAATAATTGGGAGACCATATATGCAGTGATAAAAATAATTTGTATGAAATGTATAAAATTCATGCAATTCATAAAATGTCGGTCCCCAATTCAGTGCATTCCCAAAAAATTGATTCTGAAGTTTGAAATGCTAATGGGTGTCAGTGTATCCCAACTATCAAATCAAATCAGAACAATGTTTGCCCACCTTCGTATCAATCCTGAAGCCAAATACAGATTCATCACCCACGACATTGCCACGAAAATGCGCGACCGTGTGCGAACTCAGACGCCCCTCTTGACCGGAATTGATTCTTCCAAGGCCGATGTTGCCAACATCCTGGCCGAAATCTACATGCGCGAGTTCGGATGCGCAATCAGGACATTGCAGCAGGTGAATTGCGTCGCTGGCAGGTACCACGAACACGCATTTGACAACACGGATGCCTACATCATTCAAGACCAAGACCAAGACCAAGACCAAATGCCAATGCAATCTCACGAAATGAATGCAGAGCAGCGTCATGCTGCACAACTTCTTCTCGGCGTGGGCAACAGTTACTCGGGAATCAACGCGGCGCTGCGGATGCTTGACGTGTCGTTGAAGTCGGTGATGGATTGCAATTCAGAAACGCGTGTCAAATTGTCGCAACAATTCAGCGCAAATGCTGCCGTGGTGGAAGATGCGTTTGACCGCCTGCAACACGACGCCAAACAAGTGTGGAGTCTGGTGAACATGCTGGCCTTGTCCAACTTGTTTCGGTTCGCTGATCCGCGACAACCCGTGTGCATTCCGAACCAGGATGATGCCATCTTCATTCCATACATACCGACACAGGTGAAGCACGCATTTTGAAATGCATGAGATGCGCAATAATAGTTTAGTGGTGCCGTCGTAGCTACAAAACCACTTTTTTTTCACGATTGGTCGCCAATGGATCATTGCAATATGGAAAGTCCGGTCCAGCCTTTTGCTTTGGTTCCTTCTTTGGTTCCTTCTTCTTTGTTCAACGGGGTTGTCTCCACTTTTGAATTCAAAACCACCCCTTTGATTTTGGCCACGTGGTCCGGCTTCCACTGCACCGGATTGTGCGCATCGTATGTCGGGCTGTCCGTCATGAGGATGTCGTAGTTTTGCTTCACGTAGTACGCCCGCCGCTTGCACCACTGGTTCCGGAAAATGTCTTGCTGATCCACGATGTCAATGACCAGCGGGCGCCCCTGTTTCACGCGCAGAATGCGCCCCACCGACTGGCACACGTCCGTTTTGGGCGACGCCATAATGAGCGTGGTCAGCGTCTTGATGTCCAGTCCCTCGGACGCCATGGCGTACGTGGCAATGATGACCTTGCGCGATTCGCTGGCTTTCAGGTCGGCTTCCTTCATGCCACCCACGTAGTACCCCACGGACCCGTCGGCAATGCCGCGGTGCTCAATCGCCTTGTGCAAGTACGTGAGCAGCGACTTGTTGTGCGCCAGAATCATGACTTGCTGGTCCGGGTTTTCCGCCAGTTCGCGCTGCAACACGCGCATGATGAACTCGCTGCGGTGCGCGTAATCGCACACGCGCGAAATCATGGTGCTGAATTTCGGATTGCCGCGATAATCGTATTCCGTCTCGTTGAATGCGGCGTCGTCCACGCAGTAATTGATGGCTTTTACGACCACGCGGTGCTCCGACGCCGCCTTCTCCTTGTGCACCACGTCGCCCAGGAACATCTTGAACACTTTCGTGAGCCCGTCCTTGCGCTGCATGGTGCCCGACAGCCCCAGCGTGTACATCGTGGTGACTTTCATCATGCATTGGCAAAACACCTCGGCGCCCATGTGGTGCACCTCGTCAAACACCGTCAAGCCGAAGCTGTCAAACATGTCGGCGGGGTACTCCTTCATGGACAGCGACTGCAGCATGCCGAGCACGATGTCCTTGTCGTCAATGTCCGCAATTTGCCCCTGGATGCGGCCCACGCGCGCGCCCGGCAGGAACTGCTCAATCCGTTCAATCCACTGGTTCATTAAGAAGGATTTGTGCACGACCACCAGCGTTTTTCGGCGGAGCTGGGCCAGGATGTAGAGCGCCATCACGGTCTTGCCCTTGCCGGGATCCACGTCCAGCAGCCCGCCGCCGCCTGCGCCCACGTGGTTCAAATACTTTCGCACGATGTCTTTTTGGTAGTCGCGCATGTCGCCCTGGAACGCGAGAACGAT
>Ga0315284_10005647_pt1 | contig 17787 bp, 11 predicted proteins | sample YL17G09_16_MG_FD_203696 | JGI IMG/M metagenome (GOLD analysis project Ga0315284, IMG submission 203696) | Sediment microbial communities from Yellowstone Lake, YNP, Wyoming, USA - YL17G09_16 | ecosystem: Environmental > Aquatic > Freshwater > Lake > Sediment | place: USA: Wyoming | collected...
AAACTAGTCAGTCTCATTAAGTTCATGCGCTACATCACCCAGAACCTCGCACTCCTGCCCAGACTCTTGAACTCTCCCACGCTCCCGCTTCAATTATTCCGGGCCTTACAGCGATACTGCACTTACGAAAAACGGAATCGCCCCAACTTCATGACTGAAATGGAGGCTATCCTCTTGAAAACAGGTGCCTCATGCGATTAGCTTGACGCACATGCCCTCCGGGGCTCAGCGAGCCGATCTGCCGCACAGTTTCGCGAAAGAAACTAAATAAGCGCCATCCGGGCATAAAACCGCTCTTTGCCTCATTTTGGATTTCTTGATCTAGATCAAGGACTGGTTGGATGCCCGGGGGTACCATTAGCCTGGATCATAAATCGGGAGGACTTCGATGAAGCGCAAGATTATCAAGATTGATGAAGAAAAGTGCGACGGATGCGGGCTTTGCATGCCGGGGTGTCCGGAAGGGGCCTTGCAGATGATAGAAGGCAAGGCAAGGCTGATCAGTGACCTCTTTTGCGACGGGTTGGGCGCCTGCCTGGGCCATTGCCCCCAGGGGGCGATCACCATTGAGGAACGCGAGGCCGTTCCTTACGACGAGCGCCAGGTGATTACCGTCATTGCGAAGCAGGGGAAAGCGGTCGTCGACGCCCATCTCAAGCATCTGCGCGAGCACAACGAGACAACGTATCTCCAGCAGGCCTATGACTATCTCCGAGAACATGGAATGATTGCGAGCCAGGCGAGGACCGACTCCATGCCGCATCCGGCGTCATTCAAGACCGGCGGCTGTCCCGGGTCCCAGACGGTCAGTTTCGGCGCCTGCAGCGGGGCAACCGACTCGCATCCCGTGGAACCCCAGCCATCCCGACTGACCCACTGGCCCATCCAGCTTCATCTCATATCACCACAAGCCCCTCATTTTCGTGGATCTGATCTGCTCTTGGCCGCCGACTGCGTGCCCTTCACCTTGGGCGGCTTCCATGAGGCGCACCTGAAAGGCAAAACTCTAGCCATCGCTTGCCCCAAGCTCGATAGCGGGCAGGAGGTTTACCTCGAAAAGATCATCAGTCTGATAGACGATGCAGAGGTGAAAAGCCTGACCGTCATGATCATGCAGGTTCCCTGCTGCTCCGGCCTCCTGCATCTGGCGCGCCGGGCAGTAGCGCAAGCAAATCGCAAGGTGCCGATCCATTTCATCGTAGTCGGGCTCCGCGGAGAGATTCTGCAGCAAGGAGCTGCATAGAGGACTGAAGACAGAAGTCAGAAGGTGAAGTTAGAAGACTGAAGAGGAACGGGAGGATGGTATTCAAGCTTTTATTCTGACTTCTGACTCCTGTCTTCTGACTTCTTCTTTCGGCATCCATCCATTTCCGTGCCACTACAACAGTAGTTACTCGATCCCCCGCGAGCCTTGAATTCATGAGGGGCCTTCTGATAGCATATTCGATGCGCTCGTGGAGATTTCCAGTACTATCAACGTTATAGGGCCGTCAGGATGCATAAAGTTCCTTTTACCGAATCAGTCAGAATCATAGCGCGCGGGTCGCTGAATTGGCTCGCCGAACGCCCGATCGTGGTCTCCTTTGAGGTGACGGATTCCTGCACCTGCTGGTGCAAGCATTGCGACCACGGCGGTCCGAAGGACAACTCGCGAAATCTCAAGCCGGCCGACTACCGGCGTTACATGGACGTGTTGCGCCCGAGCGTGGTGCAGGTCTCGGGGGGCGAACCGTTGATGCGCCCCGACTTGATCGATATCGTGCGCAATATCAAGTGCGCGTCCGGACTTCCCTATACAATTCTGGTGTCGAACTGGTCGCACATGACTAAGGAACGGTATCTGGCCCTGCGGGAAGCCGGCATCAACCAGTTCTCCGTAAGTCTCGACTTTCCGGATGAGCGGCACGACGAGTTCCGGAAACTCAATGGCTTGTACAAGCATCTGAGCGAGGTCATTCCCGGCCTGGCCGTGCTCGGCCACGACGATATCGTCCTCAACAACTGCATCACAAGCGAGAATGTCTCGGAGATCAACGCGGTTGCAGACAAGGCGCGCGCATGGGGGGTCAACGTCAGTTACAGCGCTTATTCGCCCAGGCGCACCGGCTGCCGCGATTACTTCCTCAACTCGCCGGAGCAGTTGGCGATTCTGAAGCGGGAATTGGACCGGGTGAAGGCGCGGATGGACGACACTCGCTGGGTCGCCAATTCAGAGAGCACCATCGATGCCACACGCCGCTACTTTGAGGACGGGAAGGCTCCGGGATGCAAAGCCGGCCTGCGTTTCCTGGTGGTAACCAGCGACGGTTCCCTGCAGCCCTGCTCGATGCAGTTCAAGCGCTATCCACTCCACGAACAGGCGCGCATGATCAAGGAATTCACACAGCACAACCAATGCGACGAGTGCTACGTCTCCATCCGCTCTTACCTGGACAAGAGTTTCCCCCAGGTCCTGCGCGAAAACGTCGCGGGATTCTTTTCTTTCAAGACCAGCTCGAACTCCTGCTGATTTGCCGGAACCAGGCATGCCACGAAGTGTCCATCCCTGATCGGCATACAGCCACAAGCTCAATCTAAACCGTAAAATACACGAGACATAGGAAAAGGATTCGTGTTCTTCGTGCTCTTCGTGGCTGAGCTTTTTCCCGCTCTCTAATTCGCCGCGGCCGACCCATTGCCGCCGCTCACGGGACAATCCAGGATACGCATGCCACTGACTCATGCTATCCTCGGACCAATGATGGGCGTCCATGCACGGCATTCGGAACTCATTCAATCAGGCAGCTCGAAAGGACTTCTGATGTTAAGCACAGCGCGTTCTTTGTGGATTCTCTCTGTGATTCTTCTTTCCACATTGGTCCTGGCCCCGGATGATTCGACGGCAGCCGGATCGGGCGCCTGGCGCGAGATCGCACCGGGCATTTGGAAGGCGGTCATAGGCACACCGGAATCCATCGATCTCCTCAAAGCGGCAGGATCCAAGCCGCGCCTCGAAGCCTTGAAGGAGGTCGGCGCGGCACCTCTTCCATACGATCTCAGCAAAATCGAAACCGAGCGGTTCGATGGCAAGACAATCCTGCGCTTTCCCCTGGCACGCGAGGAAGGGATTTACGGACTCGGGCTGAATTTCCAGTCGGTCAGCCAGCGGGGCAAAATTCTGGAATTGCGAATGGATCACTACGGCGGCGCGGACAATGGGCGCACGCACGCGCCCGTCCCTTTCTTCGTTTCCGACAGGGGGTACGGGATTTTTATCAACGCCGCCCGATTTATCCGCATTTCTGTCGGCGTCGGCGTCCGGCGCGACGCCGCGAATCCGCCGCCCGTGATCGACAGAAATACCGGGAAGGGCTGGAACTCGGTGCCGCCCTCGGATGTGATCGAAGCCGCAGTGTCCGGCACCGGGGTCGAGGTGATCGTCTTTGCGGGACCATCCATGCTCAAGGCCGTCCAGCGTTTCAACTTGTACTGCGGCGGCGGCGTGCTCCCGCCCAAGTGGGGATTCGGCTTCATGCACCGCACGCCGACGCTCTTCTCGGATCGGGATGTGGCTGCCGAAGCCGCGGAGTTCGAAAAGCGCGATTTCCCGCTCGACGTTATCGGTCTCGAACCGGGCTGGCAGAGCATGTCCTACCCATGTACCTTCGAATGGGACAAGACGCGCTTCCCCAATCCGGATGCCTTCCTGCGCGCCATGAAAGGAATGGGGATTCGCGTCAACTTGTGGCTGAATCCCTACGTTTCGCCGGCAGCCTCGATCTATGCTGCGCTAAGGCCGCTTTCCGGATCGCACCTGGTTTGGAACGGCATCGTTCCCGACTACACTTTGGAAAAGGCCCGCACGATCTTTGAGGATCTCATCCGTCGCGAACAGATCGACCGCGGCGTCACTGGATATAAAATCGACGAGGTCGACGGCCACGACGTCTGGCTGTGGCCAGACCATGCCCGTTTCCCTTCCGGACTGTCAGGCGAACAAATGCGCCAGATCTACGGGACGCTGATGCAGAAGATGGTTACCGGCCTGTTTCGTGCCCGGAATTCCAGGTCCTATGGTCTTTCCCGCGGATCCAATGCAGGATGTGTTTCATTTCCATTCGTGATCTACAACGACTCGTACAACCACCGCGAGTTCATTAACGCTTTGATCACGAGCTCCTACATAGGCGTGCAGTGGACCCCAGAGGTGCGCAGCTCGAAAAGCGCCGAAGAGTGGGTGCGTCGCATGCAAACGGCATGCTTTTCGCCGCTGGCAATGCTCAACGCCTGGTCCGACGGCACCAAGCCCTGGACTTTTCCGGAGGTCGAAGATGTAGTCCGCGACACCGCCTACATGAGGATGCGCCTTCTGCCCTATCTCTACTCGGTTTACGCCGACTATGCTCTCCGCGGCCTGCCGCCGTTTCGGGCCATGAACCTAATCGATGCAGCAGGCGCGAGTTCCGGAATGCACATTTCGAACGCCCGGATGAAGGACCAATATATGGTCGGGGATAATCTGCTGGTGGCGCCCATCTTTGCGGGCGAGAAATCGCGGAAGGTGGAACTGCCGCCTGGCCGATGGTTTGATTTCTATACCGGAATGTCAGCCGGAAATGGGGAGACGATTACCGTGGAGGCCACGTTGGGGAAAATCCCATTGTACGTACGCGACGGCGGATTGATCCCTCTCATCGAAAAGCGTCGCCAAAGCCCGATGCCGGGCCAAACCCTGGCGCTGGAGGTGAGGGCTTATGGAAACGCACCCGCCGAGTTCGTACTTTACGACGACGACGGTGAGACCTACGATTTTGAAAAAGGCGCTTACTCTTTAACCAGGCTGAAGACGGTTACGGACGCTTCGGGAAACCGCCGCGGCGAGGCTGAAACACTCAGGCGCGGTCCAATGTCCTACTCTCCCATATCCTGGACCTTCATGACCTCGGGCGCAAAATGATCTCAGGTTAAAATCGGTGACAGGCTGCGATTTCACCAATTTCCAGGCTGCAATCGCACTGACGCTTGGTAATGAAATTGGTGAAATCGTAGCCTGTCACCGATTTTCGTTGCCGGGAATTCATGGATGGGAATTGTATCCACTGATCTTCGAACTTGTTGAAAGCATTTATAGATGTCCATATAATGTAGTATATGAAACAGGTATTGATCGAGATCGACGACGACGTTGCAGCAAGACTCGAATGCATCGCGCCGGGACGAGCACGCAGGCGCACAGAGTTTATCCGAATGGCGATACGGCAGGCGCTCTGGAAGCTCGAGGAGCAGGCAACTGCGGAAGCATACCAAAAGCATCCCGATGCGGCAGCCGATGCCTTTTTCGACCCGGGTGCCTGGGAACCGAGGTGCGCTCGCAGGAGAACCCGGAAATGAGGCAGTTTGAAATTCGCTGGGCCAACCTGCCAAAACCGATAGGGCGCCGCCCCGTTCTCTTGCTCACCCGCACTCCCGCCTATGCATATCTCAACAAGGCAATTGTTGCTGAGATAACAACAACCATTCGCGGCATTCCGCAGGAAGTCGCTCTTTCAAAAAAAGAAGGGCTGCCAACCCCATCAGTGGTGAATTTAGATAACATCCACGTCGTTTCCAAATCTCTGTTGGGCGATCGCATCGGCGCACTGCCGAGCAGTCGCGAGCGTGAAGTGAAACTCGCCCTTGGCTATGCCCTTGACTGGCCTGAACTCAAGGTGCTCTAAGTTCGGGAGCGTATTCGGCTTCGGGGGTGTTATCAGGCTTGATCGAGTCTCGAAATCGAATCGTCAGGGCCGAGGCTGCATCTTCCTGGCCTGGTCGGTGCGGGCCAGCTCCATGAAAATCCCGATGTCCCGATCGAAGCCGGTCTGGATCTTGTCAAAGCGGCGCCCGGCTCGTTTTATTCTCACCAACGCGTCTGGTTGTGCCAATAATAGAGGACTCCGGCACCAATAATACCGGGAATGCTGGTAATGAGCAGGAACTCGCGCACGGCAGGAATGGAGGCAGCAAACATGAACACGGTGGCAAACATGAACATCAGCCCCGGAATGCCCTCGACCGGTATCTTGTCAATCCGGATCCCCTGATGAAACTCGATCCCTTGTTTCGATGGTTTTCCCATGGCTAGTAATACGCATGGGCCAGGAAAATAGTTCAGAATCCGATAAAACCTCAAGATCTGGGTAGAAAGCCCGGCAATATATTGCTTAGAAGAGGCGCTCGGGAGTTGTGTGAGGGATGAAGGAAGCGCCGACAAACTCATCCATGTATCCGGGCAGCTCGCCCAGATCCACATAGGTGACCTTGCTGAGATAGGCGCCGATTTCAGAAAAAACTCTCGCGACAGCAGCCCCAGGGCTGCCCCTTCCAGTGAGCCGTTATCGACGTAACCGTAGCGTCCGAGCTGAAGGCCCGGAAGTAATCCAATGCCGACCGCCGCCGGCAGGTTGAGAAACCGGCCGAAATTGCCGGAGACGATCGCCCGTTCGATCAGGTTCACGCCTCCGCCCAAGGTTTCCAGCAAGGAGCGGATGCCGGCGAAAACCGCTGCTTTGGCTCGAATCAGGCTGGCGATGTCCCTCTCCCACAAAGCTATTTTGCTGTCCTCGGAAATGGCCATGCCCAATCCCCACTTCCCTTCCACTCGCTGATGTGCGGGAAGGCGGCTGGTAAACCGGCCGCTGCGGTCGATCCAACCGGCGCGATACAGGGCATCGCTCAAAGCGATCAGGCCGGAACCGCACACACCTCGAACGCGGCCGCCGCCTATTATGGAAACCCGCAGAGTGCCCTTCTCCTCGTCAATGCTTGCCCCGTCCACGGCGCCACGATCGGCCCGCATGCCGCATCGGATCCCGCCGCCCTCAAAGGCAGGCCCAGCGCCGCAGGCGCACGCCAGCGCGAATTCCGCGCCCCCGACCACGATTTCACCATTGGTGCCGAGATCCACGTAAAGCCCGATCCCGTCCGAGGAGCGCGAAAAACCGGCGCGCACGGCGCCGGCCATAATGTCTCCGCCGACCCAACCGCCGGCGGCGGGTATACTGTGAACCTGCGCCCCTTTCATTCCCGGCCATCCCAGCTCTGCAGCGTCAACGGGAGGAAAAGCCAACGCCCGCGGTTCGGACGGGATGCGACGAATGCCGGCCGGATCCATCCCCAGCAAAAGGTGGATCATGGTCAGATTTTCCTTCGTCGAAGTTGGCAGCGGACATCAGTGTCGCCCTGGCAAGGCCAGCCGTGAAGGCTTCCAATAGATTGAAACAGCACTGTATGGTAGCGCGACCCAAGGCGAGTGAATTCTCGCTGGCAGTTGTGGCCCATTTAGGCGGCCGAATCCAATTGACCTTGGAGAGAAGATCCTCAGCGTCGTTTGTGGGGTCCGTTTGTGGGGTCGGACCGAAACTACTCTAAGAGATTCAGATCATTAGCCCAAAAAGGAGCGCAAAAACTAGGGTTAGTCTCAATTTCTGGGCTTCTTTAATGCGTTTAAGCGGTTACAGAGTTCGGCATTGGGAATTGCAAATCCTTAAACACAAAAAAACGTGCCAAAAATCGAGTTTAATGACCTTCTGGAATTCAGTTTGGCGCCTATATGCTTCCGATTCCTGATTTTCCTTCGGTCCGACCCCGACTCCCCCCCGACTCCCGACCCCGACTCCGGACCCAAATCCCAGCCTGAATCATAATACTCATTTCCCAAATTTGGCAAAAGGCTCGATAACCTCGAAACGGCGTCGAGCAAACCTGCCGTCATGAGCTCTGGAATTTCGAGGTTTGACACGTTCTCTCAAAGGCAGCCACGAAAAGCACGCACGAATGAAAGCCCACAAAGTGCACGAACAAAACCTGGTTTTGTTCTAAAATGCGGATGATTAACTCCAAGAGTACTGTGTTTTCACCGTGGTTCTTACTTTCTCTTTAATCGAGTGCCGGGCAGAAGGGCGATGTATGGCATCGAGCAAAAGGCTTCGGCTCTTGCTGCTTTTGCTGATCCCAATAATTTTTCTCGCCTGGCACTTTGCCGGACGCCGTGGAAGCAAAAGCGCAGTTCGGGATGCGACTCCGATATCTGATCCCGGGTTGAGTCCGCCGGGCGAGCAAAAAGTCCTGCGCGCAAATGCCGGTCCGGTCCCGTCTTATGTGTCATTACATGACGCCAAGCTTCAAGGTTCCGAAAGTGTGTTGGAGTTTTTGCTTTCCGGGAAAGTCACTTCTGAGCTCGCCGAACCATTGCCGGGAGTCACGATATCGCTGCGAGATAAGCGATCCGCGCCGCCTTTGATTTCGGAGACCACCGATATCGATGGGCGTTATACCATACGCCTGCGCGCGCCGATCCACGCTGTCATCGATGTAGCCAAAGAGGAATATGCCCGGGTTCTTGACGAGGTGGAATTTATAGAACCGGGTAAGACGATCAGAAATTATCGCCTGCTGCGCGCACCTGCCTGCGTTGAGGGACAGGTGTTGGATCTGAGAGGTAAGCCGATCACCGGCGCGGATCTCGAGGTCACCATGGTAGTCCGGGCACGGCCGCTTGACGCATCAAGCCTGGCGCCAATGATCGGCGTATCCGGCTCTTCCGGCAAATATCGGATCGAAGGGATCCCCGAAGGCACCGGAGCTATTGCGGTCAAGAGTCCGCGCCATCTGCCCGACATCCTTACGATCTATCCAAAAGCCGGCGACTGCAATCAAGTCGATTTCCGCATGACTGAGTCCCGCACCCTGGCTCTTACAGTGAAAAATGCCCGTGGTGAAACACTGTCCGAGGCGGAAGCAACAGCCTTCGGTGAACACATCCGCGCCGATGACCATGGGGAAATCCGGTTTGATCTGCCGCCCGATACCGAACCATATAAGTGCACTTTCGCCGCGCAAGGATACAAATCAAAAATCCTTACACTGGATCCGAAGGCAGCCCCGTCCGCAGTTGTTCTCGAACCAGGGGAAATATTCGCCGGGCATGCCGTTTCGGAATCCGGGGAAGCCATCGCAGGCGCCAGAGTGGAAGTCTTCGATATTTTACATATATCTGCAGGGAAGGGGACCACCGATGGTGAGGGCAGATTTTCAATTGCGTTATCGAATTCGCCCGCAAGTTCAGTCGCGGTCTCAAGACCCGGCTACCTGACGACGCGTCTCAACCTCCCTATTTCCAGTCAAGGTCCAGCCGAGGAAATAGAAATTTGCTTGCGGCGTCCTGAAACGGGCATTTACGGGCGCGTCATTGACGAGTCCGGACGTCCTGTGAACCGCTTTAGCGTGACATTGATGGGCGTGGATCCCGCCATGGAGATGGATCACACCGGTGGATCATTGCGATATGGTGGTTATCATCAGTTTTCTTTCGAAGACGATGATGGCAAATTTTTGGTGACAGAAATACCTGCCGGAGTTTACCTGCTCAACATTACGTCCATTCCGGATTCTGCGCGGGAAATCCGGATCAACGATCCCAAGGAACGCGTGGAATTAAGGAAGGGCTATTATTACGGAGAGATTCTCGCCCAAATAACTCCGCTGTCCAGCCAGAAAAAATAGCCCTTACTCTGCGATTCAGACAGGTCCAGCAAAAAGCCACCGCAGAAACGCAAAGTGAAGCGCTGAGATCGCCGAGCGATCCGCCCGCGCCTGATAAGATATTGCCTTGGCAGGGAAGGATAAGAGGGACAAGCTGCCGTCGCCGTCGGATGCACCCCCCTGCGTCCGGTCTCCTCAACTTCCGATAAAGAGCTATATGTAAACCTCGGCGGCTTTTGCCTCGCCAAACGCTATTTTACCGCTGAATCCTGTCGCTGGTTACGGATTTATTGCACACCTGAGCCTTATTGCAAGGCAGATTAGCCGCTTCACTCTGCCTTTCGGGCACACCCACACCTAATTGCAGAAATGACTTACAGCATGGACCGAGTGCTCCATGGCCAGTATACTTTCCGGTATCGACTTCCCGGGCAGGTGATCGAGGAAATTTATCTCACGGGTTACACAACGGGAATTTCACCTGCGTTTCTGAATTGAGAGTCCGCAGTCCTAGCTGGGCTAAATGCGAGGATTACACTTGCCGGTTTCGCATCCTGAGCCGGCATGAAGAGATAGCGTCGACACGGCCCCCTACCGAGGAAGGTGCATGCGGCGCACTAAGTCCTGGAAGCGCGGGTCAGAGCGCAAGGGCGCGTAAGCGGGATTGACCATGAGCCAAGGCAGAAAGCTACAACGTTCCTTGTATGCGGCTTCCAGCCAGCGGAATGCTTCTTCCTTTTCCCCCAGCGCAGCATAAACCGCAGCCAGGGACCAACCTGCAAAAGCACCCGTTGGCGTGGGTTTCTCCCCCAAGAATTTGGCCAGTGTCCGCCGCGCCTCATCCGGCTGGCCCGCCAGCGCATAGGAACGCACAAGAGACCATCTCCAGGCCGGGTCTGTCGCAGCCAGTTTTTTGTGCGCCGCGATAGCCTCGGCATACTTCCCCTTTGCTGCGTAGGCATCTCCTATAACCCCAAGTCCCTGATTGAAAATTGGGTCCAATTCGAGCGATTTTCGTGCTTCTTCTATAGCATTATCGTATTGTCCTACGCACCAATACAGCCACCCCCTATCCGAATAAAACAGGGGCGTGAGGGGTTCGACCTCCTGCGCCCTTTTTATTTCTGCCAGGGCTTCATCCGGGTGTCCGATTAGGAGGAGATAAAATGAATAAAAGTCATGTGCTTCGCCGATGCTGGGATTGAGTTCAATGGCACGCCGCAAATCCTTTTCCGCGCTTGCATAGTCCCAGTCCGATACGAGTTCGATCATACCCAACGCCGTGTACATTTCCGCCAGCGGCTCGCCCCCCAAAGCTTCCGCCTCGTGCGCGGCAGCTCTGGCTCTTTCGAAAGCATGCACATCCCTTTCGTGGCCGATGACGCTGTAACCGAGAGCCAGCGCGGCGTGGGGCAAGGGATTCGTCGGGTCTTTTTCGATCGCCTGGTTGAAATACGCCAGAGCTTTTTCATATCCTTCCGGCGTCATTTTGTTCAAGTAAAACCTCCCCTTCAGGTAAGCCTCGTAAGCTTCGGGACTAACAGGACGAGCGCGCGCCAGCCGAGCGCGCTCGGTGGGCGTGACGACCGCGCTGACTTTATCGGCAATCGCGCTTGCGATTTCGCCCTGCAGGGAAAGCACACCCCGCAGGTCCCGCTGGTAGCTCTCCGCCCAGAGGTGCTGATCCGTTGAGGCTTGAATTAGCTGAGCAGTTATGCGCACCTGACCGCCCTCGCGCAGCACCGAACCTTCGATCAGCGCGTCCACGTTTAACTCCTTGGCGATCTGTGGCAAAGGCTTTTTGGTTCCCTTGTACTGTACCATCGAGGTCCGCGAGATGACCTTCAGGGCGCTGATCTTGGCCAGGTTCGTAATCAGCTCCTCGGTCATCCCGTCGGCAAAATATTCCTGCTGCGGGTCGCCCGAGAGGTTCGCGAGCGGCAGCACCGCCAGCGATCGAATCCGCGGCGCCCCGCCCCAGAGGCGCTCGCGCAACCCGCCTACGTTAAGACCCATCAGAATGGCCGCCAGAACTGTAACCCCAGCAGTCAGCACCAGCCAGCGCCGACGCCGCAGCCGGTAGCGCCACGCTACCCACGGGGACACCGTCCCCGCCTGCACCGAAATCAACGCCTCGCGTAACTGGCCCGCCTGCTGGTATCGCTTCCCCGGATCCTTCTCCAGACAGCGTCCGATCACCGCCCCGAGTTCGGCAGGCACCTGCGAGGGAAGCGGCCGGGGCTCCTGGTTCAGAATTGCCGACGTCAACTCAAATCCGCTCTGACCGTGAAACGGCCGCGCGCCCGCCACCATTTCGTACAGCGTCACGCCCAACGCCCAGATGTCGCTCCGCGCATCCGCAGCCTGGCAGCGCAACTGCTCCGGCGACATGTATGCGGGTGTCCCCACCGTCGACCCCCCGCAGGTCAACTCCGTGACCGTCTCCACTGCACTTCCAATCCCTTCCAATGGAATCACCTGCTTGGCTAACCCGAAGTCCATCACCTTGGCATGGTCCGTCTTCGTCAGCATGATGTTCGCAGGCTTGATGTCTCGGTGGATGATCCCCTTGCCGTGTGCCGCCTCCAGCGCTTCCACTACCTCAATTGCAATCGGCAGTGCATCTCCCGGCGGCAACGGCCCTTGCTCCAGCCTGTCTTTGAGTGACTCACCGTCGACATACTCCATGGCGATGAAGTCCTGGCCGTCGGATTCTGCGACTTCATTGATATGGCAGATGTAGGGATGGTCCAGCGCCGCTGCGGACTTGGCTTCACGGATAAACCGCTTGTGTGCAGCATCGTCCTGCTGCATTCCAGGGGGAAGGAACTTCAGAGCGACCTTGCGATCAAGCGTGGCATCGTGAGCCAGGAAGACCTCACCCATGCCGCCCTGGCCCAGCTTTTTCGTGATCCGGTAGTGCGAAACGGTTTGGCCGATCTCGGGCATAGGAGACTCCCAAAGGAAATTCGCCCGCTGCAACGACAAAAACTGGAATTGCCGTCATTATAGGTCAGATGATAGAAATCAAGAAAGATTAATGAGGAGGACTTGCTAGGATTGCGGATTTCCTTAAGCTATTACGCTGGCTCGAGATAGACTTGTGAAGTCGAGGATTGACCAGTCAGATGCCTGGTTAACGCCGTAACCGTTGAAGTGACTTGCGGCATGGATCGAGTGCTCAAATGGCCAATCACCTTTCCGGGATCGCGACATAACCGGCCAATCATGATGCCCGCTTAGTTCTAACTGCTACAATTCATGAGGGTTGCCAGCGCGTGCACAGATTGGACCGGTTATGTGGAAATAAACCGTCCAAGTGGCATAGTTTAGGGCGCCCAACCGGACCACATATTCATGGAAATGCGCTGTCGATTTTCAAGTTTGATCACGGTGGGAGAATGGAGGCAGATATCAAAATCCGTTTTGGATTTCCGATGGCAGGTCAGTGGCGAGTGATTTTGCAAATTGTCTGGCAACAGATGCGCGCGTTTCCGATGCTTGCCGTACCATGCCTCTCCCCATCAAAGAAGGAATTTCGCAAGGACCGATTTTGCCTACGGTCGCAAGCATTATCTTTTCAGCAGGGCAGTCCAGTTCAGCACGACCGTCACAGATGCGCCCGGCACCTGTTGGGAAACAGGGCGTGGAATCAGGAAACGCTGGCCGTCGGGCGAGACAGCATACGTGTGCCAATTTCCCGTGTGGCCCGGGTGGGAAAAATTTTGAAACTGAGAATCGAATAGTTCCTTCGGGGTCCCAAAATCGAGCTTGGGTCCGGAGGTCTTCACTTCAACGGCCATCATTTTGCCGCCAAATTGGCTGGTGAGATAAAAGATCTCCTTACCATCGTTCGCACGCCAGCGAGGAAATGTCCCTCCATTCAGGGACACCTGCTTTTTGCCTGATCCCGACGGAAAGGAACTCACGTAGACCTCGGTCTGACCGCTTTCATTTGATAGGTATGCAATCCATTTCCCATCCGGCGAAATTTGCCCGTGACTCTCATTGAAAGGAGTGTTGAGGAACCCCCGCGGCTTCTTGTCATCGAGGGGTAGGATCCAAAGATCACTGAGCATCTTGGGATCGTTTTGCCAGAAAATTAGAAATTGGCCGTCCGGAGACCAACCCATCGGCATAACCTGCATCTTTGTTTGGAACAGAAGTTCTTCTTCTCCTGATCCATCAGACGGTTTTTTATAGATGCTCGGCATCCCCGCCCGAACCGAATGCAATAAATTTCCCATCGGGCGACCATATGGGTGACGAGTTGTCCTGCGTTGGGTCGAAGGTCAGACGCATGGGTGTCAAGTGCTGGGCGTCGAAAATCCGAACGTCTCCGAAGGATAAGAGGGACAAGCCGTCGCCGTCGGATGCACCCCCCTGCCAATAATTCCGTATTAATTGAAAACGTTGTGCTTGTCTATTCGAGATGCTACGTTCAGCAGCCATGGGCAATATCTTAATTTCGATTATCCGCGCTCTGAGTCGTTGCTTCCGGACACGCGCTTCGCTGCTGGCAGAAATCCTGGCTCTTCGTCATCAACTCGCGATATTGAAGCGTTCCGCCAAGAAGCGCCCGCGCCTGGGAAAACCTGATCGATTTCTGTGGCTATGGCTGAGCTGTTGGTTGCCCGACTGGCGGAATTGCCTCCTGATCGTTAAGCCGGAAACCGTGCTTGCCTGGCATCGGAAGGGATTCCGGCTTTATTGGACATGGAAGAGCCGCCAGCGACGCCCTGGAAGACCCGATACCACCCAAGAGATACGAGATCTGATTCGGAAGATGAGCACGGCTAACACAACCTGGGGCGCGCCTCGAATCCACGGGGAATTGCTAAAACTGGGCATCGCAGTGTCGCAGGCAACTGTCGCCAAATACATGATCCGCCGCAGGAAACCACCTTCTCAAACCTGGCACACTTTTCTTGAAAATCATCTCAAGGAAATGGCATCCGTCGATTTCTTCGTGGTTCCGACTATCAACTTCCGAATCCTATTTGTATTCCTCGTGATGGCTCACGACCGCAGACGCGTGTTGCATTTCAATGTGACGGCCCATCCAACTGCTGAATGGACCGCAGATCAAATCCTTCAAGCATTCCCCTGGAATACGGCTCCACGCTACCTTCTTCGCGATCGTGACTCCATTTATGGCGACACATTTCGCAGACAGGTCAGCAGCATGGGAATTAAAGAAGTCCTTACGGCCCCTCGATCGCCTTGGCAAAGTCCCTATGTCGAGCGCTTGATTAAATCGGTCCGAAGAGAATGTCTCGATCACATCATCACGATCAACGAAGAATCTCTTCGCGCAACGCCTCGATCCTATTTCTCTTATTATCACGATAGCCGCTGTCACCTTGGACTGCATAAGGATTCACCGGAACCCAGAGAAGTCCAGTCACCCGATAAGGGAAGGATCGTTGCGATTCCAAAAGTCGGCGGGCTTCATCATCGCTATGAACGACGAGCAGCCTAACCGCGAACTTCCTGTCGTCAGTCGGGCCGCCCCACATCTGCATACCGACATGCCCAGGCGTCCATCGGCGTTGTAAGGCTACTTCCTTGTTGCGTGCTGCAGGTCGGCTTCCATCCAATCCAGAGCTTCCAACAGTTTGAAACGGCTTGCCCTTCCCCCGTCGGTTTTTGCTCGGATGGATTTATTAGCATGGACAGGAGCGCGCCGGAACATTCAGGGCCGAGGCTGCTTCTTCCTTGCCTGGTAGGTGCAGGCTAGCTCCATGAAGATCCCGACATCCCGGTCGAGGTCGGTCTGGGTCCCGTCAAAGAAGAAGTTGCGCATCGGCATATCGTCGCAGTCGGCGCTGACTTTCGGGTAGATCGCTTCCGTAACGATCCCGTTCATGCAGGTGAAAGGTGAAATGTCGACCACGCCGTCGCATCCCTGGTGATAGTGGAATACGGCTTTGCCGACACTGAGGGTCATCTCGCCCAGCGCGCCCGTATGGGGCAGGTAGGGTTCGGAATACTGGAAAATCGTCTTGACGGCGGGCTCTTCGTAGCCCTTGAAGTCTGCCTCGAACACCTTGTAGAGCCGGTGCTCATCCTTGTGCTGGATGTGGTTTTTGATGTTGGCGACCAGCATCGCCTTGGAAAACATCTGCCCTGATTGATGGAGACGCTTCTTGTGCTCCAGGTTCGTATACCACACCCACTCGACGATGTGCGCCAGGGAACACTCCCCGCCGAACTCCTCGATTTTTTTGATGGTGAAGTCATTAGTGAAAGATGTGAGCCGGCAAAAGATCTCCCCGACCACGCCGATCAGCGGCCGCGTGCCCGCCTTGGCCACCGGAATCTTGTGGAACTCGTCGCGAGATTCGGTAAGCGCGGAGATCAGCTTTGTCATCCTCTGTTCGGTGGGAGTCCCCTGACGTTCCAGCACTTGTTCCACCCTGCAGATAGACCTCTCGTGAACGGCCTCCGTATCTCCCCGGCTGGCTTCGTAAGGGCGCGTCTTGTGAAGCATCTTGCGCAGCGCATCTGCGGCGATCAATCCCCTCAGGGCATTGCGCTGCAGTTCGTTCACCTGGTCGCCCATCCCTTTATATCCGTCGCGGCTCGAGGGCGAGAACACCATCACCGCTTCCAGTCCGATGTCGCGCAGCACCTTGCGCAGATAGGGAGAGTATTGGCCGAACCGGCATGGGCCATCGGCGGTAGGCATGAAAAAGGCGGTCTTTTCAGGCACGAAATCCGACTGTTCCACGATCTTGAGGAAATTCCCGAGCGTGACCCGGGCGGGCAGGCATTCCTCTCCCGAAGTATAGCGTCCCCCCAGTTCGAGGGTGCGGGCATCGGAGTCCGGGCAGATGTGCGCATCAAGGCCAACGCTTCGGAAGGCCGCCGCGAAGGCGATCGCACCGCCTTTGCTCATCTGCGGCACGTAGACCTTTCTGCCTTTTACGGATTGTTCGCGCTCGCTGGCATTTCCTGTTCCGTCGAACCCCATCTCCGCAAGACTCCTTTACTATCGAGATACGCTTCGCAACGGGTCAGCATGCCGGCATCATTGTTGTGCCCGTCGAACTGCAGCGTGAGGAAGGGCCTTCCCGAGACTTCGGTAATGAAGTGCTTGATATAGGAATCCGGCCCGCACTTGAAATTGGTGATATAGACGATGTGGAGCTGAGGCTTGTCATGGACGAAGGCCGCAGCTTGCAGGATCTTGACGCCGTAGCTCCAGAACATGTTGTCGTTGTATCTGCTGATGTCGAGGCCCTCGATATCGAGGAAGTCGAGGCCTATGACATTCGCACCATAGTACTTCCGCATCTTGGTAGCGATGTCGAGGTTGATCCCCTTGTCGTAAATGTTGTAGGGCCGGCCCAGCAGAACGATCCCGTACTCATGGTGCTCGGCGATGCTCGCCAGCGCCTTGGCGCCCGCGGCGTGGAGGCTTTTTTGGAAAGCCGCCATGGCAGACATACCCCGTTCCACGCCGGCCTCAACCTTGCTCGTGCTGCAGCGGATGCCGGCTTTCTTGAGCGCATCCTGGATCGCACGCGCGACCGCCCTGTTTCCATGATTGAACCAGAGGGTGGGCGCCACGATGCGCTGCCTGAATTCGGAAATGAAAGGCGCCGTGCGCGCAATAAATGGAAGCGTCTGATTCCATGGGCAGAAGAATTCCGGCTTTTGAGTGAGTGAACCCGGAGCGGAAATGTAATTTGGAACCAGGATGAAGTCCGTCTGCTTCTCGATCAACCAGCGGATATGTCCGTGGGCAACCTGGATCGGGAAGCAGGGCTCCGACACCACCGCTTCGAGCCCGAGTTTCACGATCTGGTTCGTGGTCGGCTCCGACAGCAGCACCCGGATCCCCAACTCACGCATGACATGAAACCAGAACGGCGCCCACTCGTAGGTGGACAGGCACAGCGGCATCCCCACCACGGGTCCGGAGCCGGCTTCGGGATCGTAATCCGCCATGAGCAGGCCGCGGCGGTATTCGATCAGGTTTTCGATGACCGGCTCATGTTCGGACTGGACCGCCTTACGGTAGCGCTCCGAACACTTGTCGCCCCAATAGGTCTGTTCTCCTTCGACCGTGAACCGCTGCATCTGGCAGAAGTTGGTGCACCCTTTGCAGGTGAACTCGAAGATGTCGTAATTGACTTTGTCGAGATCGAAACCGCGGAAACCGGTCTCCTCGTGATGATGGATCATCTTGTCCCGAGCCAGCAAAGCCACACCCAGGGCACCCATCACACCATTGAAGGGCGGCACGATAATCCGCTTGCCGAGAATTGACGAGAAAGC
>Ga0315284_10005649_pt1 | contig 17784 bp, 11 predicted proteins | sample YL17G09_16_MG_FD_203696 | JGI IMG/M metagenome (GOLD analysis project Ga0315284, IMG submission 203696) | Sediment microbial communities from Yellowstone Lake, YNP, Wyoming, USA - YL17G09_16 | ecosystem: Environmental > Aquatic > Freshwater > Lake > Sediment | place: USA: Wyoming | collected...
TATTAACCAATTCCTTGAGGAGATCGCAAAGGCCGGGACAAGTGTGCTGACCTTCAGCGCAAGTGAATCGAAGGAATACTCGCAGGAGTCCCAGCAATGGGGCGGTGGCCACGGGGTCTTTACGTATCATATCCTCAAAGGTCTGCAAGGAGATGCTGATTCGGATGATGACGAGATCGTGCGGCTCGGCGAGCTCGTCGATTACGTAAGCTTAAACGTTCGGAAGGATACAAAATCCCTCCAGCATCCAACTCCAAGCCCGACACCGTGGGATCGGAATTTGCCATTTTCCGTTGTCATCACCGGGAAGGAGAAGTAGTAGCGGACATCCCCTTCTAAGTAGTGTCCTAATTTGAAATTCACTGAGGCGGTCACGAGCCATTTCGTGACCGTATCCACGAAATGGCAGAAGCTGTCACGGTGTGCCCGCCAGACCGCGTGGCGGGCTGGCCTGCCCCGCATCTTTTGGCGGGGGACCGTGACAGCCCAGGAAGATGGGACAGTACCCCGTTCTCTTCATCCTTGTCTTTTGCCGAGAACTTTCATATTTTCGTTCGGAAACAGTTGTTTCTCGAATGAAACGGTGAAAAGACCTACGAGTTCCTCCATTTCTACCTCTCTCATTTCCTGCCCATGGCAAACGAACTCCCCGTTGTCCTGATCACTGGCGCGAGCCGGGGACTTGGCCGTGGGATTGCAGTTCACGCCGCTAAGATGGGCTGCTCTGCAATCATCAACTACACCAGCGATGAAAAAGCAGCGAGAGAGACTGTCCGGCTATGTGTTCAAAACAGACTCAACGAGATGCAGCGATTTGTCCCCTTCAAGGCGGATATCGGCTCTTCAAAGGATCGCGCCAAGCTCGTGAAACAGACATTGAAGGAATTCGGGCGCATCGATGCGCTAGTCAATAATGCGGGCATCGGACCGAGGGTGAGGAAGGACGTCACCGAAACGACTGAGGAGTCATTCTCGGAGGTGCTGAAAGTGAACCTGCACGGCACATTTTTCCTGACGCAGAGCGTGGCGAATTACTGGCTGCGAGAGACGCTGCAAGCCGCCCTGCCGAACGGATTCAAGATCGTGTTCATTTCATCGATCTCAGCAGAAACCGCCTCAGTCAATCGAGGAGAGTACTGCATCTCGAAGGCGGGTCTGTCGATGGTCAGTAGACTGTGGGCGACGCGCCTGGCGAACCACGGAATACAGGTATTCGAGCTTCGCCCTGGGATCATGGCTACCGACATGACCAGCGCGGTCAAGGAACGCTATGACAAGTTGCTGGCCGAAGGGCTTGTCCCCAATCAACGGTGGGGAACGGCGGACGATGTCGGCCAGGCCGTGAGTTCGATCCTTGCAGGGAATTTCCCGTTCTCGACCGGAGAGGTCATCTACATAGACGGCGGACTCCACATTCCACGACTCTGATTTCCTATGCTTCAGGTCAATCATCAACTGGAACCCAAAAGCCTTCTTCCTAAAATCGAGCAGCTTCTCGATCTTTCTGCGCAGAAAATCGTGATCTTGCAGAAGGTGTGGGATCCTCAGAAGGGGACACCGGTTTTCACGGCCAACGGGGTTTATACATCCCGCGGCTGGACCGAATGGACGCAGGGATTTCAGTTTGGGTCGGCGATTCTGCAGTTTGATGCGACTGGGGAAAAGCAGTTCCGCGAGATTGGCAGGCAAGGCACTCTTGCTCATATGGCGACGCATGTGAGCCATGTTGGCGTGCACGACCACGGGTTTAATAACGTCAGCACCTATGGAAATCTGCTCCGCTTGATGAGGGAGGGCAGAATTCCGGTTGACGTGTGGGAAAAGAACTTCTATGAGCTCGCCCTGAAGGTGAGCGGTGCTATACAAGCTTCTCGCTGGACAGATTTGGGAAACGATCAAGGCTACATCTATTCGTTCAACGGACCCCACTCGCTGTTCGCTGATACGGTCCGGTCGCTGCGGTCCCTTGCCGTCGCGCATCAGCTTGGACATGTCTTGATGGGGGAGAAGGATCGGAAGATCAGTTTGCTCCAGCGACTTCTCCAGCATGCAGAGACGACTGCTCGGTACAACGTCTATTTTGGTGAGGGAAGGGATGCGTACGACGTGCGAGGTCGGGTAGCGCACGAATCGATCTTCAACCTCAATGACGGGTCGTACCGCTGCCCGAACACGCAGCAAGGATATTCACCATTCTCTACATGGACGCGCGGCCTGGCGTGGATTCTCCTCGGCTATGCCGAGGAACTGGAGTTCCTTGCTCACCTGTCCGAAGGCGAACTCGCGTCGTTCGGTGGAAAGCAGACGATTTGTGAGGCGTTCCGAAATGTTGCTGAAGCGGTGGCGGATTTCTATCTCTCAAACACTCCAACAGATGGTATTCCCTATTGGGATACTGGCGCGCCGGGATTGTCAAGGCTTGGTGACTACCTCGGTCGCCCGGCCGATCCCTTCAACGATTTCGAACCTGTCGACAGCTCCGCCGCTGTGATCGCTGCCCAGGGGCTTATTCGGCTCGGTAATTATCTGGAGAACGAAAAGAGTGGCAATCGCGGGGCCAACTACATTCGAGCTGGATTGACCGTCGCATCACGCGTGTTCGAGGTCCCGTATCTCTCGACGAACCCAAGCCACCAAGGGCTCATTCTGCACTCGGTCTATCACCGGCCGAATGGCTGGGACTACATTCCACAGGGCAAGAAGATTCCGATGGGAGAGTCCTCAATGTGGGGTGATTATCATGCCCGTGAGCTCGCCTTGTTGATCAAACGCATTGCTCTCAACGAACCGTATTACTGTTTCTTCTTCAAATGACACTATGAATCGGAAAGAAGTGCTCTCGCATATCATGTCAAATGGAGTTGTCGCGGTCATTCGGATGAAGGATACGCAGCGACTTCTGAAGGTGATCCAAGCAGTTGGGGCGGGTGGCGTGAAATCCATCGAGATCACCATGACGGTGCCCGGCGCGATCGATATCATCCGACAGCTCGCTCCATCGGTTCCCGGCGATGTTCTGATCGGCGCTGGCACGGTCGTCGACAGGGAAACGGCCAACAAGGTCATCGACGCAGGAGCGAAGTTCGTTGTCGGTCCAATCTTGAATCTCGAGATCATTCGCCTCTGTGGCGAGCGGAATACGGTCGTGATGCCGGGGTGTTTTTCTCCCACGGAGATCTACACAGCCTGGATCGCCGGAGCCGATATCGTCAAAGTCTTTCCGGCCACCTCTCTGGGCCCGAAGTACTTCAAGGACATTCGAGGACCGTTTCCAGACATTCGACTGATGCCCACCGGAGGCGTCACAATTGACAATGTCGGAGAATGGATCGCCGCCGGTGCTGTGGCGGTTGGGATCGGCAGTGACCTGCTGGACAAGAAGGCGATCGATGAGGAACGGTATGAAGTGCTAACGGAGAGAGCGAAGCGGATGGTTGAGAACTTCAAGAAAGCACTGAAATGAGATCCTTCGGCTCATTGAGGTTCAGGAGGAGATCCTTCCTGTAGAATTCAAGATCCGGTGTTATCTCGATTGTTCTGGCGTTGACCTGCTTCAGGAGATCGAGAACCTTCAATTGGCGATGTTCCAACCTTTGTTGTATTTCCGGCAAGCAGCCACGCGAATAGTACCCGCACAATGGGTGTAATTTCCCCTGGGAAGCGGGAATTCTCGCGCTACTCTGTGGATCGGTGTTGATGATGTGATAGATGAGATCTCTCGCAAGAAAGGGAGTATCGCAAGCCGCCACAAAAACTGATTGTGCCCTTGAGTGAACGAAGGCTGAGTGAATGCCCCCGAGCGGTCCGCAACCGCGGGAGATGTCGGGGTACGTGGGAAGGTTTAAGAACCTGTACTTCATTGGAATGTCGGTAGTCACGATCACCTCATCGAACGAGATTCTTCTTGATGTTCTGACGCACTTTTGGTAGAATGATCTGAAGGCTTCGAAGAATCACCTGTTCCACGGTAACGTCCCCCCCGGAAGTCCAATTCAGTCTCGGGGGGCACCTCCGGCGCACCAATTGGCTCATAAATCGAAGACGTTGAGGTATCACCATGACATTTGTGCACCTTACAGAACATCAGGTTGCTCAACTTGTTGGACAGGGCTGCACGGCTAGCGACTGGCGGCTCATTACGATCTCCACCGGTTGCGATCTTGTCCGAATCAGCAACGTTCATTTCTACGGAACTGTCCAGATCGGCAGCACGGCTGGCAGCCACGTGGTCGACGGAGTTGAGCTCCTTTGCGGGATTTATCGGGCATCTGTATCGGACTGCATCATCGGAGATCAGGTGCGCATCGCAAACATCGGCTCAGTCATCTCGAACTACGTGATCGAGGACGGGGTTGTCATTCAGGATGTCGCATCGCTTGTGTCGGATCTCGGCGCAACGTTTGGCAATGGAGTTGAGCTGGAGACGATCAATGAAGCCGGGGGACGAGGAATCAAGATTATCAACGACCTGACCTCTCAGACAGCGTATGTCCAAGGGATGATGCGGCACAACCCGGAATTCTCCAAAAGGCTGGCTGCGCTCATGGACTCAAAGGCTGCCGCGGCCAAGGCGGAGAGGGGGCGAGTTGGCGAGCGGGCACGGATTCTGCATTGCGGTTCGCTTCGCAACGTCGCCGTTGGACCGTACGCGTACATCCACGGCGCACAGTACCTGGAAAATGGGACGATCAACAGCTGTGCAGAGCATTCGACAGAGGTGGGCGAGGGCGTTCACGCGAAATCGTTCATCCTCTCCGAAGGCGCTCGGATCGAAAGTGGGGCGGTGATCGACAAAGTGTTTGTCGGACAAGGCGTTAAGATGGGAAAGCAATACTCTGCTGAGAACTCACTCTTCTTCGCCAACTCTGAAGCATTCCATGGTGAAGCAGTCTCGGTTTTTGCAGGCCCTTACACGGTCACGCACCACAAGTCAACCTTGCTCATTGCGGGGATGTTCTCCTTCTTCAATGCTGGCAGCGGCACGAACCAGAGCAATCATATGTACAAGCTCGGTCCGGTCCACCAGGGTGTTCTTGAACGGGGCTGCAAGACAGGATCGTTCTCGTATCTGCTGTTGGAAGCTCACATCGGCGCCTTTAGCGTTGTCATTGGGAAGCACTATGCCAACATCGATACTCCGAACCTGCCTTTTTCCTACATCAAAGAGGAGGGGGGCGTCACGAAAATCCTTCCGGGTTTCAACCTCTCATCTGTTGGCACGGTCCGGGACGGAGAAAAGTGGCCAAAGCGGGACAATCGAAGAGCACTCAAGAAACGAGACCTCATCATCTTTGATGTCTTCTCACCCTACAGCGTCGAGAAGATGAGGCGGGGTCGAGATGATCTTCTGGCCCTGCGTGAGAACGTGCCGAACGAAGAGACATTGGTGAACTACGGTGAAGCGCTACTGGATTGTCCCTCGATACGCAAGGGTGCGCGGTACTACTCGCTCGCGATCGGACGCTATTTAAATGAGAAAGTAACCGCACGACTTCAAGAGGCCCTGACGAAAACCAAGAACTGGAAGGCGGCGACTGGATCGCTGACTCCAAAATCGAACTTGAAGAACCCCATGGAATGGGCGGACATCAGCGGCTTGCTCACTCCGCGGGAACGGATCGCCCAGCTCGAGACCGCCATCGCGAATGGCACACTCTCCAGCTATGATGCCCTCGTCGTTGAATTCCAACTGATGTACGACGCCTACCGCGAGGACGAGTGGAGGTATGTTTTTGATGTCTATGAAAAGGAGTACGGTGTCCGGCTTGATGCGATGACCAAAGATCAAGCAGGATCGGCAATTGAGGGGTGGGAGAATGCGGCGATGGCGATGCGAGGGATGATTCTTGAGGACTCAAAGAAGGAATTCGATGCTTCCACGAGAATCGGATACGGCGTCGACCAGTCGGATGAGAACGTGCAACGAGATTTCGAGGCTGTCCGAGGAACCGCTGAGACAAACTCCGTTGTTCAGAAGCTTGTCGCTGAGGGCACCGCCATTCAACAGCGCAAGGAGCAGTTCAAAGCTCTCCTTTCAGCTATTGCGTGAAGAGGGCATTCATGAGAAGGCGGATGTCGCCCATCACCCATCAGGAGTTCGAAGAGCAAGCAAAGAGCCATCTGCCGTAAAACCACAACAAACAAAGACTCATTACATAAAGGAGTGTTTCATGAGAGTTATCATTCAACCGAACTACGAACTTGTCAGCAAGTGGGTGGCGAATTACGTCGTCAGGAAAATCCGTGAGGCTGGCCCCGCCCCGGACCGACCGTTTGTTCTTGGGCTTCCGACCGGCGCGTCGCCTCTTGGTACCTACAAAGAACTCATCGACCTGTACAAGAAAGGGATCGTATCGTTCAAGAATGTGGTGACGTTCAACATGGATGAATACATCGGCATACCCGATGACCATCCGGAGAGCTACCATTCCTTCATGTGGAACAACTTCTTCAAGCATATCGACATCAAGAAGGAGAACGTCAACATTCTCAACGGGAACGCCAAAGACCTACAGAAAGAATGTGAGAGCTACGAAGAGAGGATCAAGAAGCTCGGAGGTATTCAGCTCTTTCTGGGTGGGATCGGACCGGACGGACATATTGCGTTCAATGAGCCCGGGTCGTCTCTCGCTTCACGAACAAGAATCAAAACACTCACGTATGACACCATCGTCGCGAATGCGCGGTTCTTTGACAATGACATCACCAAAGTACCAAAGACGGCCTTGACCGTAGGCGTTGCGACCGTGCTTGATGCGAAGGAGGTGCTCATTATCATCAGCGGGTACAACAAGGCCCGCGCTTTGGCAATGGTTGTCGAGGCCGGCGTGAATCATATGTGGACCGTGAGCGCGCTGCAGCTCCACCCGCACGGTATTATCGTGTGTAATGACGAAGCAACGCTCGAACTGAAGGTCGCCACAGTGAAGTACTTCAAAGACATCGAAGCGCCGAACCTCGCCCCGGACACGCTGCTTCGCTGAGTGGCGTTCCATCCGAAACGAAACGAGGCTGACCAAAAAGAAGCAAAACGTCATTCTGAAGGAGCGCCCGCCTGACCGACGTAGTCGGGCAGGAAGCGACTGAAGAATCTGCCTTTTTGATCAGACTTCGTCGTGAGCTCAGTCGAACGATTCTTCGCCCCGCTTGGGAAGCGGCGGGACTCAGAATGACTTTATGGACAACCCCGTTTTCATTTTCCCGCCTCCGAGCCTAGAGAGGGATTCTCACTGGGTTTTCGTTGCATTCACAAACCTCTTCACGATTTCGATTTGCCTTGTGATGGCTGTCCCCACAACGACCGCAAAGGCGCCCACGCGTAATGCATACGCGACCTGCTCTGGCGTCCAGAATCTCCGCCCCGCAATGACCTTCTCCGGGAGTTGCTTCGCGAGCTTTTCAACGAGCTCGAAGTCCGGGACATCGAGCCGAGTGTTCTTGGTTTGTTCCGTGTAACCAGAAAGGTTTGTTTCCACGTAGTCCGCACCGGCTGCTGCTGCAGCGATCCCCTCATCGTGCGTTGCCACGTCGGCAATCAGAGGGATGCTGAAGCGCCGCTTCGCCTCGGCAATCATAGCCGGACCGTCCAAACCATTTGGACGGAGACGCCCCGTTCCATCGAGTGCGACGAGATCCGCCCCTGAGCTACCAATCATCTCTATCTCCTCGAGCGTGCCGGTGATAAGCATCTCACCGTTCGGAAATGTCGCTTTCGTGATCCCAATAATTGGCAGCTGGACGGCCTTTCGAACTGCCTTGATGTTCGCTGCTCCGCGTATTCGAACCCCGACGGCTCCACCGATCTCGGCAGCCTCCGCAAACGCCACGATGAATTCGGAAGAGTCGAAGAGGTCGTTTTCTTCAGCTTGACACGAAACGATGAGCCCGCGTTGGAGACGAGACGGCATCAATCGCTCAATTTGGATCTTGAAAGGTTTATAACGGCGGTCGAAGAAGGTGGAGCGGAGCGGTTACCGTTTTGTTCTGAATCTCAGCTTGAGTGTCTTGATTTCAAAAGGCGAAAACTTCAGCACAAGCTTGGCTTTCACGAGTTTCAGTGGAGCCAGTTCTTGTTCCAGCATGTCACATTCAGCCGCATACTCAACTTTTGGGCCGAACTCCAGAGCGACTTTCGTCGACTGTCCGTGGCCCTCGTGAACGCGGACGATGATATCATCGCTCTCTTCTGCTTTCTTGACGCTGTCGACCACAATGTTCGAGGTTGAGCAACTGACGAGGGGATTCACATGCTCCACCGCGCCGGGGATGACCATCAGCGCTTGATTGAACTCCCGGGCACGTTGAACGGTTTCACCGGTTCGCCAGTTGCCTGCATGCGGATACAGAGCATAGCTCAACTGGTGGTCGCCTTGGTCCGTGAACCGTTCGTCGGTCAACCACAGCGGGTCGAGTGGATGCGGATAATGTGGCGAGCGAAGCAGCGTCAGGCGTAGCGTGTTGTTGATCGCGTCATAGCCATATTTGCAGTCGTTGAAGAGGCTTACGCCAAATTTCGACTCGGAGAGATCAGCCCACCGCTGGGCGGGCACCTCGAATTTGGCCTTCTGCCTGGGCTCGGTTGGTTTCGTTGTTCGCTGCATCGCCCCAAACTGGATCTCGTATGTCGCCGAGGTCGTCTTCACGTTGAGAGGAAAACCGACTTTCAGGAGGGTCTGTCTCTCTTTCCAGCGGATATTCGTCACAAAGTCGATTCGTCGGGACTTATCATAGAATACGATGTCCTGTACTATTCTCGTACCATTGTCCGATTGATGCTCCACGCGAAGCGCTGCTCGAAGTGGTCCCACCTCAACGATCTTGAGCTTCTTGAACTTCAGCAATTCGAACTCTTTATTCGCATAATCGGGATCGATCTCCCACGTCTCCCATTGTTTAGGAACATCCTTAAATGTCTGAAACCGGTTGGCACGCCCGCCTTTGACGACGAGTTCCCGCCTCAGGTCTTTGTCATACAAGGAGGATAACTGCCCCTTCGAGTCAAGCCGCACACGGTAGAAGGGTGTCTCGATCGTCCGGTTGCTCAGTTTCCATTCATCTGAAGGGGCTGGCTTCGTGCTGCTCGGGCTGACAACAAGATTCAGGAACGAAAACGGGGCAACGTTCTCGATGTAACACAGCAACTGAACCACTCCCGTTCTCCGTCCCAGGACCTGGTGTTCAACCGCTCGACCGTGGTGATCAAGGACAAGGAAGTTCTTCTCTCTCGATCGGATTTCGAGAGTCACATAGTCCCTTCGTGTCCATCCAACGGGGTTGAACACGGCGAAATGAATTTCCCGGGCATTTCGCTTCCCCTGTTTCGCGAATCCTGAAAGAGCCTGTTGCTGCAATTTCTTGCAGATCGATCGTATCGCCGAGAATTCCTTCCGGACATCATCGTAGGCCTCAGCAATGGACGTGCCGGGGACGATGTCATGAAATTGATTGACCAAGAGCTTCTTCCACGCTTGCTCGAGTTCGTTTTGACGGTAGCGGCGTGAAGCGCCTGTCGTGCCGAACAGCATGCCGAGCACTGACAAGAGCTCCGTTGTAGAGAGCAGAGCCTCGACCTGACGGTTCTCACGCTTCACCCAGCCGTGCGTCGTGTATGTCCCCCGATGTCTTTCCAGGTACAGTTCATCGTTCCATGTGTCAAGCTCGGACGCGCGTTCCTCGAGTTGTTTGAAGAATCCTGACACGGTCGAGAGTGTTGACGATGGCAACCCGACAATCGTCTTCAGTACTCTGGATGTCTCGATCTGCTCCTTGGACGGGCCACCGCCGCCATCGCCGTAGCCAAAGGTCTGGACGGTGTGCGGACTCTTCTCCTTCTCCTGAAATCCCTCCCAGCTCTTGTTGAGATCTTCTGGCGTAACAGACCCTTCCAGTCCAACAGCAGGGGCGTGCGCCAGGACCTTCGAGCCGTCAATACCTTGCCACCAGAATGTGTTGTGGCGGAATTTCGTGGTGTCATTCCACGTCAACTTGGTGGTGAAGAAGTACTTGATGCCGCTTTTCTTCAGGATTTGCGGCAGAGCCCAACTGAATCCGAACGTGTCGGGAAGCCACAGAGTGTCAGAATCGAGTCCAAATTCCTTTCGAAAGAATCGCTTTCCGTGCAGAATCTGGCGGATCAGCGATTCGCCGTCGGGAATATTGCAGTCCGGTTCGACCCACATTGCTCCCGTCGGATGCCATCGGCCTTCTGCGATCTTCTGCTTGATCTCTTTGTAGAGCTCAGGGTAGTACTTCTTGGTCAGTTCGTAGAGAAAAGCTTGAGACTGTGTGAAGGAGAACTCAGGGTACTCCTCCATCAGGCGCAGTGCGGTCGAGAACGTTCTAGCGCATTTCCGCTTTGTCTCCTGCAAAGTCCACAACCACACGACATCGATATGTGATTGACCGACGAGGTGAACGAGGCCTTGAATGTCAGTCTTGTACGAGCCCTCGATGGCTCTGAGAAGGAAATTGTAGGCCCGTTCGATGGCGTTGGGATATTCCTCGCCTTCGGGCTTGAAGTACTTGAGGAAGACAAGCGTCTGCCGGATCAGTTCGCGGATCTCTTTCGATTCCGGGCTTGATTGACCAACCGTTTTCTCGAGCTCGTGCAAGGCCAGGAGGCCTTGGTACAGCGCACGGGCAGTCGGATTCAGCACGACGAGCTGAGCCGAAGTGAACGTGCTGAGCTCTTTCTTTCGACCACTGTATGCCTCAAGAGCAATCAAGAAACTCTGGTTTGCTCGAGCCCTTGTCGTGAGCAATACTTCTTGGTGGTGTACGTCGACTCCCTGATACGGCTTTCCGTTGACGTAAATGAGTGATTCAGGGAGATCGAGAAGCAAGGCGACGTGCTTGCCTGCAAACTGCTCCGGAATGCTGATGCGTTTTCGGAACCAGCCCGTTTTGTCGTAGCCGCCCCATGGGGCGGGGATCGTGTAATTCCACCAGGTTGCATCGTTATGAGTCGGAGAAGCTGCGTTCGGAACACTCCCTTCCTTTAACTTCCAATCAGGTAAGGAGATAGATGCCGGGTAGATGTGGCTCTTGATGCAGGGCAGAGTCTGGTTGAGAAGGTCGATTGCCATCGGTCGGATTTCTTTCGGTCAAATTCTGCTCATCGCTGCGATCGGTCGCGAAAACCGGCTGGAAAATAGGGATTGTTGAGCGATATGTCAAGTGACTTTCTGACAAGGGATTGTGAGACTTGCCATAAAGGGGTTTCTTGACATTCAGGGCGGTTTGGCTTAATTTAGCTAAGGGAATCCAGCCTTACCGTAGAATTCTCACGTCTTCACAGTTGTCTGGTATCACAGTCGGGCGTCTGGCCCGCTTGTATTTCAGACAAAGAGGGGACTGAACCTGTGGACAACACCACTCTTACCATCGTCTGTCGGCATATCTTAACAAAACGGATGCACCTCTCGTCATCGGATCGCGTTCTCGAAATCTAACAACTGAGCACAAAATGAAACGCGTTGAGTTTCTTCTATTGGCCTTCTTGCTTTGCGGTTCAGCGATGGCCCAAGACTTCTGGCAGCCAACGGATGGACTGTACGGTGGCGATATTCGCGCACTCGGCATCAATGCGAGCGGTCACATCTTTGCGGGGACTTGGGGTGGTGGTGTGTTTCTTTCGACGAACAACGGGACAAGCTGGACAGGAGTCAATACCGGGTTGACGAGTACTATTGTCCAGTCTCTTGCCATCAGTGGCACGAACATCTTTGCGGGGACTTTCGGTGGTGGTGTGTTTCTTTCCACGAACAACGGGACAAGCTGGACAGGAGTCAATACCGGGTTGACGAGCAGTTATGTCACGTCTCTTGCTGTCAGTTCACACAAGTACCTTTTTGCAGGAACAGACGGCAGTGGTGTTTTCCGGAGTGTCAGGCCGCTAGTCGGGATTAAGGAGGTCGAGCCGAACAATACCGCAGCACAGGCGAATCAAATAACGCTCGGAGACATCATCGACGGTGCCTTCTCCATCTCCGGTGATGTCGATTATTTCAAGGTCAACCTCGCCGCTGGCGACACGATTGATGTGCTTGGCGAGACAGCGGCCGGGTCCACATTTGACGGATACCTCAAGCTGTACGACGCATCCGGCAACCTCCTCGATGAGAATGACGATTTCTTGAGTCCCGACGCGTCTCGAATCACTTATATCATACCAACCTCTGGAACGTACTACATCCGCTATGCAAGCCATCCGACGGGTGGCGACTATCCAAATGCGGTCGGCAAGAAGTCCGGCGTTCGCTTGGAAGATCTCGGGGAGCTTGGGAAGGCTACCCCGCTTCAGAAGTCGGTTCCTGCGCTCGGCGACACGGGAAGCTACCGGCTGGCCGTTATGAGGTTCAGGCCGTTTGCTCCGCAAGTCGTGACGTGGGGGGCATATAACATTTTCTACAATTCGGCCTCCTTTGATGGTGATCTCTTTCCCAATGGGCTGAATACCACCCTCACCGTCGAATATGGAACCACCACAAGCTATGGCTCGTCCAGGACGTTGGCAACGGTCAAAGATATCGTAGGCCAATATTTCTATGATGAGCTGCGGCCATTGTCACCGAACACTTCCTACAACTTCAGAGTCGTTGCAACAAACAGTCTGGGCAGGTCTGAGACGGAGAACCAGGCCTTCACAACTCCGCCGGCGCCAGACGGCTGGGGGCAAGTGGCATCGTCGGTTCGCGCTACATTGTGGAGCGCGAGCTTCGTCGACCCGGATATCGGCATGATCGTTGGAGCAAACGGTGAAATCTTGAAAACCACGGATTCAGGAAAGTCATGGACTCGTCAGACAAGCAATACAGACAACTTTCTGTTCGGTATCTCGATGGTGACTCCAAACATTGCCTGTGCCGTAGGCGAGAGCGGAACAATCGTGTGGACGACCGACGGCGGCTCGACTTGGGTACGCCAGTCATCGGGAGCAAGTGGAGAGCTCAAGGACGTCTGTCTCACCGGCACGTCCACAGCTGTTGTCGTTGGGTATGACGGCACGATTCTACGCACTTCAGACGGCGGTACGACTTGGAAGCCTCAGTCCAGTGGGACGAGTACGCACCTTCGCAGCGTGGATTTCGCCGATGCAAATCTGGGCGTAGCCGTGGGTTGGGACGGTTTCATCCTGCGCACGACAGACGGGGGGAAAACGTGGGCTCAGCAGGTAAGCTCGACGACCGATCATCTCCAGGGAGTCGATTTGGTGAATGCCAATGTGGGATACGCCATCGGCTACAATGGTGTGCTCTTGAAGACAACCAACGGAGGCGTAGCGTGGACACAGCAGAACCTTCCCACTTCCGAGAACTGTTTTGGGATTGCCTTCCGCGATGAGAACAACGGGATCGTTCCGGCCACCGGAGGTGAAATCTGGCGAACGCAGAACGGCGGCTCAACATGGGTCAAGGAGGAAAGCGGGACATGGAACGGTCTGTACGGTACAGCCTTTGCGGGAAGCGGGACGCTGCTTGTCGTCGGTGATGAGGGTACGATCCTCCGAAAGACTGTCGCACCAGCCACCGCCACCACCGTCAAGGTGCTTAGCCCAGACGGGGGTGAAGTCTGGAATGAGGACCTCACCCACCGCATTTTCTGGCAGGCCAGCAGCCCGACGGCTACACCGATATCCGAAATCCGAATCCTCTACTCAACGGACAACGGCGCAACCTACAATCAGATTTTCAGCGGACTCAGCAACACCGGCGCTCGTTCCTGGAAGGCGCCACGGGCGCCATCGAAAAACGCGTTGGTCAAAGTCGTCGCTGTTAACTCTGTGGGTGAGACCGCGGAAGATGTCAGCGACGACGCCTTCACCATAGCTGACGTGCAGACGTATGTTCATAACACGGGGGTAATCTCCCATACGGTGCGCAATGACGGATTCACGGGCAGTGCGTCTGGCTCGAATGATCCCGGCGAGCCTTCACTCGAATTTCCACCCGGGAGCGGCCATCACTACCTCTATCTGGGCCATCTGGTGCTTGGAGCGATCGGCTCACCTGCTGACACGCTGGCGAATGTGCCATTCGAGGACGCATTCTTTCCTATCCAAACGGCCGTGCCGATCTTCCGCGCGAATTCTGTGGAGACGATCAGTCGTTGTCTGGTGAAGAAGGCGACAGGAATCGAAATCGACCAGCATACCTTTGCCGTGGACAGTGGATCGTACATTGTTCTCGCCTACAAGATCTACAACAAGGGGACGTCTACGCTCACCAATGCGTTCCTTGGACTCTTTTGCGATTTTGACCTGAATGACCCCTCGAAGAACCGTGCCGGCTATGAGAGCTCGAACAAGCTGGCATATGCCTATGATGCCTCGGGGGGATGGAGCGGTTATGTCGGAATGAGAATGCTGAATACTAAACCGACCTCGTTTCGCCGATATTATGCCGGCAACCTCGAACGGGCAACAGCGGGTGAGTGGTACAAGGCTCTTTCAACGGTCGGTGACGACGATCCGTCAAGCGATCCTGCGGCGGACTACAGGGTGTTGGAGTCCGTCGGACCCGTGAAGCTCCAACCCGGCGACTCGACAACCATTGTGATTGCTCTCGCTGTCGGTAATGGACTCTCCGGAGTGCGCAATGCAACTCAAAAGGCGCAACAATTCTGGGATGCACTTATGGGAAGTCTTGCTCCATCGGTATCCACAACTGCTGCCACAAACGTGACCGCTAGCTCCGCAACCCTTAATGGGACTGTTGATCCGAAGGGAGTAAGTACAACTGTGTACTTTGAGGCCGGCACCACAACAAGCTATGGATCGACGATCACGGTGACGACGTCCCCCGTCAGCGGCACGAGTCCGGTATCATTCAGTGGCCCCCTGGGCGGACTTGCATCGGGTACGCTTTATCACTTCCGAGCCGTGGCATCGAATGGATACGGCACGGTCTGGGGTGCAGACCAGTCGTTCACGACCGCAGCCGCCGGCACAATCACCGTAACGTTAACTCCTTCGGTATGGGCTACAGGCTTCAGCTATCCACTCACCTGGACGAGCAGCAACGTAACGGGCAACGTCAACATTCGCTTGTCAACGAATGGCGGCAACACGTATACGACTATTCTTAGCAATGCGCCCAACACTGGCTCGGCGTCGGTTACTATCCCCGCGTCGACCTCGGCGTCCACCAACTGCAAGTTACGGGTCGAGTCTGTCGTCAACGCATCGGTGGGAGGCGAAAGTGGAACCTTCACGATCGTCTCTGGGTCGCTGCCATCGACAATCCAACTCTCGGGGAACATATCCTTCGGCTCCGATCTCACGGCGTCGACCTCCTATCGGCTGGTCAGCCTGCCGGGCAATGTGAGTTCCCTCTCCCTCAGCCAGATTTTGACCGGCTCGCAGAAAACTGACTGGCGCATGTATAGCGATAATGGGGCCAGTTCGAACTTCCTTGTGGAACTCTCCGGAGGTTCAACGTTGAGTGTGGGTGAGGGCTATTGGCTCTTGAAGCGGGGTGGTCTGACGATTTCGCGAAGCGTGTCGGCTGTTACCGTGGGCCTGGATGCGACCTACGCGATACAACTCCACAGCGGCTGGAATATCATCGGTAATCCGTTTGACAAGAATGTTGCGTGGTCGGCGGTCCTCAACGCAAATGGAATTACACCGATGGCGACGACCCGCATCCAGGACTACAATGGATCATACTCGACGAGTGGGTCCTTGGATGCTTACAAGGGATACTACTATTTCAACAGCTCCGGTGCGTCGTCGTTGAAGATACCGTATCCCTTTGGCGGCAAGATTGGGACCATTGATCAGCTTCCCCCAGTCGATTGGAAAATCCAGCTGAACTTTGCATCAGATATTAACGAAGATCCCGAGAACTTCATCGGAATTGCGCCGGCAGCAAAGGAGGGGTTTGACGATCTGGAGGGTCGCAAGCCGCCGCTCTTCATGGATCAGGGCTTCCTGTATTTCGAGCGGCCTGAATGGGACAAGACCTTCAGCATGTTCAGTAGCGATTTCCGGCCCTCCCTCGGTGACGGGCAGGTCTGGGATTTTGTGGTTCGGAACCCGCGCAAGTCGGTGGGGAGAATTCGATTCACGGGCATCGAGGGTGTTTCATCGGAATTCGAGGTGAAGCTTGTCAATCTCTCACGTGCTTCACCAGTAGATCTAAGAATCAACGGCGAGTATTCTTATCAGGCGACGGATGAGATCACCAAGTTCAAACTCGTCGTGGGCAAAAAGCAGTTCGTGGAACAAGAGCTTGTCGATCTCATTCCACAGACTGTTGAATTGCTCCAGAACTATCCGAATCCGTTCAATTCCAGCACAACGATCATCTTTAGAATGCCGAAGGAACGGCGTGTTCAACTTGATATTCTATCCGTGCTGGGTCAAAGGGTCAGAACGCTTGTCGATGAATGGCTGACGCCTGGTTCGTATTCGATTGCATGGGACGGCACTGACATGACCGGAAGGTCAGTTGCCAGCGGAGTCTATTTCTATCGTCTCATCTCAGAGGGACACGCCGAACAGACGAGGAAACTCACTATCCTGAAATAGAGGAACAGCAATGCGCATTTCTCGAGTATATCGACTTCGCCGCCGTATCGTGGCAGCGCTCATCATACCGTTGCTCCTGTGGTGTGTTGATGCTTCCGCATTTGTGAAAGTGGTACCCCAGGATGAGATCAAAGTGACCCTTAAGGCGGTCGAGGTCAAACCTGATCACATCGTTATCACGTATGAGCTCATCGCACCGGCTACGGAGTCATACGAAGTGAGTCTCGTGCTGCTGAAGGAAGGGAGCCCATCCTTCAGAGTCCCGGTGCGTGCAGCGTCTGGCGACATCGGAGATGGGAAATTCTCGGGTGGTACTCGAGAGGTCCGTTGGGAATTTGCGAAAGATTACCCAACTGGTTTGGGAGGCGATGGTTTCTATTTTGAGATTACTGTGACAAAAGTCAAGGAGAGCAATCTGTTGTTGTATGTAGGATTGGGTGCGCTCGCCGTAATTGGCGGTGGCGTTGCGATTCTGGGCGGTGGGAAAAAGGAGGGTGCGGCTTCATCGCCGACTCCGACTGAGCTTCCGGCCCCGCCGTCGCGTCCCTCACAATAGGACAGGAATTGGAAAAGGCCAGCCCACGTCAATCGCGCATGGCCTTGCAGCGCTCTCAAGCTTCTCGATAGATTTTGGAACTACAGAGGGAGGATGATCCCAATGAAAAAGTTCGTGGCAGTTCTAGCAGTTGTTGCGCTTGTCGCACAAACGTCTGAGAGCCAGGTTAAGGCGAGGAGCCAGACGTTTTCGATTCAGCCACCGGTCCGGCCGCCGGTGCTCTCTGCGACGGTTGAACTGAGCGAACCGTCGGGCAACGGTGTGTTGGATGCGGGAGAGAAGGGCACTGTCAAGGTCACGGTGACCAATACCGGAGGAAGTGCTGCGAAAAACGTCGTCGCGAAACTTGCCGCCGCCGGTCCGATCGCCGGACTTCAATTCCGAGACGCCGCCGCAATAGGCGAGATTGCCCCGAATGCCTCAGGCGTCGGCAGCTTTGAGATCTCTGCGCTGGAGAATGTCCAGACCCAGTCCCTGAAGTTTTCGGTAGACGTGACCAATGACAACGGCGTCAAGGTCGAACCCAAGTCGCTGACCATCAACACCCGTGCTGCGGCGATGCCAGCAGTCCTCGCCGCGACGGTTGAGTTTACAGAACCGTCCGGCAACAAGGTCCTCGACGCGGGTGAAAAGGGGACGATCAAGGTCACGGTTTCGAACGCCGGAGGCGCACCTGCGAAGAACGTCGTGGCGAGAC
>Ga0315284_10005650_pt1 | contig 17780 bp, 9 predicted proteins | sample YL17G09_16_MG_FD_203696 | JGI IMG/M metagenome (GOLD analysis project Ga0315284, IMG submission 203696) | Sediment microbial communities from Yellowstone Lake, YNP, Wyoming, USA - YL17G09_16 | ecosystem: Environmental > Aquatic > Freshwater > Lake > Sediment | place: USA: Wyoming | collected...
ATATGGATGATACCGGCACGCGCGTCGACGGACGGAACCGGCATTGTCAGGTGGTGTGCAACCCGCTGTATACGGCTTATTTCACGACGGAACGGAAGGACCGGCTGACGGTGATCGATGTGCTGCGCAGCATGCGCGAGCGAGTATTCCGGATCAATGATGAGGCCTTGGGTTTTCTCCGCCAGTTCGCGCTGCCCGCGCGGGTGATCGAGAGCTTGGGGAATGTACCACGTGACCAGAACCTGAGTGAAGCGGAATTTCATCGCTGGTTGGATGCGCACATTCGCTCTCTGGGGCCGCAGCAGCGAAGCCGAATCCTGGAAGCGGCAGCGGTGGCGGCCTACCACGCCGCGGTCGAACATCCGGTGGTGCGCCTGCTGCTCTGCGACGACGCGCCGCAGTTCAAGCTGGTGACCAAGGAGCTGGCACTGTGCTGGATTCACGACGGACGCCATTACAAGAAACTGGATCCGTACATCGCCCACCATCGATACCTGTTGGACTCCTTTTTGGAGCAGTACTGGGATTTCTACAAACAATTGCTCGCCTTCCGAGGGACACCGACGCCGGAGCACGCTGTGCGTTTGAGCGACGAGTTCGACCGCTTGTTTTCAACCGTGACCGGTTACGATGCGCTTGATGAACGCATTGCCAAGACCGAGGCCAAGAAGTCTCACCTGTTGATGGTGCTACGGCATCCGGAAATACCGCTGCACAACAACGCTGCGGAGCTGGCGGCGCGCTTCAGAGTGCGCAAGAGGGCCGTGAGTTACGGTCCGCGGTCAGAGAAAGGAATCCAGGCGTGGGATACCTTTCACACGCTGTGCAGTACTGCCAAGAAACTGGGTGTCAGTTTTTACCGTTACATCCATGACCGGGTCAGCAAGGCCAACCAAATGCCGGCACTGGCCGAGTTGATCGGGCAAAGAGCAGAACAGCTCAATCTGGGTGGCTCGTGGGATTCTTCATAGGCTCTCTGATAAGTTCCGATTCCTAATCCGAACATTATGCAGCAGGTTTTTCCTTCCCGGCAGCCAAGAGCGAGGCAACGGGAATAGAAGGAGACCTGCCCTACCGGATCTCCGTGCTTAGATTCCCTTGCCGCCAATCGCCGTGGAGTATTTTCCCCGGTTTATTGAGAAGATACCGTCAAACACCGCGGGGCCGGCCCCTGTCGAGACCCAGGGCGTTCCGTCCGCGGTTTCGCACACCTGAGTCACACGATTCGACGGCAGCCCCGATGCCGTAGTGAAAGGCTGGCATAGCCGCGGCTACCTCCCCCACTTCGACAGCTCGACCCTGGGCTCTGGCAGACGGGGCGAAGTTGACATAACCCCCCTTATCAGAAGCAGCATCGTACCGGGGCACGGAACAAAATCGCAGCTTGTTTTTCTTATCGGCTCGATTGGAAGCCTATCCCGTTGTTCCTGAATGGCGTCGATTATGATCCTGGTCGCAAAAAATGTCCAACGTGTTGGACTCTGGCATCTACTCCTGCTGGGAGGGGATAGCAGACGAATCCGAGCCCAGATCATCGTCAGCACCGACGCTGGTAAGGAGACGGTCACCCGCTGTAGAAGCTGCCGAGAAACCGGCCTCACGCCCACCGGTTGTGCTCAAGTCGCACAGGCCAATCCCGCAGATGGCTTTTCTGTCGCTCCGCCAGGGGAAAAGTCCTATAATCGGCTTGCTCTGCTGCGACTCCCCCTCGGCGGGGCAGATCCATTTCAATCGATGTACCAGAAAGCCGAAACAGGAGGAACACTCGGCATTTGGCTTTGCATCTATTGCCTTGTCATTCTCGGAGAACAGCCCATGAAGTCGATTTTTGAGTCCTGCGAGCCCCGCACTGAAGTGCTCAAGGGCGAACTGCGAGATGACATTTTCGCCGCCAGATTGAACGACTAGCACTTGCGTTTCATCCAAAGGTGAAAATCACATGAACGCTCTGCCCATCGGAAAATTGATCAGCCTGCCGGGTCACTTCGATGTCCCGGTGACTCTGGAGGCTGCGCGTCCGTTGGGTAAGGGCTATGAGTGCCGCGTCCGGTTACCTGACGGCACACTGGACGAGGCTGTCATCACCTCAGAGGAAGCTGCTGCGTTGGCCGGTGCTTCCGAACCGGTCGAATCCAAGGCGGCCACCGTCAACGCGGAGCAACTCCGCCTCCTGGTTGAATCCGCTCGCATCAGGCTCGCCTACTCCCACGATAAGCACTTTGCAGTCAGCTTATCCGGTATTCGCACCCTGCCACATCAAATCGAAGCTGTTTACATGAAGATGCTGCCTCAGCCCCGGCTGCGGTTCCTGCTCGCGGATGACCCTGGAGCTGGTAAGACGATCATGGCCGGGCTGCTCATCAAGGAGATGAAGCTCCGCGAGGCTGTCGAGCGCATCCTGATCCTGTGCCCGTCGCCACTGACGATCCAATGGCAGGACGAAATGCTACGCTGGTTCGGCGAGTCGTTCGACATCATCTTTTCAGCGGTCGACCAGCAGCAGCTCACTAATCCCTGGCAGCGGTCATCCCAGGTCATCGCCTCGCTCGACTACGCGAAGCAGGAGGAAGTCCGGGAACGTGTGTGGCAGCAACATTGGGACTTGGTCATCATTGACGAAGCACACAAGTGCTCGGCTTACACCAAACGATCCTCGACCCGTGGCGATGAAGCCGAGAAAACAAAACGCTACCAGCTCGCTGAGAAGCTAGCTGCCGATGCCGACCACGTTCTGCTGCTTACCGCCACGCCGCACCACGGCGATGATGATCGTTTCGCCCACTTCGTCCGGTTGCTCGACCCCGACCTGTTCCCGGAGCCGCACCGGCTATCAGAGAAGGCCGGTGAAATCCGCCGCGACATCCTCCGCCTGGGACCTGATTGCCCGTGGGCGCTGCGCCGGTTGAAGGAGGACCTAAAAGACCTGGAAGGGCACCGGTTATTCCCCGACCGCCATGCCCACACCATCACATTCAAGCTAAACAAGGACGAATACGATCTCTACAAGGCGGTCACCGCCTATATCAACGAGTTTTTGCCCCAGGCCAGCGGCAAGAAAAAGCAGAGCGTGGCACTCACCAGAACAGTGCTCCAACGGCGGCTTGCCAGTTCCACGATGGCGATCCACGAGTCCATCCGCCGCCGACTACAAAAGCAGCAGGAACTGCTCGAAGAACTTGAAAGCCTACCCCCGGCTCAGCGTGCTAAGCGGCTGGCCCAGCTCCAGGGCTGCCTGATCGACGCGGAGCAGGATGAAGACGACCTCGACGATGCTGAGCGGGATCAACTCGTTGACGAGTTCACATCCGCTGTTGAACTCGACCAGCTCCGCACCGAGATCGCCGCTCTCCAGGAACTGCTGGCCCGTGCCCGGCGTGTGAAAGACCTGGCATCGGATTCAAAACTCACAGCCCTGCGCGATTGCCTCAAGCGAGCCGAGTTTGGTGAGCTGGTCGATGGCCGGGGCAAACTACTCATCTTCACCGAGCACCGCGACACGCTCAAACATCTATTGGAGCATCTCCAGAAATGGGGTTACTCCACCTGCAATATTCACGGCGGTATGAACCCCCACGAGCGCAAACGAGCCCAGGAGGACTTCCGTACATCCCGCCAGGTTTGCGCTGCGACAGAAGCCGCAGGCGAAGGCATAAACCTCCAGTTTTGCCGGTTGATGGTGAACTACGACCTGCCCTGGAATCCAACGCGCCTGGAACAGCGCTTGGGGCGCATCCATCGCATCGGCCAGGACCGCGATGTCCATGCCTTCAACTTCGTCGCCTCAGAGTCCGAGGATGGGCAGCCGGTGATCGAGGGGCGAATCCTGCAACGCCTGCTGGAAAAAATGGAGCAGATGCGTGCCGTTCTGGCCGATCGTGTCTTCGATGTCGTCGGCGAAGTCCTGAGCCTGAATGATATCAATCTACCGGAAATCCTCCGTGAAGCCGCTCATGATCCACGTCGGCTGGAGGAATACCTCGACCAGATCGAGAATGTCGATCCGCAACTGCTGCTCCAATACGAAAAGGCCACCGGCATTGCACTGGCTCGTGCCAATGTTGACTTTTCCGGGTTCCAACGCGCCAACGTGGAGGCCGAAGAGCGCCGGTTGATGCCGCGATATGTCGAAGACCAGTTCGTAAAGTCCTGTCGTGAGGTCGGATTAAAAATAGAGCCGCGAGCCGATGGCCTCTGGCGCATAGAGCACGTTCTGGCCGATCTGCGTTCTGACCGCCTGGCGGCGGTCCGCCGCATGGGCAAGCCCGATCCCACCTACCGCAAGATCACGTTCCACAAGGATCATCTCAATCTGGATCAGCATGTGGACGCTGTGCTGCTCGGCCCCGGCCATCCCTTGTATGCAGTCGTTGATGAGAAGATAAACGAAAAACTCGCGGCCCTCGCCGGGGGGATCGCGGTTTACGTGGACGCCTCAGCCCAGTTGCCTTACCGCCTGCACTTTTTCGAGATTGCGATCCGGGGCCAGAACACAAAGGGCGACAACCTCAATCTGTATGGCGAGGTCGTGGCAGTCCGGGACGAATTCAGTAGTGATGCTCCGGACAGATTCGCGGTTGTTCCTGCTGACTGCCTACTAGACTTACCAGCCCACCCCTCGCCGCCCGCAAGCGTTTCGCCAATCGATCCCATCCCGGCGATGGATTTTCTCAAGAGCACCTACCAGAGCGAACGCCGCCAGCTCTGCCAGGAGGAACGCCTCCACTTCGTGCAGGTCTGCCGGGATTATCTACAGAAGTCATTTGACGCCCGCATCCGCGCTGCACAGGATCGCGCCATGGCCCTGCGCCAGCGCGAGCTGCTGGGGTCGACCGAGGTTGCGCTTGCCCGGCAACGCGCCGAGAACGACCTGGCGGACTTGATGCGAGTACGCCAGGAGCGCATGGCTGGTCTGGATCGGCTGGCCATTGCTCGCACCGGGCCTGTACGCCATATCGCAACGGCACTGGTCATTCCCGCAAGCGAAACAGGGGCACCGGAAGATTTCACCGATGAGCTGGAGCCAGAGCTGAACCGTAAATGCGAACTGGCTGCCGAGGATGTGGTTGTGGCCTATGAGCATTCACGCGGATGGGAGTGCGAGCGTGTCGGGCATCTGAAGATCGGTTTCGACATCCGCAGCCACGGCCCCGCTGATCCGCAGACCGGTTATCGTGATCCGGTTGGGGGTATACGTCGTATTGAAGTGAAAGGCCGAACCCGAGGCCAAGCTATCAGGCTAACTACGAATGAATGGTACAGAGCCGCGCAATTGGGAGACAGCTATTGGCTTTATGTCGTTTGGGATCCTTTGGTAGAACCAAATCCAATCCCGATGATGATACAGAATCCAGTCAAGCAACTGGATTATGCCAAGCGTGAGGTGGTCGCGGCGCGGTATTATGATATTCCCGCTGAGGCGATAGAGAAAGCAACGCGCCCCTGTGCGAATGGAGGACAATAAATGCCAAGCAGGATTCTCAAGAACAAACCTCTAGTGGAATCTATCCTGGAAGTCAAATGGAGGCTAACGTCCCCGGCTCCCGGAGTACAGCTAGACCCCCACTACAAACTCCTGCTCGGCCGCCTCTATGACAGGCTGTCAGCCGACTACCCGGAGCACGAGCAGCTGCCAAGCGCCATGATTCCCGACGAAATGTCGGCGTATGTCGTCCAGCATCGCTTCCGTCATGCAGCAAAGGATTGGCCTCTGATCCAGGTTGGCCCAGGTATCCTGACGCTTAACGACACAGCGAAATATAAGTGGGAAGATTTCCGGTCGCGGGCCACTACGGCAATCGAGAAGCTCTGTGATGTCTATCCCCGGCCTGAGCAGCTCATAGTCGAAAGCCTACTCCTGCGATACATCGACGCGGTGGAATTCAACCATCCAAACGAAGACGTATTCCAATTCTTGCAGCAAAAAATGAAAGTGGCTATTTCTCTTCCAGGCAGTCTATTCGAAGGGAATGCCGTTCAACACACGCCCAGCCACTTTAGTTGGCAGTCGGCCTTTCGATGTGATAATCCACAGGGCATGGTCACAGTTCGCTTTGCAACAGGCCAGAAGGAGGCCAGGCCAGCGCTTGTATGGGAAACGATTGTTCATACGGCGGATCAAGCTGTGCCGAAGCTGCCTGATGGCTTTGGCTCCTGGATCGATGCGGCTCACGCGATTACCGATGACTGGTTTTTCAAGCTCATTGAAGGCGAACTAGAGAGGAGGTTCAGCGGTGAATAATATCTATCGCTCAATCCCTCGATTGGGTGACGTAAGCTGGGTGGCAGATCCTTCGGCAAATTGGCGGGCAGATTATCCTGAGTCAGGCCAGCCCGTGACGGACCTCATCGCCCTGCTAAGCCTCTATGGCTTGAGCCCTCTTGTGTGCGGCACCATGTCAACGACAGCCTTGACGAAGGTATGGGAACCTATGGTCCTGTTTGAGGTGAGAACAGCGCCGACAACAGCAAGAGGCCTGCCCGTCGCAAACCTGGGATGGTCCATGGAGGAAGTGATCGAAACGCGTATGCGCCTGCGCGTCTTCGAAGAGGATTGGGACGCCCCTGGAATGGAGGCTTATGATGCATTGTAAGCGCGGCGATGTCATCCTCGTGCGCTATCCTAATTCCGATCTTAAAACTTACAAAAAACGCCCGGCTTTGCTTATTCAAGCAGACGGTTTGGATACTGGAATTGGCCAAAAACTCGCCGCCGTCATCACATCCAATCTGTCGAGAGCGGGTCCCACGCGAATACACATTCGGAAGGACAGCGACCTTGGCAGACAGATGGGACTCTTAGCGGACTCTGTCATTATGGCCGATAACATCGCAACAATCCTCGACAGAGAAATGGATAAGGTTGTCGGAAGATGCAATGAAATGCAGCAGGTGGATGCCGCGCTGCGGATCACATTGGCCTTATGAACAATGATCGGAGGCTTATCGAAGACTACTTGCCAATCGTAGCCATCAGTGCCGAGGCATCACGAGAGAAATCCGTTCGCAAGGGGCACATCTCAACGCTGCATTTGTGGTGGGCGAGGCGGCCCCTGGTGGCTTGCAGGGCGGCAGTTTATGGTGCACTGGTGCCCGCTTCGCGGTTCGTTCCCGATGGCGCAACCGACGAAAAGAAGAAATCCCTCGGTAGGGCCAATGCCGCCAAGTTCGTCGAACGATTGTGCAAGTATCCGGGAAATCCCACCGTCATCGCCGAGGCGCAGCGGCACATCCTCGAAGCGCACGCCGAACGACTAACTGGCGAGACTGGCAAGAAGGTCACCGTTGAGGACATCGTGCAAGGCCGGGCACCACGACCGAAGGTGCTGGACATGTTTGCGGGGGGCGGAGCGATCCCGTTGGAGGCGTTGCGGCTTGGGTGCGAGGCGTATGCACTAGACCTCAATCCCATTGCCCACATCATCGAGCTTTGCACACTGGTCTATCCGCCGAGGTACGGCAAAACCGACCCGACCTGCCATGGTATGACGGGCTCAATGAATGCCCAGGGCGAAACCACTTGGGGCGGGCTGGCCAACGAAGTCCGCTTCTGGGGAAATTGGATATTGGAAAAGGTCAAAGCCGAGATCGGCGACCTCTACACCCTAATTCCCGATCCCACCTACCAAGGCAAGAGGCAGACCATTCAGACCGACTGGCTCAAAGAGCACGCCACTGGCGATGTGCCGCCGGGTTACCTGATCCCTGTCGCGTATCTCTGGACACGCACCGTCACCTGCAAAAACCCCAACTGCAAAGCCACCGTCCCGCTGGTCAAACAGACTTGGCTCTGTAAAAAAGAAGGGTACTGCGCGGCAATGAAGATTGTCGCCCCACACGGGAAAAAGGATGTGCGATTTGAAGTTGTTGAAGCGCACTCCGAAAAAGAACTGGGGTTCGACCCGGCGAACTTCTCCAAAGGCGGCACCGCCACCTGTCTTTTCTGTGGGACGGTCGCTGATGCGGACTATGTCCAAGCCGAAGGATGTGCTAAGCGCGTTGGCCAAAGAATGATGGCGGTCGTGTGTATTCATGCTGATTCACAGGGGAAGGTCTATATCTCTGCAGATAAAGTCGCCAATATTCTTCCAGATGAGAGCCAAATTCTGCATCGGATAGATAAGTTAAAAGCGGAGTCTGACATAAGCGTTCCGAACGAACCAATCGGCAAGTTGCGTCCTTCCCCCAATGCCAGAGGCATGTCTGCCGTCACTCGTCATGGGCTGAACTTTTTTGGTGATCTATTCTCTCCCCGGCAATTGTTGAGTCTTCTCCAGTTCACACATGTGGTCCATGATGCGATCCGGGAGATGCAGGACCGAGGATATCTGCCTGAGCGCACGAAAGCACTGGCGACAGTGTTGGCCTTGGTTGTTGATCGACTCGCAGATTTCAACTCATCCTTCTGCGTTCACAATTATTTCGGGAGCAGTCGAATCGCCCATACGTTTGGAAGACATGCCTTGTCGATGGTATGGGATTTTGCAGAGGCAAATCCGTTTCATGAAGGAAGTGGCGGATGGGGAACTGAGACAATTTACTATGCTTTAAATTCTTCTGATGCAGAGGTACCCCGCGAAGCTCAGGTCTATCGGGGAAATGCCGCCCGGCTTCCATTGGCAGATGCGAGCGTTGATGCGGTCATTACTGATCCTCCTTACTACGACAACGTGCCGTATGCTGACATTTCGGACTTTTTTTATGTCTGGCTGAAACGTTGTATTGGAAGCCTTTATTCGGAGCATTTCGCGTCCGAGTTGACCCCAAAGAAGGCCGAAGCAACGGCACTCGCCTCACGACATAACGGTGACATGGCGGCAGCCAAGCGTGAATACGAAGAGGTGATGGCGCAGTCATTTTGTGAGGCAAACCGTGTTCTGAAGAGCGAAGGACGAATGGCAGTTGTTTATGCACACAAGACGACTTTGGGGTGGGCCACCCTCGTTGATGCGATGCGAAGGGCGGGATTTACCGTAACAGAAGCGTGGCCCCTGGACACAGAAAAACCAGGGCGGCTCGTTGCACAGGAATCCGCTGCGCTTGCCTCCAGCATTTTCCTCATCGCCCGTAAGCGAGAGGGCGTGGCGGTGGGCAACTACGAGGAGGAGGTGCGGCGAGAGTTGGATCGAATCGTGCGGGAGCGGGTGGGGACATTATGGGACATGGGGATTTCGGGGGCGGACTTGGTAATCGCGTGCGTGGGAGCAGGACTGCGGGCATTCACCCGATTTTCGCGTGTCGAATACGCCAATGGCGAGGAAGTGCCCGCTGAACGATTCTTATTGGAAGTTGAGACAGTCGTACTGGAAACCATCCTGGCACGGTTATCGAAGGAAGTCGGCGGTAACGGCGGCAGGTACAGCTTAGCGGGGCTGGACCCGGCCACGCGATTCTATGTTCTATGGCGCTACACCTATAAGGGAGGCGACCTCGATGCGGGCGAGGCCATCATCTTCGCCAACGGCACACACGTTGAACTTGACGGCCCCCATGGCCTGTCCACGGGCTCCCACAACCTGATAGAAAAGAAGAAAGGCAAGTATCGCCTGCTGGACTTCTCCGAACGTGGTGATGATAAACACTTAGGGATGCCCGCGGATGATGGCCAACCAGCACCGCTGGTGGATGCCCTGCACCGCATGCTTTGGCTGCTAGAGAAACGCCCAACCCAGTTATCCGAGTTCCTCCGGGAATCTCAGGTCAACCGTGAGCAGCTCCGCCTCGTTGCCCAGGCCCTCGCCGGGCCAGCTCTCAAAGGCGGGGAGTTGGCGGACGTGTCACCTTCCGCCGAACTCTCAGCCCTGGCCAAGCTCACAGCCAACTGGCAGAGCGTGGTAGAGGATGCAGCGCTGACCGTGGCTGAGAAAGAGGATCGCAAGACCGGCCAAAAGCGGTTCAACATCTGAAAGGAAACCCGACAATGAGCACGACAACACTGAAACCGTGGGTCGAATCAGTAAGCCTGCATCCCGACGTCCTGGCCGAGAATTTCTCCGAGGATATCTTCGCGCTCGACCTTGGCCCTCTGAGCGATGGCAACCCGCAGGTGCCTGCGGTCTATCGTGACCCGGAGAACTTTTTCCGGTCCTCCTACCTGACCAATGGGCTGCGGTCGTTACTCCAGGATGTACTCTCGCGCCTCGAAGGCGGTGCTGGCAACCGTGTGCTGAAGCTGATGACGCCCTTCGGCGGCGGTAAGTCACACACGTTGGCGGCTCTTTACCATGCGGCGCGGAAGCGGAAGGCGCTGGACGTGATCGCCGAAGGCAAGGCAATGCCGCACCCCGGCCAAGCCCGCACCGCCGTGTTCGACGGCCAGTTTTTCAGCGCGGTCAACGGCAAGGCCATGCCCGGCACCAAGAAGGTCGCCAAGACGATGTGGGGTTGGATCGCCTGGTCACTTGGTGGACAGCAAGGATACGAGATCATGCGCCAGGCCGACGAAGCCAGGGTGGCCCCAGGCGGCGATGACATCATCAAACTATTCGGTGAGGAGCCGAACTTGATCCTTCTGGACGAGGTTCTGGAATACCTCATCAGCGCGGGAGGCATCAACGTAGGCGATACCACGTTGCGGGACGAGACAATCAATTTCGTAAAAAGGCTGACCACGGCGGTTGGGAACTGCCCTAAGACTGCCATGGTCATTTCGCTGCAATCCAGCAAGCGAGAGGCGCTAGAATACACGAACCTACTCCAGACCCTGGATCACCTGGCCGCCCGGAAGGACCAGCGCCGCGAGCCGGTCGAGGGCAACGAGATCCTACTGGTCATCCAGCGGCGTCTGCTTGGCAAGATGCCTGACGCGGCGGAGACCACGCCTGCGGCTGCGGCCTACCAGGAAATTGTCACTCAGATGCGCCGGGCATACGCCAGGGGCGCTGCCGAGCAGCAGCAAGCCGAGCAGGAGGGCATCGAGCTGCGCGACCGCGTCCGGTCTTCCTATCCGTTCCACCCGGCTTTGATTGACCTGATGCGGGAGCGATGGGCAGCCATCCCAGAGTTCCAGCGCACCCGTGGCGCCCTTCGGTTTCTCGCGGCCTGTCTGCGATCCGCACACCAGGCTGGCACCAGCCGGGCGGTACTTGGGCCGGGCGATGTGCCCATGCACGATCCTGCTGTGCGTTTGGCGTTCTTTAAAGAGGTCGGTCAGCAGGCTGACTTCCAGGCCGTTCTGGAGCACGACTTGATCGGCGCAAACGCCCGCTCCCGTCGTATTGATGAGCGCCGGGCCAGGGAATTCCCGGCAGAGGCCCTGAAGCGCCCGGCGACCAGGATCGCCACGGCGATCATGATGTATTCGTTCGGGGGCAAGCGCCGGGAAGGAGCCACAGAGGCCGAACTCCTGCCACCTGGCATCAGTGAACCGGAGTTGCTGTCGGTGTGCGTGGGGCCTGACCTGGATAGCACTACCATCTTGGCGTGCCTCAAGGAGCTGAAAGACCAGTGCCTTTACCTCCACTTCGATGGCGTCCGCTACTGCTTCAAGAAAGACCCGAACGTGACGCTCCTGGTGGAACAGGAAGCCGATGCGGTTGCGCGGGACGAGAACCAGGTCCGGGACAAGATCAAAGAAATGCTGGAAGCCCGATTGGCCGGGCACCGGGCGGAAGTATGGCCGACAAAGCCCGGTGAGATTCCCGACAAGGAACCGGCCTTCTTGATCGCCTACCTGCCGCTGGAGTTCGGCGCGGAGACCAAGAGCGAACAGCAGAAGATCGGCAAGGAGCTGCTGGAAAAGTACGGGGACAAGCCGCGCCAGTTCCGTAATGGGCTGGGCCTGGCGATCCCCACCGGCGACCAGATTGAAGTGCTACGTCGGGCCGTGCGGTATCTGGTGGCGATTGAGCGCGTCAAAGGCAAGGCCAAGCAGCATAACCTGACCGACGAGCAAAAAACTCAACTCAAGGAGCGCGAATCGACCGAGAAGGCATCGGCGGAGTCGGCCTTCCTGAAACTCTACGCCGAGGTCTGGCTGCCGAAGGTGGAAGGATCAGCCATCGGGCTGGAGGTTGTGGCTGTGGGGGGCAAACCTTTGCAGATCACGCTGAACGAAAAAAAAGAAGCGCGAATTCACGAACGTGTATTGGAGCTGCTAACTATCGTCACACCTCGTGTATTCGACAAGCTCACGCCCACCAAAATTGTCGAACTGTTCAAGCTAGGTGAAGGTACGCCTCCGGCCCTGGGCAACCGCACGATTGAAATCGTCAGCGGATTTTACTCCTTCCTGGGCTTCACTCGGCTCATAGGCAGTGCCGCGATACGTCGGGCCATCGTGCGTGGTGTTAAGGATGGTGTGTTCGGTTATACGAGCGGAGCGGTGCCCACCCTTGGTCCGGATGGCAAATTCCAGGTCCCACCGACCAAGGTGCGGTTCGAGATAGACATCGCCGAGGACGAGGTTGATCTGGAGTCGGGATTCATCATGATGCCGCAGGCAATCCCGCAGCCTGCGCCGGTGCCGCAGACAGTCCCAGGAGGGCAGCCCGGCCAATTGCAACAGCCCGGATCGGGGACAACGCCCGTGACATACGGACCCGGTCTCGGCCCCTCCTCAATCTCCGAGCCCCCTACAGCGACAGCCCCCACTGTCGGGCAAAAGTTGGTGGAGCTGAGTTTCACGGCGGATCGGGATCAGCTTTACACGGCCTGGAACGCCATCGCCAATTTGGCGGACATGTCCGGTAAGATCACTGTCAGTGTCCGCGCCGAGGCCGCTGAGGGCTTCGACAAGAGCAAGCTCCAGAACGGCGTCCTGGAGCCGCTGAAAGAGGCCGATTTGATTCAGTAGGACGACATCTCATAGGAGAGCCTCACGAACGCCAACTCTTCTGCGGGTTCGGACGGTGAAAGAGAGGCTGAGGACCGGACTTCGGGCTATGGTTAAACGCGGGACAAACAGGCGCAAGTGAGATTGGCTGTCATGCCACAGGTGGGTTGGCCTGCGACGATATCTCCGCTAAAGGTTGATGGGAGCTGAGAGGATCGCGACACGCAAGTGGGGGAGCATTTCAACGGCAGGTTGGGTGACACTGAGCGATGATCTGCTCAGACAGCCCGCCGATTTTATTGTCCATAGCTTATGCATCTGAAAGTTCCGAACCGTTGAGCCTGTTCAATGCTATGGGGGGTACGGCGTTGGCCCTTGAGAAGACTGGAATCAGAGAGAGGTAAGCAATGGGGCACGAGAGAGTCTCATCTCTTCCGCAAAAGACGGCGAAATGGGTAGACCTTGTCAAGAAGATAGGGTCGATGTACGCTGATGAAATTCCGGTCGCCGATATAGCCGCCCAAACACTTCGAAATGTTCGCCGTCAGTACGAGAGTCTGTCCCGGGACGATGCAGTCAAGGCGGTTTTTGCCTTTTTGGTAACCTTCTCCCGAGCATGCCGGTTCGGCGATCCGATAGGCGTCCTCAAAGATGTCGGTGTCTCTCTCCCCCATGAGCCGACGCTGCTATCAATTGTCAAAGCACTTGGGCAACGGGTGCCCATCGGTGAAGCTGCGTCCGAGCACGGACAGCTCGCGCTTGCTGCTGCAGCTGACGCTCTCGGGCAATGGTACAAGGACAACGCCACCAGACAACTCCCACTGTTCAAACCAACAAGTGATTTCCTCGAATCATGGAAGCACCTTGGGACCGGTTCTGGTTTCTGTGAGTTGAGCCGTCTCTATTTCGGAAGGCTGACCGAACGCTACCTCAATTATTTTCTGGACAGGGTGGCTTCCGCAACTTCCCCCTCCATCAAACAACGGATTCAGTTTCAGCACGAAATCAAGTCGCATGTCGACGACGTATCAAAGCACGCGTTCGAAACAGCCAAAATCACGCAGTCCTTCGCCGCTGGCTGGTTTAACGCCCACGTACGAGACCACGTACCAGGTGAAACGGAGCTTGAGGGTTTCCTGGCGATAGCATTCGGCAAGCTCCGCGACGAACTTCGCCGAGAGGAGGAGGGGAAATGAATTCCTCAACTCCCAAAGTGTTTCTCTGTAATGGGGCCGGATACCACAAGGATCTCGCTGGGAACGAGAAAGTGACTTCGTTGGATTACATCAGCGATAATACAGCCCGCAACGTTAACCTGCAGCTGCCTAGATTCGTGGATCAGGTGCTCCATTTACCCCAACGGATCTTGGACCTTCTGGAGATCGCAGCATACGTCTTCGCGGCTGACCGGATGACTTTTCGGGGGGCGAACGAAGCAGTCGAATTGCAGGCATGGCCGCGTGTCATGCATTTCGTGATTCGTGTACGCGACGCTGACTTCTGGAACCAGACGTCAGTGAAACATAAGCTATCAGCAGCTCTACTCTTCATGACTGGGGATAGAGATTATTTGTTCGATTTTTTGCCGGGGCATTCAACCTCACCCATTTCGCTCTTTGATAGAGAGGAGTTCGCTATAGCGCCGGGCGAGCCCGCGTCCGTTGCGCTATTCTCTGGTGGATTGGATTCTCTTGCAGGCGTGTTGGCTCGGCTGGAGTCAACGAATGAAATCCTGTATTTGATAAGTCATCGTTCTGGGCAGCCGAGCACAATACGGACTCAAAAGAAACTCGTTGATTCGTTAACCGCCGCATATCCAGGGAGGATTCGCCACTATTCTTTTGACTGCGGGCTCTCCCACTATCGAGCAGCTGAAGAGACCCAGCGCACGCGTGCCTTTCTGTTCTCTTCAATCGCTTTCGGGCTGGCGCGCAGGCTCTGTCTTGACAGCTTTTTTGCATACGAGAACGGTGTTACGTCGCTTAACCTTCTTCGAAGACAAGACCTGATAAGCGCAAGAGCAAGCCGCACTACTCATCCGAAGACCCTCCACCTTATGTCACAGTTTCTGTCAGAACTGAACGGTTCTAAGTTCACTGTCCTGAATCCATTTTGGAATAAATCTAAGACAGACGTAATGGATCTGCTCAACCGCGTCAATGGCCGTAATCTAATCGGCAGTGCCGTTTCGTGCAGCAAAACGTTCCAGCGCAAAGAGACCGCGACCCATTGCGGCGTTTGCTTCCAATGCCTCGATCGTCGCCTTGCCGCGTATGCAGCAGGGCTTCAAGACGTCGACAATGTTGGGATCTACTCAAAAAACATCTTCACCGATCCGATTGAAAGTCCTGAGACACGAACTACAGCTTTGGACTACATACGGCAGGCGCTGAGCTTCTCTTCGGAAACGGATGACACCTTTGCGTTGGCAAGGCTCTCTGAACTTGCGGAGATAACGGATTACATCCCTGGCACCGAAGATGAAGCAGTTGAAGCTGTCTGGCAACTATGCCATAGGCACGGCCTGCAGGTTCTCGAAGCACTCAAGAAGATTCGCAACGAGCTCGATGACCTTCGCTTCGACGTCAAGAACGGCAGTCTACTTCAACTCATTTCCGGCCGAGAGTATCTCAAAGAGAACCCGGAAAGGCTGGCAGAGCGAATAGAAGCGATGCTCCGGGAAAGCATCCCGGTAGCATTCAGGAAGTCCAAACCAAAGAACGAAGACGAGCTGAACGATCAGATTGACGCTTTGCTCCGAGCACATGGTGACGACTTCAGGCGCGAGTTCCCGACTACCCAATTTTGCCTGGCCAATGTTGTACCAGATCATGAAGCCAAGGCTGCCGCATTGCTTATTGAGGCAAAGTACATCCGAAAGACGACATCCCCCAGCAAGGCATCAGAAGGGATTGCCGCAGACATCACGAAATACCCGGCAGAAAAGTTCATTCTGTTCGTGGTCTATGACCCCGAACGCGCCATAGTGGACGATGGAACGTTCAGGAAGGATATTGAGAGTAAGCGCTGTTGTCTTGTCGCGGTCATACGGTAGCCGAGGGAGGAAAGGCAAAGCGAGTAGGCGCGTGAAATGCTGTTCAAATCCGGGATAAGCAAGAGAATGCGCGGTTTCGATTCTGCCGGTCCTTGGGGGTGGGGGGGCGCAGGTGGAGGTTTTAATCGTGGCAGAAAAGAGTAGGAAGATTAGCTCTTCGGTTTCTGCCCTTCGGCAAGCTGAATCTGGCGGCTCCTTGTACCTATCGATGCGGGCTTCCTCCCACGTAACCGGGCCTGCGTGTCAGATCACGTTGCTCTAGCGTGAGTTTACCGCGAGAGTCAGCGCAGAGCGTCGCGGACAGCCTCAGCCAAGGCAATTTTCGCTGGAAATCCGCCACTTTTCTAGTTTAAGCCTGTGGCTCTCCATTGTATACAACAACACAAAGTTCGCTGATCTGGCGCGACTCGCGGCGGATTGCACGCATCTCTGCTCGTCACCTCGTGCGAACGTTCGGTTCGATTGCCAAGGGGTGACGAGCACTATGATGGCTTATTCCCGGCATATTGTGATGGCCTGCGTTCTCCGTTTGCGAAAGCCCTACGGGACAGTCGGATCACACAGCGGTCTATACCCGCCATCTCTCTGTTGCGCCGATTGCGGACTTGACAGGCATCATAATGTAGTGTATACAACAACATTATGGCAAGCCTGCAGGCCCGTCGCGTCCGTGGACACACCTACTGGTACATCGTCGAGTCGCGCCGTGTGAACGGGAAGCCGCGCCCCATCCCCCTTGCCTACCTCGGCAAAGCGGACCGGCTGTTGGCCCGCCTCCAGGCCGCCGAGACGCTGAGCCTGCGGTCCTGTTCGCATGGCGCCGTTGCAGCGCTGTGGGCCGTGGCGCAGGCACTCGACGTCGCCGGCGTGATCGACCGTCACCTGATCGTGACCGGCCGACGCCTGTCCGGCGCCGCCCTCGCCGCCGCGCACCCGCGCCAGTCGCCGGTCACGAGCGACGGCTTGACGGTGGGACAGACGCTCACCTTGACCGGTATCGGCCGCGCGTGCCACGCGACGAGCAAGCGCGGGTTTGCAGACTGGGCGCGCACCACCTCGCTGGGGGACTTGGCCGGCATTGACGTCGAACGCCTTACCAGCCAGCACTTCTGGGATCAGATGGACCAGGTGCCCGTTGAGAGCCTGGCTCCGATCGAGCGCGAGATCGTCAGTCGCGTCCTGACGCGGCTGGCGCTGCCCGTGGACACGCTGTTCTTTGATGCCACCAACTTCTTCACCTTCATCGCCTCGACCAATGCCCGCCCTACGCTCCCGGCGCGCGGCCACAACAAGCAGAAGCGGGACGACCTGCGACAGGTTGGGGTGGCGCTGCTCTGCTCGCGCCACGGCGAGCTCCCCCTGTGGCATCAGACCTACGGCGGACAGGTGGCCGACGCCACCTGCTTTGCCGATGTGCTGCCCGCGGTCCGACAACGCCTGGTGGAGTTACGGCTCGACGTCGAGTCGATGACGATCGTCTACGACAAAGGCAATGTCTCGCGCGCCAACCAGACGCTGGTGGATGGCGCGCGCTTGCACTACGTCACCGGATTTACGGCCGCGAGTCAGCGTGCACTCGTCACGGAGGCCAACACGCAACTGGTGCCCGTCGATCTCGGTGACGGCGACACGGTCCTGGCCTACCGGACCCAGCGCACGATCTGGGGCGTCGATCGCACGGCGATCGTCCTGCTCTCGGAACGGCTACGCGAGGGACAAATGCGCGGCGTCCTCCAACACGTTGCGGGGGCCGAGCGGTGGCTGTCGCGCTTGGCCGCCACGCTCCGGCGCGGCAAGCAGAAGCGCGACCGTGCACGCATCCAGCGGGACATCGAGACGCGTCTGCGGGGCCGTCAGCATCTCGGTCAGGTGCTGCACATTCAGTTGACGGGAGAAGATCCCACGCTGACGCTCACCTACCAATTCAGCCGCGAGGCGTTCGAGGCACTCGCCCGC
>Ga0315284_10005652_pt1 | contig 17779 bp, 18 predicted proteins | sample YL17G09_16_MG_FD_203696 | JGI IMG/M metagenome (GOLD analysis project Ga0315284, IMG submission 203696) | Sediment microbial communities from Yellowstone Lake, YNP, Wyoming, USA - YL17G09_16 | ecosystem: Environmental > Aquatic > Freshwater > Lake > Sediment | place: USA: Wyoming | collected...
TCCGCTCCGGGCCCAGCTGACGGAACATCTCGAAGCTGAGCCAGGACTTCTCGGTCTCGCCCTCGAGGCGCTCCCACAGATGCTCAGCCATCGAGCCGCCCCGCTTCCCGCTGCGCAAACTCCTCCCAGCGCTGCAGGATGACCGAGCAATAGTGCGCATCCAGGTCGAAGCCATAGGCGCGCCGGCCAGTGCGCTCGGCCGCCATGATCGTGGTGCCTGATCCGAGGAACGCGTCAACGACGAGCTGGCCGAGTTCCGTGGCGTTGGAGATGGTGCGCTCAATCAACGCCAGTGGCTTCATGGTCGGATGCAGATCGTTCACCGCGGGCTTGTCGTGCTCCCACACCGTGCGCTCGTTGGTGGGGCCATGCCAGCGGGGGGCATGGCCCTTCTTGAACGCGTAGAAGCACGGCTCGTACCAGTGCTTGTACTGGGCGAAGAGCGCGCCGGCGCCGTTGTTCTTCACCCACACGATCAGGTTGCGCTCCTCATATCCCGTCTCCGCGAGGCAGTCGAGCACATCCCGCAGGTGTGAGCTCGCGAACCACAGATACAGGGGCGACTTCTCGTCCGAATGCTGGTAGGCCAGGCTGAGGCTGTTAGTGAGCAGTTCGCGGTAGGCGGCCGGGGTCATCTCGTCCCAGTAAGCGTCGGACGGCTGATCCACCCCGCGGCGGTGCGCAGAGATCCGTTCCTGCTGGGCCGCCCGGCCGCCGGTGTAGTTGATGGCGTAGGGAGGATCCGTGGCCACCGCCTGGGCCAGCTCCCCCTGCATCAGTCGCTGCCAGTTCGCGGGATCGGTGCAGTCACCGCAGAGCAGGCGGTGGTCCCCAAGTCTCCACATCTCTCCGGGCTGCACCCGCGTAGGCCCCTCCGGTTTCACCTCCAGCGCGGCGGCCGCGTCGAAGGTTTCCTCCCGCCCTTGCTTCTCGACCAGATCCAGTCGCGCCAGCAGGCTGCCCAGGTCATCGTGGGTGAAGGCGCTGGCGGCCAGCTCTCCTTCAGCGTCCAGGCGGCGGAGCAAGTCGGCGAGAGACGGCTCATCCCACTGCGCGATCTCCGCGGTTCTGTTGTCTGCCAAGGCGAAGGCCAACGCGGTGATCTCATCATCGTCCGCGAAGATCACCGGGATCTCCGTCAGACCCATGCGCTGCGCCGCCTTCCATCTCGTGTTGCCGGCCTCGATCAGGCCGGTGCGGGCATTCGCCACGATGGGGACGCGGAAGCCGAAGCGCGCAATGGAGGCCATCACGGGTTCCACCGCGGGGTCGTTGAGACGGGGGTTTTCGGGGTTCAGGTGCACGGAGTCCAGGGGTACCCACTGGACCTGCAGCTTCCCATCCTGTGCGGCCGCGGTCTCTGTGTGCGCGGACGGCATGGCGATCACCTCGATTCTCGGTGTGGCGCGTCCCCAAGCGGAGACGCGCCCCCCGGAAAAGACAAGCCGGCCCCTGGGCTCAGGTTCGGGTTAGCTAGACCCTACCTCAGCTCAGAAGCCGGCTGATATCCGCCAGCTCTTCACCCCAAACCCACCAGGGCCAGGGGCCTTGGTTGTCTTCGCCTACAGTCGGATTATACCACGGCAAAGGGGTAAGTCGTCAACACTTTTCAAACAGACGTTTGACACGAGCCCGATTGTCCTTGTCAGCCGCCCGTGAGGCCGGCCTCAGTGTATGTGTTAAGTAGCTTTGGGACACCGCTGGAGCCACTCAGATCACCCACATGATCCCTGAACGACGGCGCGAAGATACGCGCGGTCAGAGGCATCGAGACACGAGCGAGTCATCGGGGCACCCGGCGGTGCCGAAGAGGTCACGAAGGCGCGGCCGTACGTTCTCGGTGCGAGGCCAAGTAGAGATTCTGTCGGCGAGACAGTTAGGCCGCGAGCCGGTACGCGGTAATCCGAGTGTCGGCGAAGACGCGGCGTTCAATGTCAGCCGGCAGTGTCTTGGCTGACTTCTCCGGCCCGGCCCACCGCTCGCCGCGATGGATCATCGAGGGAACCGCTCCGCCCAGTGTGGCATGGCCGCGGTACTCGTTGTAGTAGACGGCGAAGTCGCGGAGCAACCGGTCAAGGTGGTCGAGGCCGCGGATCACTGGGACGCGGTGCAGCCATTCGTACTTCAGAGTCAGGATGACCCGTTCGGTGACCGCGATGGAACCATGCTGGCCGACCGCGCCGAGCCGGTGCTTCACGTCCCGTTGGGCGAGTACGTCCCGAAACGCGTCAGAGATGAAGACGCCCTCCTGGTCGCTGATCAGGTGTCGGGGCGTCCCGTAGTGGAGGAATGCCTCTTCTATCGCCTCCACCACCCACCCGGCGTTCGGTCCTTCGAGAGGCACGACGGCCGTCACCGCGCGGGAGAAGTGATCGATGGCCACCAGTACCCACGTCGGCCAGAGGCCCCAGCGCAGTACCCGCGTCCGATCCACGCTCCACACATGGTTGGGGTAGCGGGCCACGATCTGCCGGGGAGCGGGGGGAGTGGCTCTGGCCTTCGCCCCGGCCGGTGCTCTCCTGGGCTTGGGTTGCACCAGCACATTCCTGACGGTCGAGGCGGCCACGAACACGCCCAGCAACCACAAGATGCTCGCGATGCGGTGGCGGCCGAAGTACGGATTCGCCTCGAAGATCTCCCAGATCATCCGGGCGAGATCGACCGGCGTCTTCCTCGGGCTCTCCCGCAGAGTCTCCCTCTCCCCCGAGTCACCCTGTTCGGCCGCGTGCAACCACCGATAGAAGGTGGAGCGGGCGATCAAGAAGTGCTCGGTCACCTTGCTTCGGGGGATGCCGTAGTAGGTCATGTGCCACAGGATCTGCAGTCGCTGCATGGGAGTGTAGTGTCTGCGAGAGGGCGCGTCACTGACGCGTGCCTTGAGCATTCGGTTCTCCGACAGCAGCCGACGGTTCTCGTCGCGCAGCCGGGCCAGTTCGCCCACCGACTCTCCCCCGGCAACGGCCCGCTGCAGAAACAGAAGCCGCTGCTGACCGGCAGACTGGGCACTCACCACCATAGATCGCACGATCAGGGCAGCGGCGGCGCGGAAGACCTCCACGAGAACACCCTCCACAGAGGAAGACAGCGCCCGGAGGCGGCGTCTCAAGGTCCGAGATGATAGAACGCTTAGGACTAGCAGACAAGCCTACGGGGCTCCCGGCAAGCTGTTAACCGCACTGCGGCTCACGAGCCACCGGCTGCAGTTCCTGCCGCGATCTCGCGAAGGAGCGCCCTGAACACAGGTTGGTGGACTGGCAGGAGCGCGTACCAGTAGACCAGCCCCATAATTCCCAAGGGTTCGAAGATGGCGGTCTGCCGGATCTGCGCCCCGCACTCATGCGCGTCGATCTCGAACTGCAGCCACGCTCGGCCAGGGAGTTTCATCTCTGCCACCAGTCGCAGGAGTGAGCCCGGCTCCAACGAGTCCACCCGCCAGGGCCCGACTCTGTCGCCCGCGGCCGCGACCTGGCCGTCCGGTGCGCGACACCGCAGCCCGGGTCCGCCGACCGCCAAGTCGAAGTAGCCGCGCACCAGCCACGGCCAGCTGCGACAGTACCAGTCTGGCTGCCCAGCGATGGAGCACATAGCCGCAAAGGCCTGCTCTGGCGTCACTGGAGCGACCGCCGCGCGGGAGTCCACCAGCCGCGAGCCGACCCTCTGGTGAGTGAAATCCCTCCCCCTCCCGGGCAAGGGCAGCCGGCGCGACCACCGTATCCTCGCGAACTCCCTGTCCTCCTCCGCGAGCGCCTGGGCCATCGCTTCCTCGACGCCCCTCGGCCGGATGGGGAACACGGCCAGGGCCGTGTCATCAGTCAGCACGGTTTCGTTGCGGACCCCCTCGATGAGGCGCCGTCCGACGCGGGCGTGTAGCGGCGTGACCAGTGCCAACCACAGCCCAGAGAGCCAGGGCGTCAGCACCGGCACAGGCAGGAAGACTCGCCGCAGGCCCCGCTGGCGCGCGTAGGCCTTCATCAGGCCCAGGTAGGAGATCCTGCGCGGGCCTCCGATCTCGTAGATGGCGCTGCCAGCGATATCCATGTCCAGGACGGCAAGGAGATAAGCAACCACGTCCTCGATGGCAACAGGCTGCGTCAGGGTCGTGACCCAGCGTGGCACCACCATCGCCGGGAGGCCCTCCACCAGGGCTCTGATCATCTCGAACGAGGCACTGCCCGCGCCGATGATGACGGAGGCACGGAACTCGACTGTGGTGACTCCCGACTCCCGCAGAATGCGCCCCACCTCCTGTCGGCTCTCCAAGTGCCTGGAGAGTCCCGGCCCGGACCCAAGCCCTCCGAGGTAGATGATCCGCTCGACACCCGCCGTCCTGGCTGCTGCGGCGAAGTTGGCCGCGCTCTGCCGGTCCCTCTTCTCGAACTCTCCTTCTGCGTCCATGGTGTGAACCAAGTAGTAGGCCGAGTGGACGCCCGTCATCGCCTGCTGGGCGGAACGGGGATCCAGTAGGTCGCCCGTGACCAACTCAAGACGGGTGCCCGTCTCGAGATCTGGTGCCAGTGCAGCCGGTTTCCTGACAAGGAGACGCAGTCGACGGCCCGACTGCCTGAGCACACCCAGGAGCCGGCTGCCCACATACCCCGTGGCACCGGTCAGAAGCACCAAATCGTCAGCGCACACTTGCCTCCCCCACGGGCCGACGTCGTCCAGACCCGGGGGAACGCTTCCCTCGGACTTGCGGGACTCCCTGTTCCCGCGACGGCCCCTGCTCTGAGGCGGTGGCCGGCGTGTAGCACAAGCGGCCCCATCTCCAGCAGGAGGCCACACACCGCGGGGCAAGTCTGGCACAATCTCTCACGGGCCATCGTCTATGGGCGCAGTGCCGGCGAACCGGGTAAGGGACCTCAATTCCGCCCCTCCGAACGCGGTTGGCGGCCACGTGCTGTACTGGCTGACCGCGTGTCGGCGGACAGCCTGGAACTATGGCCTGCAACGTGCGGTGGAGTGGGCGCAGGAGCTGCTGAAGCCACTCCTGGTGCTCGAAACGCTGACCTGTGGTGGGCGTTGGGATAGCGACCGACACCGCCAGTTTGTGATCGATGGGATGACGGACAACGCCCGCGCGTTCCAAGGCGCGTCGGCACGCTACAGCACCTATGCGGGCCCCTCTCGCGCCGCCGTGCGGAAGACAGTGCAGGCGCTTGTCGAACACTCCTGCGTCCTGGTAACCGATGACCATCCGTTCCGCGACGCGACCACGGACGCAGTGGCCGTGGCGAACGGTCTCTCCATTCGGGTCGAAGCAGTGGACTCCAATGGCCTGCTGCCCATGCGCCTGGCAGGGCGAGCCTTCCCCACTGCTTACCTACTGCGGCGCTACCTGCAGAAGACCCTCGCGGAGCAGCTGCAGACTCTTCCCGAACCGCACCCCCTCGCGGCGCTCCCTGGGCTGCGCCTCCCTGACTTGCCAGGCCGGCACCAGGACCTGTTATCCGGGTTGCTGGGTGAGCCAGGGGCAGTGGCCCAGGCCCTGCGGGGTTTCCCCGCCGGTCATCCGGTGTTACCGGTGGCCTCTGTCCGAGGAGGCGCGGCCGCGGCATCTGGGGTAGTGCGACGCTTTCTGGACGAACGCCTGTCCCGCTACCAGGCCGAACGGGATCACCCAGATAGTGAGGCGACCAGTGAACTCTCTCCTTACCTCAGCCATGGGCACATCTCGGCGCACGAAGTCGTGGCCGAGATCCTCTCGCGGGAGGGACGGTCACCGCGCGACCTCCCGGTCACGGGGAACGGCACGCGGTCGGGATGGTGGGGTATCTCCGCGTCGGCAGAAGCCTTCCTCGATCAGCTGGTGACGTGGCGGGAGCTTGGCCTGAACACGTGCCTCCATCGGTCTGACTACGACCAGTTCTCCTCCCTTCCCGCGTGGGCCCAGCAGACGCTGTCGGAACACCAGTCCGACGTTCGCCCGGTGATCTACTCCTATGAGGAGATGCAGACCGCGAGCACGCACGACCCGCTGTGGAACGCGGCCCAGCGGCAACTGGTGCAGGAGGGGCGAATGCACAACTACCTACGCATGCTCTGGGGGAAGCGGATCTTGGAATGGACGCCGACACCACAAGAGGCCCTGGAGGTGATGGTCGAGTTGAACAACACCTATGCCCTCGATGCCGAGGATCCCAACTCCTACACCGGGATCCTCTGGATCCTCGGGCGCCACGACCGGCCCTGGGGGCCGCGACGACCGATCTTCGGCACGGTGCGGTACATGAGTTCGGAGGGCGCGGCACGCAAGCTGCGGGTTCGAGGGTTCCTTCAGAGGCATGGCACGTGAAGCGCTTCCTCCGGGAACTCAGGGCACGCCAACCGGTGGACCGAGAGCGCCGCTGGCTCTTCGTGCCCTACGATCAGCTCGCCAGTGAGATCGGTCCACTCGCGCGGGAGGACCCCGGCCGTCTCGGGATTGTGTTGCTGGAGAACCGTTGGCAAGCCGCGCGCAGGCCCTACCACCGCCAGAAACTCGCGCTGCTGTGGGCAAACCAGCGACACTTCGCGCTGGAGCAAGCCGAGCGAGGAGTGGCGGTGCGCTATGAGATGGTCGAGGGTCCGTTCGCGGAAGCGCTGCGTCCCCTCCTGAAGGCACTCGGGCCGATGCGTGTCATGGACCCGGCGGAACGCGAACTGCGCCGCGACCTCACGGAGCTAACCGGAGAGGGCCTGGAGGTGATTCCGCACGAGGGGTGGCTGACGACGCACGCGCAGTTCCGCAACGCGCTCCCCGCGCCCCCGTGGCGAATGGACCGGTTCTACCGGGAGGTGCGCCGCGCCACCGGCGTCCTCATGGCGCGCGGCCAGCCTGTGGGGGGAAAGTACAGCTTCGACCCGGAGAACCGATCGGCATGGAAGGGCAATCCTCCCGCCCCGCAGGTTCCGGTGTGCCAGCCCGATCCGATCACGGAAGAGGTCGCCGCGCTGGTCGAGCGCGAGTTCCGCGCGCACCCGGGGGTGGTGCGGGCGGAGCACCTGCCGGCCACGCGGGCCGATGCAGAGGCCATGTGGGCCTGGGCGAAACGAGAGTGCCTGCCGCACTTCGGGCCCTACGAGGATGCGATGTCCGGGGAGTCGCGCAGCCTGTTCCACACGCAGCTCTCGTCGCTACTGAACCTCCATCGCCTCTTGCCCGCGCGTGTGCTGCGAGAGGCAGAGGCGGCGCCCGCTCCCCTCCCGAGTCGAGAAGGCTTCATCCGCCAGGTGCTCGGATGGCGGGAGTACGTCCGGCACGTCCACGACGCGTCGGACGGCTTCCGTGCCTTCCCCGCCGGCACCCCGATAGCCGCTACGCCCGGGGACGCCGGTTACCGACAGTGGTCGGGACAAGAATGGCCGGGCAACACCGCGTTGGCGCCCCTGGACGGGGGGGCCGCGCCCAGTGCACTGGGAGGCAGCCGGCCGCTTCCGAGAGCCTACTGGGGCGCCCCCTCGGGACTGCACTGCCTCGATACCGTCGTGAATTCCGTCTGGGAGGAAGGCTGGAGCCACCACATCACCCGCTTGGTCATCCTCGCCGGCCTGGCCAACCTCCTCGACGTGTCGCCTCGCGCCCTCACAGATTGGTTCTGGGTCGCGTACACCGACGCGTACGACTGGGTGGTGGAGCCGAACGTGCTGGGCCTGGGCACCTTTGCCGTCGGAGATCTGATGAGCACGAAGCCCTACGTGACGGGCGCCTCTTACATCGATCGTATGAGCGATTACTGTCGGTCGTGCCAGTTCAACCCGAAGCGGACCTGTCCTCTGACGCCGCTGTATTGGGCTTTCCTGGCACGACACCAGGAAGCCTTACGCAGTAATCCACGCATGACGCTCGCCCTCTCCGGGTTGCGGAAACGGCCGACGGCGCAGCGCGGCCTGGACCAGGCGGTCCTCCGGCGTATCGCGGGCGTGCTATGGCGAGGTACGAAGCTGCAGCTCGGAGATGTCACACCGCGGGCTCCAGGCGGACCGTTCGCGGCTTGACCAGACCTGCTCCACGTCCGTTGTAACCGTTGCCTCCGGCGCGGCTGTCCGCAGAGACACGAGTCTCCCGCCGCACGGGCAGCTCTAGCTCAACTCGGCACGCTGGGGGACCACCTTCAGCAGCACATACTCCGGGTCATCCTCCCCTCGGAAGTAGGTGCGCCAGGAATCCTCCCAGAGCTGATGCTTCACGGCGGCATCCGTGATGATCTCGGCTCGGCCGAAGACGCGGCAATGGCGGCCGTCGGCCCAGATGGCGAGACATACCTGAGGATTCAGACGGACCTGCTTTACCTTGTTCGAGGACAGCGCCGTGGCGTACCAGATGCTTCCCGCGTCGTCGACGCGCGCGACCTGCATCGCCCGAACCCACGGCGTCCCGTCGTCGACGGTCGCCAGGTACGTCTCTGGGTGCGTCCGCACGAACTCAATCGCTGCTTTCATAGCCGCCTCCGGCCTAGTCTTCTCCTGGTGTGCATCACGTCCTATGCTCGTCTGAGCCTTCGCCCGAACGGCCGGGCATCCCCCGGCGGCCTGCCTGGTGGCGTACGGTCCCCCCACGGCCTCCATCCCGGTGGCCGCCGGTCCCCGGCGTGGAAGAGCACGCAACGAGTCCTCTTCCTTGTCGGGAACCGAGCCGTGCCTACCTGGCTACCTCTTGGGCGGCAACAGCACCGCGTCGATGACGTGAATGATGCCGTTGCTGCACGCGATGTCGGCCTTCACCACCTTAGCGGTGTTCACCATCACGCCGCTCTTGCCGGCCTCGATGCGCAGCGACTGCCCTTCCACAGTCTTGGCGGACTTCAGCTTGGCCACCTGGGCTGCGGTGACGCGTCCCGGCACCACATGATAGGTGAGAATCGACACCAGCTTCGCCTTGTTCTCCGGCTTGAGCAGGTCCTCGAGCGTGCCCTTGGGCAGTTTCCCGAAGGCCGCATCGGTGGGGGCGAAGACGGTGAAGGGCCCCTTGCCCTTGAGCCTCTCCACCAAGCCCGCCGCCTCCACCGCCTTGACCAGGGTCTTGAACTGGCCCGCGGCGACGGCGGTGTCAACGATGTCCTTCTTGGCCAGCGGTTTGGCCGGCTTGCCGTGGGTCGCGGCCAGCACCGCACCTACGAAACCTAGCGTCACTAAGAGCGACAGCAGCGCGAGGGATCGACGCATCTTCTCGTCCTCCTTATTGGAAGTGTCATGTCATTCATCCAAGAGGAACGGCAGCCCGCGCAAAGCTGGACCGCCGTCCTCCTGGTTAGTGGCTCTTCAGGGCCTCCGCGTGTTACTTCGGCAGATCACACGGAGGCGGCTAGTGGGGCATCATCACCGTGTCGATGACGTGGATCACCCCATTGTCAGTGGCGATGTCCGCCTTCACCACGTGCGCCTCGTCCACCTTGACGCCGTCCGTGGTGTCAATGGTAATGTCGTCACCCTCCAGGGTCTGCACGCTGTCCTTGGCCGCCACGTCGGAAGCCATCATCTTGCCGGAGACGACGTGGTGCTTCAGCACCGCCTGAAGCTTCGGAATGTCCTCGAGGAGCCCCTCAACCGCGCCGGCCGGCAGCTTGGCGAAGGCCTCGTCCGTGGGGGCGAACACCGTGAACGGTCCGGGCCCAGACAGGGCCTCCAGGAGGCCGGCTGCTTGCACGGCCGCCACCAGCGTCTTGAACGAACCTGCGGACACCGCAGTCTGCACGACATTGGGCATCTTCCACCCCTTCCTTCGGACGCGTTCGTGCTCACCAGAGTAGGCTCGTGAACCGCCGCAGGACAGGTCTGTTCGCGCACAGGCGCGGCTGAGCCGAGCCGCGTGTCGCGTTCGGGTGACATTGGCGCTGAGCCGGGCGAACGTGCGCGCTGACTGCCTACGGAGGCCGTGTGCCTGGTGCTGCCAACCGCGTTCGTCGCTGTCGTGTTGCGGTACGATGTGGCCGCTGGCGCACCATGGGAGGTGCTTCCTCTCGGTAAGCTACGAGCGTACGGAGTCAGGTGCAGAAACGAGATCGGAAAGGTGGAGTGACATGAAGACTCTCGATGCCATTTCCGCGGTGTTGATCGTGGTCGGGGCCCTGAACTGGGGGCTGGTTGGCTTCTTCCAGTTCAACTTGGTGGGCGCGGTGTTCGGCCCCGCGAGTCTGCTTTCCCGGATCGTCTACGCCCTAGTCGGTGTGGCCGCCATCTACTGGGTCGCGGAGTGGAATGCCATGCGGACGCGTTGGGTCCGGGAGGAGCCGGGAGGTTCAGCCCGGCCGGCCCAGCAGCTGTAGGCACGAAGGACGGAACCCCACGCTGTGACGCGCATGGGGAGGAGGAAGTACTACGGGTGGGTTAGGCCTGCCCGGTTGCTGTTGTTGCAACCTGGTGACTCGTACGGCAGGTGCTTGCGCGGGCGCACCGAACGACACGAAACAGGTGAACTTCCGAACACGGGCGAGTCTCCCGGCGCTTGGCAAGCCGCCCGGCAGTCTGGAAGCATAACAACCGCGAAGGGCACCGGAGTGAGCGTGAGGTCCATTGTCGGCATAGTGCTCTGGTTAGCGGCCTCCTTCTCCGCTGGCGCGGTAGGCGCCCGGTTCACGGGTCCCGCGGTAGCCAGTTGGTACGCCGACACCAACAAACCTGCCTGGACCCCTCCCGCTGTCGTGTTCGGCCCGGTCTGGTCGGCGCTCTACCTGATGATGGGCGTAGCCGCCTGGTTGGTCTGGCGCAAGGCCGGGTTCTCTGGGGTGACTGCCGCCATGGTGCTCTTCGGGCTTCAGCTCATCGCCAACGCGGCCTGGTCCTGGATCTTCTTCGGCCTTCATCGCTTCGACCTCGCCTTCTTCGAGATCGCCATCCTCTGGGTGCTGATTCTGGCGACCCTGGTCGCCTTCTGGCGGCATGACACCACCGCCGGCCTGCTCCTGCTCCCTTATCTAGCCTGGGTCAGCTATGCCAGCGCTCTCAACTTTGCGATCTGGCGTCTGAACCTGGGGGCTTGAGGGATGCCCGACGCGACGGCCCGAGGCTAGGAGAGAATGGGGGGCCAAGGGCGACGCGCGGCCTCAGTGCGGGGCCGAGCAGAGCTTTCGGTCGGCGCAAGAGTTGGGCGGCGAGCCGGTACGCCGTGACCCGGGTATCGGCGAAGAACGGAAGCGCTTTCGCCAGCTTCGCCAGCTTGACGCGCGGCCCGCTGTGGTGACATGCATGTCCGCAGAGGGGAGCGGAATCGGCATGTCGTAGAGCTAATCACATGCACGCGCGAACCCCCGAACTCGTCCACAGTCGGAGAGTGTTTGTTCGTGGGTGCAGTTTCCTCCACCATCTTCACCAGGTGGAACCGTCTCTCTCCGTTTCGAAGCGCTCTCAGCCGAGGGCGCTTCTGCGCTTCTCCTGGCGTCTCTGGCGCAATCCTGGGCGTTTTGGCATTTCGGAAACCTGTGGACGGATTCACCCGTCGAAAGCCGTTTTCGGCCTCAAAATGCCCCTTTCGCTCTCTCTTTCTCCAAAAGCTGTGGACGACCACAATCCGTCCACAGTTAGAGAAAACAAGGAAATTGCTTGCCATTTTGAGGGTCGGTTTTCGGGTTCGAAAACGCGAATCCGGTAAGGAGAAACACGACTCGAAACGATCGCTAAGTGTTGCCCGCGCTAGATGAGGGGCGGACGTCGCTATCCGAGTGACCGTACCCGCGTCCGAGCGTAGTTGGCAGCGGACGCTATCAGATGGTAAGCTTGCGACGCGAGCGACTACGCTGGCCAGGGGGACTCATGTGTGCCATGGACGACATAGACCTGTGGAACGCGGCTGCAGCACCGTATGATGCTGCGGTGGGCGACAACTGGCGTCAGCAGCACGTCATCAGTCCAGCAGTGTTCGGCCTTCTCGGCCAGGTAGCCGACCAGGACATCCTCGACGCTGCTTGCGGGCCGGGATGGCTGAGTGTCGAGCTGGCACAGAGAGGCGCCCGCGTGGTCGGCATTGACGGTTCCGAGCAGATGCTCCTGCGGGCACGCGAGCGGGCCGCCACCGCATCTCAGGACGTGCGCTTTGCGGAGGCCGACCTCTGCTCGTCCCTGCCGCTGCAAGACCGCTCGTTCGACGGCGTGGTCGCCAACATGGTCCTGATGGACATTCCTGCCATCGATTCTGCGTTGGCCGAGTTCCACCGCGCGCTGCGCCCGTCCGGGCGTCTTGTGTTCTCCATCACTCATCCCAGCTTCTTCATGTGGTTCTGGACAAGAGATGAAAGTGGCAAGAAGCTGTGGAAGCCTGTCGACGACTACTTGACGATCCGCTCCGATATGAACAACTTTTGGGGACCGACGCGGCACTACCACCGGCCACTCTCTTGGTACTTCAGCGAGCTCGGGTCAGCCGGATTCGTGGTCGACGCGCTTCTTGAGCCCACACCTGATTTCGACCGCGGCCCAGACACAGATCATGTGTGGCGCATCCCGGATTTCGCAGTGATCCGTGCTCTCCCCCGGCCGACGGACCATGGGAGTCCAGCATGACGATTCGTAGCCTACACGGTGGCACGAACTGACCAGTCGCTCGGCGCGTCCAATCGGATGGGAAGAGGAGGAGAGAGCAGATGGACCCAACCGCTTACCTTGCCTACGATTACGCGCGGTTCTACGATTGGGTTTACCAGGGGAGTATGGAGGATCTACCGTGCTACATCACGCTGGCGCGGCGGCACGGGCCGCGGTTGCTCGAACTGGCCTGCGGCACGGGAAGGCTGACGCTCCCGTTAGCGCGAGAGGGCTTTGCGATCACCGGTCTCGATCTGTCGCCGGAGATGCTGCGCATTGCGCGGGAGAAGCTGCAACACGAGCCGCCGGAGGTCCAGGCGCGGGTCCGTCTCCTGCAGGGCGACATGAGCGATTTCGCAGTGGGGGAACCGGCCGATTTGGCGCTCCTTCCTCTCTCCTCCATCTTCCATCTGCACACGCGCGCCGAGCAAGTGGGATGTCTCGCCTGCATGCGTCATCACCTGGCCCCTGGCGGAGCGGCCGTCATTGATGTGACGCCGGCCGAGATGATGGCAAACCAAACCGTGGGCGAGGAGCGTGAGTACAAGTCAGGGGTGAACCCGGAGACCGGAAAAGTGACGCGAGAGCTAGGCCGAAAGCTGTCGCTGGATAAACGCACGCAACGCGTCACCGTGGAGCATACCTATATCGAGGAGGACCCGGAGGGCGACCACCGCCGCTTCGTGTTTGTGGACAGCTACACCTGGGTGCGCGAAGAGCAGATGCGCGAGCTGCTCGCGGAGGTAGGCCTACCCAAGGTCGCCGTGTTCGGGAGTTACGATTTCCGGTCCCCTGAGAGGGACTCCCAGCGGATGATCTTCGTGGCTCAACACTAGTCGAGCGAGTTGGCAGTCGGCCCTGTCGGATGGTAAGCTTGTGGCGTCGGCGGCAATGCCTGCTGTGGATACTCGTGATGTGTCCGCCCCGGACTAGAAGTCGCTCTATCAGGGAGGCAATGAGCATGGACCTCACCATCCGAAGGGCAACGAATGGCTGACGCAAAGGAGGATGGTATGATTGATGATATCATTATTGCGAACCGCGAACGCTGGAATGCCATGGCCAGCGCCAATGTGATGTTCTCACGGCCATTCTTCAATTTCACGCGGGAAGAGGCTGCTGCCTATGTCCATCGTGATACTGTGCTCGGAGATGTGGCCAGTAGAGACGTGTTGTGCCTGGCAAGCGGGGGTGGGCAGGATTCGGCGGCGTTCGGATTGCTCGGTGCCAATGTAACGGTGTTCGATCTCTCCGACGTCCAGCTCTCCCGCGACCAGGATGCCGCCCGGCATCATAACTACACGGTGCAGACCGTGCAAGGTGACATGCGCGACCTGTCCATCTTCACAGCAAACACATTCGACATTGTATGGCAGCCCTATTCCATCAATTACAGCCCGACGGTCGAACCGGTGATTGCCGAAGTGGCCCGTGTGCTGAAGCCCGGTGGCATCTACCACCTAGCTTTTGCCAATCCCTTCGCCCTGGCCATCGACAATAGTTGGGACGGCAACGGCTATCCGCTGCGAGACCTGTACCGTGACGGCGAAGATATCACCCGCTTCTTTCCCGCGTGGGAACTGGAACAGGAAGACGGCACGGTCATTGCCGTCGAACACCCCCATGAGTTTCGCCACACCTTGAGCACCCTGTTCAATGCCCTGGCCCGGCATGGGTTTCTGTTCCTGCAGATGTCAGAGTGGATGCGCCCGGATATCGATCTAGAGCAGGGCTCCTGGGCACATTTCACCCAGTGTTGCCCGCCTTATTTGCGGACCTTCTGGCGATTAGGCGACATGTAAGGTGTCAGTGCCATCTGCAGGCGAGAGAAAGCGCAGGAATCATAAACTATATTCGAAACTTGCCCCGCTATATCGGCCAAGGATACGACTGACATGCTCGGCTGCGAACGCACTGGCGTAAAGTTAATCCCTCACCAGACCGCCTGGGCCGATCTGTTCCGGCGAGAGGCTGAGCAGTTGCGCGCGGCCCTGGGCGATCGGGTCGTGCGCATCGAACACGTGGGCAGCACCTCTATCCCTGGCGTGGACGCGAAGCCCATCCTCGATATCGTCGTCGCCGTGCGCGACATGACCGCAGTGGCAGCGTTCGAGCAGGCACTCAGAGCCCTTGGCTACATCCACCAGGCCGAGAATGACCAGCCTGGCCGCCTCTACTTCCCGAAGCGGCTCCCCGATGATAGGTCAACCCACCATCTCAACATCACCGAGGTCGGCACCGGGTGCTGGTTCACTCACGTGGCCTTCCGAGACTACTTGCGCCAGCATCCCGAAGCCCGAGATGAGTACCAGGAGCTGAAGCTCGACCTTGCGCACCGGCATTCTAGGGACCGGGCCGCATACCAAGAGGGAAAGGGCGGCTTCATCGAGCGCATCCTCTCGCTAGCTCGCGAGGGCGCGGGCGGAGGTCAAGAGCCAGAACGGAGCGAGGCCGAACTTGGCTCTGTCGAAGCCCTGGTCCGACAGGCGAATCTGCCTGAGCCGGTCACGGGCATCGAATTCCTGGACAAGGGCTACTCGACTGATCGTAAGTATGTGCTGCGATCGCAAAGCGGAACCGACTACCTCCTCCGCGTGAGCGACATCGCAGGGGAGCACGTCCGGCGAGCAGACTTCGGTCTGCTATCTCGACTGTGGGAAGCAGGCATAGCGTGTCCTCAGCCCATCTGCTTCGACAAGAGCCCGGAACAGGGCGTGTGCTTCACGGTGCTGACGTATCTCCCTGGGGACTGCGCTGAGGAGGCACTGCCAGGGATGACGCCGGCTCAGCAGTATGCGGTCGGCCACCAAGCCGGTGAGATGCTCGCTAAGATCCACCGCGCGCTCGAGCCGGCAGACCGAGTTGATGACTATGGCATCAGGACTGAGAAGTACGCCCGTCACCAGAGATTCGTCAAGAAGTCAGGGTTCTCGTTCAGGGACCAATGCCTGGCGGAGCGATACGTGGCAGCACATATCGACCTCCTAAAGAACCGCCCCACGACATGTCGCCACGGTGACTACCATCCCGGCAACCTCATTGTGCAGGGCGAAACGCTCGCCGGGGTTGTGGACTTCAACCGGTGTGATTGGGGCGATCCCATAGACGACTTCTACAAGATCGCGTTCTTCGGAGCGCCGCTGAGCCGGGAGTACGCGCGCGGGCAGATCATGGGGTACTTCGAGGGCGATCCCCCGGATGGCTTCTGGCAGCTGTATAACCTCTATGTTGCCATGGTCCTGCCGGCCGATATCTTCTGGACCCACCAGCACTACCCCCAGCACCTGGGCGCATCCCTGAAGCTGATTGAGCTCATCACCAGCACACACGACTTCGAGGACGGGGGACCTCCTGCATGGTGGCCGCCGGCCGGAGAGGGCGCAGGTTCGCCATGATCACGGCACGCTTAGGGGCTCCCGAATGAACCTCGATCCCCACAACTGGTCTCCGCTTTCTGTCGAAGGGATTGCTGAGATCCTCAAGGGCATCTCTGTGCCGTGGTGGGTCGCTGGCGGGTGGGCGCTCGACCTGTTCGTGGGCAGGACCACGCGGGCGCATGATGACATTGACGTCCTGATCCTTCGCCGCGACCAACTGGCTGCGCAGAAACACTTATCCGACTGGAAGTTGTTCAAGACGAAGCAGCCGACCCCGCCTCACCTCGCTCCCTGGCCGAAAGGCGAGTTCCTCGAGCCGCCGATCAACGACGTCTGGGCGAGGAGTGATCTGCATGCCGGCCCTTGGCGCTTCCAGCTCATGTTGATGGAGGCCGACGGCGACCGCTGGGTATACAGACGGCTGCCGACCATCGGCGGCAACATCGCCGATATGGGTCTGACGACTGACGCCGGCATCCCGTGTCTCGCACCGGAGATTCAACTGCTCTACAAGAGTGGCACGGGACTGCAGAAGGATACTGACGATCTCCTCAACGTGCTGCCGCTGCTTTCACCTCGGCAGGCTGAATGGCTACTCAAGTGCCTGCGCCGCCAGTACTCAGATGGTCACGCTTGGGTCGGTTTGCTGGAAAGCAGAGCGGGGCCAGGAGAACCGGAGGACTGATGCACAGATCGCTTCTGCCACTGCTGTGTTGCCCCGGCTGCCACGCCGAACTCCAACTCGCTGCTCCCGTCACTGAGTCCGAAATTCAGGACGGTATGCTCCGGTGCACCGCTTGCGACCGGGCCTACGATGTGCAGGAAGGCATACCGATTCTGGCGCCGCGGGAGGATCTCGACACCTATGCTGACCGCTGGCCAGATGGACTCGCGCACGAGTGGCTCGTGAGCAAGATCGAGGACGGCCAGAAGAGGTATGCGGCCGCGGGGCCATTCGCCGCGTGGGTTGACTTGGCCGCCAAGACACGCGGAATCGTGCTCGACATTGCCACCGGTCCGGGCAGTTCGCTGCTCGGCGCATTGGCCCCGCTCTTACGCGAAGAAACGCATCTGATCGCGACTGACGCGTCGCTCTACCTCCTGCCGCGGCTGAAGGCGGCGTGGGCGACGCAGACGACCAGGCCGGCCCTGGACTTCGTCGCCATGGACGGCAACCGGTGGCCTTTCCATGACGAAGTGCTTGACGCCATAACCTCGGTCTTCGGATTCGGCTGCGTCTGGGACGATCCAGAGCGCCGAAAGCCGCCGCGGTTCGGACACGCCTACCGGGAGGCAGCGCGCACGCTCAAGCCTGGGGGTCGTGTATTCGAATCGTGCCTCCTGTGCGCCGCCGGCTCGGAAACGGCCGCCGCGCTGGAGACAGACGGTTGCGTCAATGCATCACGGTCCAGACTCGAGTCGTTCTGGCGGTCCCTCGGGTTCGGGATCGAGTGGACGCAGGAATTGCGGCGCGGAGAAGGCAAGCTCGATAAGGGCGACCTTGTGCCCTATGGCGAGCACGATGTGTGGTGGGAGATGCTATACGTGCTGCGTAAGGCCTTCTGAGGTGGGGCCGCTACTACCTCGTCGCCCGCATCATCTGCTATCCATCCACCGCCTTCAGTTCCTTCGGATCGCCGGAGGACTCTGCCGAGACGAATTGCTCGCCCACCATGATGAACCCGCTCGGATGCTCCAGCTTGACCGCCGTCTCCCCCGTCCGCTCCTGTCTCGCCTCGAATGTGATCCGGCACTCCATCGGCTTGCTTGCCCACTCTGGCGCATGACCTTGCCCCCAAAAACGAGTCCAGATGGAATGTTAGTATCTGGGCGGAATAGCGTCAAGGAGGAGCAAGGCAGATGCCAGGACGAGCGCACACGCCGGAGCAGATCATCCAGAAGCTGAGGCA
>Ga0315284_10005653_pt1 | contig 17776 bp, 13 predicted proteins | sample YL17G09_16_MG_FD_203696 | JGI IMG/M metagenome (GOLD analysis project Ga0315284, IMG submission 203696) | Sediment microbial communities from Yellowstone Lake, YNP, Wyoming, USA - YL17G09_16 | ecosystem: Environmental > Aquatic > Freshwater > Lake > Sediment | place: USA: Wyoming | collected...
GAACTGACGCCTATGACCTCGGCCCCCGCATCCTTGAACGCTTCGTAGTTGTCCCTGAAGGCGCAGGCCTCCTTCTTGCAGCCCGGGGAGTCGTCCTTCGGGTAGAAGTAGAGCACAACCGCCTTCTTGCCTATGAAATCCCTCGGGCTGACATCCTCTCCTTTCTCGTTCTTCAGGGTGAACTCCGGCGCCTTGTCTCCTATCTCGACTCTGTCCTTCATCTGAATTTCTCCTTACGCAGGCGGAGGATGCGTCGTAGTGCACATTACAGTGATGACGTTCTGCAAAGGGAGGGACCGCCCATTAGAGTATCAAGGACAGGCAGGTCAGTGCACCTTCGCACTTCTCGATCTCGCTGACATCCAGCGAGACGACATCGAACCCCGCATCCTTGACCAGCGCTTGGGACTTGGGAAGTCCTTTCGCCATCAGGACCGTGTCGCCGATGGCTAAGGTGTCAGCCGCGTACCCTTCGTCCTCGGGGACGACCAGCACCGAGCAGCCCTTGAGTGTCGGGTGCGTGGAGTACCTTCTCGTTGAAATGACGAAATCCTTCCCGAGGTAGGTCACATAGCTCTTGAGATGGACGATGCTTGGGTCCTTCACGGTATCGACCCTGATATCCAGCCATTCCTCCATCTGCGAAATGCCCTGCTCGTTGGTTCTCTGGGTGACGCCGCTCAGCAACCTGTCCGAGAAATGGACCACGTCTCCGCCTTCCACCGTGGCGGGCGCCGTCGCCCGTTTCATACTGACCATGCCTTTGAGGATACTCTCAACGGCGCCTATTTCGCCTCTCCTGCTGTCTTTCGCCATCCTGCAGATGAGGGCTTTGCCATGGTGGATCACCGCATTGTCCTCGACAAAGCACGAATCGGCGTTCTCGTCGTCTTGGGGCACTCGTATCAGTTCCAGGCCCAGATCGGCGAGGACCCTGCAGTACTCAGCGTGCTGTCTCCTGGCCCTCCCCAAGTCGATAGTGTGTCGCAAGGGGTGGCAAGAGATGCACTTCGAGTAGGAATTCCCGGGTTCACGCACAATCGCCAGTTTCGGCATCATGAAATCCAATCCCTAGGTCGCCTTTCGGGTAGAGAATGACACGGGTAGATTAAGATTCACGCCCCTGAGCGGGTTCATGAAAAGCGCTCCATTGTCTCCGCAATGTGCTTGGGAGGCAGGTTATTAGTACGTTCGAGGTGATTTCGCGCGCGCGACGAACTAGGGGTAGTCCACTTGAAGAGAATCGATCGTTCCCGAATAAAGAAGCTCATGGCTGAAGAAGAGAAGGTCTTCGTCCGGGATCACCAGAGATCCAAGAAGCTGTTCGAGAGGGCGAAGAAGTCCCTCTTGGCGGGCGTACCCATGAACTGGATGGTCAGATGGGCGGGTCCGTACCCGATATTCGCCAATGAAGGACGTGGCGCTTACGTCACTGATGTGGACGGCCACCGCTATCTCGATCTCTGCCTCGGGGACACCGGGTCCATGTTCGGGCACTCGCCAAAACCAGTCGTCGACTCAGTGACCAAGCAGGTCCGGAAAGGGATTACCATGATGCTTCCAACCGAGGACTCCGTCTGGGTTGGGGAGGAACTGTCTAGGCGCTTCGGCCTTCCCTATTGGCAGATCGCTATGACGGCGACTGATGCCAACAGGTTCTCGATTCGACTAGCTCGCCACGTGACCAAGAGGAGCAAGATACTGGTGGTGAACGGCTGCTATCACGGGACCGTGGACGAGACGCTTGTAAACCTGGAAGGCGGCAAGGTCGTGCCAAGGAGCGGGAACATAGGACCTCCTGTGGATCCTGCCGAGACAACGAAAGTCATCGAATTCAACGATATCGAAGCCCTTAAGAAGTCGCTTGAGCCGAGAGACGTCGCGTGCGCTCTCATGGAGCCTGCGATGACGAACCGAGGAATCATCCTCCCGGATCCGGACTATCACGATGCCTTGAGGGAGATCACAAGGAAGTATGGAACACTCCTGATAATCGACGAAACGCATACTATCTGCTGCGGTATCGGTGGGTACACTGCCGCCCATGGTCTTGAGCCCGACATCATCACAATGGGAAAGCCTTTGGCGAGCGGAGTCCCAATCGCCGCATTTGGGATAAGCCAGTATGTGGCTGACAGGGTGATGGAGCGGATACTATCCGACGGGACCGACGAGAGCGGCCTTGGCGGGACGCTGACGGGTAACGCGCTGGCCGTTGCGGCCATGAGAACCACTCTGAAGCAAGTGATCACGAAGAAGAACTTCGACAAGATGCTCCCTCTCGCGAAGCGGTTCGAGAAGGGCGTTCAGAACGTTATCGACAGAACTGGCATCCCGTGGCACGTTGTGAGGCTAGGCGTGAGGATAGAATATCACAACACCCCCAAGCCGCCCAGGAATGGCGGAGAGTACGAAGCCAGTAAGGACTACGAGCTCGAGCGGCTGATGCATCTGATGGCGTTGAACAGGGGCATTCTGCTCACTCCGTTCCACAACATGGCGCTGATATCGCCCTATACGACCGCGAAGGATGTTGACCTCCACACGAAGGTTTTCGGCGAGAGCGTAGGCAAGCTTCTAGGGTGAGCAAGGGGGTTTGGAAGATGGAGCCTCAGCTTAAAGATGCATTCAGGAAGATCGACATGTTCGTGCGTCAGGACATCCGAGCTTCGGGCGTCCCAGCTTTGGTAGTCGGGATCACGGACAGGGAACGTCTGCTGCACGTGTATGCTCGTGGGTATGCAGACCTTGAACGGAAGATACCGATACGCCCTGACTCGAAGTTCGAGATTGGGTCTATAAGCAAGTCGTTCGCCAGCATCGTGCTGCTTCAACTGCAGGAGCAAGGGCGTTTGGGCATTGACAATCCAGTGACGGACTACCTGCCATGGCTCAAGATCAAAACTAGGTTCAAGCCGATAACCCTCCGGCACCTCATGAGTCACACCGCCGGCATCATCATAGGCTCTGATGAATCGTTTTCGGCGTATACAGAAGCCCTTGATCTTGAGAAGATTGGCGCGTCCACACCACCTGGGAGGTTCTTCCACTACTCGAACACGGGCTACAAGATACTGGGGCTCGTTCTCGAAGAGCTCCTTGGCAAGAGCAACGGTCAGATCATCAAAGAGCGGGTGACTGAACCCCTCGGGATGAAGGACACGGAGACCGTGATCTGGAACGACACACGGGAACGCCTTCCCATTGGATACGGCCCCTATCATGACGACCGCCCGCTCCCGAGAAACGGCAGGCTCGCGCCTTCACCTTGGATGGAGGGCGACACGGCGGACGGATCGATAATCTCGACCGCATCTGACGTGGCGACATATGTAAGGACGATACTGAACAGGGGCATGGGCCCAGAAGGTCGAATAATCTCTCAGAAGAGCTTCGAGCTGCTGACCCAGAAGATCGTGGACTCATCAGATGCGAAGTGGAAGGGGCACTACGGTCTTGGCCTCGACATCACGACCCTCAACGGCCATACGTGTGTCGGTCACACGGGGGGCATGCCAGGATTCATTTCCGAGATACTGGCAGATATGGACGGCGGCCTTGGCGTTGTCACGCTCAACAATTCGCGAGTGGACTCCAACAACATCGCCGTGAACACGCTCACGATGCTGAACGCTGCGGTCCATGGGAAGAGGCGCCCATGTCTCCCCGTGCCGAGAGACCCCTTTCACGTGAAGAACGCCTCCGACTATGCAGGAGAGTATCGTCGCTTGGATGGGAAGCGTGTATCATTCAGAAGCCGGCGCGACCGGCTGTACCTCGTCAAGGGGAACACTACAATCCCTCTGGAGCAGCGGGACAAGGATACGTTCCTCGCGGACCACTCCGACTATCACCTATTCCTGTTCAAGTTCGGGCGCAAGGCCGGCAAGGTAGTGGAGGTCTTTCACGGCGCAGATTGGTATCCCAAGGATTCGTACAAGGGGCGAAGGGTGCTCAGTCATCCGAGATCGTGGAACTCGTACGCCGGTCACTATAGATCGCATAACCCTACAGTCTCGAACTTCAGAGTGGTCCTAAGGAAGGGAGCGCTTGTGCTCATTGAGCAAGACGCCAAGGAAGAGCCGATAGTAGCGCTCGGGGACGGGACATTCCGGGTCGGTGCTGACAAGCGGTGTCCGGAGCGCATCGAGTTCAGAGCGATCTTCAAGGGAAAGGCGATGGTGGCCGTTCTCTCGGGAGGCCGCTGTGCCAGGGTATCATCTCCCTGATCCTCCAGCACTCTGCTACGCTCCCGGCGGGAAGGACCCGCGTGGATTTTGGGACAAGCTATTTGCACGCCTTCCGCGTAAAACCATCTGAGGATGATGACATTGGACAAGGCAACATTCGCAGGGGGCTGCTTTTGGCATGTCGAAGCGACGTTTCGCAAGGTAAAAGGCGTGGTATCCACACGAGTGGGATACATAGGTGGAAGGCTCGAGAACCCCACCTACAAGGATGTGTGCACGGACAGGACCAGGCACGCCGAAGCGATCGAGGTCGAGTACGACTCGGCTGTAGTTGCATACGATGATCTGCTGTCGGTCTTCTGGGACATACACGATCCTACGACTGTGAACAGGCAGGGCCCCGACGTCGGTTCGCAGTACCGGTCCGTGATTTTCTACCACTCGCCTGGCCAGAAGGCAGCGGCGCTCGCCTCGAAAGAGAGGCTTCAAGCCACTGACCGATATCGTCAGCAGAAGATAATCACAGAGATAGTTCCCGCCACCGCCTTCTATCCCGCTGAGGACTACCATCAGAGGTACTTCGAAAAGCGGGGCATGGCGTCTTGCAGGATATGCGGAACGGCGTAGCCCTCGGACTGCCCTATGCGGCCGCCGTCGGTTCAAAGTGAAATAATCTCTTCCTTGAATTTGATGCCTTTTGGCCCGAGCCGAGACAAGAAGCTCTGAGTGGGCAGTTGCTCTGGAATCACAAACCCCTTGTCCTTGACCTCGCCATCGATGAACATCTCGGTGGCTATGGCACCTCCCGTCCCCACATAGTACGCGCCCGCGTTTGTCCGGTAGAGTTCGTAGGCCTTCTCGTGGGACAGCGTTGTGAACATCCTCACCTTGGTCTTCCTGCCGTCCTTCTCGCCGATCACTTCGACCGCGAAGCCGGTATGTCCCTTCACCTTCTCTCCGAGGTCAGCAGGATTTGGGAGCATCGCGGTCACAACGTCGAGAGGTCTAACCTTGGTGCCCTTCACCTCTATCGGTTCCTTGCTGAGCAGCCCCATCTTCCGAAGCGTGACGGACATGTTGGCGAACTTGTCGTCGATCCCGATATTGAAGGAGGCGTTCCTCAACGTCTTTATGCCCATAGGCATGAAGTAGGTCTCGTCATGGTTCGTCTTGTAGACGGGAAGGGGTCCCAAAGGTTGTGGGAAATCGTACACTTGCCTTGCGCTCATCGGAGGAATGAACTCGATCCTGCCGTCCCTGAAAACCGCTGCAGGGACGCTCGTTTCATCGAGCAAGTCCACGGGAGACCAGAGTGAGAAGAATTCCAGCCCGTCAACTGTGCCAGTGTCGCCATCATAGGTGTGCGCCTCGTCTGCCCTGTCGAGCTTGCTGGCGGCGTGCATCGCAAAGACGTCGGACATGCCGGGTTCTTCGCCCATCCCGAGCATCGCTGCTATCCCCGCGTCTCTGCACATCTTGTCAAGCTTGTCGAATTCCAGGCCCGTACTGTCCAATGGCATGCCAAAATCAATGTAGTTTGTGCCGACCTTCGCAGCGACTTCCAAGGGGATCCTATTGAGCCGCCAGGGCATGGTAGCAACGACGATGTCGCAATCTTTGAACAGGTTCTTCAAAGCTTTGGGGTCTGTTCCGTTCACCTTCTTGACTGAGACTCTGTCTTTCTTTAGGCGGCTAGCCAACAAATCCGCCGCATCTGTCTTCGTGTCCGCTAGAACCAGACTATCAATCTTGGGATTCTTTGCGAGGTGCTCTGCGCACACGAGCCCACAGACTCCGCATCCTAGCTCAACGACCTTCACGTGTTCACACCCTAGCTAGAGGAGATCCGCTTTCAGGGAATGTATGGCTCTCAAGAGCGTTCTCCGAAGGCGGGAGGGCTCCGACATTCTTGAACGTTTCTGCGATTCTAGCCTGAGCCATCTCCGACCACCATGCCGCCTTTGAATTCAAGATGGTCAGTTCTGGGAGTTGTCATTCCGTTCCCAAGCTTTAATAAGCCTCGTTGTCTCGGTGATTCGATGCGCTGCTCTCATTGCGAGAAATGTTGCGAGGATACGCAGATGGAGCTCTGCAAGGCGGACATCAAGCGGCTGGAGCGGCGTGGCTACGAGAGAGGTGATTTCTTGAGTAGTGGCACCGACGGGATACCTAGGCTACGGAACGTCGGGGCTTACTGTTACTTCTATGACCACGACCGGAAACGGTGCAAGGAATATGCATCACGGCCGCTCGGATGTGTCATCTATCCAGTCAACCTGACGCCTGAAGGCCACGTCGTGATCGACAGCCTATGCCCTGAGGGGGACACATTGACACGCGACGAGATTGAGAGCGAGGGTCGGCGCCTCCGCCGACTGTTGGATACGATAAACATGGAAGCACGGGAGTCGACGCCATCGGGTTGATGCCACGAATGGTTGAACGAGGTTCTCTCGATCATTGATTACACCTGCTTTCACTCCATCCCGGATCGTTTCTATAGCCTTCAATTGTGCGTCTAGGACTACACTGTAAAACTTCTTTTGTTTCTCACTAGATTTTCCGACAACTCGTTTTGAATGGTCTGTCTTCAAGACAACTTGCGGATGGCCTCCGCCAAAGCCGATGACGACTTGACAAGTGCTTGGTTGAGCTCTGAAAGCCTTCTGTCGACCTGCTCTGATATTCTCTCGAACTTCTCTTCTAGAGAGGCGATCTCGGTGCTCACGTCCTTGATTCCCTTCTTGAACTTGTCGTCCAATTCGCGCGCTTCTGGTATTATGTCGAACTTCAAACCTTGTGCGCGTTTCGAGTCAAGTATGGTCTTTCGGAAGGTGGCATACGCCTTTGGACTGACGTTGAGTCCCCAGAGTTTCTCTGTTATGGCCTTCAGTGAGGTGGTCAAGGTCTCCTTGTCTGCTCTTTTTGCCGCGACGATCGCTTTTCTCAGGTTGATGAGAGCGTCAAGGTAGGCTGGAACGACGTAGGCGGCCTCAATAACCATTCCGCATTTTATGTCTACTAGTTTGGGATTGAGAGAGGAGCAGACTTCCCGCTGAACGCGGTTGATGAAGGAGACTGTTTCCCTGTCGAGCTTCTTCTTCAGCGCGGAAGATTTCTTCTCCTGAAACCTTTCTGCAACCACTTTGAAGTGGGCCACATTGTCGATGAGCTTCTTAAGATCGATGGCATCCTCGACCTTGGCAGACCTCTCACAGAGCGCCTCATGAAGGTTCTTGGCCGTAGACGTGAAGTCGTAATGCAACAGCTCCGGAGAGTCAAGCTTCAGCACTAGTGCCAGAGTCATTCTGAGAGCACTCTTGACAAGGACCGCGTTGATAAGCTCGGGCGTGTCGCGATTGCTATGATAGATCTTCATGAATTGGTTCATTTTTGGGTCGATGCTCACGCTCGGAACGCCATGTCGAACAAACCACCATTGGTCTAAGCCAGTGTCAGGCGCTCCTTCGACCTCATAGAGTGCCTCAGCCTCGAGCTCCCCGATCAGTTCATTCGTTAGCGACTCGAGCTCCTGCGTGAGAGTTATGTTGCTGCTGAAGCCATAGGCGACGCCGTCGAGATTGATGTTCGCGACGATCTTCTCCAATTCGTCGGCATGTTGCTTTGTGTAAGCATATGAGCCCGCCAGCCACCGGAAGACGTCTTCGACGCCAGGTTCAATGCTGGTTTCCTCGCCGCCGCACGTCACGAACCTTATCGTCCTGGCATTCTTGTAATTCTTGGCCAGGGCTTCTGCGACGCCTATGATTGCCGCAACTCCGCTAGCGTTGTCGTTGGCAGCTCCATACCAGCTGTCGTGATGTGCAGTTAACACAATAACCTGATCGGGGAATTTCCGCCCTGGGAGCTCACCCACCACATTGTGAGAGGTGCTTCTAACGTTCAGTTCAACAATATTCTTCAAATTGGCCTTAACTTCTCCTTCTCTGAGAAGACGACGTATCGTCTGGGCTTCGATGTATGGAATCGAGACGACTGGAATTGCGGCATCTTCAGTATGGTAGTTTCGAAGGATATCACGTTCGAAAACTACTGATGTGAGAATCGCCGCCACGGCTCCGAACTCCTTGGCATGAGCGACTGGCGCCCAGTTCCCGAAGTAGAAGAGGTTCTCATTTTCCTCTATCAACACTATCTTGTCCTTGAAGTTGACTCCTTCGCGCTTGAGCCGTTTGAAGTCTTGGATTGCGCCAAAGCCCACGTCAACGATGGCTCCCGTGACACCCCGTGAGTCTGTGACGAAGCCTGAACGATTTGTTCCAAAACACCGTCCACATGGCAGTTTCTTGTGGATTGGCTCCAGCAACTCCAGTTCGGTGAGTTTCTGGTTGCTGGTGGCAACCTCGAAGGGTTCGAGGTGAACATTCTTGAGACGAATCTCTCTGAATCTCGATTCTATCAACTTGACCGCCCTGAGTTCGCCTGGAGTTCCGACGACTCTCTCTCCGATCTTGAAGAGGCGGTCTATGTCATCCAATGCTCCTTCGAGTGAAAGTTGATTGACCAATTTCCATTGGTCCTTGTCTAGTACTGCCTTGGACATTTCGATATCACGCCACACAATATCCTCTAGGGCTAAAAACCATTGCGACAACAATGGATTCCGAACCCATTCGATGTTGCGGTTGAAGGCACGTCAAACCTCCTCACGTAAAATCTCTTCCGAGCGTTTTGCTCCTCCAACAAGCACGGTAGCTATTATCGATTCGACAGATACTTGAACTAGAATGCATTCGGGGTCGCCAGGTGCATCATTTTGCAGATGAAAGAACCAGTCGGCGGTCAACTGGAGATCCTTTCAAGAGACGACTTGAACAAGATTCACGGCGCGACAGTGGAAGTCCTTCAGAGATTGGGCGTGAAGATCTGGGAACCAACTGCTTTGGAGCTCTTCAAGGATGCGGGGGCTGAAGTCGATAAGAAGACGATGATGGTGCGAATCCCGGAGAGCCTGCTCAAAGAGACCATCCGGAGGGCACCTCGGGAGTTCAAACTCTACGGAAGGGACCCGAACTACGTTCTCAACATGGCTGGCAATATCGTCCACTTCGGTACTTCTGGCCTTGCCGTAAGGGTGCATGACCTCGATGGCAAGATACGGCCGGGGAAGCTGAAGGATGTAGGTGATCTTGCCAGGCTCGCGGATGCACTGGACAACATTCACATGGTTATCATGATGGTCACGCCGTCCGACATCCCAGACGATCTATACCACATGTACGTGACCTTGGAGGATTGGAAGAACTCAGGTAAGACCACGGACGGTTGGAACTACACCGCGAAGAAGGCTCAAGAGACTATCGACATGGCATCGATTCTCAGAGGCGGCACTGAAGAGCTAATGAAGAAGCCATGCCTCCTTGGTTTCACCAACCCCGTCAGCCCGATGCAGCAGTCCAAAGAATTGGTTGAGGGGGCTCTAATCTACGCGAAGTACAAGCAGCCGATGATCTACGCTCCCGAAGCGCTGGCTGGCGGCACTGCACCGGCGACGCTCGCAGGACTACTTGTGCAGCAGAACGCGGAGGTCCTCTCCGGAATCATGATATCTGAGCTCGCGAACCCGGGAACTCCTGTGCTCTACGGGACGGTCTCAGCGGCACTAGACATGAAGACAGGGGCGACAGCCCTAGGGGGGCCCGAAGTCGGCCTGCTAAACATCGCGACAGGTCAGCTGGGCAGGTACTACGGGCTCCCGCGGAGGGGCACGGGAGGAAACTCCGACTCCAAAGCGCTAGACGCCCAGGCTGGGCTGGAGACAGCGACGAACATGCTCATGGCGGGGCTCGCTGGCATGAACTTCATCTACGACGCCTGCGGCTCCCTCGAGGGCAGCATAACGATATCCTACGAGAAGCTCGTGATCGACAACGAAATCGCCGGTATGGTCTCGAGGGTCTTGGGCGGCATCGAGGTGACTGAGGAAACGCTTGCGGTCGATGAGATTTGCAAGATTGGACCAAACGCCAGCTTCCTCGGAACGTCCTTCACCGCGAAGAACTTCAGGAAAGAGCACTTCATCACGACGCTGCTTGACCGCAGATCTTTGGACACGTGGCTGAAGACCGGTTCGAAAGACATCACCGCGGTTGCGAGAGAGAAGGCGAGAAAGATACTGAAGGAGCATGAGCCTGTGCCCATGGACAAAGGCGTCACGGCCGAGCTGGAGAAGTACATCAAGAAGGAGTCAAAGACCTATGGTCTCTGAGACACGTCCACCTATCTCCTTCTCAGCTTCGGGTTGAAGATTTCATCAAGTGCGTAGCCAATCAATGTGAATGAGAGTACGACGAAGACAATGCATAGACCAGGAATCAGAATCCATAGATAGAGACCGTTGAGGAATGCGTGGCCTGACATTGCATCTTCAAGCATATTCCCCCAAGTGACAACCCTGCTCGGATCAGGGCCGAGTCGAATGAAGCTCAATGTGCTCTCTGAAAGAATGGACAACGCGACCGTCAGAATGGAATTGGCGAAGACCAAGGGGAATACGTTTGGGAAGATGTGTTTCCTCACGATATAGCCATCCCCGGCGCCAACAGACCGCGCCTTTTCCACGAAAGTCCTACTCTTTACTGACATGACCTGTGCGCGGACCATCCTCGCCGTGCTTGACCATCCCGTTATGCCTATCACGAAGATGACTTTCGCTACGCTCGGTCCTCCAGGAAGTAGGGTTGCAAGCACAATCATAAGGACAAGCCACGGCAAGACAAGGAATACGTCAGTAACCCTCATCAACAGCTCGTCTCTCCAGCCACCCCAGAAACCGCTGAAGAGTCCGACTCCGGTTCCCACCCCCATCGATACCAGGGTAGCCACGAGACCCACCAACAGCGAAACCCTCGCTCCGTAGATTGTTCTTGCAAGAATGTCACTGCCGCGTGTATCCGTCCCGAACCAGTGATCCTTAGATGGGGGAAGACCTGAACCAATGGGCGCTACCTCATCAAATGGGCCATACACCGAAGGCCAGCCCGCAGCGTGAGCGAGTACCCACATAACCTGGCCTGCGAAGATTGATATGAAGACAAAAGCGAGAAGCATCCCCAGCCCTAGCATCCCCATCCTGTTTCTTCTGTAGATCTTCCATGTAGCCGACGCCTTCTTCCTCAGAAGCCTCAGTCGTTCAATTGTGGGCTCCGACAGTAATATCCTCCGGACGTCGCCATGCGAAGTCTCAGGACCGATATCGGAGACCTTTTGGTCGCTCGTGTTTCCTCACCCTACCGAGATGCGCGGGTCCATCATCATCAACAGCAAATCCGCAATGAAATTGGCAATTATCACTATGACAGCTATCAAGAAGAACGCGGCCTGGAGTATGGGGTAGTTGAGATCGTACGTTGCCTTCACGGTCAAGTATCCAACACCAGGGTAGCTGAACACGATCTCTGTCTGAAAGACCCCGCCCACAACAAACGCCAATGTAATCGCTATCAGGGCGACCATCGGCAACATTGCATTCGGCACTGCATGATATCTCATCACGTCTCTTTCGCGGAGCCCCTTTGCCCGAGCAGTCGTTATGTAGTCCTCAGTCATCACATCGATCAACGAGCTGCGCATTATCAACGCGAACTCTCCGATTGCCCCCACTGTCAAGCTCGCAGCTGGCAGTATTAGATGCCTCAGGAGATCAACAAACGATGCCCATGTCCATTCAGGACGCTTTCCAAACGTCAATGCCCCGGAATCTGGAAACCAACCAAGGCCCCTTGCGAAGACCGCGATGAGCATCATCGAGAACCAGAATGTCGGCATCGCATAGAAGAAGAGAGTAAATGCAAGGGATCCAGTGTCAAATAGGCTGCCACGCCTCCATGCAGATGCGATTCCGATCGCAGTTCCTATCAGAATCATCAGAATGGATGATGTTCCTGCAAGAATCAGTGTCCATTTGAGGTTCGAAAGGACGATACTCATTGCAGAAGTGCCTGGATCCGCAAACGAATCTCCGAACTTGAAGAACAAGGCATCCTTGATGTATGTAAAGAACTGGACATACATCGGATGGTCTAGACCATACTCATCTATCAGATGTAGTTTGTATTCTGCAGGAATCCTTGGATCCGCTGGGACCATCACATTGACGGGGTTGCCCGGCATCAGACGGAATATAGCGAAATTGAGGATGATGACCAAGAACAGTGTGATGAGAGAGTTTACAGCTTTTCTGATGAGCATTCTTGTCATGGCTTTCATATTCGAGTCCGCTCCGGTTCGTGGTCTTCATCCTGCTCGTCGATGCAAGCACACCACGTGAAGTATAAATGGGAAGAGGTTTCGAGTCGCCGCGCTCCCTGGTTAGCTCGGCTCCGCCGGAGGCGCTGCATCCATCGTACTGGCCTCACCCTTATTCCTGCGCCTAAGCAGCAGGAGAATCGCCGCGACCGCTATGACCGCCGCTATCGCGATACCTGCCGCCAGAGCGAGCGGGAATCCTTCAGACGGTGGTGGAGCTGGCGCGGTGACCTGCACCGATGTGGTGCCCACGCTCCAGTTCTCGTCCGAGTGGTCCATGTCGTCCTCAATTGTCGCATTGACCGAGTATGGACTTGTTCTAGCCGCCGCATAGGCGTGCGTCACGGTCTTCGTGATGTTGGTGTTGGCTGCATTAGCTGCCTCCACTGTTGCACCCGGGATCGCTACCACCTGGCTCGCCCCGTCCCCGAACTCGACCGTCAGGGTCATGTTGTCCCCCTCGAAGTCCTTCACTACGACGGTGAAGGTGATCGTCTCGCTCAGCGAGTATGTGCTTCTGGAGGGGGTCCTCTCTATCACGCCGACGATCTCGGGCTTCAGGTTCGCCTCAGACACTTTGACCGTCTCAGTCGCGCTGGCGTTGTGGCCAGTCAAGCCAGTGCCGTCGTTCGCATAGATAGTCAGGGTCTTGTTGCCAAGACTGCTGTATATGTGGGTTCCTGCGTACGAGGCAGATATGGCGCCTCCCTGCGTCATCGGTGTCCCGTCACCCCAGTCGTACCACACCTGTAGCGGGTCGCTGTCATTGTCCCTGCACACAGTTGGTGTCGCCGTGAAGGTTCTGTTGTAGCCAGCGGTCAAGGGTGAAGGCAGCTGCACCCACGGAACCTGGTTTGCGACCACACGGATGCTTGTATATGTAGTCGAGTTGTGGTTCGCAGGACCTGTGGAGTCGTTGACCCACAAGGTCGGCGTGTATGGGCCCACGGTCGTGTACGTGTGGGTGAAGTCCACGTATCGGCGAGTGATCGCTCCTGCTGGAAGTGTCGTGACGCTTGAAGTGCCGTCCCCGAACTCGAGGAAGAATTCAAGAGCATCACCGTCAGTGTCAATAGCACTCGTGTTGAACTTCAGGTCGGTGTTGAGGTACCATGGCCGCGGCGGAGGTATGATCAGCAATGCCGTGGGTGCCACATTCTCCCCAACAACGCTTATCGACGCGTCTATCGTCGTTGAGAGGTTGTGGCCAGTGTATCCCGTCCTGTCGTCGACATAGACGGTGACGGGGTGGGTCGCAGGCGCTCCCGTGACTGGCCATCTGTGGAAGACCGTTGAGGTCACCTGGTCTGCGCTCGGTGCCTGGTTGGTCACGTTAAAAGTGCCGTCGTCCCATTCCCATGTGAATCTCAGCCCGTCGGAATCAGCATCCACGCTCGACGCTACGCATTCTATCCATGTCCCTTCAGTGCCCGAGATCGTTGGGAGGTTTGGCGCATACGGAGGACTATTCGCTACCACCTCTACGGGGATGATTCCCCCGGACACATTGTGCGTAGCAACGTTCGGGTTGCCGTCCCAGACCCAGACCACGACATTGTACGTACCGACATACGGCCAGGAATGAGTGACCGTGTCCATCATCGGTACGTCGTTCACTGTGGGTTGATGGTTCGATACGGTGAATGTGCCATCGTCCCAGTCCCATGTGAATCTGAGGCCGAAGCCAGCAGCTCCGCCGGACTCGTGATCGCTCGCGTTGACATACCAAGTGACAACTTCGTCGTTGTACACCGATGATTGTGTTGTAGGTGAGGATTCGACCTGGGACGTGAACTTTGGTGCATCGTCTGGTCTTTCGATGACGAAAACCGTAGACGTGCTCACCCTCTCATGTCCGGAGATTCCGTCCGTGAGGGTGACGGTCATCGTATAGCCAGTGTCCGGGCTTAGTACGGTGTAGGTATGTGACTGTGTCAAGGTGACCGGGGTTAGGCTAGAGCCTGCGGGTACGATGTCGTGCGCAACCGCACTGCCGTCCCCGAAGGTCCAGTTGACCCAGAGCCGGTCGTTGTCCGAATCTGAGACCTGCACCGAGAAGGTCTGCAGTGTGTTGACTACCGGCGAGTAGTTCGGGTTGAGCCCTGCTTCGAACACCGGAACCTGGTTGCCACCACTAGGCTTCACCTGGAAATAGAACCAGAAATTATCCGGGGTTGTTCCAGGTTCGGCCTCGAAATTCGGGAAGTTCGTGAATCTGTCCGTTCTGTATGCGAACAATGAATATGGGTACCACAGTATGACATACGGGCAGTCATGGTAGAGTATCTTCTGCATCTCATGAACGATGGTCTGTCGTTCTGTGAGGTCCACTGCGGTCAGTTGCTCCAGGAACATCTGGTCGTACACAGGGTTGCTGTACATGGGGTCCTGCCAGGCAGACATATCACCGTTGTCGGCAGGTATCTCGTCGGTTGTCATGACAGATAGTATGAAAGAGGGATCGACATCCGGCCACCAGTTCCATAGGTACATATCAGCCTCCATGTTGACCACTTTCTGATACATGGTCATCTCCACGATCGGGTCTGGCTGTACGCTTATGCCGATCGCCAGTAGCCAGTCCGCAATCTTGCCAGCAGCCAGTTCATCTGCAGCCACGCCAGTTATGTAGAAGAAGTTGAAGCTCAGCTCAGACGTCGGATTCGAGACATTCTCTCTTATGCCATCAGAATCAACGTCACGATATCCCGCAGTCTCCAATTTGGCTTTCGCTCCTTCGGGGTCAAACTTCCACTCCTCGGCTCCGGTCACATTGTACTTCCAGAATGGTGTTATTGGCGGAATCAACGTATCTCCTTTGTCCGCAAGATCTTTCATGATTTCGGTCACTAGCTGCGTCTTGTTTATCGCCATGGCAACAGCCTGTCTGACGGACATGTTCCACGTCTCGGTCTGCTGGGAAGCCTTGGGGAATAGCGGTCTGCCATGAGTGTCTGTGGCGAACTTCATGGTTGGGGACGCACAGTTGAATCCCAATTCATTCAAGACGAACGCATCCGCGACCTGCCCATCTATATCGTCGCTCGCAAGAGTCGTGTCCCACAGATTGTTGGGAACATACATTGCCAGATCGATACTGCCTGCGCCGAGCGCAGTCATCATGGGGTCCTCGCTCGAGAATACTTTGAACAAGACCTCGTCGACATTTATGGTGCCCATATGGTATTTGTCCCACTTCAGGAACCGGATTTCCCCGAGAGTCCTGTCATAGGAGTCCAGAACCATAGGTCCAGATCCTATAGGCCCGTTCGGGAAATACACATTGCTCCACATGTCGACACCCTGGAGCCGGTTGATTGGCACCAAACTCCACAAGTGCTTGGGGAGAATCGGCACCCACATTGAGAGCATTGTGGCCTTTGGCACGTCGGTCGTGAATCTGACTGTATAGTCGTCAAGAGCACGGACATCAGTGATGTTCGTGACGTAGTTCGTGTAGAGGCCGCCTTCACGAGGATTGTTTATGATCAGGTTGAACGTGAAGTTTACATCTTCGGCAGTCACTGGTACGTCGTCATGCCAGATAGAATTCTGCACTAGATGGAATGTCCATACCTTCCCATCAGGGCTCGTCTCCCACGACTCCGCGAGCATCGGTATTGGCTGTCTATTGACAGGGTCATCAGTTACCAACCTTTCGTAAATGAAATGCGTGGCTGTCCAAGACGTGCCACTCATCATTGAGAACGGATTGAATGTGTCAGGTACTAGGGTGGTACCTACCGTCATCACAACAGGCGCTGCATCTACAGGGGCTGAGGACATTGGAAACACGAGCAGCGCAGAAGAGATTAGAATGGCCAACGAGGCCATGGATAGGCACTTTGCCATCACACTTCTCCCACGCTTTCTCGCACCAAGCTCTCTTTGGATATCTTCTCTTGCAGACACACTCACTTGGGCAGTTACCTTAGGCATTCTATGATCCCCCCTTCGTTCTTCTGGCGGCAGTAGAAACCGCAAGGACACTGTTCTCAGCGAACACGTTTACGCTATTTGAATTATCGTGTTAGGCGATGAGCGCTGGATGTTCACGTGTGAGCATCGAGCGAGCTCGGACTCGAGACCTGTTGTGGTTCTCTCGCGAGTGGGGAACATGAACGTGCCAGGTGAAGGACATAAGCCCCTCCCCTTTCCACAGGCATTGACAAACCTCTGGGACTCCCCTCGCTACATTTATGTTGTCAAATGAGGTAACATTATGGTGGAGAGCTGAGGAATGATGCCGGCTGATGGAAGATCAAGCCAATTTAGATTCGTCCCTTCGCAAGAGGAGGCAATCTTCAACGCCAACAGTCGATTGCCAGGAGTCGTTGGTCTGTTAATCTTCTTGGTGCTCTTCTTCGGCGTCGTTGCAGGAACTGCATACATCCAAATGGGCAGCGAGGTGCTGGGCATAGCCATTTACATTGTTGCAGCCGTCGCTGTAGTGCTCCTCTACTTGGCCGGGAGAATGATTGCTCAGAGCTAGGGCTATTCGACAGCATTCTCATTATCTCCTGACAAGACTCACGGGCAGAACATGGGGAGAATCATGTTCCCCTGTTTTGAGTAGATCTAAGTGCCAGGCGAAGGACAAAAGCCCCTGGAAATTCTCATGTTTGAGTGTGATCAAGGCGTGACCGAAACAGGACTCGGGGCATCTCCTTCCTGCTTGCGTTCTCATCAGGTCGATTGCCAAGGCGGTCTTGGCATGGCTCTCTCATGATCACTTCTGGCCGGCAAAATAGACCCAGTATAGAATCAGAGCCCAGGAGAGGAAGAGAACCGTACCAAGTGCCGCCAACGCTGGTACTAGCACGCCGACAAATGCAATGATTATGGCTGCTGGTACACCTACGATGATGGCAACATAGAGAGTGAACTGCCAGAACCCCAGGAGTCCTCTCGGCGGCAAGCCCAGGCCAAAGAACCAGAAGAACCGTTCAACAGCCCCCAATTTGGTGCTTGAAGGACTGATTCCTGAAATCCACCAATACAGTGAGGGGGTCCAGAGAGAATACCAGACCTCCTCCCATGGTGTGAGAGGAACATCCGGCTGATTGGTCGGAGCAGCAATCGATTCTGGATTGATTCTACTCCAGCCGTCCCCACTATTCACCTTTGTTCGGATTTGTTGTAGGCTTCTCATTCCAGACCCGTGTCAGCTAGCAGCCTGCTTGCCTAAAAGATCTTCTCAGGATTCCCCGTTCCTTCCCTATGGTTTTCTCGGAGAACCCATGTGAAGTACAGTAGTAGATTCATGTCAACGTGCTTTGAATAGGTTTAAGTGCCAGGTGAAGGACATAAGCCCCTTT
>Ga0315284_10005655_pt1 | contig 17772 bp, 15 predicted proteins | sample YL17G09_16_MG_FD_203696 | JGI IMG/M metagenome (GOLD analysis project Ga0315284, IMG submission 203696) | Sediment microbial communities from Yellowstone Lake, YNP, Wyoming, USA - YL17G09_16 | ecosystem: Environmental > Aquatic > Freshwater > Lake > Sediment | place: USA: Wyoming | collected...
GAGTGGTAATAGAATCTGTCACAGAATTCACTACGCCGTGGAGACTGTTCAGTGCATTATTCAGGAACTTAAGAGGATGAAAATATCCCTTATTACTCTGGTACGTCATCAAACCTATTGAAAGGATGATGAAGAGAAAAAGCAAAAGACTCTTTTTAGGCATTATGAGTTGATAGCAACTCTTTTGAGCAGGTCTAATTCGTCAAGCATCTTGCCTACTCCACGGACTATTGCAGTGAGTGGATCTTCTGCTACTATGACTGGAAGCCCTGTCTCATCTCTTATGAGTAAGTCAAGACCCCTGAGAAGGGCACCTCCACCAGCGAGGACAATGCCTTTGTCTACAATATCTGCAGCAAGTTCAGGAGGTGTATTTTCTAAAATGACCTTAATCGTATCAAGTATAATGTTGACAGGCTCGCTGAGGGCCTCGCGGATTTCTGCTTCGTTGATGGTTATAGTCTTGGGTATACCTGAAATGAGATCTCTTCCTTTTATCTCCATTACATGTTGGTCATTGCTGCCTGTAATAAATGCAGAACCTATTTCGATTTTTATCTGCTCTGCTGTTCTGTCCCCTATCATGAGGTTGTATTTTCTTTTCGTGTAGGCAATTATAGCCTCATCCATTTTGTCGCCACCCACCCTCACTGCTTTGCTGTAAACCACCCCGTCTAAGGATATGACAGCAATGTCTGTTGTGCCACCTCCGACGTCTACAATCATATTGCCAGATGGCTCCCCCACAGGAAGACCTACACCGATAGCAGCTGCCATCGGTTCTCTCACAAGATACACTTCACGTGCACCTGCATACTGAGCAGCATCCTTTACTGCTCTCTGCTCCACTTGTGTAATGCCTGAAGGTACCCCTATGATTATCCTCGGCGATACAAAACTTCTTCTGTTATGAACCTTTGAGATGAAGTACTTGAGCATCACTTCTGTTGCATCAAAATCTGCAATGACGCCGTCTTTCAGTGGTTTTATCGCTACAATATCGTAGGGAGTTTTACCGAGCATCTTTTTCGCTTCTGACCCAACTGCAATAAGTTTCTTAGTATCTCTTCTTATCGCCACAACAGATGGCTCGTTACATACGATACCTCTTCCTTTAATAAATACAAGAGTGTTTGCTGTACCGAGATCTATTGCTAAGTCATTTGAAAACCATCCGAGTATCTTATGTAACATTAGGTCCCCCTTGAAACGGTGTCTTTATCAGTGGTTGTTATTGTCACTACTATTGTTTTTGCGATTTCGTCACCGAGGCGCATCCTCTCTTTACTTCCCAACAAAATAATAAATTCGAAAACAGAAACTATCACTATAAATATCCATCCAAACCACGGGATTTTATACAGAAGGTATCCTATAGCAAATGTACTATTTCTGAGTATTGAGTCCTTAAAAGAGCATGGTTTATTTGTATCTGCTGAAATAACCTTTAGCCCTATGAGTTTTTTCCCTAAGCTTCTCCCGTCAAAAAGACCATCCCCTATCAAAAGATAGGCAAGTCCTGCAAAAAAACCGGCTTTTGGTACCACCTCCGTCACTGCTACGATTATGATAAAGTCAAGGATTTTTGCTATAATTCTGAGAACTAAGTCTGCACTTGTGAATTTCTCAGACATCTGAAATACTAACAGAAGATTCCTATTTTTTCAAGGGCACTCCCTGCCCCTTTTTGTTTATTGTAATTTAATTATTAGTTATTTTAAGCTTTACGTAACTTTTGCACTTTTGATGGAGAGCTTCTTATGGATATAGTCCTTGCAACAAGAAATAAAAAGAAGATTGAAGAGATAAAAAGGATTGTTGAAGGAATGCAGATTTCCCTACTCACACTCGATGATTTTCCCGGATGTCCTGAAGTGAAAGAAGACGGAGTTACATTTGAAGAGAATGCAGTGAAGAAGGCAATAGCAATTGCAAAATATACAGGAAAATGTGCGCTTGCAGATGATTCGGGACTTGAAGTGTACGAAATGAAAGGGGCCCCTGGTACCTTGTCTGCACGGTATGCTGGTGAGGCTGCAGATGACAGGGAGAATATTGAAAGACTGCTCTATGAGATGCACTCAATTGCGAACGAGAAAAGAGGTGCACGATTTGTATGCTGTATTGCCTTAGCATCTCCTGACGGGAACGTAAGAACCTTTTTGGGGCATGTTGAAGGGAGGATAGGGAAAGAACCAAAGGGCGTTAACGGTTTTGGCTATGATCCTCTATTCTATCCCGAAGGACTTAACAGGACTTTTGCCGAGATGCCTGATAATGAGAAAGATACCCTGAGTCATCGGGGCAGGGCACTAAGAGGTCTTCAGAGATATCTTACGGAAAATAAAGAGTAATTTTAAAATTTATATACTAAACTTCATAATTTTTAAGAATCAGGTTAATAAGTAAAACTTATCGTTTTATCAAAAATATGAATTTGACTTAACACACCATAATGATTATAGTATATCTGTTCTGATTTAGCACAGTAGTACTTCCGTCTGAGTTTTGCCATTAAGACACTGAATTTTTGTATTTAGTGCTTTAATATTTTCGTTTTTGCATAAATTTATTTATGGAGGTAGAGTATGAGACTTGTTCTTCTCGGCGCTCCCGGAGCAGGTAAGGGAACTCAGGCAAAAAAACTCATCGAAACATACGGTATCCCACAGATTTCCACAGGTGATATTCTCAGAAAGGCAGTTGCAGATGGTACCCCCCTTGGGAAAGAAGCAAAATCTTACATGGATAAGGGTGAGCTTGTGCCTGACAGTGTTGTCATTGGGCTTGTGAAGGAAAGAATTGCCCAAGATGACTGCAAGAAGGGCTACATACTTGACGGCTTTCCAAGAAATATTGCGCAGGCAGAGGTATTAGATAAGGTGCTTGCTGAAATGGGAGCCCCGCTTGATACCGCCTTGAGTGTTGATGTAGACAAAGATGTCCTTATGAAGAGGTTGACAGGAAGAAGGACGTGTAGGAAGTGCCAGCAGATGTACAATATATATTTTTCTCTACCAAAGAAAGAGGGTGTATGTGATAAATGTGGTGGGGAGCTCTTTCAGAGAGATGACGACAAAGAAGAAACAATCAGAAAAAGGCTTGATGTCTATGATGCCCAGACAGCGCCTCTCATGGAGTACTACAAAAAGAAAGGGATAGTTAAATCAGTCGCTGGAACAGGAAGCATAGACGAGATATTTAAACAGGTTTGCTCGAAATTGGGTTTAAAATAGAAGCGTTAGATGTGTATGATCATTGTGGACATTCTAAAAAATCAATAGAAAGCAGGAGGTGAAATTAAATTTTAGCATTAGGGATAAGAGTAAATCTCAATTAGATAATGAAGATTATTTAAAAAAGGAGGAAAGAATGGAAAATATTGGTCATGGCGGTAAAGCAATCGTTGAACGTATTCTGTCAAAAGACGCAGCTATCAAAAAAGTGGAGGCATTAAAGGCAGCAAAGGCAAAGGAACTGGATGTTCGTTTGCAGCTTGCTACAGAGGTCATTGACATTGCCTACGGTTTTTTCTCACCGCTCGAAGGGTTTATGACAAAGGCTGACGTCGAGTCTGTCTGCGACAAAATGCTCCTTGCAGATGGAAAGACTGTTTGGGCCATCCCGATCGTATTCGACATGTCTGACGAAGACCTCAAGAAATCAGGGATCAAACAGAAGGATGAAGTCCTTCTCACCTATACCGGCAACCCATTTGCTGTTTTCGAGGTTTCCGATATCTTCACCTTAGATAAACAGTACGTGGCACAGAAGGTTTATGGTACGACAGACGAAAAACATCCCGGCGTCAAGAGGACCTATCAGTACCAGGATAATTTCCTTGGCGGAAAGATAACCCTCCTCAACCCTCCAAAGATAAACGAGCCCTTTACACGATTCTGGCTCACCCCGAAACAGATGAGGGAAAGGTTCAAGGAAAAAGGATGGGAGATGATCATCAACCATCAGACCAGAAATGTTCCGCACACGGGCCATGAATGGCTTATGAAAGGCGCATATTTAGGAGCTTATGGTTCTATGATGGTAGATAAACCTCGCGGCGGTATTCTGGTAAATGCGATCATCGGCTCAAAGAGACCCGGCGATTATATTGATGAGGCAATAATCCTCTGCCAGGAGGCTCAGGGGAAACATGGCTATTTCAGGGAAGATATCTTTTTGACCACGTGCAGCCTCTGGGATATGAGATATGCCGGGCCGAGGGAAGCAGTATTCCATGCATGCCTCAGGACAAATCTCGGCTGTACCCACCACATGTTCGGCAGGGACCATGCAGGAGTCGGAAGTTACTATGATCCGTATGATGCACACAGGATCTTCGATAAACTGCCGAAAGGTTCTCTGAATATCACACCTATTTTCAATCTCGATTGGTGGTTTTGCCCCGTGTGCGATGAAGTCACCTATATGGGACTTTGTGGACACAAGGATAAAAAGGCATCATTCAGCGGCACAATGATCAGAAGCATCATTCAGGATGGCGTTAAACCGCCCCGTCGTATCTTCAGGCCGGAAGTCTTTGACATGATCATGGAATGCGCCGAGAAGTATGGCTTTGGCGATGCGTTTGTTACAGAGGATTACCTCAAGAGGAGAAATCCTGTATTTACGATTGAACCCTTGAAATAACGAATTGAAATAGAAAAAGGAGGAAAAATATGGCAGAAGAAACATATCCAATCAATTTATGGATTAATGAGGAGCGGCTTGAAAAACTTCAGGCAGCCGGTCTTGCAGCTATCTGCAAGGAGGTATTAGCAGGGTTAAAGGTTCTCGCTGTTCCCAACACAGCAGAACAGAGAGACAAGGTTCTGAAACTGTTCCCTATGGCAAAATTTGATACTGCTACTACAAAAAGCATTGAGTTGCTTCCCAAATCTGTAAAGGACAAAATATTCGATCTTGTTGTTGCCAGAAAGAAGATTGACATAATGGATGAATTCTTATCAAAAGTTTGAACAGTCTGGTGATGCTTTCTGGAGCCAACAGATAGCTTAAAGGGCTCATACAAAGTCTGAGCCCTTGTATTATAAATGAAAGGGGGTGAGGTAGAAGACTTTCAAGTATTTCGATTGATGAAGTGAGATTTTTAAGACTAAAAAGGAGGTGTTAGAATGCCAAGTTTTGTAATAACTGAGAAGTGCGACGGTTGTAAAGGGCAGGATAAAACTGCTTGCTTGTATATATGCCCTAACGACCTGATGGTTCTGGACAAGGAGAGGATGAAGGCATACAATCAGGAGCCTAATTATTGCTGGGAGTGTTACTGTTGTGTAAAGATATGTCCACAGCAGGCTATGGATGTCAGGGGATATCAGGACTTTATGCCCATGGGTGCCGCATCAACTCCTTTAAGAGGAACTGAAGACATCATGTGGACAATCACATTCAGGGATGGAAGGATCAAGAGGTTTAAGTATGCAACAAGAACTACACCAGAGGGTTCGATAAAGGCGCTGGAGGGATTTCCTGAAGCAAAGCCAGCAGATTTAGCTAATCAGTTTCTCCTCGGAGAGCCAGATATAATGGGAGTAAAAGAACTCCCGACAAAGAAGAAATAGGAAAGGAGGGATGACCATGAGAGAAATTGCAACAGAAGTTGTTGAAACCGATGTATTGATACTCGGTGGGGGAATGGCCGGCTGTGGTGCTGCAGTAGAGGCTGCATACTGGGCAAAGCCACTGGGTTTAAAAGTAACACTCGTAGAGAAGGCTGCTATTGACAGAAGTGGTCCTGTAGCGATGGGCCTCTCTGCCATTAATACCTATATGGGAATGGATGGAAAGGTAACTCAGAATTCCCGTATGCCGGACAGGTATACTGAGTATGTGACGAATGACCAGATGGGTTTAGCAAGGCAGGACCTCGTCTTTGATGTTGGAAGACATGTGGATTCGACAGTCAGACACTTTGAGAAATGGGGACTTCCTCTATGGAAGGATGAGGCAGGGAATTTTAAAAAATCAGGTGAATGGCAGGTGATGATATCCGGCGAGAGTTACAAGGTCCTCGTTGCAGAGGCAGCAAAGAACGCTATAGGTGCCCTTGGAGATAAAGGCCAGTTAATTGAGAGGGTCTATATAACTCATCTTCTGAAAGATGAGAAAGAGCCTGACAGGATATGTGGTGCAGTCGGATTTAGCGTCAGGGAAGACAAATTCTATGCCTTTAAGGCAAAGGTAGTTGTCTTAATATTGGGTGGCGCAGTCCATGTATTCAGGCCAAGGTCTCAGGGTGAAGGCTTTGGCAGGTCCTGGATGCCGCCATTTTTAGGAGGATCGACTTATGCCTCAATGATTCTTGCAGGTGCTGAGCTTACTCAGATGGATGTGACCTTTGTCCCTCCGAGGTTTAAGGATTCCTATGGTCCTGTTGGCACATTCTTCCTGCTCTTTAAGACACCGGCAACAAATGCCTATGACGGGCCATACGTTGGTGCGTATGGATCCGAGACAGACAAGTGGGCACCATATGCAAAGGCAAAGCCCTGTCCAACTCCTGTGAGAAACTATGAGATGATACTCTGCGCGCAGGAAGGCAAATCACCGTTTTACATACACACACAGAGAGTGGTAGAAAGGTATCAGAAGGAGATAACAGATCCAAAGGAGCTGAAGAAGAAGATAAAGGAGTATGAGGCCGAGGCGTGGGAGGACTTCCTCGACATGACAATCGCAGGTGCTACAAACTGGGCTGCCCATAATGTCGACCCTATGGAAAAACCGATGGAGCTTCAGTTGTCAGATCCTTGCTTCATAGGTTCACATGCCGCCTCTTGTGGTGCATGGGTTTGTGGTGCTGAAGATCTTATGCCAGTAGAATACAAGGATGCATTCCCTGCCCAATACAACTGTATGACAACTCTTTTGGGTCTATTTACAGCAGGTTGCGGGGTAGGGGCATGTGCCCATAAGTTCTCAAGTGGCTCCCATGTACAGGGAAGGATTGTAGCAAAGTCAGCGGTGAGGTTTGTCAATGACCAGAAGGGCTACACACCAACTGTATCTGATGCCACAATAAATAAACTCAAGGAAATAGTATTCAAACCATTTACCCTCTATGATGAGAAGAAAGACTACACAGCGATGCCTGATGTGAATCCTTTCTATATCTCCCCGCATAGTTTCCTATTCAGGGTACAGAAGATAATGGGAGAATACGCAGGTGGATGGGAGACACTGTATGGTACATCTGACAAGATGCTGGAGGTCGGCCTCTGGAAGTTAGCATTCTGCGGAGAGGATGCAGATAAGATTGGTGCCAAGAACCTTCATGAGCTACTGAGGGCATGGGAGGCAATACACAGATATTGGGTTGCCGAGGCATGTGTACGGACAAGGCTGGCGAGGAAGGAGTCAAGATGGCCTGGCTATTACTTTAAACACGATTACTTGAAACTGGACGAGAGTCAGAAGAAGTTTATAAATCTGAAGTACGATGCGGATAAGAAGGAATGGACGGTATTCGAAAGGCCAATGATTCCTATCCTTTAAGCTTAATAGTCCTGATAAGCTAATAGTCCTGAGAGACATTTAGTTTTGGGGCGACCTGAAAGGTCGCCCCTTTATTTTATAATAATATATAATATATAATATATAATAAATATATGAGGTGAGATGGTTTATGAATGAAGAATATAGCGAAAAACACAGGAAGCTTTCCATGGATGAGAAATTTAAATTCTCATGTCATAAAGGGCTTTCCTGTTTTAACACCTGCTGTAATGATGTAAATATCTTTCTTACACCTTACGATGTCCTGAGGATGAAAAGGGGTATCGGATTATCTTCCGGGGAGTTTTTAGAGAGATATACCATCGCGCTTTTAGGAGAAGAGGGATTGTCTTTTGTGGTGCTTAAGATGATAGAGGATGAAAATAAAAGCTGCCCTTTTGTCTTGTCAGATGGGTGCGGGATATACCAGGACAGGCCATGGTCATGCAGGATGTATCCCATATTCCCGGCTTCCTCGAAGGAAGAAGGGTTTTTGATAGAGGAAAATCCCCCTTGCCTTGGATTAAAAGAGGAAAAACAATGGACAGTGGAGGGGTGGAAGAAGGATCAGGGGATTGATATCTATGATAAAATGAATGAATCATACAAGGCAATTACCTTCCATGATTATTTTCAGAAGGAGAACAAGCTTGATAAAGGAAAAGCGAAGATGCTTTATAAGACCTGTTATGACCTGGATGAGTTCAAGAAATTCATCTTTGAAACCAGGTTTTTTGATATTTATGATATCGAGAAAGAGGGTATCGAGAAGATAAAAAAAGATGAAGAAGAACTCTTAAACTTTGGCTATAGATGGGTAAGATCCAATCTATTTGGGGAAGATACCTTGAAACTCAAAGACAAGGAAATGGATAAGCTCTTGAAGTCCAAGAGAGAAGAATAGCAGTAAAATAAATTGTCTATAGTTAAGTAATTCTGATTGGAGAAAGGATTAAACAATGTTACCGAGTTCAAAGTATGTAGAACCTATTGAGCGCACATTGGATTCAAAATTCAAGTTTAGGTGTCATAAAGATATCAGCTGCTTTAATAAATGCTGTAAACTTACAAATATACTCCTTACCCCTTATGACATCCTAAGGTTGAAAAAGAGGCTGGGAATTTCTTCAGGAGAATTCCTTGAGAAATTCACTTACACGCATATTGATGAGAAGTCCTCACATCCTTATGCAGTGCTTAAGATGATAGATGATGAAGGGAAATGTCCTTTTGTGACACCTGATGGCTGTAGTATTTATGAAGACCGGCCTACTAACTGTCGATATTATCCTGTCGGTCAAGGGCTCATGGTAAAGCAATCAGAGAAAGGGCAAGTAAATGAGGGATTCTACTTCTTTATCAGGGAACCGAATTGTCTCGGCTTTCAGGAAGACAAAGAGTGGACCATTGAGACATGGAGGATTGACCAGGGAGTTGACCTCTATGATGAGATGAACAGGGAATGGAAGGAGATTCAGTTGAGGAGGGACAATCCTGGTCAACCCAAGCTCGACGAGAAGAAGCAGTCCCTGATGTATATGGCAAGTTATGATTTAGACAAATTTAGAAGATTTGTTTCTGAAAGCAAATTTCTCGATATCCTCGATATTGATAAGGAAGAAGTCGAGAAGATAAAGACTGACGAGATTGCAATGATGAAGTTCGGATTCAAATACCTGAAGTATATTCTGATACTTGAGGAAACATTGAAGGTGAAGGAAGAATATAGAAAACAAACAAAAGATGCCAGAAATCTGTGATTTTATAACCGGCCAGGCATTTCTTGATACAGATGATGAAGGAATCAGACAGAAAATTGAACGGCTCCTCATCGAAGAGAAGGGGTATTCAAAACAGGATATTGAGGTTGATAGAGAATCTGAGATTGTTATTGGCAAAGAAATACATAAATCAAAGGTAGACCTTATTGTGAATGTTGAAGAAAAAAGGTTCATGATTATAAGGTGTGCTCGTGGTTCATTGGTATCGAGGGAGAGAGAGGTTATATCGTGTGCAAGAATCCTTGATGTTTATCAGATTCCATTTGCTGTGGTGACCAACGGAGAAGATGCAGAGGTTCTTGATACGATATCTGGAGAAGTAATTGGCAATGGTTTAGGGGCGATACCATCAAAGGCGAATGCCTTAGAAGCCATAAAACAAATTGAGTTTAAAAAACTTTTAGAAAAAAGGATTGAAAAAGAAAAGCGAATCTTTCTCGCATTCGATGCAATCAAATGCCCTTCAAAATGTGATTAACCCGAAAAATGCACCATCCCAGCCACGGCTGTATTCCATAGTAGGCCCTTCTGATTGATAGCATTTGTTCATTTTCTTCCCGCTGTGGGGGCGCTCAGTTGTGTGATTAGACATAACGTTACTATAAAAATAATATTATTCTTGCTCTATCCAAATGTCAAATTTTTTAGGTTATTCTATTTATTTTTAATAAAATCTATATAAAACGTATAGTTTTAAAAGAGAAAATAAAAACAATAAAAAGTGTAAATTACACCCTGTTATTACGTTAAAAAATCCATATTTTTTATTTGACAAATTTGCATGTTTTGGTATTAACTATTACGCACTCGTAAAATGCATACATATTGTAAAAAAATGTTCACTCAAGGTTGTATTGTTTTGCCACGTGCAACATTTAATTATTTTAAATGTCTTGATCACTTAACTACATAAGCATATGGAGGAATAGCATGTCAGCAGAGAAGACCAAAAGTATCTTAGTTGTAGGAGGGGGAATGAGCGGGATATCCACTGCTCTGGAAGCAGCTGAGGTAGGATATGAGGTAATACTCATCGAGAAAAATCCATACCTTGGGGGAAGGGTAACCCAGCTCAATAAATATTTTCCCAAGTTGTGTCCACCTAATTGCGGACTGGAGATAAATTTCAGAAGAATCAAAAATAATCCCAGGATCAAATTTTATACCTTCGCAGAGGTGGAGAAAATTTCTGGTTCAGAGGGAGACTTTGATGTCACCGTAAAGCTTAATCCCAGATATGTGAACGAAAATTGCACTGCCTGTAATGCCTGTGTTGATGTTTGCCCGTATGAAAGGCCAAATGATTTTAATCTTGGAATGGATAAAACAAAAGCTATTTATCTTCCTCAGGACTTTTCCTTCCCAATGAGATATGTGATTGATGATAAATACTGTAAGAAAGAAGAATGTGCAAAGTGTAAAGAGGTTTGCACATACAATGCCATTGATCTTGACATGAAGGCTCAAAGCCTTTCCTTGAAAGTTGGCTCCATTGTCTGGGCTACTGGCTGGAATCCGTATGATGCGGCCAGAATGGATAATCTTGGTTTTGGGAAGTATCAAAATGTTATCACCAATATGATGATGGAAAGATTGGCAGCTCAGAACGGTCCTACCATTGGTAAAATCCTTAGACCTTCTGACGGAAAAGAGGTTTCAAAGGTAGCATTTGTGCAATGTGCTGGATCCCGTGATGAGAACCATCTCCCTTATTGCTCTTACATTTGTTGCCTTGCTTCCATCAAACAGGCTTCCTATATTCGTGAACAGTATCCGGAAGCTCTTGTTACTATTTTCTATATTGATATTCGTACACCAGGCAGATACGAAAGGGTGTATTTAAAGGCACAAAAAGATGAAAAGATAACATTCTTTAAAGGGAAAGTTGCCAAGATCGAGGAAGATCCTGCAACAAAGGATCTAACAGTGACAGCAGAAGATGCGCTTACAGCGAAAAAGATTCATGAAAAATTTGACCTTGTTGTACTTGCTACCGGAATGGCTCCAAGCACACAGAAATGGAAAGTGCCTGCAAACATATCTTACGATACAGATGGTTTTATTACATCCAATCCCGGAGTAAACGGGATGTATGCTGCGGGTTGTGCCTTAAAGCCGCTTGATGTCTATTCCAGTGTCCAGGGAAGTACAGCGGCAGCGCTCAAGGCTATTCAATCTTTGGTGAGGAGGTAAATCAATGGAGAAAAAGATAGGCGTTTATATTTGCACTGATTGCGAGATTGGGAAAGCCCTCGATATAGATAATTTAGTGAAGGTTGCCACGAAGATGAAGGCACCTGTTGTCAAAACACATCCGTCTCTGTGTCTGAAGGAAGGTGTTGAGTTCATTAAAAAGGATATGGCTGCTGAAGGCGTCAACGCAGTGATAATTGCTGCCTGTTCACCTCGTGTAAATTATGACATTTTTAATCTGGATACTCCCCTTGTAGAAAGAGTTAATCTCAGGGAGCAGGTTGTCTGGACTCATCCACCGAATGATGAAGATACACAGATGATGGCTGAAGACTACGTGAGAATGGGTATTTTAAAAATGCAGAGGATGGAGGCTCCAGAACCCTATAAGGTGGAAGATCTCTCCAGAAATGTATTAGTTATTGGAGGAGGTATTGCTGGACTTACTGCTGCCAATGAAGCAGCAAAGGCAGGCTATGATGTCTTCTTGGTAGAAAAGAATGAGGCTCTTGGTGGCTGGATGACCAAAATTTACAAACAAGCACCTACAAAGCCTCCTTATGAAGATCTGGAAGAGCCAGAGATTAATGATTTGATCAAAGAAGTTCAACAGAATCCAAAGATTAAAATATTCACAGCTGCTTTAGTAGAAAAGATTGATGGCGCTCCTGGTATTTATGATGTCACAGTAAAACGTAATGGGGGTGTCGAGACTTTCAGAGCCGGAGCGATAGTTGAGGCTGCCGGTACCGTACCATATGATGCAGCAAAAATTGCCCATCTTGGTTTTGGTAAATATTCCAATGTCATCACGAACTATATGATGGAAGAGCTGGCCACAAAAGGAGCAATTGTACGTCCCTCAGATGGGAAACCTGCGAAGAGCATTGCCTTTATACAGTGTGCAGGACAGAGGGATGAAAACTATTTGCCTTACTGCTCAGCAACCTGCTGTACCGAGTCTCTTAAACAGGCAAAATATGTGAGAAATCAAGACCCTGATGCAAAGGTTTTTATATTTTACAGAGATATGAGAACGCCGGGTCACTATGAATATTTTTATAAGAGTATGCAGAACGATCCGGGTATATTCATGACAAAGGGAGAAGTGAAGGGCATTACAGAGGATGAGAATAAAAATCCTATAGTAGAAGTAGAGAATACTCTTTTGGGTGAAAAGATCTCTGTCAATGTTGACCTTGTTGTTCTGGCAACGGGCATGGTTCCAGTCACTGCATTAGGGGAAGAGATATTACCTCCTGGCGTAAATCCGGGTGACGAGTTTATCCCCTATGTGATGATTGAAACAGATATCTTAAATCTTGGGTACAGGCAGGGAGGAGAGTTACCTTCTCTCGCGCACGGGTATCCTGACTCAAACTTTATCTGTTTTCCTTATGAAACTCGAAGAACAGGTGTGTATTCTGCCGGTACTGTAAGGGCACCTATGGATATAACATTTTCCAAGGAAGATGCAACAGGGGCAGCCCTGAAGGCGATACAGTGTATTGAGTTAACTTCAAGGGGTGAAGCTGTGCACCCAAGAGTAGGTGATATATCCTATGCAGACTTCTTCATGCAGAAATGTACGCAGTGTAAGAGATGTACAGAGGAATGTCCCTTCGGTGCAATCAATGAAGACGAGAAGGCAAACCCACTTTACAGTCCGACCCGCTGCAGAAGATGTGCAGTTTGTGTAGGTGCATGTCCTGAAAGGATTATTAGCTTCAAGAATTATTCAGTTGATATGATTGGAAATATGATTAAAAATATAGAGGTTCCTGAAGAAGAAGAAGAAAAGCCGAGGGCTATAGTTTTCGCCTGTGAAAATGATGCTTATCCAGCGCTGGATATGGCTGGAATCAACCGCCTGCAATTTAATGCATTTGTAAGGGTTGTTCCTTTGAGATGCATAGGATCAATGAACCTGGTATGGGTGGCAGATGCCCTTTCAAAGGGTATTGACGGAATCCTTCTCATGGGGTGTCAATATGGCGAAGATTATCAGTGTCATATGGCTACAGGAAGCCACCTGGCAAAAATCAGACTGTCGAAGGTTGCAGAAACACTGGACAGGTTAAAGCTGGAGTCTGGAAGGGTACAGATGACACAGGTATCTATTGCAGATTACCAAAAAATACCCCAGATCCTCAATGAATTTATGGAAAAATTGAAGGAAATTGGTCCCAATCCATATAAAGGGTTTTAGGAGGTAAAAGGATGTCATATCAATTAATAAAACCAGATTTGAATTTTGTAAAAGATGTAATTGCCTCAGGAGGGGAATCCCTTAAAAAGTGTTTCCAGTGTGCAACCTGTTCAGTTGTATGCAATTTATCTCCTGATGACAAACCCTTTCCGAGAAAAGAAATGATCTATGCCCAGTGGGGGTTAAAGGACAAACTTTTCAGTAATCCTGATATCTGGCTCTGTCATCAGTGTAGTGACTGCACTGCGTATTGCCCGAGAGGGGCGAAGCCGGGAGAAGTCCTCAATGCAGTGAGAAAGCTGTCTATACAGAATTATTCAGTACCGCGGTTTTTAGGAAAAGCTGTCGGCAGCCCTTCTTATCTTGTCCTTCTTTTTGCAATCCCTGTTGTCGTGTTTCTTGTACTCCTCGCATCACTTGGTCACCTGAGCATCTCAGACATTCCAAGAACGGCAAGCGGTGGTATTTCCTATGCAAAGTTTTTACCTTCACTCTACGTTGATAGTGTTTTTATGCCAATAGCTATTTTCGCAGTGGTGGTATTTGCCCTCGGGATTTCCAGGTATTGGAAAGACTTGACAAGTGGAGCAGGCATGGAGCCCAAGGGTGGTCTTTTGAATACTATTATTGCGACTATAGGCACTATACTATCACACAAACAATTCAAAAAATGTGATGTTGTAAAAGATCGGCAGATATCACACTTATTGGTATTTTACAGTTTCATAGGGCTTGCCATTACAACAGCATGGGCTGTTGCTTATCTCTATGGCCCAGCGATCATGAAACTTTTGGGTTTGAAACCATTTTCCTGGCTGTTGGGAGAATCACCTTATCCACTCACAGATCCCTTGAAATGGCTTGCAAACATAAGTGCATTGGCGCTTATTGTCGGTATTACTCTTGTTGTGAGCAACAGGTTAAAAAATAAGGAAAAGGCAGGAAAAGGGAGCTATTTTGACTGGCTCTTTATAACTGTTGTTTATTTAGTAGCACTATCAGGTATACTTGCTGAGGTATTTAGATTAGCGGATATTGCAATCTTGGCTTATCCGGTCTATTTCATTCATCTTGTAGTGGTATTTTTCCTGTTTATATACGCGCCATTTTCAAAAATGGCACATATGGTTTATAGAGCAACAGCAATGGTTTTTGCAAAAAGTACAGGCAGGGAAATTTAACCCTTTAAAGTATCAAGGAATACCATAAAAGAAGGAGGTGAAGGGGGGAGGTTAAGAATACGTAAAAGGGCGTGAAAGTATTTTACTCTTCGAGTAGAATTTTTACTTTTCACTTAATTGGAAGGAGGGGTATATGAGTAGTATTATTTTATTTGCCTTAGTCTGCGGTGCAATAGGCGTTTTATATGCTCTAGCGACTGCAGCATGGGTATCAAAGCAGGATGCTGGAAGTGAGCGTATGCAACAGATATCAGGTGCTGTAGCAGAAGGCGCCGCCGCTTTTCTTGCTCGTGAGTATAAGACAGTTGCAATGGTAGGAGTAGTAATTGCTATCTTGCTGATTTTCCTGGGCATATGGACAGCAATTGGTTTTGTAATCGGAGCAGTTGGTTCTGCACTTGCTGGCTATATAGGCATGATGGTTTCCGTAAGGGCTAATGTCCGCACTGCACAGGCTGCATACAAAGGGCTCGGTGTAGCTCTGAAGCTTGCATTCAAAGGCGGATCAGTTACAGGCATTATGGTTGTCGGTCTCGGTATTATCGGCTTGGCCGGTTATTACTTTATCGCAAAATCATATGCAGGTGAAAATGCATTTCATGCTCTTATAGGGCTTGGTTTTGGATGTTCGCTGATGAGTGTTTTTGCCCGTATCGCCGGCGGTATTTACACAAAGGCTGCTGACGTAGGTGCCGACCTTGTTGGTAAGGTTGAAGCAGGAATACCGGAAGATGACCCAAGAAACCCTGCAGTTATTGCTGATCAGGTGGGTGACAATGTGGGAGACTGTGCAGGTATGGCAGCTGACCTGTATGAGACATATACAGTTACACTTGTTGCAGCAATGCTTCTTGCAAAGACTGTTTTTGGGCCGGGGAGCCCATGGGTTGAATTCCCGCTTCTAATCGGCGGCATTTCAATAATAGCTTCTGTTATTGGCACATATTTTGTGCGCCTTGGCAAGAGCCAGTATATAATGGGTGCCCTCTATAAAGGGTTGGCAGTCTCCGGCATACTTGCTGCAATCGCATTTTACATTGTAGCAACAAGGTTTATTGCAGGACTTTCAGGAGCTGATGCAGGAGTCTTTACTGCCAATAGCGTGTTTCTCACAGCAGTAATAGGGCTTGTCCTTACAGGTCTCATAGTTATGATTACAGAATATTTCACATCCACCAGTTTTTCTCCTGTTAAGCATATAGCAAAAGCAAGCCTTACAGGCCATGGAACAAATGTTATAGCCGGTCTGGCTGTCAGTATGAAGTCAACAGGCATGCCTGTTTTAGTGATCGTTGCTGCTATTCTTGGTGCGTATGCATTAGGAGGTGGGTTTAGCGGTAATCCGGGAGCCGGTCTTTTTGCAATTGCCCTTTCAGCGGTTTCGATGCTTTCTATGACTGGTATTGTTGTGGCCATTGACTCATACGGTCCGATTACTGATAATGCAGGAGGTATCGCTGAGATGGCAGAACTGCCTAAGGAGATTCGTGAAATCACAGATCCGCTCGATGCAGTTGGAAACACAACAAAGGCAGTTACAAAGGGTTATGCTATTGGCTCGGCAGCTCTTGCTGCCTTGGTTCTGTTTGCAGAGTATTCAAGGTCTTTTAAAGAGGCACTTTCATTTGACCTTTCAAACCCGATGGTTCTGGCAGGTCTGTTTATTGGTGGATTACTTCCATACTATTACGGTTCACTCCTGATGGAAGCGGTTGGAAAGGCTGCTGGTACTATTGTAGAAGAGGTCAGAAGGCAGTTCCGTGAGATAAAAGGAATTATGGAAGGCACAGGGAAGCCAGAGTACGGCAAGTGTGTTGATATTGTAACAAAGGCTGCAATCAAACAGATGATGGTTCCTGCCCTTATACCTGTTGTTATACCGATACTTGTCGGATTACTTTTAGGTAGGGAGGCACTGGGTGGAGTCCTTATCGGAAGTATAGTCACAGGGCTTTTCCAGGCAATAGCCATGACAAGTGGTGGAGGCGCATGGGACAACGCCAAGAAATCCTTTGAAGTAGGCGTTACCGACGACAAAGGTGTCGTACACAAAAAGGGGAGTGATGGACATAAAGCCTCTGTCACAGGCGACACGGTTGGTGATCCATATAAGGATACAGCAGGTCCAGCAATTAACCCTATGATTAAAGTTATCAATATTGTTGCACTGCTGATTGTTCCGCTTATTTAAGTTCTTGTACATATCTAAAAAGGCCGACTCGATTCGAGTCGGCCTTTTTATTCTATAATTATTCAAGAATTTTAAAATTAAAACAGAGAGGATTCAGTCAAGATGCGCAATACGGGTATAGTAGAACCTGATAAACTTACTTTACCCAAACGTTGTATAAAATGAAGGGCAGACATGCTGAAAAACCTTTTCAAAGCAACAATATTTTATTATGATACACATGAATGCAGACACAACGTTAAGTTCATTTTAAATAAAGGCTGGCTGGCCAGTCTAAAGGACAATAAGGTGTTGCTGGGAAAGCTTTTATCAGCACATCTGCCCTTCAAAGAAAGAAAATGTTTTGCAACTGGTGGGTTTAGATACAGAATTTCATTTATTTGAAAAAATAAAGGAAGACGATATTGCCATGCCCTTCGGGCTCGCAATGACAGTTTAAATAGCTTGTTTATTAATTATTGGTTATTGGAATTTATTTGATATTTGATTATTGTTTATTGGTGATTGACAGAAGGAGGATTGTATATGTCAGATATTAAAAGGATGTATCGCACAATTATGGATGACCATTTCCCTGACGAGATGATTATCAAATTCGGGAATCAGACATTAATTTATAAAAAGAGGACATGGAAAATACCTGATGATAAGACAGGAGAATTAATCGAAAAAGGTCTCCGTTATGGTGAAAATCCTGGCCAG
>Ga0315284_10005656_pt1 | contig 17772 bp, 10 predicted proteins | sample YL17G09_16_MG_FD_203696 | JGI IMG/M metagenome (GOLD analysis project Ga0315284, IMG submission 203696) | Sediment microbial communities from Yellowstone Lake, YNP, Wyoming, USA - YL17G09_16 | ecosystem: Environmental > Aquatic > Freshwater > Lake > Sediment | place: USA: Wyoming | collected...
GGGTTTGGCAAGGAGGGAGGCGAGGACACCGAGTTCGAAGAGGACGAGCAACGGAATCGCCATCAGGATTTGGCTGAACACGTCGGGCGGGCTCAGGATTGCCGCGACGATGAAGACCAGTACGACCGCGATGCGCTGGTTCTTCATCAGGAGCTTGGGGGTGATGACGCCGAGCTTGGTCATGAAGAACATGATGACCGGGAGTTGGAAGATAACGCCGCAGGCGAGCAGGAACGCGCCGACCGTGCCGACGAACTCGCTGATGGAAATCATCGCATGGAGCTTGGGCGACTCGAAGCTCAACAGGAACTTCATCGCCACCGGCACGACCACGAGATAGGCAAAGGCGACCCCGACCGCGAACAGTACCGACGAGACGACGACCGCGACCCCGAGGTACTTCACTTCGTGCTTCTGAAGCGCGGGCCGGACAAACCGCCAGAACTGGTAGAAGATGACCGGCGCGGCGAGGAACAGGCCGGTGACGAGCGCGACCTTGAGCTGGACGACGAACGCTTCGGCCGGGGCCAGGAACACGAGGTTCGGCACCGGCCGGGTGAGCAGGTCGAGCACCCGCTGCGAGAAGAAGAACCCGACAACCGCGGCCACGCACAAGGCGATGAGCGAGTAGAAGATTCGCTTGCGGAGTTCCTCCAAGTGGTCGAGAAAAGTCATGCAGAGAGTGCTCTAGTGCTCAAGTGCTCCAGTGCTCCAGTGCGCGGATAGGAGGGGAGGGCGATCGGACGAAGTGTGGCAGGGGAAAGTGCTCTAGTGCGAAAGCTGTCTAGCGCACTTCTCCGGCTAATCCGCCTTCGGCCCTTTGTCGTCCTTGTGGTCTTTTTCGAGCTCGTCCGAGTCAATGTCCTTCATGCCCCGCTTCAGTTCGCGCACGCCCTTGCCGATGGAGCGCATTACCTCGGGTATCCGCTTCGCGCCGAACAGAAGCAGGATGATGACGATGATGAGCAGTATTTCCTGCCAGCCTACTCCAAACATGAGTGGTCACCTCCGGGCAGTTCTCTTTCTTTCACACTCAGACTATAGGCTCAGCACCGCCGCCGGTCAAGCGGCGGGCTGTGCTTGACCCGGTTTGCCGGATACAGGATAATCTACGGGATTGTGAGTGTTGTCCCATCCTCGGTGTTGTCGGTTCATCCCGGTCAAACGGAGGAATTGTGAAAGAAGTTTCCCGGCGAGATTTCCTGAAGTACGTCGGCGCGGGCACGTTGGGGTTGGTGGCCCGGCCCAAGCTGTTGCCGGCGTTCGAGGGCAGGCTGTTCTCTCCCTTCGACCCGAGCGACGTGGTCCAGTGCTTTCACGAAGGCGCGACCAGCGGCAGTACCATCAATGAGCCGGTCGTGCAGATGATGGTGGACGAGTCGATTATGGCGCTGGCCGGTATCCGCAACGTGGGCGAGGCGTGGAAGACGGTCTTCCCCGGAATCACCGAAACGAGCGTCATCGGCATCAAGGTCAACTGCGCCAGTCGCCAGACGCCGACAACTCCCGCAGCCATGCGCTGCATCTGCAACGGGCTGGCGCAGATGGACTTCGGCGGCTCACTGTTCAAGAAGAACAACATCATCATCTGGGAGCGGACCAACAGCGAGCTGACCGCGGCCGGATTCACCAAGTACACCAGCACCGACCCGGACACGGTCCGCTGCTTCGGCTCGAACGAAGCCGGCTACGGCTTCGACCCCTCGATAACGCTTAATGTGAACGGTTCGAACCAGAATCCGAGCAAGATACTCAGCCAGACCATCAACTACCTCATAAACGCCGCAGTACTGAAGACCCACAGCCAGGGCGTGGTTACGCTCACCATGAAGAACCACTACGGCTCGGTCCACAACGCGAGCGGGCTCCAGCATTACAGTGGCTGCAGCCCGGCGATTCCGTCGCTCAACCAGCAGATACGCGACGTCATCACGCCGAATGGCATTCAGAAGCTGTTCTTCATTGACGGCCTGTTCGGGATGTACTCCGGCGGCCCGAGCGGCCCGCCCAATTTCAACCCCAAGTTGCTCCTGATGAGCAAGGACCCGGTGGCCTGCGACAAACAGGGCCAGAACGTCATCAACGCCGAGCGCGTGTTCCACAGCCTCTCCCCGCTCGACGCGGCCCAGATCAGAGTTGCGGCCGACCCGCCTTACAGCCTCGGCTCGCTCGACATCAATCTCATCGAACTAAACAACGTCGGCGTCGGCGAATCGGGCCGGCCGGTTCCCGGTGACGGCATGTTTGAGGTCTCGCCCGACCCGATGCGTGACCACACCACGGTCACCTTCGCGGTCTCGCGCCCGGGCCCGGTGTCGCTGGAGTTGATGAACGCCGCGGGCCGCACCGAGGCCCGCCTGTTTGCCGGCACGCTCCAGAAGGGCAAGCACAGTATCAACTGGCGCGCGGCGCGCCGGCTGGCCGCCGGCACCTATTTCCTCCGGCTGAACCACGCCGGTGCAACCCGAGTCCGCAAGGTAATGGTCGTCAACTAGGAGCAATCAATAATGAGGAAGTTGTCTATTCTCGGCATCGCGCTGCTCTGCCTGGTCTGCACCAAGCCGGTGGACCAACCCGTCGACGTGGTCACGCTCGTGCCCGGCGACAACGAGATCAGCGGCTGGACGCGGAGCTCGGCCACGCAGGTCGCCGAAACCCCGACCCAGCTTGAGGCGATTATCGACGGCGAGGCCGTACCTTATGTGGACAACCACTTCGTAAAGTGCGCGTTCCAGAGCTACACCGGCGACATCGGCGGCACCCAGGTCGAACTCGACCTCCGCGTCTTCGACATGGGCGACACGACCAACGCGAAGAACGTCTACGCCGCGGTCGCTGCCGGCACCGAAGTGCCGTGGACCGGCGACAACCCGGGCGTGGAGGCCCGTACCGACGAGAGTTTCCTGTTTGCCTACCGCGTTGAGTTCCGTGACGGGCGGTTCTACTTCCGGGCCGACATCATGGACAAGTCAACCGCGGCCCAGGACATCGCGAAACTCTTCGCCCGCAACGTCTCCGCCGCCATCCGCGACACGACCGATTAGGAGCCACCGGTGCAGGACGTCAACCGTCGCGAGTTCCTCAAGGCCAGCCTGGGCATCGCCGCCGCTTCTCTGCTCCCGAAGGCGCTGTTCGCCGCCGCCCCGGAAGCGGCGACCGGTCCGCTCGTCGCGGTCGCGCGCGGGGCCAATTCGAAACTGGTGAGGGCCGCGGTCGGCCTGCTCGGCGGCATGGGACAGTTCGTCAAACCCGGGGAAACGGTCTGCGTCAAACCCAACCTCTCGTTTGCCGCCAACAGCGAATGCGGCGCGACCACCAGTGCCGGCATCGTGAAGCAGGTCGTCGAACTCTGCCTTGCGGCGGGCGCGGCGCGGGTGATAATCCTTGACCATACGATCCAGGAGGCGGCATTGTGCGTCGAGCGCAGCGGTGTCGAGACGGCCCTCGTGGACAAGGCCAAGGTCAGCCTGCTCACCTTGACCAAGGAGCGCCAGTTTGCTGAGACCGCGATACCGCAGGGCAAGGAGCTCAAGACCGCCAAGATCGCCAAGGTCGTGCTCGAGGCGGACAAGTTCATCAACCTGCCGACCGCGAAGTCCCATTCCGCGACCGGCGTGAGCCTGGGCATGAAAGGCCTGATGGGGCTCATCTGGGACCGGGGTACGCTCCACCAGATGAACCTGCACCAGGCGATTGCCGACCTCGCCACGGTCATCCGGCCCGACCTGACGATTATTGACGCCACCCGCGCGCTCACGAGCGGCGGCCCCGGCGGCCCGGGCAAGACCGTGCAACTTGATACGGTCATCGCCGGGACTGACCCGGTCGCGGTCGATTCCTACGCGGTCGGCATCACCCAATGGTACAACAAGTCGTTCTCCGGCAAGTCGGTGAAGTACATTGTCGCCGCTGCCGAACTCGGGCTCGGCCAGATTGACACCGCGAAGATGCAGATAAAGGAAGTGAAGGTCTAGGGCAGAACGGTGACTGCCCACAAACCCCGCGGCTACCGGATTCTAAGGTGGGTGATACAGCTCACCTTGTTTGTTTTGTTCGCCGTGCTTTTCGACCGGACCCGTTACCGGGTCGCGCCGAACCTCACCGACATCTTCTTCCGGTTCGACCCGCTGGTTTTCGCTGTCGTCTCTCTGGCCACCCGCACGCTTTTCGCCGCCGGCCTGCTCTCGCTGGTGGTTATCGTTGCCACGCTCCTCTTCGGCCGATTCTTCTGCGGGTTTGTCTGCCCGCTCGGTACGACCATTGACCTCGCCGACGCCGTGTTCCGCCGGAAGAGCCCGCGGGCCACGAACTGGAAGTGGGGCAAGTTCCTCATCCTCATCTTCCTGCTTGTGTCGGCCGCGCTCGGCACGTCCTTTGTCGGCTTCTTTGACCCGCTGGCTATCTTCTCGCGTACGCTCACCCTGGTTGCGTTCCCGGTCGTCACCTGGTTCGGCGGCCTCGTCGCCGGCATCCGGACCGCCGTGTTTACCGAGACCGTCCTTGCGCTGGCGACATTTCTCGTCATTATCGGCCTCGGGCTTGTCGCCCCGCGCTTCTGGTGCCGCAATCTCTGCCCGCTGGGCGGCCTGCTCGGGTTCTTCTCCAAGTTCTCGTTGTTCAAGTTCTCGTTCCGCCGAGACTGCAAGGCCTGCGGGCTGTGCGAGAAGGTCTGCCCCACCGGAGCGATATCGCAAACTCCAAACCCTAAACCCCAGACTCTAAATCCCAATTCGAAAATCGTCACTCGTCATTCGTCACTCGTCATTGACCAGTGTGAGTGCATCGGCTGCCTTGCCTGCCTGCACCAGTGCCCGGACCGCGCAATCGGTTTCCGCGTCAAGCCAGCGCCGATGCCGCTCGACATCGGTCGCCGGGAGGCAATCTTCGCGCTCGGCAGCGCGGTGGTCGCGGTCCCGCTGGCACGGAGCCTCATTCACCGGAAGCTCCAGGGCCGACTCCTGCGCCCGCCCGGCTCGATTCCTGAGTCCGGTTTCCTCGGCGCTTGCGTTCACTGCGGGCGGTGCATGAAGGTCTGCCCGACCAACGGGCTCCAGCCCGCAGTCCTCGAGTTCGGTTTTGAAGGGCTCTGGACCCCGCGTCTGGTCCCGCGCATCGGCGGCTGCGAGAAGAACTGCAACATGTGCGGGCGGGTCTGTCCCACCTCGGCCATCCGCAACCTACCGCTGGAAGAAAAGACCTATGCCCGGATCGGCACCGCGGTGGTTGACCGGTCCCGCTGCATCGCCTGGGAGCAGAACCGGGTCTGCCTCATCTGCGACGAAGCCTGCCAGTACAACGCCATCGAGACCCGGAACGAGACGATCCAGGGCACGACCCTGCTCCGGCCGTTTGTTGACGAGCGTATCTGCGTCGGCTGCGGCCTTTGCGAATCGCGCTGCCCAATTGACGGTCCGGCCGCAATCCAGGTCTTCTCGATGGCCGAGGAGCGCAAGAAGACCGGCTGGTACAAGACGGACGCGAAAGCACAACTCCGCGCCTGCGGCATCACGCCGCAGGAAGACCTCCCCTCCGGCTTCATCCCCGACGGCAAGTGACCGCGCTACTCCTCTGCCTGCTGGCCGTCACCGCCAAGGGAATTGGGGACCGGCCGGTAATCCTCGACGGCGCGACCGACCCTTACGCCTCGGAATTCGTCTTCTTCGCGACCGACTACGGCATCTACACCTTCAACCGGAATTCCGGAACCTGGAGCCGGATAACCACTGCCAGCGGCCTGCCTTCGAACCACGTGCTGGCGCTCGGGCTTGACGCGGGCGTGCTCTGGGTCGCGACCGACTCCGGGCTCGCGTCGGCCGACGTGCGCATCAACGACTGGCAAGTCTACGACCTGCCGGGGACGACGCGCGCGCTCGCATTCGACGATCGCTTTGCCTGGGCCGGCGGCGACTCGGGGTTGGAGCGGTTCGACAAGTACTCGGAGACATGGCAGCACCGCGGCGACTCGCCGGTTTCCGACCTGCTCGCCGAAAAGGACCGGCTCTGGATTGCCGCGGCCGGAGGCGTGCTCGGCTACGACCCGAAGTTCGACCGGATCGAGGAGCTGCCGGCGCCGGCCGACTCCTACGTCCGCATCATCAACACGACCGGACGGATCTGGTTCGCGGGCCGGCACCACCTCGCCGCCTTCAACAAGAGCACCGAGTCGTGGGCCAGCTACCGCCCTATCGAAATCGACGACTATGCCACGCTTGGCGATTCGGTCCTCGTCGCGAGCCGCGGCGCCGGCTTCATCTACGAACCCGGCGCCGACCGCTGGGCCCAAATCCGCGAGGCCGAAGAGAGTCCGCGCATCAGCGGCCTTTCCGTCGGCAGCGACGAACTCCTCCTTGCGACCAGCCAGGGCCTGCTCGTGTACAACCAGAAGGAAGACAGCAAGAAGACTTGGAACCGCAACAACGGCCTCATCACCGACACGCTCGTCCGGGTCTACGCCGACCAGCGATTGACCTACGCCATCAGTGCCGGCGCAATCCAGTTGCTTGACCGACAGAAGGGCACGTGGCAGCACGAGGACCTGGTCCCGGCCGGCGCGAAGAAGGTGAAATTTGTGTATCTTGACGATGCGGGCGCGCACATGGCGCTTCTCAAGAGCACCGACATTCGCCTGGCCGGCCGTGCCTCGTACTCCAATTCCCGCGCCTTCTCCGCCGGCACGCCGACCCGCACCAACTACGAAAACATCGGCCTCAACCTCGCCGCCCAGCACCGCACCGGCCGTTCGCTCTCTCTCTACTACGACGACTCCGACCCGGACCAAATCGCCTACGGCCTCGGCTATCGCGGCATCGCGGGCGACCTGCTCCATCGCGCCAATGCCGGCCGGCTCGAGACCGAGTATTCCGACTTCACCCTTGTTCCCCGCTTCTCGACCCTGGGCGGCAACGTCCGCCTGAAACACGACGTGCACACCCTCGACCTTCAGGCCGGTGGAATCCAGTCCAGCCTGCATAGCGAATTCTTCACCGGACGCTCAATCGAGAAGACCGTGCGGCTTCCCGACCTCAGTTTTGCCCGAGGCACGTTCTACCGCATTTCCTCTAACTCCTCACTCCTGACTCCCAATTCCTTTTCCTGGGACACGGTCTTTATTGACGACCGTAACCCGGCCAACAACACGGTGAAGACCCGCACTGGCTTCACGGTCGGAGGTATCACCGGCGACTTCGACCCGCTGGTCAAAGGCACCGACTACTTCCTTCGCGAAGGCGAGGGCATCGTCCACTTCCTTTCCCCGCGCAAGACCGGCGACGTCATCGTCCTCGCGACCGACGGCGGGCAATTCGTCATTCAGAACTCACCACTCATAACTCATAACTCCATCGAGAACGTCTACTACTTTGGCCCGGACATGGTCCCCGGCTCATTCGAACTGACCATCGAAGACACCCTTGGCCTGCCCCACCCTCTTTCCGACTTCGGCCTGGACAACAACGCCGACGGCCGCATCGACCCGGAGTACGTCAACCACGACCTCGGGACGCTCGCGTTCCCGGCCCGCCGGCCATTCCCCGACCCGGTCTACGAAGACACGCTCCACTGCTACACGCTCACGGCCCGGTTTCAGTCCCAGTCGGTCTTCTACAGCCTCCAGCACAAATCCATCATCAAGAACAGTGAGGCGGTCACGGTCGACGGCGCGCCGATGACCCGCGGCTCCGACTATGTGGTGGACTACACCTCCGGCATCCTGCTCTTCCTGAAGAAGGACGCGGTCACCGACTTCAGCCAGATTGACGCCCAGTATTCGTCGGTCGAACGGCCGATGACGTGGGCGGCCAAAGACATGTTCTTCTCGGGCCAGCCGACAATCGCGCTCGGCCAGAACGTGATGCTCGCGCCCGGGTTCACCCGCGTCGAGGACGAGAACATTGTCCACGTCTCGGGCCGGGCCGAGGCCGGCGCCGGCACCGACAAGAGCATCAGGTTCGTGCCCCAGTTCGCCGTATCTCAGTCACCACTTGGAAGCCAGTACTCGGAAATCGGCACGGCCCACGACTACCTGCTCGCAGCCAACTACGGTATCGCCAGCGCCTCAGCCGGGTATCAAGCCTACTCTGAGGAGTTCCGCTCGTTCGGCGCGGGCGCACGGCGCTACGGCCCGCTCCGCCAATCGGCCACGGTCTCCGCCGGCGTCGAGCCATTGCCTCAGCTGCGTCTCGACGGCTCGTTCCAGCATGACTACCGCGAGGACACCACGATAGATGTGCCGCCGTACTATCGCCCGGTCCAGTACATCACCGGCAAGCTCAGCTACCTGAACCCGAAGTACCCGAACGGCTTCGTGCTGGTCGCTCAGGACCGCCTGCCGGACGGGAACAAGCTCCGGGCCAAGGTCCACGCGGGCTACGAATTCACGCTCCTCAAGTCCAAGCTGAAGCTGAATGGCATCATCCAGAACACCGCGCTTGACCACTTGAGCACTAGAGCACTAGAGCACTCTCTTGAATACATCGCCGAGGCGACGTTCGCCCTGCCCTTCCCGGTGCAGGGCAGCGTCCGCTTCCGCAACAACGGCCTGTCGAGCGACGGCGCGAAGACCCGCCGCGAAGACGAGCTGCGCGGCCAGTTCAACGTCGACGCCGTGCCCGGATTCTTCTACACCGGCTCTTACAACCTCCAGAGTGCGGCTAGCCTGCTCGGGACCAGCCAGGACCTCGCGCTCGAAAGCTACTTCTACAACAACCTGCAGGTCGCGCCCGGCCGCTGGTGGTCGCGTCTCTCGGTCGTCAACTTCTCGGTCGGCACCGGCTCCAATTTCAGCGAGTATGCCCGGAATCTGGACAACGGATTCAGCCCGCCGTTGCTGATGCTCCAGCCGCTCGCTGACGTGCCGATATCAAGCGCCGACAACCTTAAGAGCCTGTACGGCACGATACAACTACAGCCGGTCGCGTCCCTCACGCTCCGGGCAAAGCGCAGCCTGAACCGCAGCGGCACCGCCTACTACGGCTTGCCCGAACTGAGGCTGACGACCGAGGATGAGTTGAAGGCTGAGTACGAGCCCGGCAAACTCGGGCTATTCACCGCCCTTTGGAACCTGCGGGCAGCGGCCACGTTCCCGAACACGACCCGCCACAACGTCTACTTCGAGTGGAACATGCCCTGGTCACAACTCCTGCGCACGCGGCTGACCTCCGGCTACACGACCGACCAGGACCGCTACAGCAGCGACGCTCTCGCCTTCTCGCGGCTGCTGAAGGGCAACGTCCAGACCCAGTTCAACTTCAGTTCGCGCTCGTATGCCACCATCGACCTCGGCGCATCGCGCCAGCAGGCCGACTCGCTGTTCCCCAACTCGTCACACGACACTCGTCACTCATCAATCTCCCTGCTTCCCGGCGCCGGCTTCAGCCTCAACCTCTTCCGGTTCCTCTACCTGCAACTCAACTACCAGTCCAACTTCGTCCTGTCCGGTTCGGCTACCCACACTGTCTCCTCTCGAATCACCGGGCAGTTCTGAGCGACTACCACATGCCACGATGCTTGACAGGACATAAACCGGCTCGATACTGTCTCAGTATCTTCCCGACAGGCACGCTAATCGGAGGCTCTGATGAATGGACTGCCGAATCGAACCGCAACTCTTGTTCTGATGGTCGCCACACTGGCCGCGACCGGGCTTGCCATCGGCCCGACCGGGCCGTCGGCCCATGCCGAGCTTGATACGCTCGCCCGCCAGGCATATCGGACGCTCTGGGACTTCCACCCGGTCGACGCGACCCGCTCCGGCTACCACGAATTTGACGGCCGGCTCGGCAACTATACGCCCGTCCGTGTCGCCGCGCTGAAGCTCAGGCTGAAGGACTATCTGCAGCAACTGAACCGCCTCGACACGCTCCGCCTGTCTCTCGACGACCGGATTGACCGGGCCCTGCTGGTCTCAAACCTGAGGATGGAACTGTTCTGGCTGGAACGCTTCCGGCTGCTGGAGCGCGACCCTCACTTCTACTCCGACGAATGCGTCGGTGGCGTGTACTACGTGCTGCTGCGCGAATTCGCGCCTTTGCCGGTGCGGGCGTTGCGCGCAGCCGAGCGCATGGCCGACGTTCCTCGCTTCATCAAGCAGGCGCGCGCCAACGTCAAAGACCCGCCCCGGCTCTACGCCATGGCCGCAATCGATGAACTCCAAGACGCTGAGGCGTTCTTCCGTCAGTGCGCAGACGAACTCGGCGCGCAGGTCCCGGAGATGGCCGGTCGGCTCGCGGCCGACGCGGCGCTGGCGACCGAGGCGGTTAAGGCGTGGCGGGCTGAGCTTGAAGCAGCGCTGCCGAACCTCGGCGACAGTTTTGCGATGGGCAAGGCGAACTTCGACTACCTGTTGGCGACCGACAAGTTCCTCGACTTCGACTCCGACTCGCTGCTGCGCATGGGCGAGAACCTGTTTGCGCGAACCGACTCACTGATGAAGGCCCAGCGCGAGGAGCAGGCCGAATATGAGAGCCTCCATCCTCCCGAACCGCCGAAGGATGAACCGGCGCCGGTCGGCTTCTCAAAGCCGGACGTGCTGGCCGATGAGCAAGTCGAAATCGATTCCATGCGCGCCTGGGTCGGCTGCAGCAAAACCGCAACGGTGCCCGAATGGGTCGGCCGACTGCGGGTTGTCGAGACGCCGGCCTTCCTGCGCCGGATTATCCCCGGCATCGCCATGGAAGGTCCGGCCCCGTTGGACGACGTGCAGACCGGCTATATGTACATCCCGCCTCTGCCCGAGACGCTCGACTCGGCCCAGCGCCGGCAATACTACAACACCGGCCGCAGGCACGACTATCGTGGCGGTATCGTCCACGAAGGGCTTCCCGGCCACTACTTCCAGTTGTCGGTCGCCAACCACAGCCCGTCGCTGATCCGCAAATTGCAGTTCAATACCTGTCTGATAGAAGGCTGGGCGCTCTACTGCGAGCAGATGGTAGTCGAGCAGGGCCTGTACCCGCGCGACTCGTTCCCGGACCTGCGCTGGCTCGGCGGGGTCTGGTTCCGGGCCGCCCGCATCATTGTTGACGCGAAGATCCACACTGGCCGGATGAGCTACGACGACGCCTGGCGGTTCATGGTCGAGAAGTGCTGGCCTGATACCGCGTTCTTCAAGGCCGAGGTCCGGCGTTACTGCCTGTCCCCGAGCCAGCCGATGAGTTACCTCGTGGGCAAGACCCAGTTGATGGCGCTGCGGGACGAGTACCGGAAACACGTCGGCGACCAGTTCTCACTCAAAGACTTCCACGACCTCTTGCTGGCCGAAGGCTCGATACCGGTCAGCCTGATTCGCCGGAAACTGCTCGCCGAGTAGACCGGCTGCCGCTACTCGAACACGACCTGCTGCCATAAGAGCGAGTCGTGGGCGAACGTGAAAAGCAGATAGCCCTTGCCGCTGCCGTAGTCGAGTTCGCCCGACGCCATCGTGCCGCAGGTGAAGTGATTCACGCCCTCGACCACCGCGTGCCGCCAGCCGTGGATGTGGCCGGCGCACCAGGCGTAGACGTCGTACTTCCCCAGCAGGCTTTGGAGTTTGGCCCGCTCGACCGGGCTGGCCAGCCGCCACATTATCGGCTCCTCGCCGTCATAGACCGGGTAGTGCGTGAGGACAATCTTGATGAACGGGCTGTCCCGCAGTTCCTTTTCGAGCCAGTCAAACTGGGTCGGGCCGATGGTGCCGTCGGCCGTGTCGAGGAATATCAACTTGATGCGGTGGGCGATGACCACCCGGAAACAACTCGGCCCGTAGTTCTCCTTGAAACGTTCCCAGCCGTCGGCCTGGAACAGGTCGTGGTTACCGATGGTGACGTAGCAGGGGACGCCGACCCGGTCGAGGTCCAGCTTGATGCTGTCGACTTCGTCCGTGGTCGCGTCGTTGGTCAGGTCCCCGAGCACGCAGAAGAAGTCAATGTCCCGGGCGGCAATGTCCTGCTTGAATCGGCCGAGCATGTTCACATTGTCGTGGACTATCTGGGGGTCGCCGAAAACCGCGAACCGGAACGAGTCCGGGTTGACCGAAACCGGGCCGGGCGCGGGCGGCTGACCAGTCAGGTTCTCCTGCACGCGTTGCTCGACCGTTTTGCGGGTGACAATTCCCCACAGGTCCCACTCGCAGGCGCAGAACGCAAGCAGGGCCGCAAGGCAGAGCATCTCGGCGCGCCTAGAACTCATACTTCACCCCAGCATTCAGCGTCAACTCGTGGAACGAGACGAGTCCTCCCGAATAGCCGACGATGGCGGTGCCAACGTCGGCGACCAGGTCCAGATTGTCCTTCAGGGCATACGACCCGCTCAGACGGAGCGGGAACTGCTGTGGGCTGTGAAGCGTGAATAGGTCGTAGCTGGAGAAGCCCGTCTTCAGCCACCAGTTTTCTTTCTGCAGGAACTTCCACGCCAGGCGGTAGACGTAATTCCACTCGGCCGCGTCGCTCTTCCAGCCGAACGGCGACCGGTAATCATCCGCGCCGAACACCGGCACCCGCCGGGCGACCCCGAAACCGGCCTCCAAACCGAAGACCGGCCCGGCCTCGATTGTCGCCAGCGCCCGGCTCTCACCCGCCTGCCAGTCATTCCACTGCTGGTGCTGGGCTGCGAACCTGAGTGTCAACCCGGCTGGGCTGAAGAGCACCACGCCGAGACCCAGACCGGCGACGCCCAGGCCGTTGTTCTGAAACAGGTTGAACGACAGCCCGGCATCTACTTTCAGGTATTGGATTGGGACGATATCGGCCCTCGCGGTAACGAGCATCTTCGACTCGACGCCCGGCTCGCCGCGATACCCGAGCAGAACCGACGAGGCGACCGCTGCATAGCACGTCGCCCCGGCCAGGGCCAGGGCGGCCGGCAGTTTTGTCATGCGCACCGAATGAGGATATGGAAACCGGGGACCGAAATCAAAGAAATCGGCTCAGGCTTCGGTCAGCCCGGTGTCGAGCAAGTCCTCGATCGGGAGCTTGCCCTTGCGGACGTCCGCCTCCCAGACGATTCTGAGTCGGAAGCCCCGGCCCGCGGCAAAGAGCCGCTTGTCGATGCCGTGCAACAGGTTGCGGCGCTGGTCCGGCGTGAGGGCTTTGGGGTCGTAGCGGCGCCGGTCGGCGCGCTGGCGCGCAACCTCGTCCGGGTTCTACCTTGAAGGGTTGTGGTCGCTCACGGTTCGAGCTTGGAAACGCATTGGACGGTTGTCAAACCGGTCAATGCGGCCGAACTACCAGACGATTTTGGCCCAGTCGGCCCGCTTCAGGCTTTCAGCCGCTGCCTCCGCAATAGCCACCTTCTCGTGTTTCAACAGGTCGTCGGACACGCGGTTCTCGAAGTTGGCCGGGTCCCGAATCGGCGCGCCCGGCAGAATGTCCTTGAGATACTGCAGCACTACTTCCATGTTCGCGGCCGGTTGGTGATGTGCGTGACGGCGCAGGGCGTCAATCACGGCCAGTTCAAGGCAGAACGACGGCAGCCGCAGGTTGCGCAGGTTGCGCCAGATCTTTAGTAGACGGATTTCCTCGATAACGTCCGATTCCTTCACGACCTTAAGGTGAGTGTCGAAATTGGTCCGGGTGACTCGCTGGTGCTCGGTCTGGAATATCCGGTGGTCGTTCGAACCGCCCCACTCCTGCCTGGCCGGTATCAAATCCACTGCCAGGCCATGATGCTGCAGGCCGATTGAAACGCTCTGGCGTCTTGGGTTAAGGCCCCGGCGCTTCAGAAAGTCGAAGAACCGCTCGTAGAGCTTGTCGGCATCCAGCGGCGTGCGCGGCCCGAGCGAAACCAGCAGGTCAATGTCGGTCGCGCCCATGACCCGCGTTCCTTTGGCATACGACCCGCAGAAACGAACGCCCAGCAGGAACCGGCCGGCCCATTCGGTAATCGGCTTCTTCAGGTCGGCAGAAACGAGTTCGGCCGGCGACCCCTCGCCGCCAGGCAGTTCGTACTTGGCCAAAATCGAACGGACGTATGCATCCGGCAACATCGCATCTCCTCCGGCGCCGTCCCGCGCCGGGAAAGTCTCGTGCTAGCAACCTCTGTACCCCGGCCTGCGTCCGGGCCGGGGCGTCCAAGAATAGGCGACCGCTGCTGGCATGTCAACAGCGTCCCACCGACCGGCCACGCTGTTGACAGCGCTGCCGCCCTGTCCTAAGCTGAGGGTGTCGTTATGCACTGAAGTGTCATTTGCCGAACCTGAAAGGAATGTCGCCATGAATCGTCTTGCGCTCGTCCTTGCGTTACTTACTGCGGCGGTGCCGGCCCGCGCCGACATCATTCACGTGCCGGGCCAGTACCCGACTATCCAGCAGGGCATTGATGCCGCGGTCGCGGGCGACATCGTGATGGTCGCCCCCGGTGCCTACGTCGAGGAAGTCAATCTGAAAGCCGGCGTGATGGTGCAGGGCGCGGGCGAAGGTCTCTCGACCATCGACGGCGGCGGCGATGCGGGCGACGTGGTCCGCGCCATCGGCAACGCCATCACGCCCGACACCAAGCTGAAGGGTTTCACCATAACCGGCGCGCTCAACGGCGGCGGCATGCCCGGTGGCGGCGGCGTCTTCTGCAACTCGGGTGCGCGGCCGGAAATCACCAACTGCCGCATAACCGGTAATGACTGCGGCGTCGCGCTATGGAACGGCAGCGTCGCATACATCGCCAACAACGTGATTACCGACAACATCTACGACGGCGTCTCGACCGGCTCGGGCGCGACCGTAGTCAACAACACGATTCACAACTGTCGCATCGGGTTCTACGACTTCTCGGGCTACGGCCCGGTCGCGATGAACAATATCATCACCGGCTGCTCGACCTACGGCGTCTATGGTCCGAGCGGCGGCCAGGGCCCGGTGCTGACCTACAACGACGTCTGGAACAACGCGACCAACTACCAGCAGGCCACGCCCGGCATCGGCAGCATCTCGGTCGACCCGCTCTATGCCGACAGCGCCGGCCGCGACTTCCACCTGCAGGCCGGCTCGCTCGGCATCGACGCCGGCAATCCCGCCCCGCAGTACAACGACCCGGATGGCACCCGCAATGACATGGGCGCCTACGGCGGCCCGGGCGCGGTCTCCGACCTGCCCGCGGTCACGTCGCTCGTCCCGCCCCGCAACGCGCTCGCCGTCTCCGTCGCAACATCGGCGCTGGCCGGCTTCAACGTGCCGATGGACGCGGCGACCTTCTCCGGCGCGACGTTCAGGATGCATTCGCAGCTTACCGGTTGGCGGCTCGGCCCGGTTACCTACGACTCGGTCAGTCAAGTGGCCGAACTCGACCCGGACGACGAACTCTGGCCCGGCGAGCTGGTCACGGTCGAGTTGACGAACGGTATCCATTCGGCCGGCGGCGACACATTCCCCGGCTGCCTGTGGCAGTTCTTCACTGCGGCCGGCGGCGGCTCGGGCCGGTTCGCAACTCACGAGACCGTCCACACGCACTATGGAGCGAATAACATAATCGCCGCCGACTTCAGCCGCGACGGCAATCTCGACCTGGCAGTTGCCAACTTGAACGCCGAGGACATTGCGATACTCCTCGGGCAGGGCAACGGGAGCTTCGATACGCCCGCGTTCTACGCGCTTGGTTGGGGCCCGCAGGTGGCGTGCGCCGGGGACTTCGACTCCGACAGTATCCTGGATATCGCCGTGTCCGTGACCGCCCCCAACGAGATCGAGGTGCTGCTGGGCAATGGCGACGGGACCTTTGCGCCGCGGGTCCCGTACCCGGCCGGCCCTAACCCAACCGGTCTCTGCGCCGCCGACCTGAATCTCGACGGCCGCCTTGACCTTGCATCCACCTGCGAGCGCCATGTCGCCCTGCTGCTCGGCAATGGGGATGGGACATTCGCCGCCGCAGCCTACTGCTCGACCGGCATCGTGTCGTGGACAGTCGCGTCCGCCGACTTCGACAATGACGGCTGGCCCGACCTGATTACGGCTGGCGACACAGGCGTCGCGCTGCTGCTGGGCCGTGGAGACGGGACGTTTCTCCCGGCGACGAGTTTCCCTGCCGGCCGGTCCCCGGTTGCGGTTGTCGCCGGTGACCTGAACGCGGACGGTAAAGTCGATGTGGCCGTAACCAACATGGACGCGGACAGCATATCGGTGCTGATGGGCGACGGCTTGGGCGGCCTCGGTGCCCCGACTAGGTACGCCGCTCCTAGAGTACCGATCGGCCTGGCACTGGCTGACCTGAATGGCGACGGTGCGCTCGACCTCGTATCAACCAACTCCGAATTCGACAATGCGATGGTATTCCTGAACAACGGCAGCGGCGTTTTCGCTCCCGGCGTTGCTTTCGGAGTTGGCATCTCACCCGCCTCGGTTACCGCGGGCGACTTTGACTCGGACGGCGACTTGGACCTTGCCACCGCCAACTACAACTCGAACGACGTCTCGGTGCTGCTGAATGAGGACGCGCTCCGGGTTGCCGCGACCACCCCCGAGCAATACGCGACTGCGGCACCGGAGACTACCGGTCTGTCCGCGGTCTTCAACCTCGGCCTGAATCCGTCCACGCTCGACTCAACCAGCTTCCTCGTGCGCGGGGCGCGCACCGGCCTGCGCCACGGCGCGGTCAGCTACGACAGCGCGGGGCGTATAGCTTGGCTCGACCCGGCAGCCAACTTCATGACCGGGGAACCGGTTATCGCCACCCTGACAAACAGCATCCGCGGCAGCAACGGCACCACGTTGGCCGGGTTCAACTGGACATTCACCACCACCGTCCCTTCAGCGTCCAGCGGCACATTCGCGACCCAGAACTCGTATCCGACCGGGTCCGAACCGCGCGGCCTGACCTGCGCCGACTTCGACGCGGACGGCGACGTTGACGTCGTCACCACCTGCAACTCGCCGGCGGCCGCGGCCCTGCTGCGCAACAACGGCGACGGCACTTTCGCGGCGCCTTCCTACACCGGCGTGAACGCAGACCCGATAGCGGTCTTCTCCGCCGACTTCGACTCGGACCACGACGTCGACCTTGCGGTGTATCACAACGAACCGGGCACCTCGCACCTCGAAATCCTCAAGAACAACGGCTCGGGAACCTTCACCAATGCCGGTACCTATTCGCCGGCGACCCTTGGCCAGTACATATCCGGCGCCGACTTCGACGGCGACGGCGACGTGGACATCGTGGTCACCGACGGCTGGGGTTCGCAGAACAACGTAAAGGTGATGACCAACAACGGCTCAGGCAGCTTCACCGGCCCGGCCAGCTACTCGGCCGGGTCCTGGGCGCATGGCGTGGCCGGGCTCGACGCCGACAACGACGGCGACTTCGACATCGCCTGCTGCAACCAGGGCAACGACAATATCAGCGTTCTATACAACGACGGCTCGGGCGTGTTCTCCCGGCTGGCCAACTTCGGGGCCGGGTCCGGGCCCGAGGCGTTCTATGTCAATGACCTGGACGGCGACCACCGCGTCGACATCGCAATCGCATCCACCTCGGTCGCATCGACCGCGGTCCTGCTCAACGACGGCGCGGGCGGGTTCCGTGCGCCGGTCAGCTACTCCTTGCCGTCCACCGCCCACACTGTTGAGGGCGGCGACTTCGACGGCGACGGCGACATTGACCTCGGCCTCGCGTCCAACAATGGGACCGTCGCCTACGTTCTGCTCAACAACGGCGACGGCACCTTCGGCGCCGCGGCGTCTTACGCGACCGGGACCGGAACGTGGACCATCGGCACCGCCGACTTTGACTCGGACGGCGCGCTCGACCTCGCCTGCGCCAACTACGACTCGAACAACGTCTCGGTCCTGCTCGGCACCGGACTTGGCGTGTCCACGC
>Ga0315284_10005657_pt1 | contig 17771 bp, 17 predicted proteins | sample YL17G09_16_MG_FD_203696 | JGI IMG/M metagenome (GOLD analysis project Ga0315284, IMG submission 203696) | Sediment microbial communities from Yellowstone Lake, YNP, Wyoming, USA - YL17G09_16 | ecosystem: Environmental > Aquatic > Freshwater > Lake > Sediment | place: USA: Wyoming | collected...
AGGCGGAGCGTGACATGACCTAAATTTCAGAATCGGTCCGAGGTTTTTGGAGTGGGCACGAAGACCCGGGATGATCGGAAAGTCCGGGTGAGTCTTGGGGGGTTAACTCATGGTGAGGGACGCCATCCACCAGAACATGGAGGGCGGCCGGCTCCGGGTCGTCCTGGACGCGCGGACGGCGGCCTATCGGCGGGAGTGGGCCAAGCTCATCGAGGTCTTCAAGGACGTGGAGCCCGCCAAACGGGAACTTGTCTCGGGCCTTATCGAGGACGCGGCCTTCCTGGCCGGCGCGAACGAGGAACTGCGCCAGTCGCTCCAGTTGACCGGCATGGTCAAGGTCCGTCCGGGCCATCCCGATCAGCAGAAGCCCATCGAGGCGGCGCACCAGTACCTGCGGAACGTGGCCGCCTACGCCGTGGTCATCAAGGCCCTCAACAGCGTCCTGTCCAAGGACCTCCCCGAGGGCGACGACGGCCTGGACGATTTCAAGTGAGCACCGACCCGACCGCCGTCCACTCCTGGCTCCTGGAGTACATCGAGCGCACCCGCTCCGGCGAGATCCTCATCGGTCGGGAACTCCGGCAGCAGCTCGACCGCTTGGAGGCGCACTTCACCGACCCCGCGATCCGGGTCGACTTCACCGAGGCCCACAAGTGTATCCGGTTCATCGAGACGCAGTGCCGGCACTACGAGGCCCCCTTTGCCGGGATGCCCTTCATCCTGGAGTTATTCGAGAAAGCGCTCATCGAGGCCATCCACTCGTTCCGGGTCTGCGACCCGGACACCGGCCGATGGGTCCGCCTGTACCAGGACGTGCTCCTGCTCATCGGCAGGAGGAACGGCAAGACGACCACGGTCTCGGGTCTCTGCTTCGGGGAGTTCGTCTGCGGCCCGATGGGGACGAAGATCCTCTGCTCGAGCAACGACTACAGCCAGGCCGACCTGATGTTCCAGGCCATCGACGCGATGCGCGAGCAGTCGCCGGCGTTGGCCAGGGTCACGCGGAAGACCATCAACGAGATCCGCTTCGGCAACCCCAAGCGGCCGCGGCGGGCCGGCAAATTCTCCTACGCCAACCGTGGCTCCATCCGGAAGATTTCGTCCAAGACCGGCGCCAAGGAGGGCCGCGGCATCGCGGTCGGGGTCGTGGACGAGGTCCACGAGTTGAAAGACAGTTCCTCCATCATGCCCATCCGGCAGGCCCTCGGGAACCAGCCGGAGCCGCTCTATATCGAGCTGACCACCGAGGGGTTCGTCGCCGAGGGTTATCTCGACGGGCGCCTCCGCGAGGCGCGGAAGGTCCTGGCCGGCGAGCTCGACCGGCCGCGGTGGCTCATCTGGCTCTACACCCAAGACAGCGAGGCCGAGGTCTGGCGGGACGAGCGCACCTGGGTCAAGAGCAACCCGGGCCTCGGTCCCATCAAGCAGTGGGGTTTCCTCCGGGGCGAGGTCGAGGAAGCCAAGACGAACATGGCCACGCGCGCCTTCGCCCTGGCCAAGGATTTCAACATCAAACAGTCCCACGCCGAGGCCTGGCTCCCGCCCGAGGTCATCGAGAACGACGCGGTATTCGACGTGGCATGTCTGCGCGGGGCCATCGCCCTGGGCGGGGTCGACCTGTCCGAGACGACGGACCTGACTTCGGCGAAGGCTCTGGTCATGCGCCCGGAGTCCGCCGAGAAATTCATCCTCAGCCGCTACTTCATCCCGGAGACAAAGCTCGAGAAGAGCCCCGACGAGAAGGATTACCGCCAATGGGCCAAGGACGGCCTGGTGGAGATTTGTCCGGGCTCGGACGTCGACTTCGGCCGCGTGACCGCCTGGTTCGTGAGCCTCTTCAAGGAGCACGGCGTCCGCTGCTACCGCGTCGGCTACGACGGTTGGCACGCGAAGGCCTGGGCCAAGGAGATGTCCGACGCCGGCTTCGATATGGAGCGGGTGCCGATGGACATCCGCGTGCTGAGCGACCCCATGAAGTTGGTCGAAGCCGACCTCCGGGCCAAGGCCATCAACTACAAGGACAACCCCGTGGACAAATGGTGCCTGGGCAACGTCGGGCTCAAGGTCGACGGTCTGGGCCGGATAGCCCCGGTCAAGGTCGCCGACGCGCGGAACCGGCGCATCGACGGCGCGGTCGCGCTCATCATCTGCTACGCGCTGCTCAAGGAGCACCGGAGCGAATACCTGCAAGCCCTGCGATAGACGCCCGGCGAGGAGGCACTCCCTTGGCACTGAGAGACTGGTTCACTGGGCTCATCGGCCGGCGCCGGGAGGCGATGGTCGCCAAGTTCCTCGATGGCACCATGCCCGTCTTCAGTCAGTTCGGCCAGGACATCTACGCTTCGGACCTGGTGCAGATGGCCGTGGACGCCATCGCGACCGAAGTCTCCAAACTCCAACCGAAGCATATCCGGGTGGACGCCGAGGAGATGCAAACCGTCCCCCAGAGCGCGTTGAACCGGCTCTTCAAGTTCTCGCCCAACCCGCTTATGACGACCAAGGACTTCCTGGAGAAAATCGTCTGGCTCCTCTATCGGAACTACAACGTCTTCATCTATCCGATGTACGACGTGGCGACCGACAGCCGGGGCGCCCAGACGCGGGAATACCGAGCCCTCTACCCGCTCGACCCGGTCCTGGCCACGTTCCTCCAGGACAGCACCGGGCGCCTGTTCGTGGAGTTCGCCTTCGCCTCCAGCGACAAGATCACCGTTCCTTACGCGGACATCATCCATCTGCGGAAGAGGTTCTCCGCGAACACGGTCATGGGCGGCGGGCTGAACGGTCAGCCCGACAACCGGGCCCTGCTGAAGGTCCTGACCGTGAACGACACCATCCTCCAGGGCCTCGACAAGGCGGTCCGGGCGACCCTTGGCGTCCGCGGCATCCTGTCCATGAACACCATGATGGATGCCGACAAGCTCAGGGCGGAGCGGGAGAAGTTCGAGCAGGCGATCGCCGAGAGCAAGACCGGAATCCTGGCGATGGACCTCAAGGGCGCCTACACCGACCTCAAGCCCGACCCCCGGGTCATCGACAGGGACACGCTCGCCTTCATCCAGGAACGAATCTTGAACTGGTACGGGGTTCCCCTCAAGATACTGTCCGGGGCGTTCGGCGACGACGACTACCAGGCGTTCTACGAGAGGACCTTGGAGCCGCTCCTGATCGGGCTCGCGCAGGCGTTCTCCCGGTGCCTTTTCACCGACCGCGAACTCCAGGTCGGGAACGAGGTCGTCTTCTACCACCGCGACATGATGTACCTCTCGACGGCTTCCAAGCTGAAGCTCCTGGACACGGCCGGGGCCCAGGGCCTGCTGACCGACGACCAGAAGCTCCGCGTCCTCGGCTACCCGCCGCTGCTCGACGGGTCGGGGGGGCGGCGCACCATCTCGCTCAACTACGTCAGCACGGACATCGCGGACCAATACCAGATGGCGCGGGCGCGGGCGGGTTTGCGCTCACCGATCGTCCCGGGGCAACCCGACGAAGAGCCAGCCGCAGGCCAGGACGGGGAGGAATAACCGTGATCTCTAAAGACCGTGAGTATCTCAGCTTTGAGTTCTTGGCGCGGCAAGAGGGCGAGGGGATGTTCGTCGACGGCCAGGCGGCCATCTTCGACCGTCCCGCCGAGTGGTTCGTGATGGACGGCGTCAAGTACTACCTGGTCATTGACAGCCACGCGCTGGACCGGGCTGAGATGGACGATGTCGTTCTGAATATCGAGCATGGGGGCAAACCTGCGGCCAAGACGCGCAACGGGACGCTCAAGCTCGACCTCCGCCCAGACGGGCTGTATGTCAGCGCGGACCTCTCTCAGAACGTCACGGGGCGAGAACTCTTCGAGGAGATCTTGAAGAAATTCTACGATAGGATGTCCTTCGCTTTCGGGATCGAGGAGGTCGGCGGAGATAGCTACGACCAGCCCACGCACACCCGCACCGTCCTTCGGATCAAGCGGCTCTGGGATGTCGCTGCGGTGACGTGGGCCGTGTTCGAACAGACGCAGGTTTCCGCGCGTGCCTGGGTGGAGACTCAGCACGCGATGGATAGCAGGGCGGAGGTCCTGAGAGCGGCGGAGGTCGTTCGGGTGGCGGAGGCTGCCCAGCACCTGGAGCGCCTGAAGCTCTGTTCCCAAATACTCGCGAAGGTAGGGTGACCAATCATGAAGGCCAAGCTCTTGCTCATGCTCAAGGTCAAGGAGGACAGAAAGCTCGCGCTGGCGGCGCAGGCCCTGGCGTCAGCGGACATCGCGCAGGTGAAAGCGATCAATATCGAGCTCGAGGCGTTGAACGGTGACATCGCCGAGGTCAAGGCGATGCTCGCCGAGATCAAAGAAGACGCCCCGGCGCCCACCGTTATCCCGACGGCCCCGGTTCAACTGAGCGCCGGCCCGGTCGGCCCCGTGACGATGCTCGCCGCGTACGGGTTGGGCTCGCCCGCGCCCGAGGTCTTGGACGCTGCCAAGCGGTTCGAGGCGGCCGAGGCCCGAGGCAAGGCGCTGCTCGAGAAGCACAGCGTGACCGTGGGCTCCTCGGACATCCTCCTGCCCGCCCACCAGGCCACCGACATCCGCCCTACTTTCAACCTGGTCTCCGGTCTCATCGACCGGGTCGACCGAAAGATCCTCATCGGCGGTGAGTCGTTCAAGCAGCCGTATATGGTGGGGTACGGCACCGGCGACTACACGGAAGAGGAAGACGAATTCGCCACCGCCGAGCCGACCTTCGCTTACGCGGATATCAACAAGGCCAAGGTGACGGCATGGGCGGAGGACTCGGAGGAGGTCCTGAGGCTCCCGGCGGCCGCCTATGACGCCGAGGTGCAGAAGGGCATCAGGCTTGCGGGCCGCAGAAAGATCACCCGCGAGATCCTCATCGGCGATGGGGCGACGAACCACCTGGTCGGCATCTTCGACACGGCGGCGGAGGCCATCGACATCGCCACCGACCTGGAACTCTCGACCATCGACGTCGACACCCTGACCGCGATCGTGTTCTCCTTCGGCGGGGACGAAGAGGTCGAGGACGCCGCGGTCCTCATCCTGAACAAGCTGGACCTCAAGGCCTTTGCCCAGCTCCGCACGGATGGCGGCGACAAGGCTCACACCATCGTCTCCAACGGCAACGCCGGCACGATCGACGGCATCCCGTTCCTCATCAACTCGGTGTGTCACGCGCTGACTCACGAGGATACCGACCCCGGCGACTACTGCATGGCCTATGGACCGCCGACCAACTACCTGCTCGCTATCTTCTCGGATACGGACATCCAGCGGTCGACCGACTACAAGTTCAAGGAAGCGGTCATCTGCCACCGCGGCTCGACCTTCGTCGGTGGCAACGTCGTTTCCCAGAACGGGTTCCTCCGGGTCAAGATGGCGAACGGCGCCTAGCCGACCCGGGGCAAGGCTCGGCACAAGGACGAGAACGAGGCGGGGTGGCTCGGTCTTCGGGCCACCCCGTTTCTATAGGGGGTTTGAGGAATGAAGATCCGCGTGACCAGGTCGTTCCATGACCGAGCGACTAAGCGGCGCTATAACGTCGGCGGGACCTACGAGGGCACCGACGCCAAGCGCATCAAGGAACTCCAGGCGGGCGGCTATCTCCGCCCCTTTCCTCTTCCGCCGGCTCGCCCAGCGCCTCCAGCGGATAGCGCGGGGCCTGAGGGCGCGCCTGAGACGGTCGAGACGACGGCCGCCCCCGAGGCTGCTGCCGCCGAGACGCCGGAGACGGCCAGCGCGGTGGAAAGCCGGCCGACCAGGCCCGTACCCCGGCCGAGGGCGCGCGCCGGATAGTTTCAGCACCACAAGGAGGGATCACTACCGTGCCTTTGGACCCCGACCAGATGAGCCCCTCATCGGGCAAGGCGTTTCTTTCTGACAAGTCCGTCGCTTGGTGGGCGGAAGCGATCAAGGCGATGGCTGACGGTCTGGCCAGCAACAACGAGCTTGTCGTGGAGACCGTGGATTGGGACGGGGAGGCGACGGTCGCCCGGGTAGAGGTTCCTCTCCGCGAGGGTTCGGTCCGGCCCGTCTTGGTCGCCGTCGACAACGCACCAACGGAGGGCGTCCTTCCCGGGCAAGCCAAGGATCTCGTCGTGACGTTCGAGCACCTGGTGGGAACGGAGCTCGTCGAGGCCCAGGCGGTCATCGGAATCGGCGATAACGGCCAGGTCCTCATCGAGGTCATCATACCAGGGCCGGCAGGGCTGGAATACAGCGTCGAGGTCGACGCCTCGCTCGACGAGCAGACTCAAACCCTGGTGGCAGCTTTGATCGGTAAGGCCCTCACCGTGAAACTCGCGACTGAGGGCGCCGTCCAGTCCGGGGTGTCGATAGGCACGGGCCAGGACGGCACGGTGGAGATCCTCGTGACCGAGCCTGGAAGCGAGGGCGACGCCTACGGCGTCCTCGTGGACGCGGACCTAGAAGAGCAGGACCGGCCGCTTGCCGCGGTCCTCGAGGAGAAGGAACTCACCGTGAGCCTGGCCACGAAGGGCGACGCCGCTGCCGGCGCGTCCATCGGGTCCGGGGATAACGGGACGGTCGACATCGAAGCGGCCGCCGAGGGGTCGGAAGGGAACGACTTCACCGCGGCGGTCGATGCCAGTCTGGCCGAGGATAGGGTCCTGTCGGCGGAACTCGTCGAGAATGCCCTCCTGGTCAAACTCGCGGTCGACACCCTTCCCGCCACGGCGGCTATCGGGTCGGGCGAGAACGGCGCGGTGGCCATCGCCGTGGTCATCCCTGGGGAGGGCGGGAACGCCTGCTCGGTGGAGGTCACGGCCGCCCTCGTCGAGCAGGACAAGGCTCTCGCCGTCACGCTGGAGGGAACCGCCCTCTTGGTCGAGCTCGCGACCGAGGGCGACGTGCAGGCAGGCGCCACCATCGGCTCGGGCGAGAATGGCGAAGTGGCGATTCTGGTCACGGCGCCAGGCTCGGACGGGAACCTTATCACGGCAGAGGTCGACGCCGACCTCGTCGAGCAGGACAGGCCGCTCTCCGCCGCGCTGGTCGTGAACGCCCTTCTCGTGGAACTTGCGACCGAGGGCGACTCGCCGGCCTACGCGGCTATCGGCACGGGTGAGAACGGCGGCGTCGATGTCGTGGCGCTGATGCCCGGAACCGAAGGCAACGACTTCACGGTAGAGGTCAACGCGGACCTGGACGAGGTCCGGGCCCTCTCCGCGGAACTGGTCGGCGCCAACGTCCTCGTCAAGTTGGCCACGGAGGAACTGAGCGCCGGCGCATCCATCGGCAGCGGCGAGAACGGCGCGGTGGCCATCGCCGTGGTCGCTCCCGGAGAAGCCGGGGACGATTACACGGTCGAGGTCGACGCAGACCTGGCCGCGGTCCGGGCCCTCGATGCAAGTCTCGTCGCGGACGCCCTCCTCATCGAATTGGCCGTGGTCGCCGATGCGAAGGCGACGGCCTCCATCGGCAGCGGGGAGAACGGGACCGTGGACCTAGAGGTCGACGCGCCCGGCCCAGGCGGGAACGACCTCACGGTTGAGGTCGACGCGGACCTCGCGACGCAGGACCGCCCGCTGGCCGCGGCGCTGGTCGTGAACGCGCTCCTGGTCGAGCTCGCCACGGAAGGCGATGAACCGGCGGAGGCGGTGGTCGGCTCTGGGGAGAACGGCCAGGTGACGATCTCCGTCGTCGCCCCAGGCTCTGACGGCAACGACTACGGCGTGGAGGCCGACGGCGACCTCGCGACCCAGGACAGGCCGCTCGCGGCGGCCCTCCTTGGCGACGCCCTGACCATCGAACTCGCGACAAGGGGGCTCGCCTCCGCGGTCGCGAGGATCGGTGAGGACACCCACAACTGGATTGATACCACGGTCGACGCGGAGGGTACCGATGGGAACGACTGGACGATAGAGGTCGTCCTGGGCGTCGGCAACAACGTGGCGATGTCCGTCGCGCTCGTCGGAACCGACCTGGTCGTGACCCTGGGCACCGATGCCGAGGGCGACCCGGACTTCGGGAAGAACCTCGCGAGCCTCGTTGTCATCGCCATCACCGCGAAGGCGGGTGTCACGGCTGCGGCGGTCGGCGCAGGGGACCATCCCCTGGACGCGGCCGAGGGGCCGACGCAATTCGCCGATGGAACCAACGAACTTGATCCCGTGGCGAACACGGCGACCTTGGTGGCCGCCGAGGTTGCCGGCGTTATCGAATTCGGCGCCGTGGCCAGCGGGACCGGTGCCGCTCCCTTGACCGCCGCCGAAGGCCCGACCCAGTTCGCCGACGGCACCAACAAGCTCGACGTGCTCGCCAATACCGCGACCCTCGTGGCCGCGGAACTGGAGACCGTTCCTGAGTTCAACGCGGCGGCGAGCGGCGACGGGACCAGCCCGCTCACCGCGGCGGAAGGCCCCACCCAGTTCGAGAATGGCTCAAACGCGCTGGACGCGGCAGCGAACACCGCGACGCTCGTAGGGGATGCCATCGACCTGCTCGGGGAGTTCGCCTGCACCCCCTCGGGCACCGGCGCCAGCCCGCTGACGGTCGCGGAAGGCCCGACCCAGTTCGACGGGGGCGGCATCTTCCTGGATGCCAGCGCGAACACCGCGACCTTAGTGGCCGGCGCGATCGACCTGCTCGCGGACATCGAAGCCGTCCCGACCGGGACCGGCGCCGACCCCCTGACCGCGGCAGAAGGTCCGACCCCTCTCGCCAACGGCACGAACAAATTGGACGTGGTCGCGAACACCGCGACCCTGGTGGCCGGCGTCATCGACGCGCTCGAAGGCTTCGAGGCCACGCCTTCCGGCACCGGCGTGGATCCCCTGACCGCAGCGGAAGGGCCGACGCAATTCGCGGACGGGACCAACAAGCTCGACGGCGAGGCCAACTCCGCCCAGTCGGTGGCTTGGGCGATCAACGCGGTCGGCGACCCGACTGTGTTCTTCGCTGTCCAGTCGGGCGAGGGGAACGCGCCTCTGACGGTGGCCGAGGGGCCCACCGACTTCGAGGGCGGCGGGGTCTTCCTCATCGCCGACGAGAACACCGCGACGCTGGTGGCGGAGGCCATCAGCGCCCTGCCGGCCTTCACCGCCACGGCTACCGGCGGTGGCGGTGACTCTCTGGACACGACCGAGGGCCCGACCCCTCTCGTGGGCGGCACGAACCAGCTCGACGACGCCGCGAACACGGCCCACCTGGTGGCGGCGGAGGTTGACGCGCTGCCTCAGTTCGAGGCGGCTGATACCGGAACGGGGCTCGACCCGCTCACGGCGGCGCAGGTGCTCACCTCGTTCATCGGGGGCGAGAACCAGCTCCTGGCCGCCGCGAACACGGCGACCCTCGTGGCCGCGGCCATCGACGCCATCACGGGGTCTCCGCCGGTCTTCCACGCGGAGCCCACCGGGTCGGGGGAGGACTCCCTCACGGAAGACGAGGGGCCGACCCAGTTCTCGGGTGGCGCCACCGCGGCCGAGATCTGGATGCCCTGGATGAACACCGGGCTCTTCGACCACCACAAGGAGGTCGAGTTCCAGGCCGACGGCTCCACGCGCCGGGTCTACGGCCCGTTCACGGGCTTCCCGCTCTTCCTCGGTGGCCGGGTCGTGCTGACCGCCGCCGAGGCGCCCGCGGCCGGAACCCGCACCGTGGTCTACGTCCGGACGGCATAGCGCCAGAAGGCTGGGAGGCGCCTTACCCGGCCCATCCCGAAGGAGTTGCCCCCCCATGGCCTATATCAAGATGTTCCGAGCTTCGGACGACCAACAAATCTCCGCCGCGCCCACGCTGACCAACGCCGTCAGTTTCACGCTCCGGGCGGACAACAACGAGGTCGGCGCGTTCGTCAAGCTGTACTGCCTCGCCGACGACACCTATGTCTGCTCCACGGTGGTCGTCACGCCCACCGGAACCACGGCAAGCAAATGGCAGCTCGCGGCGGATGACGGCGGCAACCCGTCCGGCACGCCCGAGGCCTACGGCGCGGCGCTGGCGCTCGGCACGGTCGGCGACACGAGCAAGGTCTACTTCCACGTCCGCGCCAAAGCGATTGATACCGAGACCCCCGTCAACGACGTCAGCGTGACGCTGGAAGTGACGGGCGTCGCGGCGGCCGAGTAGGAGGGGGCCGCGCCCATGACCGCCTCCATCTCCCGGTCCTCCACGGGCAAACTCCTGTACGATCCGTTCGACGGGGCCGTCACCGACAATTGGGCGGTCGTTCAAGGCACCGTCGCCATCGAGGCGGGCGAACTGTCCGTCGCGGCCAGCGGGGGGCTGGTGGGGGCCGGGGTCAAGTCTAAGGCGACCTACTCGGGCACCCTCGCCTACGGGGGCCGGGTCACGGTCGCCGCCGGGTACGCGCTGGTTTATTGGCATCTCTCCGGCTCGAACTATTACCGCTTCTTGATTCCGTCCGGCGCGAGCGTCACGGCCACCCTCATCCGCTTCGACGCGGGAGTCCCGACGACGCTCGACTCCGAGGCGGGGGTCGCCTGTGTCGTCGGCGCCACGTATGCCTGGAAGATTCTCCACAATACCGTCACCGGGGCCATCGCGGTCTACTGGGGTGGCACCCTAATCCTGTCGGCCACGGACACCACCTACACCTCGGGCCTGGTCTACCTCTACAGTTCCGCCGCCACAATCAACACGGCCCATGTCCATTACGACAACGTCTACGTCGCCACCGCCAACACCATCACCGTGTCCGGCCTGCCCACCGGGTGGGACATCATCTGCGGCGGCGTCACGGCCCACGAGTCCGGCGGCGTGGCCACGCTGGACATGGCGGGGGTCGCGCTGCCGCAGTCGTCCCTGGATGTCCGCGACGCCTCGGATGTTGTCAAGGTGACCTTCACCTCCGCGTCCGACGTGTGGGGCGGGGATGTGCTCCCGGTCACGGTGTCGGCCGCCTACTCGGCGCAGGCGTTGCGACGGGTGGCCACCGCGGCGACGTTCTCCGCGCAGACGAAGAGGGTCGTTCGGGCGGCGGCCGCCTACGCCAGCCAATCTCGCCGCATCGTCCTGAGCGCGGCCGCCTACGCCGGACAGGCCGTCAGGAAGGTGACGTCCCCGGCGACCTACCAGGCGCAGGCCGAGCGGGTGGTCGCGGCTCTCGCGGGGCGCTCCGCCCAGACGGAGCGGCGCATCACCGCCCTGGCCGGGTACGCGGGGCAGGCTTGGCGAGGAGTCAGGGCCGGGGCGAGTCTCGGCGCCCAGGCTCTCAGGCGGGTCGTGCGCGGGGCGGGCTATGAGGCGCAGACCAACCGGGAAGTCAAAGCCGGGGCGAGCTTAGGCGCGCAGACCAGCCGGCAGGTCCAAGCGGCGGCATGGTGCGGCGCTCAGACCCGCAGGACCCTTGACGCCCTGGCCGACCATGCGGGGCAGACGGCGCGGGTGGTCGTCACCGCCGCATCGTGCGTCGCCCAGACGCTGCGCGGACTCTCCATCGGTAGCGACGCCACGAGCGGGGAAATCTCGTCCGACGCGCGGCCCCGGAGTATCCCGGGCGACTCGCGGACCCGGGGCGTCCCTGGGGGCTCGCGAACCCGGCCTATCCCATCCGACTCACGGACCGTCTACATCCGCAACGACTAGCACCGGAAGGAGCCGAGAGCCATGGCTAACGAGCTCCGCGACGCCTGCAAGGTGGGCCTCGGCATCACCAGCGCGCTCCTCGACCCCGCCATCGACCAGAAGGTCGCGCTCGTCCAGGGCTACATGCTGGGCGCGGGGGTCAGCGCCGCCGCGATGGAGGGCGCCCAGGCCGTCGGGGTGCTCGTCCTCGGCGTCAGCGACCTGTGGGAACTCAAGCCCGGCGAGGTCAAACTCAGCGCGGCGTTCAACATGGCGCTGACCCAACTCTGCGCGGGCTCCAGCCTCCTCGGGCTCACCTCGGACCCGGCGGACGGCGATAATGACGTGCTGGTCGACGAGTCCCTGCTCCTGACCTTCGACCGGCGCATCGTCAGCTACTCCGTGCGCCTGGTCGAGCTCGACGGGACGACCGAGACCGACCTGCCGTCCGCCCTGGCGTACGACATCACGCGGCGGGTGCTGACCATCACGCCGTCCTCCGTCCTGACCGAGGCGACCCACTACGCCCTCGTCGTCGAGGCCCAGGCGGCCGCCGGCCCGAGCCTACCGCGCACGGTGATTTTATTCGTCACGGCATAGGAGGTGAGCCCATGGGCCGGATGGCGGTGGCCCTCGTGCTGGTCAAGCCCACGTCCGGGGTTATAGACGCCGTCGGCAACCAGGGCGGGGCCCCGATCGAGCACCCGGTCTTCGGCGAGGAGGTCGCCGTCTACGGGACGACCTACTATAACGCGGCCGTGGCGGGGCTGAGGCCCTCGAAGATGTTCGACATCTGGCGCCGGGAGTACGGCGACGAGCCGAAGCTCGAGCATGAGGGCACGACCTACCGCATCATCCGGACCGAGGTCTTCGGGGCGGAGAAACTCCGGCTGACCTGCGAGAGGGTGGGCGCCGATGTCTGAGGTCCGGGTCTCCATCGACGAGCTGGTCGGCGAGATCGTCCTGGCCGTCGAGCGGTACACCGAAGCCGTGAGCGAGGCCGTCGAGCGAGAGGTCCACGAGACCGCCCAGGCCGTCCTCCAGGAGGTCGCGACGAGCTCCGCCTGGGTGGACAAGTCGGGGAAGTACCGCAAGGGCTGGACGCCTAAGAAGGAACGCGGCGAGGGCTGGATCCGCATCACCATCTACAACCGCCTCAAGCCCGGCCTGGTGCACCTTCTGGAAAAGGGCCACGCCAAACGGAGCGGCGGCCGGGTGGCGGCAAGGCCCCATCTCGTGCCGGCCTATGACGCGCACGTTCCGGCCATGGAGGCACGGATCAAGGAAATCGTCCGGAAGGGCGGGTGAGGCCGTGACCCAGGCGCAACTCTTCGCGGCGCTGCGGACGCTCGGGATGAACGTCGCCTATGGCTCCTTCGACGAGCCGACGAAGCCGCCGTTCCTGACCTACCACTTTACCGTCGGGGCCGATGTCATGGCCGACAATCGCAACTACGCCGAGGTGGCTGGCTTCTCGATCGAGCTCTATACGGTGAAGAAAGACCTGCCTCGCGAGAAGCTGGTCGAGGACCTGCTCAAAGCCAACCGCTTGCCCTACAGCAAGACCGGGACCTGGATTGAGTCAGAGAAGATGTGGCAGACCGCTTACACGGTCCAGCTGCTCTAAGGAGGCAGTCTGATGTCAAACAAAATCACGTACGGCCTGGAGCAGGTCCACATCGCCCTGCTCACCGACCCCGACACTCCAACCTGGGACACGCCGGTGCTGATTCCCGGCGCGGTGAAGTTCTCTCCGAAGCCGGAGGGACAGGAGACCAAGCACTACGCGGACGACAGCCTCTATTACTTCGATACGGCCAACGACGGTTACACGGCCGAGTTGGAGATGACGCTCGTTCCCGACGCCGTCCTCGCGGACCTCTTCGGTTGGCGGGTAGACGCCAACGGGGCGCTCGTGGAGGTTTCAGACGGCACCCCGGCCGAATTCGCCCTGTTGTTCCAGGTTCTCGGCGACGTCAAGAACAGGCGGCTCGTGTATTACCGGTGCCGGGCGGCCCGCGCCGCTCAGGAGCGAGCCACCCAGACGGAGAAGGTGGAGCCCAAGACCGACTCCCTCACGCTGACCATCATCCCCATCACCATCGGGGCCGAGTCGGTCGTCAAGACCGTCCTGGAGTTGTCCGACTCCAACGCCTCGGTCTACAACGCGTTTTTCGATGCCGTCGTGCTGCCCGACTCCGCGATGGACAAGGACGCCCTGGAAGCGGCGCTCGACCTGGCGGGTTCCCTGGTCGAGATCACGTACAGCGTCGGAACCTGGACCGTCTTGGCTGCGGCCGTGGTCGCGGGCGACCTCGTGTTTGATGATGTCGACGCGGTGCAGCCGGCGATCGACGCCGCCGAGGCGGTGCTCGAGGCTGCCATCCTCGCGCTCGAACTGGCCGCCTAAGGAGGTCGTCTCATGCGAGAGGTTCCGATCGACGGAAGGCAAGTTCGCATCCGCGCCACGCCCGTGGCCCTGCTCTACTACAAGCAGGCGTTCGGAGTCGACCTGACCTCCGACCTGCTGCGGATGCGGGGTATGACGGAGGAGAACCTCGAGGCCTTCGACGGCTGCGTGGTGCTCCAGATGGCCTGGGCCATGGCGAAAGCCGATCAGGGGCCGGGCAAATCGTTCCCGTCGTTCGAGGGTTGGCTGACCGGCATGGAGTCCGTGGACCTCGGGGACCTGGCCCTCGCCGCGGGGGTCATGGAGGAAGCCGCGGACGGCTTTTTTCGTGGAACCCGGCCAGTGCCGGGGGCGGCCCCTGAGCGCCGAGGACCTGGAAGGCCGACCGGACCTGGAGTGGCTTGATCTCGGGAAACGGGCGGGGCTTAATCTTCTCGAAATGAACGAGTTCCGCTGCCGGGACCTCCTGGACTTCGTCGAGATCCGCCTCGGCCGGGACGGAGAGGGCCAGGCGAGCACGGAGCCTAGCCAGCAGGATATAGACGCCTTCTTCGCGCGGTAGGCCAGCGCGAGCGGGCCGCTAAGCGTGTGACCGAAGACCGGAGAGGGGTGGCCCCTCTCCGTTTCGCTGTACCGGGGGAGGGGAGCCGCCGTGTCCGAGACCATCAAAGGCATCACCGTCGTCATCGGCTCGGACACGACGGGCCTGGAAAAGGCGCTGGGCGAGGTCAACAAGAGGTCCCGGGACCTCCAGGGCGAGTTGAAGCAGGTCGAGCGCCTCCTCAAGCTCGACCCGCGCGACACGGTGTTACTGGCCCAGAAGCAGAGGCTCCTCGCCGAGGCCGTAGCGACCACGAAGCAGAAACTCGACTCCCTCAGGGCCGCCCAGAAACAGGTGGATGAGCAGTTCGCGCGGGGCGACATCAGCGCGGGGCAGCACCGGGCCTTCCAACGGGAAGTCGCTAAGAGCGAGGCCGAGCTCAAGAAACTGGAAAAGCAACTCGCTGCGGCTGCCCGGGAAGCGGGCGTGCTCTCCCTGGCCCTCAGCGCGACCCACGACAGGCTCCAGGCGGTCGGCGCCAGGCTCGCCAGCGTCGGCAAGAATCTGAGTCTCCATCTTAGCGCGCCGCTGATAGCGGCCGGCACGGCGGTCCTGGCCCTCGCCGTCAAGGCCGGGGGACTAGCCGACGAGCTGATGGACCTCCACGACCAGACCGGCCTCAACACCGACAGCCTCCAGGAGTGGCGGCACGTCGCGAACCTCGCCGGGGTCGAGATCGACGCCGTAGCCGAGGCGGTCATGGGTTTGATCCCCCGGTTGATACAACTCGAGACAGAAGAGGCACAGAGCGCCAAACAGTCCACCAAACTCGCGGCGGAGGCCGCGAAGGTTGCATCCAGGCTCGCCAAGCTGAGGGAGGCAAGCAATCAGGGTGTCCCCCTCCACCTCGGCCCGGGCATCGATCAAGTCCGCAAGCTCGGGGACGAAGCCAAGCAGGGCTCTGAAGAGTTCGCCAACCTCACGGCGAGGGCCGGGGAGATCACTGAGCAACTCGCCGAGTTGGACGCGGGCTCGGGGCGGCTCACCAAACAGTTGGCCAAGTTGGGGCTGTCGTTCGCGGACCTCCAGGCCATGACGCCCGACGCGATGGTGGACGAACTCATAGCCGCCCTCGCGGGCATGGAGGATCCTCTCGACCGCAACGCCGTCGGCGCGAAACTCTTCGGAGGCGCCTGGCGGGAACTCGCCCCCATCCTGGCCATGGGCGAGGAGGGCATCGCGGCCGCGCGTAAGGCGGCCCATGACCTCAACCTGGTCATCAGCGGGGAGGCCATCGCGGCGGCCGACAAGTTCGGGCGGGAGTGGAGAGGCGTCCTGGAGTCGCTTCGCGCGGTGGCCGACTCCACCGGGACGAAGCTCTGCCCTATCCTCTCGGACAAACTCATCCCCCTGCTCAACGAAAAGGTCGTGCCGCTCGTCCAGCGGTTCGCGGACTTCGTCGTCCGGCTCACCGAGGGGTTCCTCAAGCTCGACCCGGGCATGCAGAAAACGGTCGTCATCGCCACCGGTCTGGCCATCGCGCTCGGCCCGGTCCTCACCGTGCTGGGCTTCATGGCCTCCGGCCTGGCCGCCCTTCTCAGCCCCATCGGCCTCGTCGTCATCGCTATCGCTGCTTGGGTCGCCGCTGGGGTCCAGCTCTGGCTCGGCTGGGACAACATCGTCTGGGCGCTCAAAGAGCTCTGGGCCGGGTTCTCCGCGTGGTGGTCCGAGTGGTGGGATAAGCTCGCCGCCTGGGTCGGCAAGGCCGTGGACAAGGTGCTCGCCCCCATCCGCAAAATCATCGGCTGGGTCAAGGACGCCCTCGCCTGGCTCGATAAGCTGTTCGCCGGAGGGACGACCGGCAAGGCCTTCCCGGCGATCGGGGCGCCTGTCGGCGGCATCAAAGGATTGGCCGAGGGCGGCATCGCCACCCGCCCGACGCTGGCCTTCATCGGCGAGCGGGGACCGGAGGCCGTGGTGCCCCTCAGCCGCCTGTCGGTCCTGGAGACCCTGCTCGCCAAGCACGGCTCCGGCGGTCTCTCCGGCGCGAACTTCACATTCCGTTTCGGCCCCTTCTACGGCATGACCCCCAAGGACGGCCGGGACATCGGGCAGACCGCCGGTCGCGAGGCGCTCCGGGTCCTCCGGGCGAAGGGGGCGCTGGCCTAATGATTACTGCGCGCGCGTCCTTCGCCGGCGTCACCCTGCACATCGCGGTCGACCCCCCGCTCGGTTGGGAGGAGGGCTATCTGAAGCAGCCCCACAAACATTCCGGGGTGGACGGCTCCTCCCCGGTGGACGACTCGCGCCTCCCGACCACCTGGATGGTGACGGGGTACGTGTCCTCCTACGCCGCCATGCTCGTCCTCCGCGCCATGTGGACCGCCGGCGTGACCGGCGATCTTGTGATTTTCACGCCGACCGGGGACACCGAGACCTACGCCGACGCCTACGCCGAGTCCGCTCGGTGGACGTGGTTGCCCGGACGCAGCCGCGACTACTACGCCTACACGGTCAGCTTCCATTGCCCGAACCCCAGGCCGACCAAGGGGGGCGGGACGAACGTGTTCTAGCCCTGACGCTCCCCGGGAATCCGTGGTATGCTGACGGCGAAGATTCCCAGGGGAGGTATGTATTGTGAGGCGTCTAGTCAGCCTGTCCGTCCTGGCCCTCTTCCTACTCGTCGTCTCCACCCTATCCCTAGCCCACCCGCCCGAGCCGCTCGACCCGGAGGTGTCGCCGCAAGTGGCCAGCTACGCCATCAAGTCCACCATAGTCACCAACGACGTCAGGGGCCGCACCCTCGCCCGGACCTCGGCGGGGCGGCTCTGGACCGTCTACCTCAAGACCACGGGCGTCTTCGCCGCCTACTCCGATAACGGCGGCGCGACGTGGACTGAGGAGCAGGTCGCGGCGATGGCGGGTCAAGAATCGGTCGCGATCGCCATCGACTCAGCAGACAGTCTCCACGTGGTCTGGTGCGGCCTCGGCTGGGGCGCGAACCCGAGCATCGAGAACATCGAGTATCGCAAGCGGACGACCTCCTGGCAAGCGCAAGAAGCCATCACGGATAAGAACAGGAACCAGGGCTGGCCCTCAATCGCCATCGACTCCGCCGACAACGCGCATGTCGTATGGGACGGTTGGGGCTGGGGCGCGAACGTCGACGACGCCAACATCGAGTATCGCAAGCGGACGACCTCCTGGCAGACGCAGGAGGCGGTCACAGACAAGAACGCGCAGCAGACATACCCCGATCTCGCCATCGACTC
>Ga0315284_10005658_pt1 | contig 17770 bp, 12 predicted proteins | sample YL17G09_16_MG_FD_203696 | JGI IMG/M metagenome (GOLD analysis project Ga0315284, IMG submission 203696) | Sediment microbial communities from Yellowstone Lake, YNP, Wyoming, USA - YL17G09_16 | ecosystem: Environmental > Aquatic > Freshwater > Lake > Sediment | place: USA: Wyoming | collected...
GTGGGTAGGAGAAGCGCGGCGGCTCGGGAGAGCCGCCGCGCACGAAGTGGAAGTCGGGCGCCGATTCCGGTAGCACGGCCGGACAAGTCGGCCGCGGCACACGGCATGGAGCGGGGCGTGAGAGGAAGGGCGGCGCATTTCGCGGTGTGGGCGGCCGGGGCGGTCCTCGGGGCGCTCGCGCTCGCCGGCTGCAACTCGCCGTATCCCGCTTCGGAGGAAGGCCAGAGCATCCTCTACACGACCTTCGCCGAGGAGCCCAAGCACCTCGATCCGGCGCGGGCCTACTCGACCGACGAGGTCGAGATGATGAGCCAGGTCCTTGAGCCGTCTTTCCAGTACCACTACCTCAAGCGCCCCTACGAGTTGGCCGTCCTGACCGCCGCCGAGATCCCGAAGGCCGAGGGCCGTAAGGTGACCTTCCGGGGCAAGGCCGTCGACGCGACCGTTTACACGGTGCGTCTGAAGCCCGGCATCCGGTACCAGGACCATCCGTGTTTCGTCGAGGCGAACCGGCGGCTCTCCGAGGAGGACGTGCGGCACGTCCGCACGGTGTGGGACCTCAAGCCTACGGCGAGCCGCGAGCTCGTGGCGGCCGACTACGTCCATGGTGTCCGTCGGCTTGCCGACCCGCGCCTCGCGTGCCCGGTCTTCAGCAACCTCGCCGAGCACCTGCTGGGCATGAAGGAGTACCAGGCGACGCTCCAGGCCGCGCTCGACCGCGAGCGGGCGGTGCGCAAGGCGGCGGCGGGGATCCTCTATAACCAGGAGAAGGATGAGCAGCACAACCCCATTCGCGTGGACTATGGCGCCGGCGCGGAGGCGTTCCCATTCGTCCGCGAAGTGGACCGCCACACCTTCGAGGTCGTCCTGGCGGGCCCGTACCCGCAGATCCTCTACTGGATGTCGATGCCGTTCTTCGCCCCGGTGCCGCCCGAGGCGGTCGCCTTCTTCGATCAGCCCGTCATCCTCAAGCGAAGCATCATCCTTGACAAGAATCCCGTGGGCACGGGGCCGTACGTGCTGCGGGAGTTCGACCCCACGAACCAGATCATCTTCGAGCGGAACCCGAACTTCCGCGACGAGCGATACCCCGCCTTGGCGCCGCCCGGCGAGCAGGAGGCGGCGGCGCAGGCAAGTTACGAGGAGATGAAGGCCGCGGGGATGCTGGCCGACGCCGGCCGGCCCCTGCCGATGATCGACCGGGTCGTCCGGCGGCTCGAAAAGGAAACCATCCCGAGGTGGAACAAGTTCCTCCAGGGCTACTACGATACGTCGGGCATCGGGAGCGACGTCTTCGACCAGGCCGTGACCCTGTCGAGCCGGGGCGACTGCCTCCTGTCGGACGAGATGGCGGCGCGCGGCATCCGCCTCGTGACGTCGGTCGCGTGCCAGGCCCGATACATGGGATTCAACATGAACGACAGCGTCGTCGGCGGGTACACCGAGGAGAAGCGAAAGCTCCGCCAGGCGATCAGCATCGCCTACGATACCGAAGAGGAGATCGCGATCTTCCTGAACGAGCAGGGGATCCCCGCGCAGGGCCCCATCCCGCCGGGCATCTTCGGCTCTCTGGAGGGCGAGGCCGGCATCAACCCGATCGTTTATCGATGGGATGCCAAACGTGGCGCCCCTGCCCGCCGTAGTCTGGACGAGGCGAAGAAGCTTCTGGCCGAGGCCGGGTACCCGAACGGGTACGGGCCGGACGGCCAGCGGCTCACCATCCGCTTCCCCAACACCGCGGCGACCCCCGAGAGCAGGTCGTGGCTCGACTTCGTCAAGAAGCAGTTCGACAAGCTGGGCGTCGGGCTGGAGATCGAGGTCAGCGACTACAATCGCTTCCGCGAGAAGGTCGACAAGGGCAACTTCCAGCTCCTGGCCTGGGGCTGGGTGGCCGACTACCCGGACCCCGAGAACTTCCTGTTTCTCCTCCACGGGCCGAACGGGAAGGTGAAGTCCGGCGGCGAGAACGCCGCCAACTACGCCAACCCCCGCTACGACGCGCTCTTCTTGCGGATGCGGAGCATGGAGAACACGCCCGAGCGGCAGGCCATCGTCCAGGAGATGATCGGGATCCTCCGCGAGGACGCCCCGTGGATCTTCCTCCATTTCCCCAAGGGTCTGGGGCTGTACCACCAGTGGGTCAGGAACGCTTATCCCCATGGCATCGCGTTCAACACGACGAAGTACGTACGGCTTGACACAGCCGCGCGGACGGCCTATCGCTCCCAGGAGAACCGCCCGCGCTGGTGGCCCGTGATCGCGTTCGCCGGCGTGCTCCTGGTCTCCAGCCTCCCGGCCATTCGGGCCGCCGTCAAGCGGCTGAGGGAGGGCTAGCCGGTGATCGCCTACCTCATCCGCCGGCTGCTCTACGCGGTGCCGATCGTCTTCGGGATCGTCCTGATCACGTTCGTGCTGTTCTTCGTGGTCAACTCGCCCGATGACATGGCCAAGATGACCCTCGGCAAGAAGGCGACGCCGGCCGCCGTGGCCGCGTGGGTCCGGGCCCACGGCTACGATCAGCCCCCGTTCCTCAACCTGAAAGAGGAGGGGGCCGCCAAGCTCACCTCCACGCTCTTCTTCCAGAAGTGCGCGCGGCTGCTGGTGTTCGACCTGGGCCGCTCCGACGTCACCGACCGCGACATCGGCCAGGAGATCCGCCGGCGGATGGGCCCGAGCCTCGCCATCGCCCTCCCGACGTTCCTCCTGGGCATGGCGATCAACATTACCATGGCCCTCATCATTTCGTTCTGTCGGGGGACGTATCTCGACCGGTGGGGCACGGTGATGTGCGTCCTCCTGATGTCGGTCTCCGGGCTCTTCTACATCATCGGGGGCCAGTTCCTCTTCGCCAAATGGCTTCGCCTGTTCCCCATTTCCGGCTTCGACTGGGGCGCGGTGTCGGCGAAGTTCGTCTTCCTGCCCGTTGTCATCGGCGTGATCTCCGGGATCGGCGGCGGGGTCCGGTACTACCGCACGATCATGCTCGAGGAGATCGAGAAAGACTACGTGCGGACCGCCCGCGCGAAAGGCCTGGGCGAAGGCACGGTCCTGTTCCGCCACGTCCTCAAGAACGCGATGATCCCCATCCTGACCAATGCCGTGATGGCGATCCCGTTCCTCTTCATGGGCAGCCTGCTGATGGAATCGTTCTTCTCGATCCCCGGCCTGGGCAGCATGACGATGACGGCGATCAACGCGCAGGATTTCGCGGTCATCCGCTCCATGAACTACATCGGGGCCATCCTCTACATCGCCGGGCTCCTGATGACGGACTTGAGCTATACGCTCGTGGACCCGCGCATCACGCTGGGCGCGAGCGACACGCGGAGCCTCTACGGCCGGCCCGGCTGGCGCGACATGCTGAAGATCCTGGGCGGGTTCCTGTTTCTGGCGGCGGGCGCGGTCGGAATCTGGCAAGCGGCCGTGTACTTCAAGGACCAGCCGGGCCTGCGCACGGTGATCTTCAGCAACGGTGTGCTGGCCGCCACGCTCCTCGGGTCCGGGGCGTTCCTGCTGCACGCCCGCCGAAGCCAGCTCTGGCGGAACGCCTGGCGCCAGGTCTGCCGCAGCCGCCTGGCGAAGGTCTCGCTGGCCGCGCTCGGGGCGTTCGTGCTGATCGCCGTCGCGGACAGCGTGACGTGGCGCGACGTCCAGCGCCCGGCGGGCGCCGCCGTCGGCGGAAACGGCCCCACGCGGGCCGTCCTCGCGGAGCCGCAGTCCCTTCTCGACCGCCTCTGCACCCCGCTGGCCTCGAAGACCGAGAAGACCTACTCGGCCCCGATGGCGCGGGCGCTCCTGGCGAAGGAGACCCTCGAGGACGAGGTCGACGGGAAGGTGGTCCGCCGGCGCGATTACCCGCCCCTGAAGTATCCCGGCTGGCACGTCCTGGGCACCGACAAGACCGGCCAGGACGTGTTCTACATGACCCTCAAGAGCGTCCGCACGGGCCTGGTGGTCGGCGGCCTGACGACGCTGATCGCCGTGCCGTTCGCCATCTTCTTCGGCGTGCTGGCCGGCTTCTTCGGAGGGTGGGTGGATGACCTGGTCCAGTACATCTACAGCACGCTCTCGTCGATCCCGTGGATCCTGCTCGTGGTGTGCTTCATGATGGTCTTCGGGCGCGGGCTGCCGCAGCTTTGCGTGGTGATGGGGCTGACGGGGTGGGTGGGCCTGTGCCGCGTGCTGCGCGGCGAGACGCTCAAGCTCCGCGAGAAGGAGTACGTGCAGGCGGCCCTCGCGCTCGGCGTGTCGCGGTTCCGAGTCCTTGCGCGGCACGTGGTGCCGAACCTGATGCACCTGGTGCTGATTACCGTCGTCCTGAACTTCAGCGGCCTCGTGCTCGCCGAGGCCGTCCTGAGCTACATCGGCGTGGGCGTGGGGCCCGACACGTTCAGCTGGGGCACGATGATCAACCAGGCCCGCGGCGAGCTCGGCCGCGACCCGGTCGTGTGGTGGAATCTGGCGGCCGCGTTCGTCGCCATGTTTACGCTGGTGCTGCCGGCGAACCTGTTCGGCGACGCGCTGCGCGATGCGCTCGACCCGGCCCTGCGGGTGCGCGGGGAAGGAGAGTAAGGTGCCGCTTCTGGAGGTCCGAGACCTGCGGACGTACTTCCGCACCGCCGGCCAGCCGCGCCGGGTGGTCGACGGGATCTCGCTCTCCATCGACAGCGGCGAGACGCTCGGCCTCGTGGGCGAGTCGGGCTGCGGCAAGTCGCTCACGGCCCTCTCGATCATGCAGCTCATTCCGCGCCCCGGGTACGTGGCGGGCGGGGAAATCCTCTTCAAGGGCCGCGACGTGGTCCGCCTGCCCGGCCCCGAGAAGCGGAGCGTCCGCGGGCGACACATCGCCATGATCTTCCAGGAGCCCATGACCTGCCTGAACCCCGTCCTCTCCGTCCGGACGCAGCTCCTGGAGGCCATCCGCCATGGGCGGCCGGAGGGCGAGGCGCGGCGGTGGGGCGGCGCGGGCGCCGACGAGATCGAGAAGGCCGTCGAGGCGCTGCGCCTCACGGACATGCCGGAGCCTGCCCAGAAACTCTCGCAGTATCCGCACCAGCTTTCCGGCGGCATGCGGCAGCGGGTCATGATCGCCATGGCCCTCGCGTGCCGGCCGGAGCTCCTCATCGCCGACGAGCCGACGACCGCCCTCGACGTGACGGTCGAGGCCCGCATCCTCGATCTCCTCAGGGACCTCCAGAAGCGGCTGGGCACCGCCATCCTTTTCATCACGCACGACCTGGCGGTCGTGTCGGAGATGGCGCACCGCGTGGCGGTCATGTACGCCGGGAAGATCGTGGAGATGGCCACGGCGGAAGCGGTCTTTGCCCGGCCCTCGCACCCGTACACGGAGCGGTTGCTGCGATGCCGGCCCAGCCGCGTCCAGCGCGGCCGGCGCCTCGAGGCGATCCAGGGCGTGGTGCCTGACCCGAGGGACTTCGCGCCGGGGTGCCGGTTCTCGGACCGCTGCCCGCACGCCTCCGCGTCTTGCCGCGACGTTGAGCCCGCGCTCGGCCAGATCGAGCCCGGCCACGTCGTCGCCTGCCACCTGTACAGCGAGCCGGGGGTGCCACGGGTTGCTTGCAACCCGTGTTCCGGGCCCGGCGCTGGACACCAAGAGCACGGCTTGCAAGCAAGCCGTGGCACCCCGCTGGCCACGCTAGACGACAAGGACGGCCCGCTCCTTTATGCCCAGGACGTGGCGAAGTACTTCCCCATCCGCCGGGGGGTCTTCAAGCGCGTCGTCGGGCACGTGAAGGCCGTCGACGGCGTGGACCTGGCCATCCCCCGAGGAACCACGCTGGCCCTGGTGGGCGAGTCGGGCTGCGGGAAGACGACGCTCGGCAAGACCCTCATCCGCCTCCTCCCGCCGACCGGGGGCGTCATCGGCTTCGGCGGCGCGAACCTCGCGGCGCTCGACTCTCGCGCCCTCCGCCGGTTCCGCCGCGATGCCCAGATCGTGTTCCAGGACCCGTTCTCCTCGCTCAACCCGCGGATGACCGTCGAGGCGATCGTCGAGGAGGGGATGCTGGTGCACGGCATCGGCGGCAGCCGCGCGGAGCGCCGCGAGCGCGTGAAGCATGTCCTTGAGAGCGTCGGGCTGACGGCCGACGCGCTTGTCTGCTACCCGCACGAGTTCTCCGGCGGGCAGCGCCAGCGGATCGGCATCGCGCGGGCCCTGGCCGTCGAGCCGAAGTTCCTCGTGCTCGACGAGCCCACCAGCGCCCTCGACGTATCCATCCAGGCGCAGATCCTGAACCTCTTGAGGCGGCTCCAGGGCGAGGGCCGGGAACGCCTCACGTATCTATTCATCACGCACGACCTGGGCATCGTGGAGTACCTGGCCGACGAGGTGGCGGTGATGTACCTCGGGCGGATCGTGGAGCGGAGTCCGACGGAGGGCCTCTTCGACGAGCCCCTGCACCCGTACACGCGGGCCCTCTTGTCCGCGATCCCGGGTCAGGACGCCCCGGGGCGCGGCGGCCGCATCCGTCTCGAGGGCGACGTGCCCTCGCCGAGCAACCCCCCGCCCGGCTGCCACTTCCACCTGCGGTGCCCCAGCGTGATGCCCGTCTGCCGGGAGGTGTATCCGCCCGTCACCGACCTCGGCCGTGGCCGGATGGTGCGGTGCCATCTGTACGGGCACAAGGGTTTTTGATATGCCGTCCACGTGCCACGGGTTGCTTGTCAACCCGTGGTGACAATGGTCCTCTTGCGTTATAACGTAGGCCGGGGCAAAGCCCCGGCGATTACGGCAGCGGGCGCGACCCGGATGCCGGGGCTTCGCCCCGGCCTACATGATAGGGTCAGTAACGCGGCGGTCTGCCGGGTCGTTCACGTGCCACGGGTTGCTTGTCAACCCGTGGTGACTGTGGTCCTCTTACCTTACGGCGTTACGCCATATGGAAATACGGCCGCGATAACCACGGGTTGGCAAGCAACCCGTGGCACATGAAAAACGGCACGCGAAGCAAATGCCCGCCACCCTACTTCCGGAAGTCCTGGTGCTCTGTCCGCGAGATGATCTCGTCCTGGAGGTCGCGCGAGAGGTCGCAGAAGTAGTCGCTGTAGCCCGCCACCCGCACGATGAGGTCGCGGTGGGCTTCCGGCTGGACCTGGGCCTCGCGCAGGGTCTCGGCCCGGACGACGTTGAACTGGACGTGGTGCCCGCCCATCCGGAAGTACGTGCGGACGAGGTGGGCGAGATTGTCGATGCCCTGTTCGTCGGCCAGCAGGGCCGGCGTGAACTTCATGTTCAAGAGGGTCCCGCCGGTCTTGACGTGGTCCATCTTCCCCGCCGACTTGAAGACGGCGGTAGGCCCGTGGCGGTCGGCCCCCTGGACGGGCGAGATGCCCTCCGAGAGGGGCAGGCCCGCCCGCCGGCCGTCGGGCGTCGCGCCCGTCACGCTTCCGAAGTAGATGTGGCTGGTGGTCGGCAGCATCTCCACGCGGTACTTGCCGCCCTTGGTGTTGGGCCGGCCGTCAACCTCCTCCACCAGGACGTTGAACGCCTGGACCATGAGGCCGTCGGCGTAGTCGTCATCGTTGCCGTACCGGTGGGTGCGGTTGACGAGCCGCTGGCGCAGGGCTTCGCTCCCCTCGAAGTCGGCGTCGAGCGTCTTCACGAGGTCCGACAGCGGCAGGGCCTTCTCGTCGAACACGACCTGCCTCACGGCCGCCAGGCAATCCGTCAGGCTTCCGATGCCCACGAACTGGATGTAGGAGTTGTTGTACCGCGCGCCGCCGGCGTTGTAGTCCTTCCCCTTGCGGATGCAGTCGTCGGTGAGGACCGAGAGGAACGGCGCCGGCATCAGCCGCGCGTACATCTGCTCGATGACCTGGTTGCCGCGGAGCTTCACCTCGATGAAGTGATGGAGCTGCTTGCGGAAGGCCGCGAACAGGTCGTCGAAGCACGTGAAGGACTCCGGCCGGCCCGTCCGGAGGCCGAGCGGCCTGCCCGTGCGCGGGTCGGCGCCGTCGCGGAGCGCCAGCTCCAGCACCTTCACCAGGTTGAAGTACCCCGTGAGGATGTAGGCCTCCTTGCCGAACGCGCCGGTCTCGACGCAGCCGCTGCACCCGCCGGCCCGCGCGTCCTCCAGCGTCTTGCCCTGCCGGAGCTGCTGCTCGATCACCGTGTCGGTGTTGAAGATCGAGGGGAAGCCGTAGCCCTTGCGGATCACGCGCAGGGCGTGCTTCAGGAGGGCGTCGGGCGTCTTGCGCGAAAGCTGGAGGTTCGAGCTGGGCTGAAGCAGGTGCATCTCGTCGACGATCTCGAGCACCAGGTCCGAGAGCTCATTCGACCCGTCGCGGCCGTCGGCGAGCAGCCCGCCGAGGTTGATGTTGGCGAAGTCCGTGTACGTCCCGCTCTCGGCGGCCGTCACGCCCACCTTCGGCGGGGCGGGGTGGTTGGTGAACTTGACGAAGAACGCCTCCAGCATCTCCCGCGCCGCCTCGTGCGTGAGCGTCCCGGCGGCGAGGCCCCGGCGGTAGAAAGGCAGCAGGTGCTGGTCCAGGTGGCCCGGGCAGAAGCTGTCCCAGCCGTTCAGTTCCGTGATGACCGCCAGGTGGCAGAACCAGTAGTACTGGAGGGCCTCGTGGAAGTCGCGCGGGGCGCGGGCCGGCACGTGCGAACAGGCGTCGGCGATCTTCTCGAGCTCCGCCCGGCGCACGGGATTCGGCTCGGTCGCCGCGGCGACCTCGCGGGCGAGCGCCGCATGGCGCTCGGCGAAGAGGATCACCGCGCCCGAGGCGATGGCCATCGCCCGCAGCTGCTCGCGCTTCGCGTAGGCCTCGGGGTCGCCGAGCAAGTCCAGGGCGGCGACGGCCTCGGCGATCTCCCGTTTGAAGTCCAGCATCCCCCGGCGGTAGATCTTGTCGTCGAGGACCGTGTGGCCCGGCGCCCGCTGTTCCATGAACTCCGTAAAGAGGCCCGCGTCGTAGGCCGCCCGCCACTCCTGGGACATCGCCTCGAAGATCCGGTCGCGCATGCTGCGGCCGCGCCAGTACGGGATGATGCTCTCGGCGTAAACCTTCCGGCACTCCTCCGAGACGGCGTAGCTGGTCTTGGGGCGCGAGTCCAGGATACGGAGGTCTTCGAGGCTGTGGCAGGTGAGCTCCGGATACGTCGGCGTGGCCTTGGGCCGGGGCCCGCGTTCGCCCACGATGAGCTCGTCGTCGCCCAGCCAGATCGTCTTGTGCTCGCAGAGGTGGCGGAAGGAGAGGGCCCGCATGACGGGCACGGAGTGCTTGCCCTCGTTGGCCTGGTAGAAGTCGGTCAAGAGGACCGCCCGCTCCTCGGAGATGGAGGGCCGGGCGTCGAGGCTAGCCCGCCGCAGTCTCGCCGTTCTTCCCGTCATGGCTATTCCCAAGTCTTCCCCGCCGCCAACGCATTATACACGATTCCCGGCCCCTTGTGACGCCAGGTCGCCATTTCCCAGGCGGGTGGGTCGCCGCGGCGACCCGAAAACAGGCAAATCCAAAACTGCGCGCGACCGCGCGGTGATACAATGCCCGCCGACGGGACACGTGGCGTTGCCAAGGAGCAGGTGTAGGCCGGGGCGAAGCCCCGGCATTTCGCCGTGCCGGCGGATGTGCCGGGGCTGCGCCCCGGCCTACATGTCCTGGTGGGATCGTGGTTCGTGCGGCGCAGCCGCACCGCCGACCGCTTCATGGTGGCCGGCCGGTCGATGCCTGCGTGGGCGGTGGGGCTGACGATCTTCGGGTCTTACGTCAGCAGGTGTAGGCCGGGGCGAAGCCCCGGCATTTCGACTACGTGCAGCTCTACATCACGGCGAAGTCCGACCGGGCCGCCGTCCGCAGCGTCTGGCTGGCGGCGCTGCTGTACATCCCCGTTTCGGCCGTGTTTTTCCTCATGGGCACGGCGCTCTGGGCGTTCTACGCCGGGCAGCCGGGGCTGCTGCCCGAGGGCGTGGCGGGCGACAAGGTGCTGCCCCATTTCATCAACACGCAGTTGCCGGCGGGTGTCGCGGGCCTCGTGATTGCGGCGATCGGCGCCGCCGCCACCGACTCCGACTTCAACGCCATGGCCACCCTGATAAACTGCGATATCTACAAGCGCTATTTCCACCCGGGCGCCTCCGACCGCGAATCGATGAGGGTGCTCAGGATCTCCACGCTCGTCTGCGGGATCGCCAGCACCGCCGTGGCGCTCGCCATGATCCGCGCGAGGACGGTCCTCGATGCCTGGTGGACCTTGGCCGGCATCTTCAGCGGCGGGATGCTCGGGCTCTTTCTCCTGGGCCTTGTCTCCCGCAAGGCCGGGAATGCGGCGGCCCTCCTGGGCGTCGTCGCGGGCGTCCTCGTCATCCTGTGGATGACCTTGTCGCTCCAGGAGACGCAGGGCGTTCTGGGTTGGCGCTGGCCGGAGGGCACCCGCAGCGGCGCGAGCGGCCTCCTCATCAACGTCGTCGGCACGTCGACGGTGCTGGTGATCGGGCTTGCGGTCGGCTTGGCGGCGAGAAAGCTCATCGGGCGCCGGCCCCGCCGCTCGTAGTGCGGGGGCGTGTCCCCTGCGCTGCAACGTGGTCGAACGAAACCGTCTGCGGCAAAGGATGAACGATATGACATCAACAACATGGCAGGGACCGATGCGCGGGGTCATCGTCCCCCTGGTGACGCCGCTTCTGGACCGCGACACGCTCGACACCGGCGGCCTGGAGCGGCTCATCGAGCATGTCCTGGCGGGCGGGGTGCAGGGCCTCTTCATCCTGGGCACCACGGGCGAGGGGCCCAGCCTGGGCTATCGTCTCCGCCACGAACTGATCGAGCGAACCTGCCGGCTGGCGGCGGGCCGCGTGCCCGTGATGGTGGGCATCACCGACACCGCCTTTGTCGAATCGGTCCGCCTGGCCCGCACGGCGGCCGACGGCGGCGCGGCGGCGGTGGTGGCCGCCCCGCCGTACTACTACCCCGCCAGGCAGTTGGAGCTGGTGGAGTACATCGAGCACTTGGCGGCCGAGTTGCCCCTGCCGCTCTTGCTCTACAACCTGCCCGGCTACACGAAGCTGCCGTTCGAGCCGCAGACGGTCCGGGCGGCGGCCGCGATGCCGGGGATTGTCGGCATGAAGGACAGCTCGGGCGACATGGGTCGCCGCGGCGACCGGTCCTGAAAGACCGCGCCGAGTTCACGCTGATGGTCGGCCCGGACCTGCTCCTGGCCGAGTGTGTCCTCTCAGGTGCGCATGGCGGCGTGTGCGGCGGAGCAAACCTTCTGCCGAAAGTGTTTGTCGACCTCTACCTCGCTGCGGCGGCGCGCGACCTCAAGGCGATCGGTCCGCTCCAGGCGCAGGTGGCGGCGATCAATGAGAGGATCTACGGTCTTGAGCCGCATCCGGCGGGCTACCTCGAGGGGCTGAAGTGCGCCCTCGCGTGCCTGGGCATCTGCGGCGACTTCCTGGTCGAGCCGTTCCATTGCTTCGGGCGCGGCGAGCGCGAGGTCATCCGGCGGAATCTGGCCGAGATGGGGCTGCGACCGGCATGACGTGCAGAGAGAAGTTGTCCGGAATCAGGCGTGGTTCACAAGCCCCCGGCACCGCCGGGGGAATGGTGCCGCCAAGGGGTTGTCCCCACGCGGTGGGTGGGGCTTTTCACCCACGCCCCGATTCTGCCACTCTCGCCGATGCGGTCGTGTCGCCGCGGCGACCGGGCGTCGCCCAGGCCAGGTGCTCCCAGTGCACGCGGTCCTTCGACACCGCGATGCCCGAGCGGGTCTGGTTCCTGTCGTCACCGCGGCGACCCGGGGAAGGGGCTCTGGTCGCCGCGGCGACCCGAGGCCCGTGGGGTGGATGCTCCACGCGAACCGCCGGAACGCGTACGTCATGTAGTACGTGCCGTCGATCTTCACGACCCGCGGGTCCTGCACGCTGCCGTAACGGCTGCCGGCCATCTCCGGCGTAAAGACGGGCTTATCGGACACGTGCCGGAAGTGCACGCCGTCGTCGCTCTCCAGCAGGCCGACCGCGGTCGCCGCGGCGACCGGGCGGAGCGACCCGGACGCCCGCTCGTACATGGTGAACCGGCCCTCGTCGTAGATCACCGCCGGGTTGTAGACGCTGCACATCCGGTCGCCGCGGCGACCCCGGCCGGACGATCGGGTTCTCCGGACAGCGCGTGATCTTCAAGGCCATGACGCGAACTCCTCAAGGCGCGTTGGGGCGCTGCACTCCAGGTAAGTGGAAGGTAGAGGTGTCAGTAGGAGCGGAAACTATGAGCGCATCCGAAACGATGACGTATGACTGGAACACCCTTCCCTGGCGCAAGCTGGAGTAGTTCACGATTGCTTGTGGCCCGCCGCGCGAGATCCAGATACAGCCAACCGTCAACTGCTCGAGTATCGTCCTGTATCGAAAACCGCGAAAATGCAGACTCCAGTACCTTTTTTTTGACTCCGGCCACAGTTTGTGGTATGATATCACGTAATCCTGAACCATGTCAGGTCCAATCGAAGGAGGTCAGAACATGAGAAACGCAGGGACTTCCAGGCGACATCGCGCGATGCTGGTGCTGTCGGGCGTGGCGGTGCTGGCCCTGGCGCTCGGGTTCGCCGGCGGGGCCTTGGCGAGCAACATGGGGTTCAAACTGAACTACGGCGTCGTGAATGCCGTGAACCGGCTGCTCCTGGGCAGCGGGGTCAGCCTGGGCTTGACCAAGAAAATCGCCGACGAAGTCGAGTTGGCGGTGAACCTCGACCTGGCCAACCCCTCGCCCCGCAACAGCAACATGGGGTTCAAGTTGAACCTCCTGTCGCTTCCGGGCGGGGGGCTTGTGATCGAGACCCCGAGCGGGGGCCTGTGCACGATCATCACAACACAGGATGGCGAGGATCGGATCCTCATCGAGAACCAGGACCCGATCATCCTCACACCGTAACACGCGGGCTCTGGGGTTGCTGATATAGGAGACGGCGCAGGCGCTCGACGTTCGCCCGCCGCCCGCCTGCCGATCCGCCGCGACAGTTCGTAGGCCTTGCGCTGGAGACACTGTGCCTCCCGAGAATCCCATCTGCCTTATTCTACCGGGCCCCATGTTTCTTCCCCGCTCCGTTCGTGGGCCGGACGGCATTTTCGGGAAGCACAAGGGTCTGTCTCGAAACCCAAGGTCTCCCTGACGGCGTCGATCACGGCCGGTTTGACCTCGTCCAGCGAAACGTGCCGGCCCAGGCACTGGCTCATGCTCGTCACGCCCGTGCCCCTCAGGCCACAGGGGACAACCAAACCAAAATGGGACAGGCGGGTCGCCACGTTCAGGGCGAACCCGTGGTAAGTCACCCCGCGGGTGACGGCCACGCCGATGGCCGCGATCTTTTCGTCGCCGACCCACACGCCGGTCAGGCCTTCGACCCGCCGCGCGCCCAGGCCGGCACGGCCCAGGACGCACAGGAGGGCCTCCTCCAGGTCATGCACATACGTGCGCACGCTCCCGCCGATCGAGGCAAGGCGGAGAATGGGGTACCCCACCAGTTGCCCCGGGCCGTGGTACGTGACGCCGCCCCCGCGAAGGGTGGCATGGACCTGGATTCCTTCGCGAGCCAACTGCCCGGGCGTGGCCAGGATGTGTTCCGCGCACGGCCGGCGTCCGGTGGTAATAACGGGCGGGTCGTGCTCCACGAGCAGCAGGAAGGCGGGGCCGCCGGGCGCCTCCTGGACCTGGCGCACCCGCTCGCGCTGGATCTCCAGCGCCGGCCCGTAGGCCATCCTTCCCAGGTCCTCGCCAACCAGCGTGCGCATGGCGGTAGCGACCTCGGCGATCAATCGCGCCGCCTACTTCAGGGACGCGAGGTCCGGCTGGCGCGCCGCACGGGCCTCATCGAGCCGGCCGACCACGGTGCTCGTCGGGCAGCGCGTGATCGCTTCCGGTTTCGTCTCGGCCAGCCGGGCAATCTCGATCATCGCCTCGATGAACGCGTCGAGCGTTTCCTTGGATTCCGTTTCCGTCGGCTCGATCATCATGGCTTCGGGCACGGTCAGGGGGAAATACACCGTCGGCGGGTGGAATCCCCGGTCGATCAGCGCCTTGGCGACATCGAGCGCGCGCACCCCGTGCTCGGCCTGGCGGCGGGCGGAGAACACGCACTCGTGCTTGCAGATGCCCCCGTAGGGCAGGTCGTAGTGAGGCCGCAGTTTCTCTGAGACGTAATTCGCGTTGAGCGTGGCATTGTCCGCCACGCGCCGCAAGCCTTCGCGGCCCAGCGCCAGGAGGTACGCGTACGCCCGCAGGATGACACCGAAGTTCCCGTAGAAGGGGGCGATGTAGCCGATGGAGTTCGGCCGATCGTAGTCCAGGAAGTACGACCCGTCCGGCCGCTCGCCCACGAGCGAGATGGGCAGGTACTTCACCAGTTTCTCGCCCACGCCCACGGGCCCCGCGCCGGGTCCTCCGCCGCCGTGCGGCGTTGCGAAGGTCTTGTGCAGGTTGACGTGGACGATGTCGAAGCCCATGTCGCCCGGGCGGCATCGGCCGAGCAGGGGGTTGAGGTTGGCGCCGTCGTAGTACATCAGGCCGTCGACGCTGTGCACCAGGTCGGCGATCTGCCGGATGTGGGGGTCGAACAGGCCCAGCGTGTTGGGGTTGGTCAGCATGAGCCCGGCCACGCGCTCGTTGAGGGCCGCCCGGAGGGCCTCGACGTCCATGTAGCCGCTGGAGTCGGATGGGATGACCTGCACCTCGAACCCGGCGATCGCCGCGGAGGCGGGATTCGTGCCGTGCGCGCTGTCGGGAATCAGGATCGTCGTTCGGCGGTTGCCGCGGTCCCGGTGATAAGCGGCGATGATCATGGCGCCCGTGAGTTCGCCGTGGGCGCCGGCCAGGGGCTGAAGCGTGAAGGCGGCCATGCCGCAGATTTCGCGCAGCGCCAGGTCAATCTCGTAGAGCACGGCCAGGGCGCCCTGCACGAGCATCTCGCCCCGAGGCAGTTGCGGCAAGAGGGGGTGCAGGGAGGAAAACCCGGCGTAGCCGGCGATCTGCTCGGCCATCTTCGGGTTGTACTTCATGGTGCAGGAGCCGAGGGGATAGAAGCCGTTGTCGACGCCGAAGTTCCGGCGCGACAGTTCCGTGAAGTGCCGGACGACGTCGAGTTCCGAGAGTTCCGGCAACTCGGCCGGCCGGTCGCGAAGCAGGCGCGGTCCAATCTCCGGGGGCGGACAGCCTTCCTGCCGCGCGGGGCGCACGCCGCGCCGGCCGGGTACGGATTTCTCGAAGATCACTTTCACAACGACACCTCCAGAACGTGTGCAAACAGGTCGATTTCTTCCTTGGTCCGCTTCTCGGTGACGGCCACGAGGAGGCCGTTTTCCATGCCCGGGTAATATCGCACCAGCGGGAAACCGGCCGCGAAGCCCTTCTCCAGAAGTCGGCGGATGACGCGGTCGGCCGCCACCGGCAATTCGAGCACGAATTCGTTGAAGTAGTATCGCCGGGGGAACCGCATCCGCACGTCGCGGATCTCGAGCAGCCGCCGGCCCGCGTAGGAGGCCTTTTCCGCGCACGTCGTCGCCACCTCCACGAGCCCCTGCTTGCCCAGCAGACTGAGGTACACCAGGGCCGTCAGGGCGCAGAGGCCCTCGTTCGTGCAGATGTTCGAGGTGGCTTTCTCGCGGCGGATGTGCTGCTCGCGGGTCTGGAGGGTCAGAACGAATCCCTGGCGCCCCTGGCCGTCGACCGTTCGACCCACGACGCGGCCGGGCATCTTGCGGACGTACTGGCGCCGCGTGGCCATGAAACCCAGGTACGGCCCGCCGAAGGAAAGCGCGATGCCCAGGCTCTGGCCCTCCCCGACGACGATGTCGGCGCCCATGGCCCCGGGCGTCTTGACGAGTCCCAGCGAGATCGGGTAGCACGACGCGATGACCAGCGCGCCGTGCCGGTGGGCCAGGTCGGACAGGTCGGAGAACTCGTCGAGGCAGCCGAAGAAGTTGGGATTCTGCACGGCCACGGCCGCCGTCCGGTCGTTGATATGCCGGCGGAGTTCCTCGCGGTCCGGCAGGCCCCCGCGGCTGCGCGTCTCCACGAGTTCGATGCCCAGGTTGCCGGTGTACGTGCGGATCATCGTCCGATAGATGGGGCTGACGGTGTCATCGACGACGATGCGCGGCCGCTCGGTGATCCGCAGCGCCATCATGATCGCCTCGTACAGTGCCGTGCCGCCGTCGTACAGGCTGGCGTTGGCCACCTCCATGTCGGTCAGGCGGCAGATGGCGGACTGGTACTCGTAGATCGCCTGCAACACGCCCTGGGAGATCTCCGGCTGATACGGCGTGTAGGCCGTGTAGAACTCGCTGCGCGAGACGAGCGCCGGCACGGCCGCCGGGATGAAGTGGTCGTAGAACCCGCCGCCCAGGAAACTGATGAGGTCCACCTTGTTCCGGGCCGCTATGCTTGCCAGGCGGTTGCGGACTTCCTGCTCCGCGAGGCCCGGGGGGATGTTCAGGCCGGGCGACCGCAGGTCCGGCGGGATGTCGCTGAACAGCTCCTCCATGGACCGGCCGATCTGGCGGAGCATCGCTTCCTGCTGCTCGGGCGTATTGGCAATATAGGGCATGCTGTCTCTCTGCTTGTGAGGGCCGCTCCAGTGCTAAGCCTCTTTACCTCGTGCGCGGCGGCTCTCCTGAGCCGCCGCGTGCGTGCGTTACCCCGCGCACGACCTCAGGAGACCCACCGCGCACCACTCCAAGTGGCGAGGTCGCACTAATGCCCGCCCTCGGCCTCAAGGTGTTTGCGATACTCCTCCGGCGTAAGCAGGCCGGACAAGGCACCAGCGCCGGCAACCCGGATCCTCACCATCCAGCCCTGGCCGTATGGATCGCGGCTAAGCGTCTCGAGGTTGTCGGCCAGGGGCGTGTTGATCTCCACGACCTCCCCCATAACAGGGGCGAACAGGTCCACGGCCGCCTTGACCGATTCGATCACGCCGAGCGGCGTTTCCCGAGTCACCTGGGCCCCCACCTTGGGGAGTTCCAGAAAGACGATGTCGCCCAACTGTTCGATGGCGAAGTCGGTGATGCCCATCGTCACGATGTTGGCGCCGGCGTCGAACCGGGCCCATTCGTGGGTCTTCGAGTACCTCAAGTCCTCTGGCACCATGCACGTTCTCCTGAGAATAGCGTTGCCGGGTTCAGATGAGGCGGTGCAGTCGCTCGAGCCTCGCTTCGATCTCCCGGCCCGTGAAGCAGAACTTCAGGTCCAGGAAGTTCCGCCGGAAGGCCTTGACCTGGTCCTTGGCCGATCGGCCGCGCAGGACCACGTCGGCTATCATCTCGGCCACCGGCCCGAAATCGGCCTCCCGCATCCCGAAGCGGGTCATCTCGGCCACCCCCAATCGGAGGGCCCCGGCGGCCGTGAAACCCTCTTCGTGGGGACACGCCTGGTAGTTGACGATGATGTTGCTCTCCTCGAGCCGCCGCGCGGCCTCGGGCCCCTTGGCATAGCCGACCTCGACCACCACCTGGTGCGTCTGGGTATACCCGAGCGCCGGGTCGCCGGCCACGTTCATCCCGCCATGTTTCAAGGCCCGCGCCAGGGCCCGCGCGTTGGCCAGAACCTGTTTCTGGTACTCGTCGCGGAAATGGTTCATCTCGTAGGCGGCCATCAGGAGCCCAAGCAGCGTGCCCAGGTGATGGTTGCTGACCGAACCTGGAAAAGTGCGGCGGCGAACGGCCTCCCACAGCGTCCAGCGTTCATCCTCCGGCCGGCTGTTCATGGCAATCAAGCCTCGCTGCGTGCCGAAGAAGGTCTTGTGCGTCGAGCCGGTCACCACGTC
>Ga0315284_10005659_pt1 | contig 17770 bp, 18 predicted proteins | sample YL17G09_16_MG_FD_203696 | JGI IMG/M metagenome (GOLD analysis project Ga0315284, IMG submission 203696) | Sediment microbial communities from Yellowstone Lake, YNP, Wyoming, USA - YL17G09_16 | ecosystem: Environmental > Aquatic > Freshwater > Lake > Sediment | place: USA: Wyoming | collected...
AGCTCTGAGGATAGCCTTTTCGCTGCGTAAGCACTGCAACTTCGACTTTCGGAACCTACTTGCCGTTGTTGCTGTATTTCATGCCGGTAATGCAAACAAAACCGGAACTGCGAAAAGGCGTGTAGTCCTGAGCACGCTCTTAGCAAATCCGTGGAGATGCTAAACCGGTGCAGACAGGTCAGAACAATAACGTGTCCAGAATGGAAACCGTTTCTTTTAGGCTCTGTGCCCCCCCCCACTTCAGGGAGGAATAAAGGAAGCATAGGAAAAGATAGAAACGCCTACTTATATTGTTAGTTAGAACTCAAAAACTAAAAAATTGCTCGCGCTCCGCGCTCGCTCTACTCTCTACTGCGCAAGCGCGCACCAACGGCGGGATACCCGCACTCAACGCCATCATAGAGGTCGACGCGGAACGGACCGCAGTCGCGGCCGTGCCAGAAGTCGCGCCTAACAGCTCTGAGGCGCGTATTAGCGTTCGGTCTATACTGGTAAGACGTTTCCAGCTCTGCAAGCTGATCGGGCGTCGGATTTTCCAGATTGAGATTCTTTTTGCCGAACATTTCAACAAATTCTGCATGCCATCTTTTAGGTATATCCCATCCTGCAAACTCTTTAGGATGCTTTGAAATGTAAGCAGCGATTTGGCGAATGGCCTCGCCCCTGTCGTCAACAGTCGCAATAGCCGTCCCTAGCTCGGGAAGCCAGAGCTTGCCGTCGCCCGGCACGACCCAGCCGCTAGGCGGGCATGCGTATTCCACGCTTTTGCCGTCAACAGAGTGTCGGGTTTCATTCTGAGTCCCGGATTTGGTACTCTTGATGGTAGCTATAGTCAAACCTTCGGGTCTCTGGAAGTAGTTTAAAACAAGAATGTTGCCTCGTGCTTTTGCGCCTGTGGTATCTACAACATCGGCAAGCCATTCAGCCTTGCCGTAGTTAGCGTGAACGTTCTGTCGAACGCCGGTCGCTTGATCGGCATACGCCCGTCTCAGCTCGGCAAGCGTAACGCCTTGCGCAGGGAAAACGCCTTCCTCGAAAAGCTGCCACGGAGACTCGTTGAAATGCGTTATATCGCCGTACGTCTTAACTGTCGTTGCCATAATTATCACAAATTACAATACGCCGCAACGTTCTTAAAGCTTTCGTTTATTCACTACCTTTAAATGGTGACTTAATTGTCTTCCTTCGTGGGCTGGAGTCTCTCGGCGCGGAAGCTTATAAATTCTCACCAGAACTTAACTTTCCAGTCGATGGCCGCCTTAATGTAGCCTGGTAGCATACGAGCCTGTGGGCAGCCCTTTGCTTCGGCAAAGCGCTGGCGGAAAACGGCTGAACGTTTTCCAATGCAGAAAGCTCTTAGGGCGGGTTCAAATCCCGCAGGTGGCCCTGATTATCATGTCTTCAGATGAACCGAAAGTACGTACAAAGAAAGCGAAGCAGTTCCAAGTACTCAAAGGAATGCGCGATCTACTTCCCGCTGAAGCCGCACGATTTCAGTGGATGGTCGAAACGTGCCGTACTGTGTACGAACGTTTTGGGTTCCAACCTCTCCAGACTCCAGCCATGGAACCTTTCGAACTACTGGCTGCTAAGTCCGGTGAAGCCGTGCGCGACGAGATATACGCGTTCAAGGACAAAGGCGACCGTGAAATCGCACTACGGTTCGAACTAACGGCTTCCCTAGCACGAGTCGTCGCTAACAATCCGAATCTTCCCAAACCTTTCAAACGTTTCCAGATCGGTCCCGTTTGGCGTTATTCAAACCCCCAATCGCTCAGATGGCGCGAATTCTGGCAGGCCGATGTTGATACGGTCGGCAGCGATTCCGTCCTTGCTGATGTGGAGTGCCTGCAAGTTGCTGCTGAATGCATGAAAGAACTCGGGTTCGATGACTTCAAAATACGCGTAAACAACCGCAAGCTGATCGAGGACTTTATGCTTCTCAAAGGCATTTCGAAAGATTCGATAATCGACGCGTTTCGTTCGATAGACAAGCTCGAAAAGATAGGCGAAGCATCCGTTGTTGCAGAACTAAGCCAGAAAGGCATCGATGGCGAAAAGCTGATGCCTATACTCAAACTGAAAGGCAATTCGAAGATCTTAACTATGTTCGACAATGAAAAACTATCGGAAGACGGAAAGAAATGCATATCCGAATTGCGCGAACTTCTAGAATTGGCGAGACAGTTGGGAATCGATAAGTGGCTTGAAGTTGATCTTTGTCTCATGCGCGGACTGGACTACTACACGGGTCTTGTCTATGAGATCGCGCTGCAAGGAGCCGGCGTGAGCGTCGGTGGCGGCGGCAGATTCAACCGACTTGTGGCTGATCTGGGCGGACCTGAGATGCCGGCAACAGGCATAAGCCTTGGGCTTGACCGCTTATTTGAGCTTTTACCGCGGAGTCCGACGCTGAAACCGCTTGTATATATTGCAGCTGTGAGCGATTCTGTACGCGTGCAAGTTGCAAAGCTAGCTCAGCAATTACGTGTAACCGGATGTCGTTGCGCAACGGACGTCGCTGGCAAGAACCTCACCAAACAATTGACATACGCTGACAATATCGGAGCAGAATATGCTATAATTATCGGCGAACGCGAACTCTCATCCGGTATTTTCAAAGTTCGTGATATGACCGCTAAAACTGAAACCGAAAAAAACATGAACGAATTAGAACTCTGGGTCAAAACACTGGCATAAGATGTCGGTTCTCTTCAAACGTCGCTCTTCCGCCTTTATTAACCCGTAACGCAAAATCATAATAAGTATGGTTCTTATGCCGAAAATCTCCGAAAAAATGGTTCCCGATACCTCCGTTCTGATATCGGGGCTGTTCACCGACCTGATTTCTAAGGGCGAAATCGGCGGAGAGGTAATAATTCCCGAATTCGTCGTGGAAGAGCTCCGCGCTCAGGCGAGCCGCGGCCGCGAAATAGGATTCAAAGGTCTCGAAGAGCTCAAGAAAATGCGCATCCTGTCCGAAGAAGGCAAGATATCTTTACGAAAAGTCGGTCGGCGCCAAACGTACGAAGAAATCAAGCTTGCACGTTACGGTCGCATTGATGCGCTTATCGTTGACATCGCACGAGAAGAGAGTGCAATTATATTCACTTCAGATATGGTTCAGGCCCTCGTTGCAGAAGCCGAAGGCGTGAAAGTCAAATACTACAAACCGTATGAAACCGAACGTGCCATCAGAGTCGAACAGCTTCTTACGCCGGATACGATGTCCTTGCATCTGAAGGATAAGACTCGGCCGTATGCTAAGCGTGGCAAGCCTGGCGAACGACGTATCGTTTATCTTTCTGAAGAGCGTCTCACAAGCGCAGAGCTTGAAGTGATGATAAAAGAAATACTTGATGCTGCGCGATATCTTGATGACGCTTTCGTCGAGTTTGGCGAACGTGGTGCAAGCGTAATACAGCTGAAAAACATGCGTATTGCGATAACAAGACCGCCGTTGAGCGATGGGATTGAAGTCACGGTCGTACGGCCAACGGTCAAGCTTTCGCTGGAAGACTACAAGCTCAACGAGCGACTGAAGAAACGTATAGCTGACCGTATGGAAGGCTTGCTTATTGCCGGTCCGCCTGGAAGCGGGAAAAGCACTTTCGCTGCGAGCATCGCTGAATTTCTGCTTAAGGAAAAACAGGCAACTGTCAAAACGTTAGAAAATCCGCGCGATTTGCAAGTCCCGCCTGAAGTCACACAGTATGGACCGTTGGACGGTAGCTTTGCTAAAACAGCTGACATACTTTTGCTTGTCCGGCCTGATTACACAATATTCGATGAAATACGCAAGACGTCGGATTTCCAGGTGTTTTCGGATATGCGTCTGGCAGGCATCGGGATGGTCGGCGTTGTCCATGCTAGCGATCCTATCGGTGCTGTACAGAGATTCATCGGCCGTATAGAACTCGGTCTTATTCCCCATATCATTGATACAATTGTGTTCATACGTGATGGAGTCATTGAGAAAGTTTACGAACTTAGTTTAATCGTGCGGACTCCAACGGGCATGACAGAAGCTGACTTAGCACGGCCGGTTGTAGAGGTCAAGAACTTCGAAAACGGCGAACTTGAATACGAAATATACAGCTACGGCGAAGAGAACGTCATAATTCCTGTCAGCGGCGCGACCAAAGAATCGCCTATTGAAGCGCTCGCCAGGAAACAAATCCTTTCCGAGATACAGAAATACGATCGCCATGCACAAGTCGATCTTGTAGGCGGACGTGCTACTATAAAAATTGCGAACGACGTCATACCGCGAATAATCGGGCGTGAAGGTGCGACTGTAAAAGAGCTCGAGCGCAAACTAGGTGTACCGATAGACATAATCCCACGTGTATCTTCTCTTGGCAAAGAGATTTCTTTCGAGAACAGCGAATCCGGAGCTTATATCGTTCTTGATCTGCCAACGCACTTCATCGGAAAAATGGCGCACTTCTACGACAATGACCGGCTGATATTCTCAGCTACGGTCGGCAAGAAAGGCCGCGTGCGTGTTGACAAGGATAGTGATATCGGGCAGTCGACAATGTCTGCTTTGATAAAAGGAACGATGAAAGTGTTTATTTAGGCCACTTTCAAGCCTGGCGGCGCATTGCGTTCGGGTTGCAGAAGAATTACTTCTTCGCCGTCTTTCACTAGACCAAGAACGAGAACTTCCGATACAAACTTGCCAATTTGTTTCGGTGGGAAATTTACAACCGCAATAACCTGCTTTCCAAGAAGCTGGTTTTTGAATAAAGTTTTGTTATTTGTGCGCTTGTTCGCTTAACGCCAAGCGAACCGAAATCTATCTTCAGTTTATATGACGGTTTGCGTGCTTCGGGAAAGTCTTCGACTTCTAAAATGCGACCGACGCGCATGTCGATTTTGAGGAACTCATCAAATGTCGCCATAATGCCCCCGACGAGATTCGAACTCGCGACCCCCTTCTGACTCCATTTCCGCCAACGTTTACTGACGTTTTTCCGCCACAAGCAGAACGCGCTCGTTCTGCTGTGCAGGCGAACATCATGTTCGCCTTGCAGCGCTTTTCCGCAGAAAAGGGCTGTTAGGAGGAAGGTGCTCTATCCAGGCTGAGCTACAGGGGCTTGGAATAATAGAGCGTCTTTGAAAGATATTAAAGTTATTTGGTGTCATGAAATTCATGCCGACACAAAATCCGACACAGCTTCGCAAGGCGGTGGAAAAAGTACTTGAGGAAAAGGTCAGGCCGAACGTCGCAGGTCATGGCGGTGGAGTCGAACTTGTCGATGTAAAAAATGGCGTCGTTACTGTCAGATTAATCGGTGCGTGTATGGGTTGTCCGATGGCACAAATGACGCTTACACACGGTGTGGAACAAGAAATCAAAAAAGCTCTACCGCAAATCAAGCGGGTAGAAGCGGCTTTGTGATATAGATGCCGAAAACTAAAACCAAACGAGCAATGGCGCTTATATCCGGCGGTATCGATTCGCCTGTAGCTGCGTATCGCATGCTGACCAACGGCTGGGACGTGGACTTTGTATTCTTTTTCACGAAACCGTTCGTTCGTGATGAAGAAAAGGAACTTGTACTGAACTGTATAAAACAATTGAAAATTGTAACACAGGCGAATAAATTCCGGCTGTTCATCATACCTAGTTCGGAATCGCATATCGCATTGATTACCGAGTGCCCTCCGGAACTGCGTCACGTTGTTCTTAGACGTTTGATGTTCAGGACTGCAAGCGAGCTTGCGAAGCGTGAACGTTGCTCCGCGTTGCTTACAGGCGAAAATCTTGGACAGGTTTCTTCTCAAACGCTGCAAAACATCACCGTGATAAGCGGTGCTTCCGCCTTGCCGATACTAAGGCCTCTTCTCGGTTTTGACAAAATGGAAACGACACGCATCGCCGAGCAGATCGGGACGTTTGTCTACTCGAAGTGCCATAAGGACTGCGGACTCGGCGCGGTTTCCAATCCGGCGACATCGGTAAAACCCGAATTTCTTGCCAAGATCGAAAAGAGACTTCCGATGAAGCGGCTTGTAAACGACGCGATAAAGCGCACCGAACTCGTAGAAATTTGACGCTGAAACGTGTGCTTTTAAGCTTTTCGGTTGCATTTACTTCTTAGTAATAACATGTTTTGGTGCTATTATGAAGTGTGTCAAATGCATGCGAAAAATGGCCGATCCTAAGACTGGTTTATGCGACGACTGTAGTCTTGAGAGTGAAGATACGTTCGAGTTCTGAGGTGCGTAGTATGAATCGTAGCGCACTTGTTGTCGTGGATATGCAAAACGATTTTGTGCGTAAAGATGGAGCGCTGTACGTTCCAAAAGCCGAATCTATCGTTCCTGTTCTCAATGAATATATAGATCTGTTTCGTCAAGCGCGCCTGCCGATGTGGTTCACCCGTGATTGGCACCCTTCAGACCACCGTTCGTTTAGGGGGCATGGCGGCGAGTGGCCTTCGCACTGCGTTCGAGAAACTGAGGGCGCCAGATGGTATTCCGGTCTATACACGCCGGGAGTTGGTAGAGTTCTAAGCAAAGGATGCGAACCGGAAGTTCTCGGGTATTCAGCCTTCGACGGAACGGGGTTCTATAAACAACTGGAGCAAGAAGACGTTGACACGATATATGTCGGTGGGGTCGCAACAGACTTCTGTGTGAAGGACACTGTTCTGAGCGGACTGAAATGTGAGTTGGATGTTTATTTGCTCGGAGATGCTTGTTGCGGACTTGCTGGAAGCGCCGAAGCGATAAAAACTATGAAAAATGTCGGCGCAAAATTGACAACGCTTCCCATACTTTCCTAAATGTTCGATTGACTATTCTTTAACTCCCAGAATCTTAGCAAGTTGAACTTTGTCGAAACCCACAACTATCTTTCCATCAATTTCGATCACTGGTACGCCACGTTGTCCAGATTTACGTATCATCTCTTTCGCTGCTGCTTCATCGTTTTCGACGTTTGCCTCCACGAACTTTAAATTGTGCTTCTTTAACCAATCCTTTGCAAGCGTGCAATAGGGGCAATACGTTGTTGAAAAAACTTTGATTTGTGCCATTTCAGCCACCATTTTCATTTTTTCTGTCTACACTTCTGAAATTTCGCTACTATATAAAACCGTATGTGACAACTCAGAAGTTATTTCACTTTTCCAAACGATACGTTCAAAGTCTAAAACATATTTAAGGCTACAATAGATTTTGTTAAGTCTCACGGAAGCTGTGAGGAGCTATACGATATGATTTCTCAGATCAGAAAGCGCGACGGGCGAGTTCTTCCATTTGACCACAACAAGATCGTTGTGGCTATAACGAAAGCTATGCAAGCCGCCTGTGAAGTGGACAGGCTCGCAGCACAAAAATGTTCGGACCGTGTTGTTTCCATACTCCAAGATGAGCTCAAAATGGGGGAGATCGCTGACGTCGAACGTGTGCAGGATACAGTCGAACGCGCTATAATTGAGCAGGGCCTTACAAAAACCGCCAAGGCTTACATTCTATACCGGCAAAAGCGCGCCGAGATCCGTGAAACAAAGGCGTCTCTTGGCGTAGAAGACGATCTCAAACTGCCGCTAAACACGATAACGGTTCTCGCGGCACGATATTTACGCAAAGACGAAACCAGAAAAATAATAGAGTCTCCACGTATGCTTTTCCGCCGAGTCGCACACGCAATCGCTGAAGCTGATAAGTTATACGGAGCTACAGACGAACAGGTCATGCAAACGGAAAATGAATTCTTCGACATGATAAGCGGTTTTGAATTTCTTCCCAATTCTCCGACACTCATGAACGCTGGTACGAAACTCGGGCAGTTATCCGCATGTTTCGTGTTACCTATGGGAGATTCGATGGAAGAGATTTTTGACACCGTTAAACACACGGCATTGGTCCACAAAACAGGCGGTGGTACGGGCTTTTCGTTCTCGGACCTCAGACCAAAAGGTGATGTAGTTATGGCAACTGGCGGCGTAGCGTCGGGTCCGATATCGTTTATGACTGTTCTTGACGCCACGACCAACGTGATAAAGCAGGGTGGCAAACGTCGCGGTGCGAACATGGGCGTGTTACGCGTTGACCACCCGGACATCCTCGACTTTGTCGTGTGCAAGGAACGAGAAGGGATCCTCAGCAACTTCAACATCTCCGTTGCTATAACAGATAAGTTTATGACGGCCGTGATGAATGATGGCGAATACGAACTTCTCAATCCGCGAAGTAAGAAAACGGTTGGAAGGCTCAAAGCCCGTATAGTATGGAACCTCATAGTCACAATGGCGTGGAAGACCGGAGATCCTGGTGTCATTTTCATCGACAAAATAAACCAGAGTAATTCTAATCCCGTTCCGGAACTCGGTCCGATTGAGGCGACTAATCCGTGCGGTGAGCAGCCGCTATATTCGTACGATTCGTGCAACCTCGGGTCTATCAACCTCTCAAGAATGATCCGTGTAAGCGGGAGTGGTCAGCACGAAGTCGATTGGACAAAGTTTCAGGAAACGATACACAAAGCGATCCATTTCCTTGACAATGTCATCGACTCGAACAAATATCCGATATTGGAAATCGAACTCATGACGAAATCCATCCGAAGAATCGGATTGGGTATTATGGGTTGGGCGGACATGCTCATACAACTCGGTATTCCATACAACTCGATGACTGCTCTGAAACTAGCAGAAACGATAATGCGTTTTATGTCGGAAGAAGGCCGAAAAACCTCGGTCGAACTCGCCAAGGAAAGAGGCTCATTCCCGCGATTCAAGGGCTGTATTTGGGAGAAAATGGGTTATGAATGCATGCGCAACTCGTCGATTACAACAGTCGCTCCTACAGGCACAATCGGCGTAATAGCGAACGCCAGCTCAGGAATCGAACCGTTGTTTGCCGTAGCGTATATGCGAAACGTCGGCGAGAGTCTCGGTGTGGGCAAAAACCTCATCGAGATCAACCCGCTCTTCGAGCAGATTGCAATACAGGAAGGGTTCTACTCGGAAGACCTTATACGTAGGGCGTCGCGCGGATGGTCGGTCCAGCACTTTGCCGAGATACCGGAACATGTTCGAAAACTTTTCGCCACTGCTCACGACATCAGTCCGGAGTGGCACGTGAGAATGCAAGCTGCGTTCCAAAAATATACCGACAGTGCGGTCTCCAAAACTATCAATTTCCCAAACGTGGCGACCCCATACGATGTGGAAAAGGCGTACATGTTGGCATACCAGCTCGGGTGTAAGGGCATTACAATCTACCGAGACGGCAGTAAGAATACCCAGATAATAACTCCGATTGGACATACTACACATGCCGCGACATCATTTGAGATTCCGAACGAAGAACTGGTCACCGTTTCAACCGAATTCAGCGGCGGATGTTCGACTTGCGGAATTTAGTTTAGCGAGGCTCTGCTTAACGACAAGCCGAGTTATTAGCACGGAAGAAATCATACTGACAACACTCTGAGAAAATTTTGCGGCGCGCACCGGTGCCGCAGGTTTTATCGATGAAGAGTTTTTATTTTCCCATCTAAACGTTGATTCCATGATCTGCCAAATCTTCTTCGAGTTGTTCGGGGTTTTTGAATTCTATTGTTGCCATGCCCAGCTCTTTGGCGGGAAGTAGGTTCTTGGCCTGATCGTCTATGAATACACATTCTTCTGGCTTCGAGCCTAATTTTTGAAGAATCATCTCATAGACTTTCTTTTCTGGTTTTAGGGCGCATGCCTCAAACGACTATAACGTAGAATGGAAGAGTTTGTGGTAATCGAATCTCTCGGAGCAGTGGGCTATCCACTCTTTTGCGTGGATGGATAGCAATCCTAGTTTGAAACCTTTCTTCTTCAGCTTCTCTATAATTTCTCGGGTCCCTTCAATCTCTCGGAAGTTTTCCCTCACGATTTTCTTTAAGCGGTCTACACCGATTTTCCACTTATTTCTCTCAACGAGTTTTTTCCAATATTCTTCTTCGCTTATCTCTCCACGGAATAGGGCGTTGGCCTCCGTTCCTACAAGCTCCGGTCTTATACTATCGGCTTTTATTCCAAGCATTGGTTCCAGAACATGTTCGACTCCTCTTAGCCCATTAAGGTACACTTCTCCCAAATCAAAAATTATTGTGGTAATCATACGATCCCGTTCGTTGACTTACCCTTTGATATTCCCGAGCGGTTTGAGCGAGCAGACTTTGCGCGATATTCCGGCTATATCCATCGTTTCGACGACCTCATTGATGTTCTTGTAAGCTACACCGGCTTCTTCCGCAAGACCGGACATCGAGACCGAGCGTACGTATATACCTCTTTTAAGCATCTGTTGTTGCAATTCAGAACCACGGACTTCGTGTCTAGCCTTGGTGCGAGACATCGTTCTTCCGGAACCATGCATCGTACTTCCAAACGTTTCCGTCATCGCCTTTTCCGTGCCGACCAATACGAATGAACCTGTTTCCATAGACCCTCCTATAATCACCGGTTGACCGGTTGACTGGTAAACTTGCGGTAATTCCGGTCTGTGAGGTCCAAAACATCGTGTCGCGCCTTTCCTATGCATCACGATGTCCATGAATTTACCGTCGACTTCGTGCTGCTCGACCTTTGCGATATTGTGAGCGACATCGTAAATCAGCGCCATATCCATATCCTCGGCCGTGCGCTTGAACGTTTTCTCGAAACATTTTCGTGTCATAGCGGATATGGCTTGACGATTAGCGAATGCCGCGTTGGCTGCGCAGGCCATAGCACGGAAATAGTTCTGTCCTTCATCGGATCCGAAAGGAGCACACGCTAGCTCTCGATCGCGAACTGTGATGCCATATTTTTCCATCGCGCCTACGAACGTATTTAGATAATCTGTCGCTACTTGGTGCCCAAAACCGCGAGAACCGCAGTGAATCATCACGCATATCTGTCCCGGTTGCTCTATTCCCCACTTCTTCGCAGTTTCCTTATCGAATATGTTTTCGACATATTGGACTTCGAGATAGTGGTTGCCGCTCCCAAGCGTTCCGAGTTGTTCTATACCGCGCGACTCGGCCTTAGAGCTGATCTTCGCGGGATCCGCACCTTTTATCATGCCGTAATCTTCAGTGTGGTCTACGTCTTCCGACCATCCGTAGCCGTTCTCAACAGACCAACGAGATCCTGAAACCATGATTTCACGAAGCTGCGCTCTCGTAAGCTTTATGGCTCCGCGCGCACCGACCCCGGCTGGGACCGTATTGAAAAGAGCGTCCACCAGCTCTTTCAGCTTCGGGCGTACATCATCGATTGTGAGGTTTGTTCTGAGAACTCTCATGCCGCAGTTTATATCGAAACCTATTCCGCCCGGCGATATCACGCCTGTTTTTGTATCAAAAGCTGCAACTCCGCCGATGGGAAAACCGTATCCCCAGTGACCGTCTGGCATGCATATTGCGTGCTTTTGAATTCCCGGCAAACACGCTACGTTTGTGATCTGCTCGAAAACACCGGCATCCATCTCGTCTACAAGCTTTTTCGTGGCATAAATGCGTGCGGGCACACGCATTCCTTCTTTGAACGATGGATTGATCTCCCAGCAGATGTCACTGATTTTTTTCATGGACGGTTTTACGAACCCGGTCGCATCGTTTTCAGGCATATCCGATTCCTCCTTTACACATCAACTATAACCCTGCACATCCAACCTTTCGGCGTCCGCTCGACCTTGAACATATGCCAGGTAATCGCTTTAATATCGTTCCGGAGATCGTGGCGTCTGGCATCGAAATGCTCGCCCGATACTTCTGCGGTAAGAGCGCATTTTTTGTCCTTTTTAATAGCGACTTTAAACGATGAGAACACCAGCGCCTCGGCGTCTTTGAAGTACACCAATTCCGAGAGGAAGTCGAAAAGAAGCTTGTCTATTTCCGCGGCTTCTAAAACGATCTTCTTTTTTGCCACGTGCTTTACACTCGGCGTGTCCACCATCGTCTCTTCGACGGCTAATGCGGCATTTTCGAACAACTCTGATTCCGTTGAACCATAGGCTTCGAACGCTACATCCGCCGTCGCTATGTCTTCCAGGAATCTGAATTTCTCGCCAAAATCTGGTTTTGCCATGCGAATGAATCTGCAGGGATATTTTTATACACGAAATCGGAAGTATCATATGCCTGTCCACAAACGCATCCACAGCCTGCGACAAAAATACCGACTAAAGCGCGAGCTTGGATTGTTACAGGTTACTTTATACGGTGTCGGCGTCATCCTCGGTGCCGGCATATATGCGCTAATAGGGGTAGGCGCTGGTATAGCCGGCAATGCGCTGTGGATTGCATTTGGCATTTCGGCTGTTATCGCGGGTTTCACGGCTCTCAGCTACGCGGAGTTATCCAGCATGTTTCCGCGCTCAGCCGCAGAATATGTTTATACTCACAAGGCGTTCGGCAAGAAAACGCTTGCTTTCGTTGTGAGTTGGCTGATGGTCATCACCGGAATCGTTGCATCCGCAACAGTTGCGCTTGGATTTGGAGGCTATTTGGAGGCGTTGCTGGGATTCGGTACACCGCTCGTTTTCGCCGCCGCTCTTATCGCCATACTTTCAATTGTTAACTGGCGTGGCATAAGACTTTCGGCACAGTTCAACAACATAGCATCGTTACTGGAAACGCTCGGCCTCGTTATCGTGGTGCTGGTCGGGGTCTGGTTATTCAGCACCGTTCACCCAACCGTTGATATCTTTGAGATGCCGATCGGGGCCGGATTCGGAGGCATACTAACTGCAACCGCACTGATATTTTTTGCGTTCATAGGCTTTGAGGAAGTTGTAAACATTTCGGAAGAAACCAAGAATCCTCGAAAAACTATACCACGTGCGCTCCTAATTTCTCTTCTAATCTCCACAATTCTCTACATCCTCGTTTCTCTGTCCGCGGTATACGCCGTTGGTTGGCAGGCACTTTCGGCGAGTCCAGCGCCTTTAGCGACCGTCGTTCGCACGGTTTGGGGAGTCGCGGGCGGCCAGCTGCTGGCGATTATAGCGCTATTTGCAACGGCAAACACCGTCCTCATATCGATGATAACCATGTCACGAATAATATACGGTATGGGCCGACAGAATTCTATGCCGGCTATTTGCGCTCGTGTAGGCAAGCGAAGGACACCTTATGTCGCGATTGCCGTTGTCGGCTTGCTTTCACTTGCGATGCTTTCGCTGGGCGGAATAAAAACCATCGCTCTGCTAACCGATCTTGGCATATTCGTCGTATACCTTTTTGTAAACTTGTCGCTGATATGGCTGCGATACAAGAAGCCGCTCGTTAGAAGACCATTCCGTTCGCCGATAAATATCGGTAGATTCCCGTTGCTCGCCGGTTTTGGTGTTGCTGCGTCAGGCTTGATGCTGCTTTATTTCGAACCGATGCTATTGGTACTTGAGGCTGCCGTGATGGCTATCGGAGTCGGTATATACTTCTTTGTGCGGAGGAGTTGACATGATAACACCAGATATTATTGAGATAATTGGCGTGGTTGGTGGGGTGCTTGTGTTAGCCGCCTGGGCACTTGAGACCGTCGAGACTGTTGAGAAGCATAAGAAACTGCTCGACTTGAAATTTTCTTTGATTTCGTTGGTAGGAACCGCTATGCTATCGTTCTATGCGGAGATAGAAGGGTTCGTAGTGTTCTTCTGGTTGAACCTTACGATTACACTGGTAATTATATTCGAAATATGGTATTCGATACATGTTAAAAAAATCCACAAACGATGAGCTACTTCTTCTTTTTCTTCTTTCGGGAGCGTGCGGGTGATTCGATTTCTTTCACTTTCGACGGCAAACCGAACTTCTGACGCATCCACACGATTGTCCGTTCCATTTCGCCGGTGTCGAAACCGCCATGAACCGTTTTTTCCGCTTTTTTCTGCGCATCTTCCGTCTTGCGACCGCCATCTTCGACTAGCAACTCGACAAACTCTTCGCCCACGCTTTTAAGCGGTTTTATGACGGCTTCCTTTGCTCCTGATGCAGCTTTCATAACGGAATCTTTTAGGCAGACGTTTTCGGTCTTTAGCTTCTGGTTCTCATCATGGAATTTTACGACCAGATTCTTGAACACTCCGAGCGCATCCTCGAATTGGCTAAGCTTTCTATCAGTATCGTTCTGTAGCTTATCGAGGCGTTCTTCGCTGTTCATCGGCTTGTCTTGAACGGCATCTGCCAACACTTTTAGCGGTCGCATAGCTCTTCTTTGCTATTGTGTCTTTTAAGCTTTTGGCGACGTTGCGCCTGAAGCGAGAAATATAAAGCCCGCGCATCGTGGTCTAGTAACCTTTATGTTGTGGCCGAAACATATGCCATTATGTCTGTTTCGCTTCGAACGTTCGTGTACAAGCTCAAAACTCTGGAGATCCAGGGCGCAAAACAAATCGCGATACAAAGCCTTTTGTTCCTCAAGAAATACGATCCTACTTTCGGTCGCAAGTTCGAACGCGCCGCCTTAGAGCTTGAGGCCGCGCGGCCAACGGCAGTGGTACTGCACAACTGTCTTGAAATTCTTAGGAACGGGTATTCAGTCGAAACTGTCGACGAACTTGTCGAACGACTGAGGAGTGCAACAGACAGCATCGGAAAACGCGGTTCGAAATTGATCAAAAACGGCAGCGTAATAATGACTCACTGCCATTCCGGTGAGGCGCTTTCTATTGTAAAGGCCGCCAAGCGTTCGGGCAAACACGTTTCTGTAATCGCTACGTTGACGGAACCGGCGCATCAAGGTATTCGGACAGTTAAAGAATTACGCAGCGCCGGCATACCGGTCACGCTTATCGCGGATCCGGCCATCGGGTTCTTCATGCCGCACGTCGACATAGTTATAACCGGTTCAGACGCGATGCGACGCGAAGGCAACGTGAATAAAATCGGTACTTACGTTCTTGCTTTGGCGGCTTCTGCCAATAAGAAGCCCTACTATGTGATAGGCGATACGTTCAAAATCGATAGACGAAAATCGTTCACAACCGAAGAAAGACCGACGAGTGAGATATGGCACAAAATCCAAGGTGTTAAAATGCGCGATCCGGCATTTGATGTAACGCCGTGGAAATATGTTAGAGGCATTGTGACAGAAGAAAGTTTGCTTACGCCCGCGCAAATTTTAAGAAAGATAAAGTGATTTCATGAAACTTCGCGTTCGCTGTCTTGACCTGGATGCCGGCGGAAAAGCGATAGCAATAATCAATGAAGAGGATGCGAGAGAGCTGGGCATTCATGCTTTGGAACGCATAATAATTTCGAAGGGTCGAAAAAAGCTCACGGTGCTTGTAAACGTCACGCCACGATTTGTTCTTAGGGGCGACATAGCCGTTTATGCGGAGATTAAGGAGGTTATGCGACTTCGAGACGGCGACTTCGTCGTGGCTGAACCGAGACCGGAGCTTCCATCAAAACAGTACATACGCAAGAAACTCGACGGCGGCGAACTGAACTATAAGGAGATAAAAACTATCGTCGGTGATGTTGTCGCCAGGAGTCTAAGCGACCTTGAACAGGCCGCATTGATCACAGCTCTTCACACACGCGGATTGACGCTCAACGAAAACATTTTCTTCGCTAAAGCGTTCGTTGAAACTTCTGGCGAGCGGATAAAGTTCCCTGGCACCGTAGTCGACAAGCACGGAGCGGGAGGGGTACCTGGCGATAAGACTACCATGGTCCTTGTTCCGATAATTGCGGCAGCGGGTCTTACGATACCTAAAACAAGCTCGCGCGCGATAACCGACCCCGCCGGCACAGCGGATCGAGTCGAAGTAATCGCTCCCGTCACACTTGGACCTAAGAAAATCGAATATGTTGTACGCAAAACACATGGCTGCATGGTCTGGGGCGGATCGCTTAACCTCGCTCCTGCGGATGACTTGTTGATACAGATAGAAAAACCGCTTTCACTTGATCCGCTTATAGTTCCCTCGGTTCTGGCCAAGAAGAAAGTCGTCGGTTCCAAATACGTCGTAATTGATTTACCGACCGGGCCGGAAGCGAAGATGAAAACTCGGGAAGAAGCCGAGAAGCTTGCCAAAACGTTCATAGCTGTCGGTAGACGGCTTGGAATCAACGTCGAATGTGCAATCACAGAAGCCGATCAACCGATCGGGCGAGCGATTGGACCTGCTCTCGAAGCGCGCGAAGCGTTGCAAACGTTAATCAATCCGCGTGATGCGCCGCGCGATCTTGTCGACAAGGCCGTCTCGCTCGCCGGTATACTTCTTGAAATGGTGAAAAAGGGCGACCGTAAAACCGCCCTTAAGATGTTGAAAAATGGCCGCGCTGAAGCTAAGTTCCGCGAAATCGTCGCCGCTCAGGGCGGAAATCCGAAAATTCAACCAAGCGATATCAATGTAGAGAAGCAGACCAAAAACATCACGATAAGATCTCCGATTTCAGGTCATGTTCAATACATCGGAAACCGCACTCTTGTTCAGATAGCAAAACTCGCCGGTGCTCCGAAAGACAAATATGCCGGATTATACTTACATAAGAAAATGCATGAAACTGTACGAAAAGGTGACCCACTTTACACGATATATGCGGAACATCCGGCAAAGCTTCGCCAAGCAGTTGCTTTCGCACGGCAGAACTTGGGATACGTCATCCCTACCAAACGTGCCAAGGTCGTTGTAGAGACAGTAAATCGTGGTGTTGAGAAGTATGGGTAGTCCAAAGGTTTTGTTCCTTATAATCGACGGTGCTGCAGACGAAGGCTCGAGCACGCCGCTCATGCAAGCCAATATGCCGAACATGGAGCTACTTGCGAATAATTCGTTGTGCGGTATGTGGGAGGGTCCGAAGGCTCCGCCTGGGTATAATGTCCGCTCGCTGTCCGAGATGGGTACATTGCAACTGCTCGGATACGAAGCGTCAGAAACTCCGGGCCGCGGGTATCTGGAGGCGCTTGGCATGGGCATGAAGCCGGACAAGCGCGCAATCTATATCCGGACAAACTTTGCAACGATAAGAAAGGACATGACGATAATCGACAGACGTGCTGGCAGAGATGAGCGCGGACTCGATGAGCTCGCTAAAGTTTTGAATATGAAAATCGGCGACGTCAAAATAAGCTTTAGCCGCTCATATGGCCATCGCGGAGTACTCGTGCTTAAGCCGTTGAAGGGGAAGCTTAGTGCGGATGTCAGCGATTCGGATGTCGGAATAGAAAAGCCGCAGAAAATAAGGCCGATTAAATTTAATCTCGCTTCCAAAAGAACCGCCGAAATACTCAACGAGTTTTCTATTCAGGCGCATGAAAGACTGTCGGCAAGCTCAGTCAATAGCTTCAGAAAGCTTCCGGCGAATTATATTTTATTACGCGGAGCCGGGCAGCACCGTGCCATGGAGCCGTTCACGAAACGCTGGAACATGAAAGCGTGCTGCATAGCGGCTTCCAACATAGTGAAGGGTGTGTCCAAATATCTCGATATAGACGTAATCGGTGTCGAAGGCGCGACGGGCAAAACCGATACCGACCTTCGGGCGAAGATGGAAGCTGTAATCGAGTCCCTGAAGCACTATGATCTAGTAATACTTCATGTGAAAGGCGCGGATTCCGCTTCGCACGACAAAAATCCGCGATTAAAACGTTCGTTTTTGGAGCGCATCGATCGTGAAATTGGAGCGTGGCTACTGCATCTGCGTACCACGACAATCGTTATTGCCACGGACCATGCTACATCAAGCAAAACGGGGGAGCACATTTTCGGTCCCGTGCCATTCGTGCTCTACAATCCCGGAGACTCAGGAAGTAGAATCGGAAGATTCGATGAGCGTCAT
>Ga0315284_10005661_pt1 | contig 17768 bp, 11 predicted proteins | sample YL17G09_16_MG_FD_203696 | JGI IMG/M metagenome (GOLD analysis project Ga0315284, IMG submission 203696) | Sediment microbial communities from Yellowstone Lake, YNP, Wyoming, USA - YL17G09_16 | ecosystem: Environmental > Aquatic > Freshwater > Lake > Sediment | place: USA: Wyoming | collected...
CATCATAATAGCGAAAAAGACCAATTAATTTCCTGACAAAGACAGGCTTCTAAAGAAACAAATTTCACATCTTCTCCGCAGGCTTGGATTGCTTTATAGTAGCGATTGGTTAAGGTTTTATTTGCAGCAGTTTATAAACCGGAAAACCAACCGGAAATTTAAAATTGAAAATCCGGCAATTAGTCTGCCTCCGGATTATCTTATTTATGAATCGTTCCAGATAAATTATCACAAATACTTTACAGAGAGTATCAATACTGCCAAATGGATTTGCAGCTATTTTTACAAATACATTGAATTAGAAAATAAGAGAATATTGGACTGGGGATGTGGTCCCGGCAGGGTGATCCGACATCTTCCACAAGTGATAGGTAATGGCAGTGAGTATTATGGCACTGATTATAATTCAAAAGCAATAGCATAGTGTTCAAAGAATCTTACTGGTATTAATTTTAACAAAAATTCTATAAGACCCATTTTACCTTATCCTGATGAATTCTTTGATATTATTTACGGCATATCAATATTCACGCATCTGTCAGAACAAATGCATTATGACTGGTATAAGGAGCTGTACCGGATATTGAAACCTCAGGGTATTATGTTTATGACTACTCTGGTTGACAATTTTAAAATTAAGCTAACCCGCTCGGGACTTGGTAAATACAACAATGGTGACTTGGTTACAAGAGGCAATGTTAAAGAAGGGCACAGAACTTTCTCAGCATTTCAACCCAAAGAATTTATGAAAATGTTGTTCAGCAATGCTGAAATACTTGAGCATATTGAAACCAAACCAGAAAAAGGAGGATGGTTACCGCAAGATGTCTGGATCATCAGAGCTTTTTTGCCTTCTGATCAATGAAGCAAGATATCTTGATTTAAATTGCTGACTTGCAAGAGCCTGTTTCAAAGGAGGCAGTTTAAGAATTACACCCAGCACGGCAGCCATAGCTCTATGGCTGAACATAACCTGCTTGTCGAATATAAGATTCTGAAGCTTACCTCTTTCGATAGCCATGGTTACAACCCTGTGAATTGAATTAACCGGTGTGATAACCCGCTCTCTGCGTGAACGAAGTTCAACAGCCTTTTTATTGCAGCCCTTAAGACATATACCGCAACCGAGACAGATTTCCTGGTGCAGTTTTGCTTTTTTCCTGTTTGGCATGCTGGGATCATTGAACGATACAAGGGTCATCGCTTCAACCGGACATAATGCAACACATTTCCCGCAACCATTGCAGTTTTCTTCCACTATAAAAGGAACAAAGTTGGTGGTGTGAACGGGATTAAGAAATCCGAATCTCCTTGCAGCTATCAGTGCTTCGCAACAGCATCCGCAACAGTTGCAGATGAAGTTCACTCTTTCCTGTACATTTTCACCGAACTGCACCAGGTTATAATGCCTGGCTTTCTTTAGCAAATCCATCCCTTCTGCAACATCAACTCTTCTTGCAATTCCATGACGTGTTAATGAATCTGCACTGCTGTTAAATGTCATGCAAATATTCATAGGAGCATCACAGTTTTTGCCGAGATGTTCCATCTTATGCCTGCAATAGCAGATCCCGATACCTATGGAAGTAGCAGTCTTTATAACCTCTGATGCTCTCTCATAGTCAAGCACATGCAGAGCGTTTTCGTTCGAAAGTACCTCTTCATTGACATATACTCTTCCTAACTGGGTTTCCCCTATGGTAAAGAGATTCTTAATGAAGTCTTCCTCAACATTCATATACTGATAGAAGAGTTCAGAAAGAGCCTTTTGATCAATATCATTTCTGTATCTCATCAGGGAAAACTCAAAAAAGCCTGCCATGGGAGGCGGCATCGAATAAAGCACCTCGTCATTCTCACAGGCATCAAGCAGTATCCCTCTGTCAGCCAGATCATTCAATATAAAATGTGCATCCGATTCCTTGATTTTCCATATTCCTGCAGCTTTCTTAGCATTAAAAGGTTTTATAGGCAATAATGAAACAAGTCCCGCCTCCCTTTCTGAAAAAAGGATTTTCAATATCTCAAAAAGCAGATCAGAGGCAACTGCTCCCTGTGGAAGAAGATTCAACCTTTCGGTAAGTTTTTTATAGTTATAATATTTAATGGTATTTTGATGGGCCATACCTCAGTTGATTCTTATAATAAGGGTAATCAAATTTAGAATTTTTTAAGATGTCTCTTAATTTATACTCAACTTTAGTCCAACTTTGGCTGACGATAAACAAGTATGCATTAAATTAAAACCACTTAAACAATTGACAAAATGAACCGCAGAAAATTTGTAAAAGCAGTCCCGGCCCTGGCTGTCCTTGCAGGTTCGGCTTCGGGCTATTCCCTGAATATGCCGGGTCCACAGGAACTACAACCAATTGTGCTTCCACAGCCTGAAAAAGACGGAGGCAAATCCGTTCTGGCCTCTTTGCTCGAAAGAAAAACTACCCGCACAATCAGTTCAAAGGAACTCCCGATGCAGGTAATATCCAATCTGCTCTGGGCTGCCTTCGGGGTGAACCGCGATACAGCAGCATTCGGCAAAAAAGGAAGAACAGCTCCTTCAGCCAGCAATTCTCAGGAAATCGACCTTTATGTGGCTTTGCCCGGCGGTGTTTATATTTATGAAGCCATCGGTCATCGCCTGATGCCTGTGGCTGCAGGAGACTTCCGGGCGAGGTCGGGCCGGCGGGGTGCAGCAACTTCGCCTGTAAGTATTTTTTATATTGCTGACCTCAGCCGGTATGACCTTGGGCCCAACCAACCCGACCGTGCCATTGGAGATCCGGAGGTGCAAAAGTCATATTACTATACTGATATCGGCTTCATTGCCCAGAATGTTTACCTGTATGCTGCATCTTTTGGACTGGCAGCCTGGTTTCATAACTGCGACAAGGAGAATACGGTCAGGGAATTCAACCTGAAACCAACCCAGCTTGTGTTGTTTGCCCAAACTGTTGGATACCCCGGGTAGGAATTCTCTTAACTTGTGTTCAATTCGTTGGGACGGAAAACTACAGATATCTTAGAATATTCAGATATCTGAGATCATCCTGTCAAAATCTTCAACGGCTATTGCTTCGGATGTTGTGAAAGCAATTCCTGATAATTTGCTTATTGCTAAGGATGCCTTCACTGCCTGCTCGGTGCCCGGGAACTTGGCAATAATTACAAGATCTTTTTCACCCAGTAGTGCATAAATCGATTTGACTTCTCCGCCATACTTCTGAATAAGTATGGTGGCCTTCTCAGTCCTGCTTGCGCTCATACCTTTGATCGCATCAGACGAGTATTTTCCTAATAAAAAATAAGTTGCCATTTTGCAATCTCCTTTAATTAATTTTTTATAGTATTTGAAAAAGACAAAAACTGGTACATCATATTCCTGTAAATATAGCTAATAATTATCTGAAAGTCAAGTTATATAGTATCTTGATACTGTTATTATATCTGAGCATTTGTCCTATTCAGGCAGATCAGATCGAACAAAGCACACAAAGAATTAAAGCATTGAATTCTATGTCTTTGTGACCTTTGTGAAAACTTTGTGACCTTTGTGGTTAATAAAGGCTGCCTTACGTTTTTTTTGTATAAGCAAAAGTATCCTTTACAGGGTAAAGGTATACGTATACTTAAAAAGAATTGACCGGTTATTTACCGCAGGTAACCTTGGATTTTCCAGATCGCGGTAAGTATTTCGCCCTTCATTGAATACAATGTAGAGATCATTTCCTTCTTTCGGGTTATAACGAATTCTGAGATTGGTGGCAATGGCATTATCTGAACTGTTGTACTGGACAAAGGTACTTAAGGAAAGCTTGGTGGTGAACATTACCAGAGCCTTAAATCGTGCAATATTACTGTTTAAAATCTGTTCACGATCGGGAAATTTTACATGGTTGTATTCATAGGCTAGACTTAATTGTACAGAAGATCCAATACTCCATTGAGGTTCCATGCCGATGGTAAATCGATTCCCATCATAAAAACCTCCTGCAACTGCATCCAAATTTATTATTAAGGTATTGGATTGGGGAGAATGAAGATGCGTTTCAAAATAATAGAAACTGTACTTACCTGCAGGTACGTTTGCTTCTTCTGACAAACTGAAATCACGATCAACATTTTCAAAACTATTCTTCACATCAACCATGCCATTATAACCAGATTTAAAATTGAATTTGTATGCCAGTTCGGTTTCGGATGATTGAGCATCCCCACTCAGATTGTCCGTATAGACTAATGAATTGAGTTCAAATTTATGGTTCATCAATAGTGAGCCTTCTCCTGGTATCCATCCGAATTGCAAACTGCCGGCATAATATGAATAATCTGATCGCTGTTGGAATCCCATCTCAGGTTCAAAATCCTTTCCGCTCCGGGTATAGGTGAAATCATACCCGAGGCCCTTGTCATTGTATCTTTTCCAGTTGAAGAACAGCCTGGTGGGGTCAAGGGATCCTGGTTTGTTAGCAGCGTTTTCTGCCATAACCTGGGCCAGTTTGAAATTGAAATAGTCATTTTTGAATAGTTTGAATATTCCGTCGATACCATAAGCAATATTATAGGAACCATCCATACCCATGCGTGAAGTGAAAATTCCACCCAGGTAGCTGTTTTGATTGATAACCTGCCGGCGTAATCTCAACACACCAAAGTTTTCCGAAGGCAGCGTGCTTTGCGACGTATCCGCCGGATCAAAGGATTTTGTCTGCAGATCGAGGAAGCCTATGTCCCATTTTCCGGCCATACCGGTAATCCTGGCCCCTCCCAGGATCGGGACCTGTTCGCCTTTGTTCAGACCGATACGGCGGCTGTAAAACATGTTGGTGCGATCTTCAAATCCAAAGTTAAAAATGCTGGAACGCTCCTGGAAGAAAGTTCTTTTCTCCGGGAAAAACAGTGAAAAACGTGTGAGATTGATCTGCTCATCATCGGCTTCCACCTGGGCAAAATCTGTGTTCAGGGTAACATCTAGGGTCAGGTTGTTTGTAAGTCCGTATTTTGCATCAAGCCCTGCACTCAGTTTCGGACTTTCATTCTTCTCGTATGCCGTTTCCGGTGCATTCAACACGTAATCCTGCTGATACCCGGCAACTACAAAAGGTGCTATATAAAAGGGTTTTTTAGATTCCAGGCCTTCGAAAACAACTTCCTGCGCTTTGGAGGGTCGGTAATTGCTGTATTGTCCCCATTCAGGCGGAATGGCAGGAAACACATCCGTTTCATTTTTATGTGCTATCTGTCTGGTACAGATCACACCCATCACAACACTGCCATTGTTCTCTTTAAAACGCATGCTCGAAGATGGAATACGCATTTCCAAGAACCATCCCGCCGAATTCCGGGTGGTTTTCACATCCCAAAAAGTGTTCCAGCTTTCATTGATTGGTGGGTTACGCGGATTCGTAGCGATAGCGTCGTTTAAAACAGTAAAATCGCTCCTTAAACCGCTAGGCGTCGTAGAGAAGGCGAGGGCATTTTCCTTGTCGTTAAACGAATCAAATATGATGGTGAAGGATTCGTTGCTTCCGGAAATTTCATCCCGTTTTTTAGAGGTTACAAGCATGTTGGACGCTTCCGTGTCGTATAACCTGGCTCCTACGTAAAGGTACGTATTGTCATAGCAAATCATCACTTCACTTTTTTCTGTGGGCTGGTTGCCGAACACAGGGGTATGCATTACCATGGGGAGGGGCTGGATATTCTGCCAGCAGGCATCATCAACCATTCCGTCGAATTTTAACTCACCCTGAATTTTCTGAATGGTGAGGGTTTCCTGTGAAAAAGCACACGTTAATGAACCAATGCATGTCATCAACGATACAATTATTCTGGGATGTATGGGTCTCATTTTATAATGGTTTTTCTTGATTACTGCTGTAAAAGTACGCGGGAAACAGGCTGAAAGGCTTTAAATATCAGTGAGGCTGAAAAATTTGGGTGTGAAATGACATTTTGGAGGATTGATTTTTAATGCTTTGTTTTGAGGCCAATAGCACTCCATTAATAATGTTATAGTATGAAAATTAATGCAATAGTCCTTTAGGGACGGCATGTTGGTAGAAAAGATATTGCCCATAGTTGATACAAAGCTCCGTAGGACCGGGATGTTTTGGACATGCCGCTCCTACGGAGCTAAAGAATACCAATGATGCACCAATTCTACAAACAGGATGCTCCTATGGAGCTTATCCAATGCACCATTCCTCCGGCCTTTAGCGTTTAACTTATAGACTTGAGCCTGGGCCGGACCAGGAGGAGATTATTTTATGATCTCCTATTTTGTAATCGTAACAGTATAATTTCTGGTTGCGCCATGTTGGCCAGTAACAGCAATATCAAATTTATTGCTTCCACTTTCCAGCTTTGCTTTATAAACGACGTTGGATCTTACAGCTTTACCGTTTATAGTTAAGCTTTTATAGTCTGAATAGTAGGCAATTGGGGTCATGCAAATGCTTTTTGCATCTCCCTGGACATTCGCTGTGTAGTTAGTCTGGAACGATGAAAAGATGGGTTTGGTAATTAATGCTTTCCCTTCAGAAGTTTGAATGCCAAGATCTCCCAACGCTGCCGGATGTGTAACAAGGTTTTTGGGGTTATACCATAAGCCTGCCAGTCCAAAATAGACCTGCCGGAATTCTGAGGTAACGCCGTCTCTTGTAGTATAGGCAACCTTACCAGTTATTTCACCGCTGAGCACTTTCTCAGAAAGGTTTCGCATATCGGTAAATAATTGTTTGCCAGCTACACCGGTTAACGGGGTTTTTTCCTGGTAATGATGGCCTACCAGCAGGGTTAAACCATCAAGGTTCTTGATGCGCTCCTCGACCTTTTTTAAACCGTCCAGGTATTGATCAAGTGCAGTACAGGCTGCTCCAAACATATGAACCCTGTCGCCCGATCCCACACCGTCACCTACCACCGCCATTTTGTTCACTACATCCAGAAATACCAGGCAGCCCAATGAATGTCCGGGGACCTCAAGAACCTGAAAGCGTCTTCCTGCTCCGATATCAATCACATCGCCATTTTCAACCCATTTGAACCCGGGTGTAATAAATTGCGGAGGCAACCTTGTAATGTCTTTTTTTGACATGTAAACAGTGCTTTCCCTGAAAAGGTCTACCTGCTGGAAATGATCCCTGTTTCCATGGGTTATGGCTACATCCACAGGCAGATTTGTGAGGGTCTTAATAAACCCTGCAAGATCGCCGGTGCCCATTCCGGTATCAAACAACAGGGCCTTGTCCTTGCCTTCAACCAGGTACATGTCTTCGTTCCCGATGAATCCTCCAAAGTCACTGATGCGCCAGACACCCGGGGCAATAAGTTCGGATACATAAACCGAGGAAAAGTCTTTTTGTGTGATGGTTAGTGTATAATTCCTGGAACCACCCTCCTGAGAAGTCACGGTAATATTGAAAATATTATCACCCAACTTCAAATCAACCTTGTAGGGCGCTCCGGATTGGGCCTCGTTGCCATTTATTGTAATCATGCCGGAGGTCTTATCGGGAAGCTCTGGTGTAATATACATGCTGGCAGTATATGATTTTTCAACTGTTGCAGTATAGTGAAGAAGTGCCGGGGAGAAGTCTTCATTCAATTTCCATGGAATAAATTCCACATCTGATTTGTCAAAGCCCAACCGGAGGTTGCTGAGCACCGGGGCATTGAATGCGGCAAAAGCACTTCCCCAGAATGCAAATGAATTGAAATCAAGTTTACTAATTACCTCCTTGTAATCATGGCCTGCATCTTTAGCAATGGCATACTGGTGATTGATCTGAAGATCCTTAAGTTGCTGATGAAACTTTTGAATTAAATCATACAGAAAATCCTTATCGCCCACCAGCAGTCTGATGGGGGTATTTCTCCTGATGTAATCTGCATTTTTTTGAATTAGTGTCGAAGGGCTGTTGGCATTGAAATAGGCTGCATCATCTTCAAAGGTAGGAGCAATGACTTCCTTCCTTTCCATTTCAAAGGTGGTAATGCTGGGTGCAATGGAAGATGCCACCCCAAATATTTCCGGATACTTGAATCCAAGGTGCAATGAGCCATATCCACCCATCGACATGCCGTCGATTCCCCTTGCTTCACGCTGGCTAATGGTCCGGTACGTGGCATCAATGTGAGGGATCAGATCCTTTATGATGACATCTTCAACCGGCATGGTGCCGTCTTTTGAATTGTTATACCAGCCAATGGGTAAACCCTGCACAAAGACCCCAATGCAGGGTGGCATGTCGCCCTGCTGCATGGCGGCATCCAGTTGCTCGCACATCCAGCCGCCCTCACGGGAATTTCCATTACCGCCGTGTAACCAGTAAATAACAGGGTATCTTTGATTGGAAACTGAATAATCTTTTGGAAGATAAATCAAATAGCTTCCCAGAGTTCCTTTTCCCCTTACAGGAGTCGGAAAAAGACGATAGGCAGTTCCCGGAATAGGATTAGTTATTGGATCTGCCCATGAATCAGCAGGGCATATTAATGAAAGCGGCTCTGATTCTTTATGAATTCCGTTTCTGAGATGTTTATCAAATAATCCTACAATAAGTGAAGTATTATTTGATGATTGTAATCCTGAAAAATCAATATCGCCAGAGATTTTAATATTAAGTTTGGTGTTTGCTTCTGAAAGCGAGGTAAGTTGTTCCATCCCTTTATTCCATATAACAGCTGTGTAACCATCTCCTGAAGGTTGAAGGATCCCTATTTTATTAAAATCAATATAGTAATCTTGTGAATTTTCTTTCAGGTAATTTATTGCCTTATAAGTGCTTTTAATAACCTCAGCCTCATCTCCATATTGCAAACTTGCAACTGTATAACCGTTTCCAACATAGCTTGCAACTGGAGTTGGAAATTTTTCTTTACCTGCTCCAGGCAGCCATATCAATAAAGGTTTTAGTTCATTGGTGGAATTCTCGGATGCTTTCTGTCCTGATCCTTTATAGTTTACACCTATGCCACTGCCCATTGTTTCTCCACCTGGAAGATAAAGATCCATCAAAGCTGAGGCATTACCATTAATATCGTATTTCAGATCTTTTCTCACCCTGAACCCATTAAATGCACCTGGTTGAGAGAATAGCATATTATTTATAAACAATGCTACAAGTATGCAAATAACATTTTTTTTCATAAATTCATTTTTATACAATATCAGGAATGTCCCGAATTTAAACATTAAGCATCTTGATGCCCCTTACCATTATATTTTTTAACAAAAAGTGGATGATCAATTATTTACCCACATTGGTATTTTTAGAGAAACCGGTAACATTGCCGATCCAGGTGATCAATCCTTCAGGATCATCATCCGCGCAGTGTCCCCCGTCCCAGAAAACCCAGGCATTCACTTCCTTGTTTAGGTTCTCAAGGTTTGTGGCCAGGTTAACCATGACGGTTTGTGAAGTGTGGTTGTCACTGGTACCATTCCGGAGCCACCATTTAACAGCGCAATCCCTATTGTTCTGCCCGATGAAGTACATGGCATTCATCATGTTTACTACCGTTTTCAGTTCACTGTCAATCTCTGCATTCTTATCACCGGAAGATTGCCGCAGGCTGAAATTGGTAAAGTGTCTGGCCGCGATGGTCGTGTTGCCGAACAAATCGGGCTCGGGCTGCTTCATGTTAAAATCGTCAAAGGCTGGAAGGCCTTTCATTCTGCCAACATGTATGACATAGTCTGAGAAGGCAAACATGGCCCCTTTATCAGACCAAGTGATCCATGTGTTATTTGCCAGGTATTCTTTGCGTGCGTTATCTAACAATTCTTTTAAGTATTTATTCGAGGATGGTACCAAATAATATTGCAGAAGATACTCGTCGTAGTTGTCGGCAGAGAGGGTCCCAAAGCCGTTTTTACCTTTAATATTCAGTGATTTCTGATATCCGGCATAGGATGCTTTCAGTTGTTTTGAAAGCTCCTGATCCACGAGGCCGGATCTGGTTGGCAAGGGTCCATACATCCACTCATAAGCCCCGTCAGCGTTCTCCAAATCGGTAATGGGACTGTAGCAGGCACTGGCGTAAATATTATCAGCCGCATCGGCAGCGCCAATTTCTTTGAGATATGTATCATACAAAGGACTATTCCCGGAGGCACCGAGAAGCGCGGATAATGCCCCGCCTGCGCTACAGCCAACCGAAACAATCCTGTCTGTGTTGCCAGGTATAACACCTTTGTTGTGGCGTATGTAGCGGACAGCTGCTTTCAGGTCTACAATGGCAGCAGGCGCCTTACCGTAATAAGTGCCATCGGTGGCCTTGTTGTCACGTCCGCGGCAGCCGGGGGATACTATTACATAACCCGCTGCCAGGGCCAAATCTGACCTACTGCTGACATTGCTTTTATTACGAGGAGCAGCCATGCCACCACCTGGGCCACCTTTATCGCTACCGGAATTTCTTGAAGACATATAGCCGCCAACGCCAATTTCAAATAAGACAGGGGCATCTTTAGCGTCAATGGCTTTACCGTTAATCTCCATGGGAACGCTGACGTTCAGGCTCTGATAATCTTTGTCAACAGGTTTTGCAACATAAGGAATGTGCATATAAGAGCGGTAGGTAACCTTCTTTTCACCCGCAGAAGTCATCACAGTCTTGGTTTCAACTGTAAAGTTATCCCTGGGGAACAGCAAAGGATCTTTGGTCTGGCCTCCTGCGGTCTCACACCTGAGTGAGCACACGACTGTGAGTGCCAATGAAATCATAATTCCTTTAAGCATTGATAATAGATTTGGTTTCGTATTGTTTAAAGTCCCATATATTGCAAGGGAACGCATTATCATTAATAAACATAGTAGGGTTGATGATGCTCTTCTCATTTTTGTTTTCTCCCAATGATTATTTTCGAAACATTAAGACCGATTTGACACTGTTAAACCTGTTTTGCTTTGACTGATTATGCTATAGTTAACAGCAATATTTGAATTAATTAATCTCCGGATCAAATTTAAACATCGCAAAGGCCTGTGAAAAAAAAATTATACCAAAGGGCCATGTGGTTGAACCAACAATCGTTTATCTGTTATATATTATTTCAAAAAAGCCCTTTTGCGGGCGAGGTAATGGTTTTGTGGATCATTGTCCGGCAAACCATTCCCTGAATTCAGGGATCCTTGCTTTACTAATCAGAATCTTTTCTGAAACCGGAACCTTCAGGTTCACGGATAAACGACTGTTAAACCAGAGATCAATATCTTTTATTGCCGTTCTGGAAATGATATACTGACGGTTTGCACGAAAAAAAACCTCTGGATCCAGCAGATCTGCAAGCTCATCCAGCGTATATTCAAATCTGAATGACCTTTCATCAAATGTCTGGGCTTTCACGAGGCTCGCATCTATAAAAATGTATGCAATTTCATTGGCCTGAACAGGAATGAGTTTATCCCCTTTTGCCGGGATCAGAAAATGTGTTTTAAAGGTTGAAGTTTTTTTAAAAGCGTCAATGAGCTTCTGCATATCGGCTTGAAAACCGTTTGATGCCGAAAGATCTCGCAGCTTTTTTAAAGCCTGCTGAACGGCACTGATGTCAATGGGCTTCAACAAATAATCAATGCTGTTCACTTTAAAAGCCTTCAGGGCGTATTCATCATAAGCGGTTGTAAAAATTACAGGGCATTGAACCTGTATCCGGTCAAAAATCTCAAATGCCGATCCATCGGCCAGGTGAATATCCAAAAACAAAAGATCAGGATGGGGATGGCTGGTAAACCATTCAACGGTCTCAACGATGCTGTCAAGCGTAGCAATTACCTGTACCGTTCCAATTTCATCCAGGACAGTCATCAAATTTCGTGTGGCCAGCATCTCATCTTCAACGATTACTGCTTTCATCTGTGTTTGGTTTTAGTAAGGGGATTTCCACCCTGAATTCATTGTTGAATTTTGAAATCCGGATATCCTGACCGCTTAGCAATTTATACTGCTTTGACAAATTGGACAGGCCTATTCCGGTGCCAGGCTCGAGGGAGAGTTTGTTCTGTACTGTATTGGTAACAACCAGACTTTTATTGTCCGTAGTCGTTATGGTAATGATAAGGGGATTGCGCTTGCTGATCTCATTATGTTTCACTGCATTTTCAAGCAAGGTTTGAATGGCAAGGGGCGGCAACCTATAATGATTATAGTGGTCATTGATATTGAATTCAATTTTCAGGTTGGTATCGAAGCGCATCTTGATGAGAAAAATATAGGACTTCACGGCCTCCATTTCATCGGATAAACAAACGGTTTGATTTTCATTGCTTTGTAATGTGTACCGGAGGACCTGTGAAAGATCGTTCAAATATAGCCGGGCATTTTTGGGATCATCGCTGATCAATGCCTTCAGGGCTGTAAGTGAATTAAACAGGAAATGCGGACTTAACTGGTTCTTAAGCGATTCAAACTGGCTTTGCAGATTCTCCCGGATCAGTTTTTCATTTTCCAGCAGGATGGCTTGCTTTTCATAAATGATCCTGATGACTATAACACAGCTCATCACCACGACAGCCACAAACAAATCACGGAAAGTATATAACAGATTAAACCGTTTTGGATTGGGATTTGCACTTAATATATGCTTTAGCGTAAAAAAGCCATCACTTAAAACAGTTACCGCAATTATTGTCATCAATAGGGCTAATAAAATAGTTGTGAGTTTAAGCCGCTTTGAACTGTTGATCGGTTTAAGAATATAAGAATTAAGCATAAACAAACAAAAAGCGACTAAAAAGGTCACAAACACTTCTGCAACAACATTCGGTATTGTTTCTTCGCTGCGTCGGCCGGACAAATTGCCACTATCCGGTACAACCTGGCCGAGAATTGAATTGAAATGCACCAGGATGCTGATTCCGATAGAAATAAGTGCAACAATGGCAATGTATTGCCTTATTTGTTTGGTTTTCATATCCTTCAAAGGTAATTCAGGATTACCAAATTCTTACCGGTAATATGATGAAGCGGAAAAATTAATGTCTGAAGCTTCTGATATTGGAATTGAATTTTAATTGTCATGAATTGGAGTACTTAGCATGAAGGGTGATTAAGGAGCCTGGATAATTTTATATTTGCTTACCTTATTTTCTGTAGTAACTTTATTTCATATCGGAAGAAACAATTCCGTAAGTCACAAACTTCAACCTTATTATATGACTATGAAAAGAAGGGAATTCCTTAACAAGACAGCGCTGACGGTTGGTGCCCTGTCCCTTTCCGGGTCTGCATTTCCGGTAACAGGTAAAAGACCGGAATCAATGGAATTAACCGTAAAGGATTTTCAACAGTACCTTAGATCGCTGACCGAAGTACAGGAACCTTCGGTTGATCAGCTTATCGTTGGAAATCCTGATGCACTGGTGAAAAAAGTGGGAACAGCTTGGATGCCTTACCTGAAGACAATACGTGAAGCAATTGATAAAGACGTCAATCTGCTGGTTGTACACGAGCCAACATTCTATACCCATCTGGATTTACAAAAATCCGACTTGGATTATCACACTGCACCGGAACCTGCACGGACTGTTTATTACGAGGCCCGCGATTCGAAACTGGGACTGATCAAAAAAAATAACTTCTCCATTATCCGGTGTCATGATGTACTGGATAAAATTCCTGAATTTGGTATCCCATTCTCCTTCGGACAAAAACTTGGGTTTCCCAATTCCGATATTCTTACCTCAAAAACATATTACAATGTTTACCGGATTAAGCCCATGCCTGCGATAGAATTTGCCCTGCAGGTGGCACGGCAGCTTACATCTCTCAACCAGCCAGGCGTGGCATTCTACGGAGATGAGAACAGGGTAATTAAAAGTGTAGGCCTTGGCACGGGCTGTATCTGCAATCCATTGGATTATATGGAACTGAAGGCCGATTGCTATATTGCCATTGATGACACCATACACACCTGGTACCAGACAACTTTTGCAGAAGATACCGGTAAACCGCTTATTGTCGTTAATCATGGCACCAGCGAGGAGAATGGCATGGTTTTACTCAATCGTCATCTGGCAAAGACTTTCCCGCAAATGGAATTTGTTCATTTCAGCCAGGGATGCAGTTATAAGTGGATCCCAGGTTAACAGCCCGGGGGAAAGCATTTGCTGTATGAACGAACCGGAAGCCAGGCATGAATTTGACAACGCTTACCCCGAAATACTTAGCCAGCGCTCGTTGAGCAACAAAATAGTGGGAGGTGAAATATAGTCTGAAGATTACAGACGTTACTCGTACTTCAGCGATTCTACCGGGTTCATCCTCGCGGTACGCCAGGCCTGATAACTGATGGTGAGCAGGGTTACCACAACCGCCATCACCATGGCCAGGATGAAAACCACTATCCCAATTGGCGTACGGTAGGCAAAATTCTCCAGCCAGTCGCGTGCCACAAGATAACCCACAGGGAGTGCAATCAAACTGGCAATCATGACCCAGGAAGCAAATTGCCTCGAGAGCATGAGCAGGATGTTTGCAATACCAGCGCCATGGGCTTTACGGATACCGATCTCCTTGGTCCGTTGTTCGATCATGAAGTTTGATAATCCGAACAATCCGAGCGAAGCAATGAAAACCGCCAGCAGGGCAAAGATCCAGAAAATGGTTCCCATCCGCTTTTCACCCTGGTATTGCGATTCAAAAAGAGTATCGAGGAAGGACAAGGTAAATACATGCCGGGTATCGAATTGTTTCCATGTTTTTTCAATGTACGCCAGGGTTTTAGGGATATTATCCGGAGTTATCCGTATCAGCATATAAGTAAAATAGTTTTTATGGCCAAGCAGAATGATCAGCGGTTCAATGGGTTGCTGAAGCGAATGGATGTTGAAATCCTTTACCACCCCGATTATTTTCCCGGTGGCATTGGTGTAAATATCACCGTAATAGGTGATGGTTTTATCCACGGGAGTGTCCCAGTTATATAACCTGGCCGCAGCTTCATTGATCACAAAGGAGGATGTGGTATCGCCCCTGAAATCATCGGAAAATACCCTGCCTGAGGCAGTCCTGATCTGCAGCAGTTCAAAATAATCCGAAGTAACAAAGGTCTCGGCAACATTTTTGTCTTCATTACCCTCGTATGAGATGGAATTCTGGTTGAATTGTCCGCCCGGTATACTGGATGAGGCTGCAACTTTTACTATAGCTGGATTGGAGAGCAATACCGACCGAATCACATCAAATTGCGAGCGCACTTCATCATCCTTCATTGAAACCACCAGGACCTGTTCCTGGTTGAATCCCAGGTTGCGGTTCCGGAGGTAGGTAATTTGCTTATAGATGACCAGTGTACAAATGATGAGAAGAATGGAAATGACGAATTGAAAGATCACCAGGAATTTCCGGATGGTGAGCTGCGAAGCCCCGGTTCTGATCCTGCCTTTCAATACCTCATACGGGATAAAGGACGACAGGAAAAAGGCAGGATAGCTACCGGAAAAAATGCTGATGACCAGCACCCCTGCAACCAGTTTCCAAATTTCACCAGGGTTCAGCAGGGTGTTAATTGACAATTCTTTACCCGTGAAACTGTTGAATGCCGGCACGAGCGTATCTACCAGCAACAGGGCAACAGCAGATGACAGGAGGGTCAATACAACCGATTCGGTCAAAAACTGAACTATAAGCTGGTGACGGTGAACGCCGATCGCTTTTCTTATCCCCACTTCTTTAGCACGTTTGAGGGAACGGGCGGTGGCCAGGTTCATGAAATTGACGCAGGCCACGATCAGGATCAACAAGGCTGCTGTAAAAAAAATATAAACATACAGGATGTTCCCATTGGTTCCCAGTTCCCACATGATGTTCGAATGCAGGTGTATATCGGTCATGGGCTGTATAATGAAGCGGAATCTGCCGTCTTTCACCCTTTGCCTGTCTTTCTCGTTCAACGGTATGAAATTCTGTACAAGTATCCAGTTATTCAGCTTTTTCTCCAGTACTTTCACATCGGCACCTTCTTTCAGCACCAGGTAGTTGTAATGGCCAAAATCATCCCAGGTATAATACGGACTTAATTCGCCGTTATTCATTTGCCGGTCAATTTGCTTCATGGTCACATACGAGATCAGAAAGTCGAATGTGAAATGGGAGTTTTGGGGAACGTTTTCGATGATCCCGTTTACAGTGAGATATGCCTGGTCATTAATTTTCAGCGTTTTTCCCATGGCATTTTCCACCGAACCGAAATATTTTACAGCCATCTTCCGCGTCAGGATGAGGTTCATGGGTTCTTTCAGGGCTGTTTTCGGATCCCCTGCCAGAAACGGAAAATCGAAGATTTTGAAAAATGTTGTATCTACCGAAAAGATACCTTTCTCATCATAAACCATATCTTCGTATTTCACGGAGTACTCGGCCCGTGTAAGTCCGGGACCCCAGAGCGGCGACATGGTCACTGCCTGTTCCACCTCGGGGAAATCAACCACCATTTGCTGTGCCAAAGGGTGGGGTGTCCGGGGCTGAAGCCTGCCTTCCTCACCGGCCAGGACACGGTATATTCTGGCTGATTTCGTGTGAAATTTATCGAATCCGAGCTCATCTTTTATCCACAACATAATGAAAAGGCAGGCCGAAATGCCTACAGCAAAGCCAATGATGTTGATGAGGGTGTAGATTTTATTGTGCCAGATGGAACGGAGCGCAAGAATGAAGTAGTTTTTAATCATAAGCGGGTCGTTATTAAAAGGGATCCCAATATATAAATGTAGAAAAAAGCTGCGATTAATAGCATAATTCTCAATAAATGTACCAACTGAAAATGAACAGGCCGCAGTCATGCAGCAAGAGTTTATTCATTTCCTTCAATTTAACATCATGAATTTGGCAGTCGGTGAAAAATGATCTAACTTGTAAGACCGTTTTGTAATTAAGTTTAATGCATAAACATATACCTAATTTTTTATTAATACCATGAAAATCTTAACGCTTATGCTGGCATCCACCATTCTGACCAGTGCCTTTGCCGGGAACAATCCGGTAGGAATTTTTGAAGATCATGCCGATGTGGGAAAACCGAAAAATGCTGGATCGGTTGTATACAATGAGAATACGCAGACCTATACGCTGAATGGATCGGGATACAACATCTGGTTCGAACGGGATGAGTTTCACTATGCCTATAAAAAGATCAAAGGTGATTTTATCCTGACGGCCAATTTTGAATTTGTTGGCAAGGGAGCCAACCCTCACCGCAAAATCGGCTGGATGATCCGGGAATCTCTGGATGATAATGCTTCTCATATCAGCGCCGTAGCGCACGGCGACGGTCTGACTGTTTTGCAATGGCGCGTGCTCAGGGGGGCCTTTATGCGTGACCCACAGGATGAAATATTTGCCCCCAAACCCGGTTACCAGATCATTCAATTGGAAAGAACCGGGAAAAAAATTATTTTCAGGGCTGCTTTACCTGGAGAACCGCTCCAGGTAATAGGTACGCAGCAGATGCCTGATATGCCAGATGAAGTGCTTGCCGGATTGTTTATTACCTCACACGATACGGAAGTCACCGAAGAGGCCCGTGTATGGAATGTCCGCATCGACAAGCCTGTTCCCGATGATTACAACCCCTATCAACAGGGCTGGCTTGGCTGCAGGTTGGAAACAATGAATGTGTTCGATGGCACCCGCAAGGTAATTCATGAATCAAAAGGTCAATTTGAAGCCCCTAATTGGATGCCCGACGGGAAAAAACTACTTTTCAATGAGGGCGGTTCTTTGTATACTATCCCGGTTGACGGAGGAATTCCAGAAAAACTGAATAC
>Ga0315284_10005662_pt1 | contig 17767 bp, 19 predicted proteins | sample YL17G09_16_MG_FD_203696 | JGI IMG/M metagenome (GOLD analysis project Ga0315284, IMG submission 203696) | Sediment microbial communities from Yellowstone Lake, YNP, Wyoming, USA - YL17G09_16 | ecosystem: Environmental > Aquatic > Freshwater > Lake > Sediment | place: USA: Wyoming | collected...
CTTGACCTTGGCGGCGTACTTGAGCAAGGCACTGGTGGCCTGCAACCGGATTCGTCCGAGCACCTCGATCATCTTCACCCGCAGCGCGAGGACGGCGACCGCAGCCTGCAAGTCTCCGGCAGCGGTGGCAGCCTTCCCCAATTCCTCCAGGCTCTCGAAGACGGCCTGGGACGTGTCCGTGGTGGTCGCCGCGTCAATCTCTTCCTTCAGTTTTCGCACCAAGTCCGCGCCAGTCTCCTGGGCGGAAAGCATGGCCGCAGCGCGCACCTCCGCGAGCCGTTCCTGGACTTCGGGTTTCTTCTCCAATCGGAAGCCCGCCTTCCGCCTTGCCTCAAATGCGACTGTCCCAGGGAACGCGGATTCGTGTGCTTGGTGTAGGGTGAGACCCATCACTCGCCCCCGGACAAAGGCTTCCTGGTGGAGATTGAGAGGCGCGGCGTGTGGGGGGTGCTGTTCCATATCCACATCATGCCTGAACGGGGAAATGCTGTCAAGTGAAAAAGCCTGACGCGTTCTCTTTGTGCCCCCGCTATGGACTTGGGGGTTCTGTGCGCCCTTCTTCGGCCAGGGGGAAGATCGCCGATCCTGGGGCACGTGGTGAAGTCCTGGACGGCCACACGCGGCTGCTGGCGGCTCAGGCGGCGGGGATCGAGGACGTGCCGGTGGCGTGGAAGTCCTTTGCCTCCGAGGACGCGGCGGTGGCCTATGCGATCCACTGCCAGCGGGACAGGCGGAACCTGACGGGCGCGGACATTCTCAGGTGGGTCGGGGAACTGGACAGGCGCAAACAACGCGGCGGGGATCACAAAAGCGTAGAAGCGAAATCAAAAGCGTCAAGTGACGCTTTTGATCCGAAGAGCGCTCAGACAGTTGCGGAAACCATCGGCACGTCCACTCGGAAGGTGGAGAAGGCCCGCGCGATCCTGGACCGCTCCGGGTCGGTTCTGGCGCGAGTGGGGGGGAAGAGGGCTTGACGTTGGCGGGCGGCGGGACATACCATTCAGGCGGAAGGAGCACAATCATGGCAGACGATTCTGTGAAGGCAATCGGGGAACTCTGGCGGACGATAAGGGCGGCGCATCGGGCGGGGCTGCTTCCGGCTCCCGATCCGGCGGAAGTGGAGTTCTTGGGCGGGATGTTTGAGGCGGTGAAGGCCATTGAAAAAAAGAGAAAGAAAACCCTTGACATTCGACAAGGGATGCTGTATGCTCTGTCTTGTGGGTGGGAGAAAGGGACAAACACCATGAAAGACCTTGTAACCTACTACCGAGTCAGCACAAAGAAACAGGGGGCTTCGGGCCTTGGGCTTTCAGCGCAGCGGACGGCGGCGGAATCTTTCGCAAAGCAGCGGGGCGGAAGCATCCTGAAGGAGTTTACGGAGATTGAGTCCGGGAAGAAGGCGGATCGTCCTCAACTCATGGCGGCGCTTTCATACGCCAAGCGTGCCGGGGCTTGCTTGCTTGTGGCAAAGTTGGATCGGCTTTCGCGCAACGTGCTTTTCCTGGCTTCACTCATGGAAGCGGGAGTGGACTTCACGGCTTGCGATATGCCGGAAGCAAACAAGCTCACCCTGCATATCATGGCCGCAATGGCAGAGCATGAACGGACGATGATTTCCGCCCGTACCAAGGCGGCTCTTGCCGAAGTGAAGAAGCGGGGCGTTGCGCTTGGCTCTGCACGTCCGGGACACTGGGAAGGGCGCGAAGAGGCGCGGCGGCGTGGAGCACAGAAGGGTTGTGAGCGGGCGCGGCTGGCGATAGTCCAGAAGGCGCGGGATGAATATGCCGATCTCCTTCCCATGATTCAGGCTCTTCGGGCCGAGGGGCTTTCCTTGGCGGCGATTGCGGCGCGGTTGAACGAGGCCGGGCACAGGACGCGCCGCGGCAAGGATTTCTTCCCAAGCCAGGTTCAGAACATTCTGAGACGGGGCAGATAGACGCCGGGACGATCCGGCGAGAACGGAGCGAAGTATGAAACTGCGAGAGCGTATCCTTCCAAGCGGTGAGATTTCCTTCTTTCTGGACTATCGGGTTGACAGGCGGCGGGTGCGGGAACGCATCCCTGACATCACCCTGCGCGGGGATGCCGAGTTGTATCTTGCCCGGCGCAAGACTGAGGTAGCCAGGGGCATTGTAGGGCTTCCACGGCGCGAGGGCTTGACGGTCGAGGACGCCCTGGACGCGCTCTTTCGGGACAAGGAAGCAACCTGTTCACCGGGGCACGTCAAGACGATCAAGGCGCGGGTGCGGCAGATCAAGGAGGCGTTCGGAGCGGGAACGCCGATCAAGATGGTATCCCTTGACGCGGTGAACACCTGGCGGCGCGGCTTGCTGTCCGATGGGGAGCAACCGCCCACGGCGAACAAGAAGACTGAGATGCTTCGCGCGGCGGTCATCAAGGCACGGCGGGCGGGGCTGATAAGCGAGAGTCCGCTTGAGGGCTTGCAGCGTGTAGCAGACCCCCGGCGTGAAGTGTGGCGCTGGCTCAAGGAAGAAGAGGTCGAGGACCTTCTGGATGCCCTGGGAAGCGGCGTGGAAATGGAGATCAAGCGGTGCAATAAGCGGAACTACAAGACCCGCGTGGGCCGCAACGTGAAGCTCTATCGGCTGACGCTGTTTCTCTTGAGCACGGGGGCAAGGAAAGGTGAGGCTCTTGCGTTGACCTGGGCCGATGTGGATTTCGGGCGCGGGCTTGTGGCGCTTCACACGGGCAAGCATGGCGGCGCGGGGCGAAAGAAACAGGTGCGGTTTATCCCGATGAATGCAACGCTTCGGAGCCTTCTGGAAGAGATAAGGGACGAAGCCAAGGACGTTCCAGGAAGCGCAACCGTCTTTTGTTACCCTAACAGCCTACGGCGGGACTTCGAGGCGGCGGCGCGGCGGGCGGGGCTTGGGCACGTTAGACCCCATGATCTCAGACATACGTTCGCGTCCCATCTGGCAATCAATGGAACTCCCCTTCACACGATCCGGGAACTTCTCGGACACAGTAGCATGGGCATGACTTTGAGGTATGCCCATTTATCCCCAGGGGTAACGGCTCACGCGGTCGAGGGCTTGAACTTCGGACCCTCCAAGGGGGCGGTGGCGCGGGTGATTGTGGTAAGGGAATCGGGGGAGAGAACAGCCTGAATCGAATCGCCTTGGGCACATTTTGGGCACACGGACCCTTTTTCTATGACCGCAGAATTCTACAAACACACGTCTTACGATCCAATGAGCATCGGTTTTGGGAGCCGAGGGTCGTGGGTTCAAATCCCACCGCCCCGACCAACAAAAACCCCAAGAAAACCCAATAAAATCAAGGCTTCTCAAGGGACAGGAACGGTGAAGGAATACCGCCCCTGTTTGGCTATTTGGGGCGTTTTGGGGCACATTTGGGCACATCATGGGCACATATTGGGCACATATTTCCTCTTATCCAGGAAGTTAGCGGAGGAATCATGGGCTGAAACGGCCTTTGGGCCGAAAACCATATTGCAGAAACGAGGATTCGTACCATGAGAAAGAAAAGCGTAGTTCCTGCTCAGAAGGCAACCCGGACAGACAACGACGGGGATGCCAAGACGCCGATGCCGATGTTGCGCAGCTATGAGGTGGTGACTTTGCTGGACGAAATTCGGGGCCGTTTAGAAGGTGCCGACCATCTGTTGTCTCTGGCCATTCAAGAGGCAAACATCTGGGAATTAGAGGCCCTTGTGGGGCTTGTCGGGGACCTGATTTTCAACGTTCGGGCGGCAAGCGACCTCGTGCAAGACAAGAACATCGTTCCGACCGTTATCTGCGGGCTTCGGTATGGCGACAAGGGGAAGAACCTGATCGCCGTGCACTTGGCGGAGCCGCTTGACGACGCGGTTGCGCTGTCGTAGGATGGCGGGGCATGGGGGGCAACGGTTCGGTTGATCCCCGAATCGGCTCGGAACTCCTACCGAGCAGCCCCCCCTTTCTCACCTGATAGGAGTACCGCAGCATAAGGAGAAGCGGCCATGAGCGGCAAGAGAAGACCCAACAAACCAAAGATCGGTTACACCCTGGAAGAGCGAAGCGCGGCAGCTTTAGCGGCAGTCCTTGAGAAGATCAAGGCGCAAGGAAGGGCGAGGCAGGAGAAGGAGGCTGAATACCAACGGCGCTGTCGGGAGGAATCGGAATCCATGCCCACCAGACCCGGTCCCGGAAGAGCTCCCGTCGAACGGCGCCCGGACTTGGGACAGGAAGCGGAATTCCCCTACGGACTCACGAGGATAATCACGGACGAAACGTCCTCTCTTCCCCCCACTCAGGAGAAGGCTCCCGTCCCGCGCGATCCCACTCCCTCCACCCACGCCTCAGAGAAAGCCGAGCAAGAGAGCCTTGGCGGTTTACAGGAAACCTCTCCGGGTATCCCGGAGCCTCAGACTACCACTGCACGGAAAAGCAAGAATCACTGGAAGCCGTTCAAGATTGATTGTGTTTCCTGGCTTGGAACAAAGAACTCATACGAGAACAGTAAATCCCTCAAATGGAACTTGCGATACAGATTCCACCCATATCTCAAGGAACGGCACCCCACTCTCTCAGATACAGACCGGCTCGTGCCCTACGACACTTTCAAACGCTGGATGAAGCTGGCTATAGACCGACTGCGGCATCCCCAAAAATAACCCTCCGGCCTGCTAGATCAGAATCATCCCCATCATCCCCAAAATCGTCCCCGCCTGTCCCCGCGTGATGTGAGAATCGCCTTTAACGACGGGCCTACAGACACCCCTGCGTTTCCTGGGGATGATTTTTCCGTGCCCTCTCTATCATGGTTCTCGGCGGTGCTGGACTGGCCGCGAGAACGAAATCGGATTCGGGCGGCGCGGAATGACGGACCTTCCCTTAGAACTTCTCCAGAAAATCCAACAAGAACTTGGCGGTTTGCGGGCTGACGTGGCCGAGCTTTCTGTGCTTTTCGGCAAGCGCGCCAGGCGGCTTGCGCCGGGCTTCATTCGTGTTCCCGAAGCGGCGCGGCTCGTTGGCAAGAGCACGAAGGCTTTGCAAAGATACCTTGAGCGCGTCCAGGCCGATCCCGATTGCCCGTCAGTCCGGCGTCTTCACGGGGCAATTCACAAGGCGGACTTTGATCGGCTCATCGCGGCGAAGAGCAAACCACACGGGCGAGGCGCTCTTGTCCGGGCCGCCCTTGAAAACCGGTAGGAGGATGAAAGATGAAAACGCTGACTGTGACAGAGTACTTGACGGCAAGCGCGATTCAGGCCGGCGGTGCGCGGTTTCTGCGGACGGAGGCGCCCATGGAGAAGCGGGGGAAGTGCGGCCTCGTCTTCGACGATTCGGACGGCGAGGCTTCCCGTCTCTTGGCAGCTCACCAGCAAGGCACACTGAAGATTCCGACGCGCGATTTTGCGGCGGCCATTTATCTCATTAAAGATTCGATCTTCGGCGCGCGGGGTTAGATACATGGGTATTCCAGAAGACAGAATCCAACAGGCACAGGCGGTCCCGATCCTGGAAGTCTGGCTTCGGCTCGGTCTGCCCGATGTCCCTGAAGGGAAACCCTTTTGCTCGCCCTTCCGCGAAGATCGCAAGCCCTCGTGTCAACTTGGTGGGCGCGAGAACATCTTTTTCGATCACGCCACAAAGGAAAGTCTGGACACCATCGCCCTGGTTCGCAAGGTGCGCTCGTGTGGATTCTCTGAGGCGGTCCAATTCCTTATCGGGAGCGGCTCCGGCAACGTCCCGCCAGCCCCTCCAACATCCCGTGCCGCCGCTGCGAAACCCAAGGCCGGGGAGAAAAAGATTTGGCAGACCCTCGACGAGGCCGACACTGCGTTCGAGAAACTCCTTCCGGCTTCGGAAAACCCCGCCGCCCTCCAAATGTACGCGGGGGAGTACGGACTCCCTGAGCATGTCGTTCCAAATTGGTTTCGGGTTTTTGACTATCCCAAACTTGGCCTCGGTGTTGTCATGCCCGGCATCCTCCCTACTGGTGAAACCGACTGTTACAAGTACAAATCTTTTGCGCGCGATTCCAAGGGCAAGCGCTCGTCGCGGTATGTGTATGGCGGCGGCGGTGCCCTCGCACTGGCTTCGGAGCGGCCCGATGCGCCCGTAGTCATCGTCTGCGGCGAGGAAAAGGCGCTGGCCGCCTATCTCGTGGGGTATGGTGCGTTGTGCCTCCTCGCGGGGGAGAAACCTCTCGGTGCGGAATGGGCGGCCAAGCTCTCCCAAAATCCCGATCGCGTGTTCATCCTGGCGAACGATCATGATGAGATCGGGCGAAAGGCGAACAGCGGGACCGCGGCGGCTCTCGAACAGGCGGGGATGGACCCGGCCCTGATTCATGTTGTGCAATGGCCCGCAGACGCCCCCACGGGCTACGACCTCAACGACGTGCTCAAAACCAAGGGCATTGACGGCCTGCGCGAGTTCCTGGACGCGGCTCCGGTGATCCCCACGGATACAAAGGCTCCCCGCGCGTCTGCCCTTGGCGACTTTCTGAGCGCTCCCCGGCCCGAACTGCGCTATTGGATTCCCGGTGTTCTCCCCGATCAAGGCAAGGTTACGCTTTCGGCGGCCGCCAAAGCGGGCAAGACCATGCTCGGAATTCAGTTGGGATTCTGCCTGGCTTCGGGCGGCGCGATCAAGCACTTGGGCATGGAGTTTGGCGGACCCGCCCGCGTGCTGTATGTGCAACCGGAACTTTCGGACGGACTCATGGCGGCGCGCTGCGGATGGATTCTGAAGACCGCTCCCGACTTCATCCAGCAGGATTCCGTCCTCCAGAACTTCATTGTCTATGAAACGGCGAACGGACGGCCCGACTGCGCAACGGAACCCGGCAAGGCGCGGCTTCAGGCGGTGATCGAGAAGACCCGGCCCAACATCCTGATTGCCGATCCGCTTTACATGCTTTTCAAGGGCTTGGCCGAAAACGACGCGGACCAGATGTCCTTGGCCTTGGACTTCCTGGCGGGCTTGGCGCTCCGGTATGACTTGGGCGTGGTCTTGATCCATCACTTCAACAAGGGCGGCACGGCGGCGCGGGGATCATCGGTTTTCCAGGGATGGGCGGAAAGCGACTTCACGCTTTCGGCGGTGGACGGCGATCCCGAAGTGGTCCGCGTGGACGGGCTTTTCCGATGCTCCTGGGGTGAAGGCTTCCCGGCTTTCTGGCAGAAACCACGGCGGGAATCCCCCTGGTTTGAGCGGATAGACGGCTACGAGCCACAAGGCAAGGGCAGGCCCCGGAAGGCGCGGGCGGCCAGCGTGGTCACGGTCCTGAAGGCGGAAGGGCAACCACTCGGATATTCCAGTCTGGTGGACAAGATGGTGGACCTTATGTCTTGCGGCGGGAGAACGGCAGAGAGACTCGTAAAAGAGGCAAAAGACGGGGGCCTGGTGAGATTGGTAAATGGCTGCTATTTACCCATTGACTGAGGGCACTCAGGAACCGCCAAAACCTTTTGGCGGTATTTGGCGGTTTGGCGGTGACAATCCACGAAAGCCAACCGCCAAAAATCCCCTTAAAGGGATTTGGCGGTGGCGGTTGTGGTGTGGCGGCGATTCACCGCCAGAAATCATTTTGGCGGTAGGGGCAAAAATGAGAATTGAGAACCCACTTCCCACCGGACACCAGGAGCGACGTTCCGGGGGAAACTCGAAAAGGAGTTGAAACATGGGAAATTCACAGAACACCAAAACTGAACCGGCGGTCCAGGCTGAACCGAGCAAAACCCGCCCTTGAGGGTGGGTGGAATGAACGGGATGGAGGAATAGAAAAATGAATAAGCACAGCAAGACGAGCATTAAGGCATTATTGGCCGTAGTGGAAACCCTGGCCAGGCAACACGGTGGACACGTGAGCATCCTGCGTTTCACGACGGGGTGGAAGGTTCTGTGGGGCACGGTGAACCTGGATGGGCCTGGACGACGGGCTGAGGTGGAGGCGCTGCCCACCTACGGGACCTTGCGGGAGGCCTTGGAGGGCCTGCTCGCCTGTCCTTCCAAAGAGATGCCGACGAGGAGGCAGATCGGAATTGTCCACGTGGATTCCGGGCAGCTGATGGTTTGCGATCCCGGCTACCTGGATCAGTGGGATCATAAAGAACCAGCATTCGCCGAGGACCCTCTTCGCGCCCCATTTAGTTATGAGGGATGCTGCGCCGCCTCGTCCTCGGATGCTCACGGCGGGCAGTTGCACTCCCGCACCCCCGATGGGGCTGTGTTCCCCGGCATAGGCGTGGTGTCTTCAACCGGGCATGGGGACGGGATATTCCCCGTCTTCACTGAATTCGACGCCGAGGGACTGCCGTGTCGAATGATTGTCGAGATGCGTGTCCCGCCAGAAGAATCCGGCGGCCATCCGTTTTGAGGGAGGCAAAAACATGACTGACGACAAGGCGATTGACGGGCTGGCGGCGGCGGTCCGAGAACTGGATTCGGGCGTTTACGAGATTGGCCGCGGCTTGGGTGCGATCCACCCTGAGAACGACGTAGCGGCAGACCCTCCGGTCTTGGAAGCTATCAACAGCTCGCTCTTGCGAATTGCTGGGAGCTTGGGGGAACTGGTGGGGTTGGTTCGGGAGAAACATCTACGTGAAAACATACGGGAGTATCGGAGGCGGAAAAGGGGGAACCCATGCGAACTCTTACGATCAACGTTACCCAAGCGGGCATCGTAAAGCAGGTTGTTGCGATCCCGATCCCGCCAAGGGCAAGGAATTTCTCATTGACGCTGAACTTGCCCGCCGAGGGGATGTCTGATTGCAGTTTGGATTTTCCGGAGATCAAGATTGTAAGGCCGCGCTTGAGCGTGGCCGCAGAAAATACACCGGCGCACACAGAAGACGCGCCCAAAGGAGAATGAACATGACAGCAACAACCGTTTCACCAGATAAGGCGTCCGTAAAGCAGGTGTACTCAGCGGAAACCCTGCTGGGGTTCTTGGAAACCAGAATCAAGGCGACCGAGGTTGAACTGCGAAAATTGACGGCGGAGCGGGATGAGATCAGGCGGGGTATGCATGCCCGTATGGTCGCCGACGTGTGCCGGAAAGAGGAGTACGGTACGGCGGCGCGGCGGGCCGACTTGCGGCGGCTCGGAGCGTTGGATTTTGAGATTGATGACCTGAATCGCTTCGCGCGTTTCTTGGACGGAGAAGCGCCATCTTTCCGCCAAAGAGAGCGCGATGAGTTTCTCAACCGCGGCCGCCGTGCCAAGTAGCGCGGTCCGGCAAGGGCGGGCTGGGTATGTCGTAACGCAATCCTGGCCCGCTCCGCAAAACCCCGCCATAATCCCCCGGCTCTCCGGGAGATCGAGCCGCCACGGGGCTGTAGCAGGCGCCAGCGGGCAAAAAAACGCCCCCTTGCAGAATTCTTCCGGGAATTTTTCAGGGGGCACACTTCACACAAGGAGACACACATGCGAATCCCGATTTCCGAAATCCTCTCAGCCGACAACACTGACCATGGTGTTGACCGAAAACTGGTTGCCGACCTGACGCCCCTAATTGAGCGAGGAGCAAAAATCCTTCCCGTGGTCGTCTTTCGCGACGGCGCAGGCAATCACTGGCTGGCGGATGGATACTGCCGACTCTTGGCATCACGAAGGGCCGAACTGGATGTGATAGAAGCACAAGTTATCAGTGGAACGAAAGAGGACGCGGTGGAATACCGGAACGCGGCACTCATAGCGCAAGGACGGCGATGAGAACCCTGGAAGGATGCACCATGATTTTCGGCCATAGGAAAATGCCTGGGAATTGCGAGGGCCATATACATGAAGCCCTGCCCCGATGCGATTCACGGAGGTGGGCCCGGGTGGGGTGGGGGCGCGGCGATTCACGACCGAGAAGGATTCGGGAGTGGGAAGCCCTCGCGCGCCGCCTCTGGCAAGCCGTAGTTGATCTGGACCCTGACCGGGGTGTCCGCGCTCCCATTGCCCTTGACCTTGGCGGCGTACTTGAGCAAGGCACTGGTGGCCTGCAACCGGATTCGTCCGAGCACCTCGATCATCTTCACCCGCAGCGCGAGGACGGCGACCGCAGCCTGCAAGTCTCCGGCAGCGGTGGCAGCCTTCCCCAATTCCTCCAGGCTCTCGAAGACGGCCTGGGGCGTGTCCGTGGTGGTCGCCGCGTCAATCTCTTCCTTCAATGTTCGCACCAAGTCCGCGCCAGTCTCCTGGGCGGAAAGCATGGCCGCAGCGCGCACCTCCGCGAGCCGTTCCTGGACTTCGGGTTTCTTCTCCAATCGGAAGCCCGCCTTCCGCCTTGCCTCAAATGCGACTGTCCCAGGGAACGCGGATTCGTGTGCTTGGTGTAGGGTGAGACCCATCACTCGCCCCCGGACAAAGGCTTCCTGGTGGAGATTGAGAGGCGCGGCGTGTGGGGGGTGCTGTTCCATATCCACATCATGCCTGAACGGGGAAATGCTGTCAAGTGAAAAAGCCTGACGCGTTCTCTTTGTGCCCCCGCTATGGACTTGGGGGTTCTGTGCGCCCTTCTTCGGCCAGGGGGAAGATCGCCGATCCTGGGGCACGTGGTGAAGTCCTGGACGGCCACACGCGGCTGCTGGCGGCTCAGGCGGCGGGGATCGAGGACGTGCCGGTGGCGTGGAAGTCCTTTGCCTCCGAGGACGCGGCGGTGGCCTATGCGATCCACTGCCAGCGGGACAGGCGGAACCTGACGGGCGCGGACATTCTCAGGTGGGTCGGGGAACTGGACAGGCGCAAACAACGCGGCGGGGATCACAAAAGCGTAGAAGCGAAATCAAAAGCGTCAAGTGACGCTTTTGATCCGAAGAGCGCTCAGACAGTTGCGGAAACCATCGGCACGTCCACTCGGAAGGTGGAGAAGGCCCGCGCGATCCTGGACCGCTCCGGGTCGGTTCTGGCGCGAGTGGGGGGGAAGAGGGCTTGACGTTGGCGGGCGGCGGGACATACCATTCAGGCGGAAGGAGCACAATCATGGCAGACGATTCTGTGAAGGCAATCGGGGAACTCTGGCGGACGATAAGGGCGGCGCATCGGGCGGGGCTGCTTCCGGCTCCCGATCCGGCGGAAGTGGAGTTCTTGGGCGGGATGTTTGAGGCGGTGAAGGCCATTGAAAAAAAGAGAAAGAAAACCCTTGACATTCGACAAGGGATGCTGTATGCTCTGTCTTGTGGGTGGGAGAAAGGGACAAACACCATGAAAGACCTTGTAACCTACTACCGAGTCAGCACAAAGAAACAGGGGGCTTCGGGCCTTGGGCTTTCAGCGCAGCGGACGGCGGCGGAATCTTTCGCAAAGCAGCGGGGCGGAAGCATCCTGAAGGAGTTTACGGAGATTGAGTCCGGGAAGAAGGCGGATCGTCCTCAACTCATGGCGGCGCTTTCATACGCCAAGCGTGCCGGGGCTTGCTTGCTTGTGGCAAAGTTGGATCGGCTTTCGCGCAACGTGCTTTTCCTGGCTTCACTCATGGAAGCGGGAGTGGACTTCACGGCTTGCGATATGCCGGAAGCAAACAAGCTCACCCTGCATATCATGGCCGCAATGGCAGAGCATGAACGGACGATGATTTCCGCCCGTACCAAGGCGGCTCTTGCCGAAGTGAAGAAGCGGGGCGTTGCGCTTGGCTCTGCACGTCCGGGACACTGGGAAGGGCGCGAAGAGGCGCGGCGGCGTGGAGCACAGAAGGGTTGTGAGCGGGCGCGGCTGGCGATAGTCCAGAAGGCGCGGGATGAATATGCCGATCTCCTTCCCATGATTCAGGCTCTTCGGGCCGAGGGGCTTTCCTTGGCGGCGATTGCGGCGCGGTTGAACGAGGCCGGGCACAGGACGCGCCGCGGCAAGGATTTCTTCCCAAGCCAGGTTCAGAACATTCTGAGACGGGGCAGATAGACGCCGGGACGATCCGGCGAGAACGGAGCGAAGTATGAAACTGCGAGAGCGTATCCTTCCAAGCGGTGAGATTTCCTTCTTTCTGGACTATCGGGTTGACAGGCGGCGGGTGCGGGAACGCATCCCTGACATCACCCTGCGCGGGGATGCCGAGTTGTATCTTGCCCGGCGCAAGACTGAGGTAGCCAGGGGCATTGTAGGGCTTCCACGGCGCGAGGGCTTGACGGTCGAGGACGCCCTGGACGCGCTCTTTCGGGACAAGGAAGCAACCTGTTCACCGGGGCACGTCAAGACGATCAAGGCGCGGGTGCGGCAGATCAAGGAGGCGTTCGGAGCGGGAACGCCGATCAAGATGGTATCCCTTGACGCGGTGAACACCTGGCGGCGCGGCTTGCTGTCCGATGGGGAGCAACCGCCCACGGCGAACAAGAAGACTGAGATGCTTCGCGCGGCGGTCATCAAGGCACGGCGGGCGGGGCTGATAAGCGAGAGTCCGCTTGAGGGCTTGCAGCGTGTAGCAGACCCCCGGCGTGAAGTGTGGCGCTGGCTCAAGGAAGAAGAGGTCGAGGACCTTCTGGATGCCCTGGGAAGCGGCGTGGAAATGGAGATCAAGCGGTGCAATAAGCGGAACTACAAGACCCGCGTGGGCCGCAACGTGAAGCTCTATCGGCTGACGCTGTTTCTCTTGAGCACGGGGGCAAGGAAAGGTGAGGCTCTTGCGTTGACCTGGGCCGATGTGGATTTCGGGCGCGGGCTTGTGGCGCTTCACACGGGCAAGCATGGCGGCGCGGGGCGAAAGAAACAGGTGCGGTTTATCCCGATGAATGCAACGCTTCGGAGCCTTCTGGAAGAGATAAGGGACGAAGCCAAGGACGTTCCAGGAAGCGCAACCGTCTTTTGTTACCCTAACAGCCTACGGCGGGACTTCGAGGCGGCGGCGCGGCGGGCGGGGCTTGGGCACGTTAGACCCCATGATCTCAGACATACGTTCGCGTCCCATCTGGCAATCAATGGAACTCCCCTTCACACGATCCGGGAACTTCTCGGACACAGTAGCATGGGCATGACTTTGAGGTATGCCCATTTATCCCCAGGGGTAACGGCTCACGCGGTCGAGGGCTTGAACTTCGGACCCTCCAAGGGGGCGGTGGCGCGGGTGATTGTGGTAAGGGAATCGGGGGAGAGAACAGCCTGAATCGAATCGCCTTGGGCACATTTTGGGCACACGGACCCTTTTTCTATGACCGCAGAATTCTACAAACACACGTCTTACGATCCAATGAGCATCGGTTTTGGGAGCCGAGGGTCGTGGGTTCAAATCCCACCGCCCCGACCAACAAAAACCCCAAGAAAACCCAATAAAATCAAGGCTTCTCAAGGGACAGGAACGGTGAAGGAATACCGCCCCTGTTTGGCTATTTGGGGCGTTTTGGGGCACATTTGGGCACATCATGGGCACATATTGGGCACATATTTCCTCTTATCCAGGAAGTTAGCGGAGGAATCATGGGCTGAAACGGCCTTTGGGCCGAAAACCATATTGCAGAAACGAGGATTCGTACCATGAGAAAGAAAAGCGTAGTTCCTGCTCAGAAGGCAACCCGGACAGACAACGACGGGGATGCCAAGACGCCGATGCCGATGTTGCGCAGCTATGAGGTGGTGACTTTGCTGGACGAAATTCGGGGCCGTTTAGAAGGTGCCGACCATCTGTTGTCTCTGGCCATTCAAGAGGCAAACATCTGGGAATTAGAGGCCCTTGTGGGGCTTGTCGGGGACCTGATTTTCAACGTTCGGGCGGCAAGCGACCTCGTGCAAGACAAGAACATCGTTCCGACCGTTATCTGCGGGCTTCGGTATGGCGACAAGGGGAAGAACCTGATCGCCGTGCACTTGGCGGAGCCGCTTGACGACGCGGTTGCGCTGTCGTAGGATGGCGGGGCATGGGGGGCAACGGTTCGGTTGATCCCCGAATCGGCTCGGAACTCCTACCGAGCAGCCCCCCCTTTCTCACCTGATAGGAGTACCGCAGCATAAGGAGAAGCGGCCATGAGCGGCAAGAGAAGACCCAACAAACCAAAGATCGGTTACACCCTGGAAGAGCGAAGCGCGGCAGCTTTAGCGGCAGTCCTTGAGAAGATCAAGGCGCAAGGAAGGGCGAGGCAGGAGAAGGAGGCTGAATACCAACGGCGCTGTCGGGAGGAATCGGAATCCATGCCCACCAGACCCGGTCCCGGAAGAGCTCCCGTCGAACGGCGCCCGGACTTGGGACAGGAAGCGGAATTCCCCTACGGACTCACGAGGATAATCACGGACGAAACGTCCTCTCTTCCCCCCACTCAGGAGAAGGCTCCCGTCCCGCGCGATCCCACTCCCTCCACCCACGCCTCAGAGAAAGCCGAGCAAGAGAGCCTTGGCGGTTTACAGGAAACCTCTCCGGGTATCCCGGAGCCTCAGACTACCACTGCACGGAAAAGCAAGAATCACTGGAAGCCGTTCAAGATTGATTGTGTTTCCTGGCTTGGAACAAAGAACTCATACGAGAACAGTAAATCCCTCAAATGGAACTTGCGATACAGATTCCACCCATATCTCAAGGAACGGCACCCCACTCTCTCAGATACAGACCGGCTCGTGCCCTACGACACTTTCAAACGCTGGATGAAGCTGGCTATAGACCGACTGCGGCATCCCCAAAAATAACCCTCCGGCCTGCTAGATCAGAATCATCCCCATCATCCCCAAAATCATCCCCGCCTGTCCCCGCGTGATGTGAGAATCGCCTTTAACGACGGGCCTACAGACACCCCTGCGTTTCCTGGGGATGATTTTTCCGTGCCCTCTCTATGATGGTTTTGCGGCGCAGTGGTGGTCGCAGACTTTGTAGCGAAGCGTCCTGAGCGTGTCTGACTCCCCTCTTCTTCCCCTGGTCCAAGACCTTCAATCTCAAGTTCGAGAACTCCGCGAGGATGTAGATTTTCTTCGGGCCGCGCGGCCAAGAGTCCGGCGCGATCCCGCCCTCGGCTTTATCTCTGTCCGGGACGGGGCTGAGTTTTGCGGGCGGAGCCTTCAGGGGTTCCAGAGCTGGCTCAAACGGCTAGCTCGGGATCCCGACAGTCCGCCGGTGCGCCGGGTGCATGGCCGCGTCCATCTGGGTGATCTCAAACGGGTTCTCGAATTCAAACGGATCAGAGGGCAGGAGGAACGGGTTGCGCAGGCGCTTCGGAAAGGTAGGAAGACGACATGAGAACCCAAAAAACGTTGGAACTGAGTGAGTATCTCACCTCAGCGGCGCTGGTGGCGTCTGGAATTGCGTTGTTGGAGGTGAAGCCCCCTTCAGGTTATCAGAGGCGTTGTGCGCTCGTCTTTTCGGATGAAGGCGGGCGAGCCTCACGGACCTTGGCCGAACACCGAGCGGGCGACTTGATGGTGAATTCGCTCCGGTACGCGGCAGCGGTCAATGACTTGAAGGGCCGAATCTTTTCGGCAAGAGGGTAACGTGATGAGCGACGCGAAACGCATAGTTCCTGACAATTTCATAAATAAAGAATTTTTGGCGTGCTCCGCCCGGCCTTGCCCAATCTGCGGGAAGCCGGACTGGTGTCGGAGTGACGGCGAGACGTGGGCGCTGTGTCACCGGATCGAGTCCCTGGACAGGTGGAAGAACGCCGGCTGGCTTCATCGTCTCGGCGGGGCGGGCAGCGTCCCGCCAGCCCCTCCAACATCCCGCGCCGCCGCTGCGAAACCCAAGGCCGAAGACCGCAAGATTTGGCCTTCCCTGGAGGTGGCCGCGGCGGAATTCGACCGGCTCCCCCTGGCCCGCGAAGATGCGGCGGCGCTCGAGCTCTTCCAGAAAGACTACGGGCTTGACGCTTCGGCGATCCCGTCGAACTGGCGCGTTCTCGAATACCACGGGAAGCGCGGCATAGTCTTTCCCGGCTCCGGCCCGGACGGGGGGCTGGTTTCCTTCAAGTGGAAATCCCTGGCCCGCGACGCGGGCGGGAAGCGGGCTTGCTCCTTCCTGGCCGGCGGGGGCGGTGCGATCCTGCTTGACGGGCAACCTGGCGCGGCTCTGGTGATTGTTGGCGGCGAAGAAAAAGCGGCGGCTTGCCGCGCGGCTGCCTTTTCCGCCCTGGCCGGACTGACCGGCGAACGCGCTCCCGATGAAGCGTGGATCAAGTGCATTCTCGAAAACCACGACGGCGCGATTATCTGCGCGAACGACTGCGATAAGGCCGGGCAAGATGCGAACGCGGCAACGGCTCAGGCGCTCACGGCGGCGGGCTGCGATCCTGGCCGGATTCACGTTGTGCAATGGCCGGAAGGCGCCGCGGCGGGATACGACCTAAACGACGTGCTGAAAGAGCGCGGCGTTTCTGGGCTTCGGGAGTTCCTGGAATCCGCTCCGGCGAACCCCCGGTCGCTTCCTCGCGTCTTAAGTGCTCTGGACTTCATGGCCGCCAAGCGCCCCCCACTGCGCTGGCACATCGAGGGAATTTTACCCTACGGCGGGAAACTCACGTTCTCGGCAACCAGCAAGCTGGGGAAAAGTTTTTGGGCTATGTGTACAGGCTTTGCTATTGCCGCCGGAAACTGCGAATGGCTCGGCTGGAAATTCGGTCCGCCCGCCAAGGTGATCTATCTGCAAGCTGAGTTGAAGGATGAACTCGTGGAGTGGCGGCTTAATTGGCTTTCGGATTCCATGCCGCCCGCCTTGGATAAGCAGCGGGCGCTTTCGGGCTTCGCTATTCAGGAGGTTGCGGAAGGCCGTCCGAATCTCCTTGACCCCCAGGGGCGGGGAAAGGCGGAGGCGATCCTCAGACTCCATCAGCCCAAGGTTGTCATCATAGATCCGCTCGCGTCAGTCTGTCCAGGCTTGGAAGAGAATGCCGCCGAATCCATGGGCGCGGCTCTGAACTATTTCTCAGACCTGGCGCGCCGCTTCGACTGCGCGATTATCTTGGTTCACCACCACGGCAAGGCCGGGATTTCTCGCGGCTCGTCCGCCTTTGAAGCTTGGCCTGAGTCCGATCTTCAGGTGTCTTTCGTGGATGCCGAAGCCCGCGACGTTTGCCGGGTAGAACAGCGGCTCAGATGTTCCTTTAACGCTGGCCCGCTTTTCTGGAAAATGCCCACTCCTGACGCGCCCTGGTTTGAGACCATGCCGAGCGGATGGAAGCCTGAGAAGGCCGGACGGCCAAGCAAGGTGGGGGTGCGGCACGTCGTTTTGGTCCTGAAGGCGGCGGGGAATCCTTTGTCTTGGCGGAAGGTTGTGGCCGGCGTAATGGACATTGCGGGATGTCAGGAACGCGCGGCGGGGGACGCGCTCAAGCTAGCCAAGGAGAGCGGAGAAGTGAAGCACGAGAATGGGGTTTATTATGTCTGACTTTGGGGCTTGGAAAAACCTGTTATGTATGAACTGCAAAAAACTAAATGCAGCAACCTGCGTTTTTGCAGCGGGCACCCTGCTGCGCAACTGCAATAATCCCCCCTTAGGGGGATTGCAGTGCAGTGCAGTGGTTTCTGCGGCTTGGGACTGCACTGCACTGCACTGCATCTTGGGAGGAGGAGCGATCATGGGAAATTCACAGAACACCAAAACTGAACCGGCGGTCCAGGCGGAAGCGACTTTGGATGTCCGCGGCGGTTTGTGGACGTGGACCGTCAAGCGGTGTCCGTTTTGCGGACAGCGGCACCACCACGGCGGCGGAAGGGTTGGCGGGGTGCCTTTGGCTGGCATGAGGGTGGCGCACTGCGGTGGCGAGGGCAGGGAATACCGATTGGTGGATGTGACCCTGCCCGGTTGAACGGAGCAAAACCCGCCCTTGAGGGTGGGTGGAATGAACGGGATGGAGGAATAGAAAAATGAATAAGCACAGCAAGACGAGCATTAAGGCATTATTGGCCGT
>Ga0315284_10005663_pt1 | contig 17767 bp, 10 predicted proteins | sample YL17G09_16_MG_FD_203696 | JGI IMG/M metagenome (GOLD analysis project Ga0315284, IMG submission 203696) | Sediment microbial communities from Yellowstone Lake, YNP, Wyoming, USA - YL17G09_16 | ecosystem: Environmental > Aquatic > Freshwater > Lake > Sediment | place: USA: Wyoming | collected...
CCTCTGAAAGAAGCTCAGCCACCGCGTTGTGAACCCAGCCCCAGTGTGGATCATGGAAAAGCGCATTTTCCGTACGTCCCTCAATTGCCCTGGGTCGATCCTTCGCCCACCGGCACAATTTCAGGACTTTCCTCCATGGAAACGATTTGTTTTGTTTCGCCGCCTCGCGGAAACCAGAGAGGATGGAGCGCACATAAGTAGGCTCCGGCAAGCAGAATGATTCGGCGGCTTCGGCAAAGCGCTGAGGATCTGCGGCGACGACTCCCTCGAGAATGCGGCCCAGGCCTTCCGGCGACGGAGCCATGAACTCCGAGGAGGGCCTCCAAGCTCTGAGGTATGTGCCTATGTCCTCCACTCTCATGGATCTGAGTTCATCTGCTGATTGTGGACTGCCGGGTCCCCATGCCCCGGAGGTGGTCGATCTGACATCGAGCGACTTTGGCTCCCCGAATTCCGCAACGAGCTGGTCATAACGCGTCCTCCAGGCGGGAGGAAGCGCCGCGTGAATGGGAGCGAGATATCGCAACTGCCATTGCCTGGATGTTCGAGCGGTGGCGTCTTCTGTCGATTTTTGCCCTGTCAAACGCTCAGCGATTGATTGCATCTTCTCGATGGCGCAGTCCTGTTCGATCCAATTGAGAATTTCAATTTGCTGTTCAGCTACAAGGTAATGGAAACGGTCGCGCGCCAATAGAGCATATTCGTGCCAGTAGTCGCTTCTGTAATACTCCTCCGGATTTGTCAGGTATTTGGCGGCAAGGTCTTGTGCGCCCTCGGCGTGCATCCGAAGAAGGTGCAGCATTATTCGCTTAAACGCGCTCCATCCTCTCTTTTCAAGGCTCTCAACCAACACAGACAGCAATTCCGGATTATTTTGGAGAATCTGCTCCGCGGCATCTCGAACTGCTGAAACGAGTGGACTCTTAAAATCTTCCCGGCGGTTTTGGGCATGACCTTCAATGGCCGGATGCCAAATGTATGAATAATCTTGTCTTTCCTGATTCTCCTTGCCAGATTGGGAAAGGGTGAGCGCGGCATTGAGAAGATTGCACAAAAGATCAAACGCCTGCTGGCCGGCAACTTTCACAAGCTCTGGAATGTGCTTGTGTAGGATCTGTTCGTAATGCCAAGCGTCAAAACGTCCCCGAGGTTCCGGTTGCAGCGGGAAAATCTCATCCTTGTCCGGAAGCTTGCAAGCCTTCGGGTCTGGAAAAAACGCGAACAGAACTGCGGTGAGTTTGAGTGCGGCATCGGTTTGGCCTCCTCTGGCCAGATGCGCGACAAGCTCGCCTAGCTTATCAGGGAGCAGACTTAACAGCCTCTCTTGGCCCTCCAGCCATTTGATTTCCATGTTCACCCACCGGGCTGCCAGCTCTGCCGGCATAGAAAGCGCCGCGTCTACAAGGTCTATGTGTACCTGAATATTGTCGTTTATCGGGATATCAAGAATGATCTTGCATACAGACTCAGGGGCGTGACTGGCCATTCTTGCCAGGTACCGCGATGCCGGCCAGGGAGGGAAGGAGATGGTGCCCTCGGCCTCATTTCGTTCCACATTCGGCGGGGCAGAGAAAAACCCTTTGTCGGCGAGGGGGCCAACCCACGTCGGATTTTCGAGCCGATCGAAAAAATATCGATACTGCTCCGCGTGTCCGAGAAGGGCAACGGCCTTCGATACCTGTTCAGGAGTTGGTATCTTCCAGGATTTCATCCAATTCCCTCACCGTTAAGAAAAATCCTCTGACAAGAGATGCAAGAGACGCTTCGAATATATCGAACTGTGCGCGAAACTCAGTCCTATCGAAATCAGCGTCACCTTTGTTGGAATCGTGAACCCGCTTCATGAACCAATCAGTGACCTCGAGCCACTGAAGAACAATCGGACGGAGCAGGTCTCGGATCTGTCGGTTTTCTGGGGCACATGTTTCGAAGAGACGAAGCGCTGCTTCTTCCGGCTTTGTTCGCGTTCTCTCATGGTCACGAAGGAGATTTGCGATTCTCTTAAACAGGTATGGCGGAAACTGGATACGCGGTGCCGCACCAATCGAGCTGCCTGACGTTTCATAGGGAATAAGCATTCCATCAACGCTGAATCCTGCTTTCTTCCAGTCCTTGACGATTGCATCCAATCGATTCTTGTACTGAAGAGTACCCTCTCCTTTTATTCCTGAGATAGCGTCAGGCAAGCGATTGCGGATCTCACGAACCGCGTGTGCCACGAAACGCGTCCAGCCCGGTACCGGATCGCGATAAATCAGTCCTACCGCACCCTGGTAGAGCTCTGAGAGTGAGGGAGCATTGCGGCATAGCCACGCATGGAGTTCAGAGCGGCGAGGAGTCCATACACCTTGATCCGGTTTGGGCTGCGGTCCGGAGTCAAATGGCATACCTGAGAGTTCTGGTGTCATAGTTCCCCACGAAACCTGCGCTCGTGCGCAGCATTTTCAAGCTCATGGAGCAGCGCTATCTCACGATTCTGACGCGAGCCGATTTCTTCAAGCTGTGCCTTCATCATATCAGATTAGTACGAGCCAAACCCACGGCCTATGTTCGTGCGACCATGACAGGCTCGGCCGTTCCAGCGAGCCATTGAACAAGGTACGCTCTCCCTCTGGGGAAAGCGCTAATGGGCAGAAGGAAGAGCGTATAAAAGACTTTGAGAGTTTTGCGCATGTGCATCGAGACTGCAAGACCTCGTGTTCATGTCGAAAGCCAGGATCGGGATGTGCCCCGGCCCCGAGCATAGGCCTTCAACATGCACACAGGCCCTTATGGGGCCTCTGATACGGGTTCGCCCCGCTTTGCTGGGCAGGCTAAAGCCACGCCTTCGAGGTGTGGTCGATTACTTTCGGGAAAATGGGGCGTCCCCATTTTCCTGTTGCACGAGCGGCCGCAAACGAAATGAATTGGGAGGAGCCCGGGGATTTCGAGGGCTGCCGCCGTCTCCACCCGCGCTGCCGTGCGCGGCATGGAGCTGTGTGTTGTTATCCGCCCGGCCAGCCTTCTGATGGGCGCAGCCGGGATCGCTCTCCTGGAAAATTCCTTAGAACCAAAAAAATAGGGTCGAGAATCGAGCGTGGGCCCGATTCTCAGGCCCTCGGTGATGCTCATCCTATCAATCAAAAAGACTTCGGCTGGTCCGTCCCCGATTCCATTCTAAATGGTCACACATAAGGGGTGCGCTCTATGCTGAAGCAAAACTATGGAGATACTTGAGCCCAGATCTGGTTGGCATCTTACGGATCAATTGAGACGATGCGGATCAAATCAGTACGGTGAATTCCCGTTCCAATCTTCTCAGTAGTTACAAGTTCATCGCATTCCGAGATCGCAGCGACCACTACATGGATGGCATCTATGGCAGAAAGACCTGAACGGCAGGCTTCCTCAAACGCTTGCCGCAAATGATCGCCATCGAAGGCCACCCAGTTTCCCGGCGCAACTGTGCTGAAGTAGAACTCGTAAAAAGCGACCTCGGCTACGTTTTTAAAGAACGTGGGCTTAGGAATAACTTCCAGCCGCACATAATCACTGCAAACAAAATCACGCTTAGGATCATTCAAAATGGCCTGAGCTCGGTCGTGGAGCTTGTGCTTCTCCTTACCGCGTGCAGCAGCGATTAAGATTCCAGAATCAGCGTATGTGCGCGTCAAACTTCAGCTCACGAATGCTCGCCGCGTCGATCGAGGATTTCCTGGCGGAGTTCGTCATCACCAAGGAGCGAGATGCCAGACTCGATAATCTGAAGACGCAGCTCAGAATATCGTTGGGATCTGTTCTGAGGAGGTACTTCACACTCCGATGAGTAGAGTGCGCTGGGCGAATTTAGTTCAACTTCGATGCCCCGAAGATCTATTTTTGCCTCCGGAATCTGCCCGCCCACCGCAGGAGTTCCGCCCAGGATAATAAGACCAGCTAGGGCCCAACTATGAAAAAATCCGGTGGAGGAGATTCCTCCCACGGCTGGTGTTGCCATTGGCACTTCTGGCCTTGGATTTGCTCCAGATGGAGGTGCGTTTGCGGCAGCAAGAAAGGCAACCTCGCAACCGCTGGTAACCTCTCGGAGTCGCTCCAAATCAATCTCGATCACGACATTTCCTCCTCAAGCCACTCTCGACGGAGCTGCTCCGGATTTATTTGCCGATCATAATAATGTTTCCGGCTGACCCACTTGAATCCTTCATGTTTCGTAATCGCTGCGATTTCAATCGGCCCTCCCACGGTTGGGGCACCGGGGGTGAACCGTGAGTACATTATACTTGCGTGGACTAAAAACTCCGCCAAATCAATAGCATCCTGGATTGGCATTGGTGGAAAAACCACGGGTGCCTGAAGATTCTGCCGCAGAAGTGCAACAATTTGCGAAATAATCTGTGGCTGGTCGGTCTTAATGATGTTCTTCAGAACATCTGGCAGAGCCGTGCCATAGCCCAGGATTAACCTAACGACGGCTTCGGCCTCTCCTCCCCAACTTATTCCAACTTCATGTTCGGCGCGTAAAGGTACTGGCTCCACGGCCTTTCCGCCTTCGATTTGAATCGACCAACCTTCCCCCAAATTCTTGCCAGTTGAATGCCCTGCGAGTAGGATGCCCAAAGAAGGAGGACTGGGCGCGGGCACATTCGACTGTCTGCACTCAGCTTCCAAAAATTCGGAAAGCGCGTTAGCTACAGCTTTCATGGTGTAATTTTTTATGTTAAACGGTGGATTCTCCTTGCTATCAAGCCTAGCCCGAAAATCCTTAAGTAAGGTAGAAATAGAAGCGTTGCCAATGCTTCCAGCTCCGAACGCAACACAACCAATGGGATAACCTTTATAAAGATTTACAATTTTGTTTGCGTTGTTGTATACGCCGACCACCCCCTGCTCCCCCTTTTGGGTTTTCACCATTAGTGTCGAAGCACTATCGGAAGCCAAGACCAAGCCGTCATGAACGCTGATAAGGATGGCGATGCTCATTTTTTATGCTCACATACGCAAAAAGTTCGGTCGCTGAGCTACCCTAATGCGAGTGCAGGATACAGCGCCCCCGCGCGGTTACTGAATGATAAGATACCCTCCAAACCCGTCCAGTCCAATAGAAAAATTGGCTTCGAGGGTCTGATGATCGACGTCAACTACATTGATCAATCGTCCGGCTGTCGGCGCAAAAAGCGCGTGGAGGGCAGCCAATGATATCAGTAATAAGATTTCAGACTCCAATCATCAACAGTCGACTCAAACGGATTCAGCGGTAGCTTTAGGTTAGGTGTAAATCCCACAAGCCGTGATCGTGACTCCCCGGCAGACTGTGGAATTCAGCGATCCGGCTTGCCGAGCAATGCGGTCTCAACGAGACAGCAAAGGCACCGCATCTTGACTATCACGATCTCAAGAAACGGCTCGATGCTTACGCTGTTGGCCATGATCCTGCTCCATCATTTATAGAATTGGTTCCGGCCACGTCTCTCCATTTTCCGAATGTCTCATTGAACTTGAAGCTCGAACCGGAACCAAGCAGGGGTCATTGAAACCACTGCAAGCCGTGACTATCGTGACTGGCTAAATTCCAATCCCTGTTCATGTTTGGAGCTTTTCTGTCGCGCCGTCCTGCGAAAGTCTCTATAATCGCGGTGCCCTGCTGTGACCCCCCTCAGTAGGGCAGGTCCAATTAGATTGATACGGCAGAATGCCCTGAAAGGGACGGGCATCGCGGCATTCGGGTCTGCGTCCATCCCGCAGGTATCTTTGGATGATGGGTCGTGAAGGCAGTTTTCGAGACCTGGAGACCGCGCCCCGAAGTTAGAATGCCGATTTAGGACAAACCAACAGCGCCGTTTGGTGCTGGGGATTAATGATGGATGGTGCGAGCGGTACTAATTGGGTTGCGATAACTCCGTCTGCTTTCCCATGGGAAAAGGAAGCGCTCGACTTCATTCGATCACAGTTTCCCACGCATGAAGCATATCGTGCCTGGTCCAACTTCGAGTTTGTTGCAGACGACGGTAGCATCAACGAGGTTGACCTGCTGGTCTTCACTCCGCAGGGATTCTTCCTGGTGGAGATTAAGAGCAATCCGGGCGTTCTGAGCGGCGACATCCAAACATGGACATGGCAGCAAGACGGACAGATCAAGGTTGTTGACAACCCCCTTTTCTTGGCCAACCAGAAGGCTAAAAAATTGGCGTCGCTGCTCCGCCGCCAGCAAGCGTTTGAAAAACTGCGAGTGCCTTTCATCGAACCGTTGATTTTTTGCTCGGCCGAGAACCTCCAGTGCAAGCTGCAAGGGAACGCCGGGTTCCATGTCTGTCTGCGCGATCAGGAGAACCGCCCTGGCATTATGGCGGCCCTGAAACGCCGCAAATGCCCCGGCCTTTCGGAACAGGCCCGGGGCACTTTTGACCGTCCGATGGCCAAGGCGGTCGTCAGAGGATTAGAGCAGATCGGAATCAAGCCATCACAACGAAGCCGCCGCGTCGGCGACTATGAACTTCAGGGCATGATTGATGCGGGTCCAGGGTATCAGGACTTCCTCGGCAAGCACGTTGCGATCAAGGATACTGTTCGCAGGATTCGCATATACCTGGTTAATGCAGAAACCGGTCAGGACCAACGCCTGATCCTCCAACGGGCTGCCGAACGGGAATTCCGTCTGCTGCAAGCTCTGGAACACCCAGGGATTCTGCGGGCAATGGAGTTCACCACCCATGAGCTTGGCCCCGCCATTGTTTTCCAGCACCTCCCGGATGCGATTCGCCTGGATCACTATCTCATCCAGCACAAGGACCAGATTAGCGATGATATTCGCCTGGGTCTGATGCGACAGATTGCTGAGACCGTTAGGTTTGCCCACGACAAACACGTAGTCCACCGCAGCCTCAGCCCGCAGGCCATTCTTTTGGTACACCCAGAAAGCCCCACCCCTCAAGCCGTCATCATGAACTGGCAGCTTGGTTACCGGCAAGGCGTCAGCGGCGGGACCATCATCACCCATGAGGTGACGCCTACAATCCATGTGGAAAATCTTACGGAGGAAATAGCGAAGGTATTCATGGCGCCGGAAACTCTGGCCGATCTGGACAGCCTCGGCGAACACCAGGACATCTTTTCGCTTGGCGCAATTTGTTACCAGCTCTTCACCGGCCAGGCGCCGGCCGAAAGCCCGCTGGCATTGGCGGAGAAGCTCCGTACTCATCGTGGCCTTCGTATCAGCAGCGTGCTAAACGGAGCGCCGGAAGCCCTCGATCAATTGATTCAATACAGTACCGACCCAGACGTAAGCAATCGCCTCGATTCGGTCGACGAATTCATCCAGTACCTGGACAAGGTCGAAGACGAGCTGACGACACCAAGCAATCAACTCGTCGGCGATCCAACCCACGCAAAGTCCGGCGATATCCTCCACGGCGGGTTCGAGGTGATCCATAAGCTGGGCACTGGCTCGACCGCAACCGCATTCCTGGTCAAGAAGGAAGGCCGCGAATATGTTGTAAAGGTCGCGGTTGATACAGACCACAACGACCGTGTACGAGACGAAGGGGAGGTACTCCGGAAACTCAATAGCCCGCTCATCGTCCGGTGCCATGGCATCATCCAGGTGAACGACCGGACGGCGATCCTTCTGGACCGTGCCGGCGAGGCCACCCTGGGCCAGCGGATTCGACAGGAAGGCCGGCTTAGCCTCGACATGCTGCAGCGTTTCGGGGAAGACCTGCTGGAGGTAATCGTCATTCTGGAGCGTGAAGGCATCGCCCATCGTGATATCAAGCCCGAAAATATCGGAGTTTCTGCTGTCGGACGTGACGATGCGCTACACCTGGTGCTCTTCGACTTTTCGCTCTCTCGGTGCAGCCCCGAGAACATCCGCGCCGGCACGCCCGGCTATCTGGATCCATTCCTCTCCCTCCGCAAGCCAGCTCGCTGGGACCTGCAGGCCGAACGTTTCGCCGCAGCAGTCACGCTCTACAAGATGGCTACGGGTTTTATGCCCGTCTGGCACGACGGCAAGACCGATCCGGCAATGGTGGAATGCGAAGCGACCATTGATGCCGAGCGATTCGATCCGAACCTCCGCGGACACTTCACCAGCTTCTTCAAGCAGGCGATGCGCCGCAATCCCCGGGAGCGTTTTGACAACGCCCAGCAAATGCTGGAAGCCTGGCACAGGGTGTTCAGCACCATAACAGTTATGCCGACCACCACGGATGAGGGCATCGAATCGGATAATCTGGCCCTCCTGGCGGCCGCGACGATTGACACCAACGTAGCGGAGTTAGGACTTGGCCCCGCCGCTGTGGACGCCCTAGACAGGGTAAACGTGGTCAAAGTAGGGGATCTCCTCCTACTTGGGGGAAGACGGCTGGCCCATATGCGGGGCGTCGGCAACAAGACTCGCAAGCGCATTCTCGCTGCCGTCAAGGTGCTCCGCGAACGAATGGGCTCGACGACGGGTGCCGAGATTGCAGTTGCCCCCTCTGAGGACACGTACACTTACGAGAGCTCGATTCCCAAAGAGAAGCTCGGCATCGACATGCTGGCCCAGCGCATCCTTCGCGTCAAAGTCAAGAGCCGCAACGCCACGGAAAACACCGCTCTGGAAGCTCTGCTAGGCTTGGATTCGCGTATCGACCAAATCTGGCCCAGCCAAGGCGATGTGGCTCCGCTGGTCGGCGTCACACGCGGCCGTATCAGCCAGATCCTGACTGAGGCGCAGTCACGCTGGAGCAGAGATCCCGCCATTACCGTCCTGCGGGACCATGTGGCTGATTTCCTCGAACAGAACGGCGGCGTCATGTCTGCCGAAGAGTTGTGCCAGTCCTTGTTAGTCGCTCGCGGCAGCATTGAAGAAGACCCACGCCGCAGCCGCCTGGCCCGTGTGGTTACACGAGCTGCAGTGGAAACCGAGAACCTTCGAGACGAGCCAAAATTCTTCCTGCGCCGTGTAGGCACGAATGCCCTGATTGCCGCGGACATGTCCCAGGCAGATTATGCTGCTGCTCTCGGCCAGAAGGCCGACCAAATCGCGAAGGAAGATCCGCTCGTTCCCCCGACCCGAGTTGTTGAACTGCTCCGCGAAGTGCCGCCCCCGCCTGAAACCGAGCCCCTAAGCGATGCCCGCATGATCCGTCTGGCCGCCGCAGCTTCTAAATCGGCAGCGGTTTCGAGCAGGCAGGAGATCTACCCGCGCCTGATGGATGCCGGCCGCGCAATCAAACTATCTCACGGAGGTCTCGTCGGTGTACGGTTTCTAACGCCGGATCAGGTCCGACAACGCGTCAGCAGCCGTTACCCGATGGCTGCTGCATTGCCCGGCCGTCCCCAGCTCGACAGGCTTCTGAGCGACGCCGGCCTGGAGTTGGCATGGGATCCGGACCATCCAGGCGGTGGTGCCTATGTCAGCACTGCCCGCAACGTGTTGAGCGTCACGAACGTTACCGAAACCCCTTGGCGGTATGAAACCATTATCCGCACGCCCTCGACGTCCACTCCGCACTTCCACCCGAACTATGTGAGTCCCGAGGTCGCCGAAGCCCGGCAATTCGAGGATCGATTGCGATATGCCGAACAACACGGCTCGTTCCTGGCCCTGACCGTAAAAGCCAACGCCTACGATCGTGCCCGAGAGGAATTGGCTGATCGCTTCAAAACCAGGCTGCTGGATCTGGAACGGGTTTTCCTCGATGCCTTGCGGAAGGCAGCCGAGGAGGTCGGCGCCGATTGGAATGTGGTCGTCAATGCCGACGCCGCATCGCCGCAAAGCGCCGATTGGCGCAACCTGAACCATCTGATCGCGAGCAAGGTCATCCCCCAGGTGGAAAGGGCCCTCATCCAGGGCGACAAGACCGTGCTGGCATATCACCTGAACTGGCTCCAGCGCTACGGCCAGGTGGTCATGCTCACGCGAGTGCAGCAGGCGGTGCAGGATGGGCGCCTCCACGGCGCCTGGCTTCTGATCCCGGCCAGCCCGCAGACCGAGATGCCGCTACTTGATGGCGCGGCCGTCCCGGTGATCACCAATAACCAGTGGGCGCACATCCCGGAAAGCTGGTGCCAGAACAAGCACCGATCGGTCCCCAAGAAGAACGGCAACGGCAACCCGGCAGCCACCAGCGGCAGGCAGGTGGGCGCAGCGGAAGGAAAATAGACTTACGATGATTGACCGACAGCAGTTACTGGCCGACTTGAAACCGCTCTTGCGAGAGCTGGAGGCCGATCTCCGCACCCGCTGCGATGAAGTCGCCCAGATCAACGCCGACCTCACGAAGGAATACGAACAGGCCCGTGCCGCCAACCGCGCCGGCGTTACATTCGAGGAATGGCGGGCGGACCTGATCACGCAGGTCGCCGTCGCATGGGTGCTTTCAATCGTGTTTGTGCGGTTCCTGGAAGACAACGGCCTTATCTCTCCGCCACGTATCTCCGGTCCGCTGCATGGTGCCGGCGATGGGCTGGGCCTGATGCGAGCCCGCGACGAACGGGATGTTTTCTTTCGCTCACATCCCAAGCAGACCGATCGCGAATACCTGCTGGCCGTCTTCGACGACCTGTCCAAGCTCCCCGGCACCAAGGACGTCTTTGGGCCAAACAACCCGGTGAGCGTCTACCGCGACTGGCTGTCCGGCGACGCGGCGCAGAAGCTCATCGAGTTCTTCCAGAAGATCGACGCTGACGGCACCGGCGAGATTAACCACGACTTCACCGATCGCGATTGGGACACCCGGTTCCTGGGCGACCTTTACCAGGACCTCTCCGAGGCCGCCCGCAAGAAGTACGCCCTGCTTCAGACGCCGATCTTCGTGGAGGAATTTATCCTCGATCGGACGCTCGAGCCGGCGATCAAGGAGTTCGGCCTCAAAGACCTCAAGATGATCGATCCGGCCTGCGGCAGTGGGCACTTCGTGCTGGGCGGATTCGCCCGCATTCTGAACCACTGGCGCAAGGCTGAACCAGGCACCAGCAATCACGAGCTGGTCAACCGAGCCCTGGCCAGTGTGCACGGCGTGGACCTGAATCCTTACGCGGTGACCATCGCGCGCTTCCGGCTGCTGCTGGTGGCGATGAGGGAGTGCCGCGTCACGCGGCTGAAAGACGCCCCGAACTTTCAGTTCAACCTGGTCTGCGGTGATTCACTGCTTCATGGCTCATTGGGCCAGCAGGTCCTGGGTTTCCACGAAATGGCGCATCACTACCAGAGCGAGAACATCGACGAACTCCGCCGCATCCTCAAGCCAGGCCAGTACCACGCCGTGGTCGCCAACCCGCCATACATAACGGTCAAAGATAGAGCTCTGAACCAAGCCTATCGAGACCGCTATCCGGAAGTCTGCCATATGAAGTACTCGTTGTCTGTTCCCTTCATGAAGCGAATCTTCGACTTGGCGCATGAGAATGGATTCACCGGGCAGATTACCGCCAACAGTTTCATGAAGCGCGAGTTCGGTAAGAAGCTGATCGAAAGCTACCTCCCCAAGATTGACCTGACTCATGTCATCGACACCAGCGGTGCCTACATTCCCGGCCATGGTACCCCAACAGTCATCCTCTTCGGCCGGCAACGCAAACCCGTGGTGCCAACCGTCCGCGCCGTCATGGGCATCAAGGGCGAACCGGCCACGCCCGCCGATCCGGCCCAGGCATTGGTCTGGTCCGCAATCCTCGATCAGATCGACCGTGTCGGCAGCCAGAGCGCGTTTGTGAGCGTCAATGACACCCCGCGCGAACAGTTCGGCAAACACCCCTGGTCCATCGGAGGTGGAGGGGCCGCGGAACTGAAGGAACTTCTCGAAGAAACTACAGAAACCACGCTCAAGGACGTTACCGATTCAATCGGGGTCATGGTTGTGACGCTCGAAGATGATGCATTCGCAGCCGATCAAGCATTCCTGAACCGTTCGTCAATCAAACGGCAACACCAGATCGGTTTCATCGAAGGCGGTCGAGTACGCGACTGGCAAATCGACGATCCCGCCACCGCGATCTTCCCTTATGACTCAAAGAACGAACTACCAGAGCTCCTCATTCCCATTGCGCAATGCTTGTGGTCATTCCGTATCGGCCTCCAATCACGGTTGATGTTCAAGAAGACGCAAATCGAGCGCGGCTACACATGGTATGAGTACGGGATGATAATCTGGTCGAAGTACCGCACGCCGCTGTCGATTGTGTTTGCGTTTGTGGCGACGCACAACCATTTCGTGCTGGACCGCGGCGGGAAGGTGTTCAAGCAGACGGCCCCGGTGATCAAGCTGCCGGCCACCGCCACCGAAGACGATCACCTCGCCCTCCTGGGCCTGCTCAACAGCTCTACCGCTTGCTTCTGGATACAGCAGACCATGCACAACAAGGGTGGACCCGGAGGAGCATCGTCCAAAGATGAGAAGTGGCACGATTTCTATGAGTGCTCAGGAACACAACTCCAACAATTCCCGCTGCCGCTCAGTCGGCCCTTGACGTTGGCCCGAGCGCTCGATCGACTGGCTAGGGAACTGGCCGCCAATCTCCCAGCGCCAGTGGTGTCGCGAGGCGTGCCGACTTGTGACTCGTTGCGCTCGGCCCGCAATGAGGCAGAGGCAGCCTTCGCCCAAATGATCGCGTTCCAGGAAGAGCTCGATTGGGAGTGCTATGGCTTATATGGACTGCTTGAGGATCCACCTCGTTGCGAGAATCCTCCGCCACTCAAGCTCGGCCAGCGAGCATGCGAGATCATACTTGCGCGGAAAGTGGCCTCCGGCGAACTGGAAACGAAGTGGTTCGACTGGCTGAGGATCCTTCCTGCGACGGAAGTCCCCCCGGATTGGCCCAAAGAATATGTCGATGTCGTTCATCATCGCATCCAACTGATTGAGAATGAGCGGAATATTGGTTTGATTGAGGATATTAGGTGCAAAAGGCGTTGGGAGTTCGAGCCGTGGGAAGAGCAGCAGGAGCGGGCCCTACGGAGCTGGCTGCTGGACCGGCTGGAAAGCTACTTTGACCTCGACGGAAGATTAAACACGAAGGCACGAAGCCACGAAGAAGGACCGGAGAATGAAAGGACAGTATCCAGCGCTTGTCAATCCCCATCGTGTCTTCGTGCCTTCGTGTTTAATCCGGCTTTGATCAGCGTCGCCAAGGTAGCGGACCTGGCCAAGCAGGACAAAAACTTCATGGAGGTGGCCGAGCTTTACGCCGGACGCATGGACTTCGACGTGGCCAACCTTATCGGCGATCTGGTCGCCGCCGAAAGCGTGCCGTGCCTGCCGATCCTGCGCTACAAGCCCAACGGCCTGGACAAGCGGGCAGCCTGGGAACGGACGTGGGAGCTCCAGCGGTTGGAAGATGCCGTGGATGCCCTGTTTGAAATGGAACGGCTGAAAAATATTGAGCCCGGCAAGGCCGAAGATGCGCTCCGTCTGCTCGTGGCCGCACTCCGAATCGACGAGCAGGTTAAGCCGCAAATCTTACGTGAGGCGCTCACCGCGGCTCGCCACGTCGCGGAAGTAGCGAAGCAGAAGTTGGATCCCCAGAGATTCGTGACCGACGCTGCCAAACGTGCCAAGCAGTGCGCGGTGGGTGACATTCCCATCCCGCCTAAGTACACTAGCGCGGATTTCCTTAGCAGCGGCTTCTGGCGACTGCGGGGCAAGCTGGACGTTCCCAAGGAACGCTGGGTGAGCTTTCCGCATTGCGATGGAGAAGATGGCACGCTTGTGATCGCCTGGGCAGGCTATGATCACCTGCAGCTGGCGCGCGCCATCGCCGAACGTTATGAGCACGCCAAGGAACACGAAGGGCGAAAACTCGTGCCGCTATTGGCCTGCATAGGACAACTGATCCCCTGGCTCAAGCAGTGGCATAACGAGCTGGACCCGGCATACGGAGCGCGCATGGGCGACTATTTCGAGAACTACCTGGCCGAGGAGTCAAAGGCCTTGGGAATGAATGTGGACCAGGTGATGGCTTGGACCCCGCCGCCGAAGGCGAAGAAGGCGGGACGGAAGAATAAAGTGGAGGTAGAATAAGCAGCCATGCCTATCACGCTGGCACAACTTCAGGCCTGGATGATCGCGCCAGAGAGCGAACATCTGGAGTTCAAAGAGGCGAAGCACAACTTCCATTTCGAGAAGCTGGTGAAGTACTGCGCGGCGATGGCGAACGAGGGGGGTGGCACGATCGTCCTGGGTGTGACGGATCGGCCGCCGCGGCGCGTGGTTGGCAGCCTGGCCTTTGAACAGATTGAGCGGACCAAGGCGGGATTGATCGAGCGCCTGCGGTTGCGCGTGGATATCGATGAAACACAGCATCCTGACGGCCGGGTCCTGGTTTTTCAAATTCCATCTCGGCCAATCGGAATGCCGATTGCTATCGAAGGCGCTTATTGGATGCGAGGCGGGGAAGACCTCGTACCGATGACGCCTGACCAGCTCAAACGCATTTTCGATGAATCGGGACCGGATTTCTCGGCCGAGATTTGTCCGGGAGCGACGCTGGAGGATATAGATCCGGTGGCTATCGAGCAATTCCGCCAGCGGTGGCTTAGAAAATCGGGCAATCAAGCCCTGGCCGGCATGCCGGTCCGACATCTTCTGGCCGATGCTGAGTTGATCGACGAAGAAAGCCTCACCTACGCCGCTTTGGTTTTGCTGGGAACGCATAGGGCGCTGGTCCGCTACCTCGCCCAGGCAGAGGTGATCTTCGAGTATCGTTCCACGGAAGCCGCCGGCCCGGCCAGCCAGCGCATCGAGTATCGCCATGGCTTCCTCGCCTGGTACGACAAGCTTTGGGAGACGATAAACCTCCGCAATGACCGGCAGCATTTCCAGGATGGCTTGTTCATGCTGGATATTCCCACGTTCAGTGAAGCATCCACACGCGAAGCCCTCCTCAATGCCGTCGGCCATCGCGATTATCGTAACCAGGGATCAGTCTTCATCCGCCAGTATCAGCGCCGGCTGGAGATCGTCAGTCCTGGAGGCTTTCCGCCGGGCATTTCGGTGGAGAACATCATTGACCGGCAGTCCCCCCGAAATCGCCGTTTGGTGGACAATTTTGCCCGTTGCGGTTTGGTCGAACGCGCCGGGCAAGGATTCAATCGCATCTATGAAGAGACAATCCTCCAGGCAAAGCCGCTGCCGGACTTTGCCCATACGGATGCATATCAGGTTTCGCTGACAATGCACGGGCAAATGCAGGATCCTCAATTCCTGCAGTTTCTGGAGAAGATCGGGAATGCTCGCACGGCTTTGTTCACCACCCATGAGCTTCTCGTCCTGGATCTGGTTCGACGGGAGCAGGCAGTGCCTCGCGAGCTGCGGCCGATGCTTCACTCTCTGGTTGATGAGGGAATCATCGAGAGCCTGGGCCGCGGGCGAGGCGTCCGTTACCTGTTGTCGCGCAGGTATTATCAGTCGGCTGGCAAGTCGGGTATCTACACCAGGAAGAAAGGGCTGGATCGGGAGACAAACAGACAGTTGCTCCTCAAGCATATTCGCGATAGTGGACTGGACGGCGCGCCGCTGCATGACTTGCACCAGGTTCTCAATTTTCTGTCTGAACCACAGGTGAAGTACCTGCTTAAGGGGTTGAGAGCTGAAGGCAAGATTCAGATGCAAGGGTTTGGCCCGGGAGCCCGGTGGCATGAGGTTGAATGGGAGAATGCAGGATGAATTCTCCCATTATTCTCCCATTATTCTCCCATTCCGCGGAGCACGACAGCGAGAGGAACGCCTCTAATTCACTGTATTGTAAGGGCTTGTGTTCGTAAGTGGGCGAGCTTCCAAATGGGATGCTGTAACGTTATTACTGCAATGGTTCGTCTCTTTTATCTGTTTTTATTTTGAATGAAAGGCCTCAGCAACTCAATTGGTCGCCAGAAATAATATCGATCGGAATCGCTATCGGCATCGGAAGCGTAGACCATGTAGTGGTTTGGACCCCGGAAAAACAATTAACCACGAAGACACGAAGGGCGCGAAGAGAGATTTAGTTTTTTGCCTTCGTGGTGAAAAAGCGGTAATCACCATGTACCATGGCGTAAAAAGCGTGAAAGCGATAGAAGGGCATAAATTGATCATTGGATTCGACAATGGCGAGTTCCGGGTTTTTAACGTGAAACCCTTGTTATCGCTGGGACGCTTTTGTGAACTGACTTCGCAACAGGAGTTCATGAAAGCGAAGGTGTCCTTCGACACGGTTGAATGGGAAAACGGCTTGGATCTCGATCCCGAGTACCTTTATGAGCGAAGCGAGGCCATGTGAACAATCGACTACAGGCGATGAGGAAAAGCCGCACCCCTGGGACCGCGCGCGTCTCGCGCGCATCACTGGGAAACTGCAGACCCAAAGGATTTGCGGACGGGACGTCCGCGGTCCCAGGGTTTGAAGCCAGTCCGCGCTCTGCGGCCGTTCGACCCATTTTTTTACACCTTTTGCGCCCATCGTTCGGCCAGAAGTAAGATTAACCACGAAGGCACGAAGAGCACGAAGAAGAATTTGGTTTTTTCCTTCGTGTCTTCGTGTTTAAAGAGGATCAGACTGAATGGCCAAATACATCCGCGATCTTCTGGATCTCCCGGTACAGGTGAACAAAGGCGACTTCGTTTTGAACCTGGCGGCGGGCGTGTCGGACGCCAATGCGAGCGCGACGCTGCGGAACTATGTGGTGACGCCGCAGTTGACGGCTTGCTTCGATCAAGCCCTCGGCTTCATTAAGAGCGCCGTCGATTCCTCTTCAAGCAAGGCCTGTTACCTGCACGGCAGTTTCGGCAGCGGCAAAAGCCACTTCATGGCGACGTTGCATCTGCTACTTCGAAATAATCCCGAGGCCCGCGCGATCAAGGAACTGGCAGGCGTGGTCGCTAAGCACAATGCCTGGACCCAAGGGAAGAAGTTCCTGCTGGTGCCATTTCACATGATCGGCAGCCGCAGCATGGAGCAGGGAATCCTGGGGCAGTATGCCAACTACGTACGACAGCTTCATCCCGAAGCCTCGATTCCGGGAGTCTATCTCGCCGAAGGCCTTTTCGAGGATGCCAAAAGCCTGCGCCAAGACATAGGAGATGAGGGTTTCTTCCAAAAACTCAACCAAAACAAGGCCAGCGGCAGCGGCTGGGGAGCCATTGCCGCCGGGTGGGACGCAGCCAGTTTTGATTTAGCCGTGGCAGCGCCGCCAGGTGACAAGGAACGAACCCTCCTGGTGGGCGACCTGATCGGTGCATTCTTCCGCAGCTATCACAACGTGGCGGCCGGGCAGGATGAGGCCTACCTCGATCTGGACAAGGGGTTGGCGGTCATCTCTCAGCATGCCCAGGCGCTGGGATATGATGCACTGATCCTGTTCCTGGACGAACTGATTTTATGGCTTGCCAGCCACGCCGCGGACTTGAGCTTCATTCACCGCGAGACGCAAAAACTGGTGAAGCTGGTTGAAGCGCAGAATGCAAATCGGCCGGTTCCGCTCGTCAGTTTCGTCGCCCGCCAGCGTGACCTGCGAAAACTGATTGGCGACACGGTGTCAGGCGCCTCCAAGCTGAATTTCGAAGATTCTGTGGACTGGTCGGATGGGCGGTTTAATGTCATCAGAGTGGAAGATCGCAACCTTCCGATGATCGCCAACAGGCGCGTGCTAAAACCTCGCAGCCCAGCAGCAAGGCAGGAGCTTGATGCGGCGTTTGAGTCAACGGCCAAGATCCGAAAAGAGGTGATGGACACACTCCTGGCCAACGAGTACGACCGGGAGATGTTTCGCCTGATCTACCCGTTCAGCCCGGCGCTGATGGAAACGCTGATTGCAGCGTCCAGCATGCTCCAG